>Ga0209800_10002546_pt1 | contig 15965 bp, 10 predicted proteins | sample Higcelweek8metaG_FD_187174 | JGI IMG/M metagenome (GOLD analysis project Ga0209800, IMG submission 187174) | Freshwater pond sediment microbial communities from the University of Edinburgh, under environmental carbon perturbations - High... | ecosystem: Environmental > Aquatic > Freshwater >...
CACAGCCGCCGCAGGAACAGCGCCATCACCATCACCACCATGGCCACGGTGACGGCCAACGTCTTTTGCACGTCGGCCACCGACGCGCGGATCATCGGCGTGCGATCGCTGCGGATGGCGATGTGGACGCTGGGCGGCATCCAGCCTTCCAAAACCGGCAATTCGGCGCGGATGGCGTCCACCGTCTCCACCACGTTGGATCCGGTCTGCTTCATCACGTTGATGAGAACGGCGCGCTGGCCGTCGTACCACGCGGCGGTGCGGCTGTTTTCCGGCGCCTCAATCACCTCGGCGACGTCGCCCAGCCGGATGGTCGCCCCGTTCTTGTCGCTGACGATCAGGTTGCGGTAGGCGTCGGCCCCGAACAACTGGTCGCTGGCCCCGATGGACCAGGATTCCTCCGCGCCGTCGAAGCTGCCCTTGGGGCTGTTGGCGTTGGCGTTGGCGATGGCGCTGCGGATGTTTTCCAGGCTGACGCCCATTGACGCGGCGGCGGCGCTGTTGGCGCGCACGCGGACGGCGGTTTTCTCCGCGCCGTTGATGGTGACTTGGCTGACGCCCTGAATCTGGCTGAGGCGCTGGCCGATGACGGTTTCGGCCAGCGAAAACACCTCCCCCGGCGGCAGGGTGGCGGAGGTGACGGCCAGAACCATGATGGGCGCGTCGGACGGGTTCAAGCGGCGCAGGCGCGGCGGGTTGGGCAGATCGGCGGGCAAATCGCCCCCCGCCGCGTTGATCGCCGCCTGCACGTCGCGCGAGGCCGCTTCGATGTCGCGGTTCAGGTCGAACTGGATGATGACCGACGTGCTGTTCGACGTGCTGTTCGACGTCATTTCCGACACCCCGGCGATGCGGGCGAGCCGCCGTTCCAACGGGGTGGCGACCGAGGCCGCCATGGTTTCCGGGCTGGCGCCGGGCAGCGACGCGCTGACCAGGATGGTGGGGAACTCCACCTGCGGCAGGGGCGCCACCGGCAGGAAGCGGTAGGCCACCATGCCGACCAGCAACAGCCCGACCATCAGCAGCGAGGTGCCGACCGGGCGGTGGATGAAGGGGGTGGAGAGCGCCATCGCCGCTTACTCCGCCGCCGCCGCTTGGCCGGGCGCCGCCTCGTCCTTCATTTCAACGGCGTCGGTCTTGCGGCGCGGGCGCAGCAGACGGCCCAGCCGGTCCATGTAGAGATAGACCACCGGCGTGGTGTAGAGCGTCAGGACCTGACTGACCAGCAGCCCGCCGACGATGGCGATCCCCAGCGGGCGGCGCAGCTCCGACCCTGTGCCATGCTCCAGCGCCAGCGGCAGCGCGCCCAGCAAGGCCGCCATCGTCGTCATCATGATCGGGCGGAAACGCAGCAGCGAGGCTTCGTAGATCGAGCGTTCCGGGGGCAGCCCGTGATGACGTTCGGCCTCCAGCGCGAAATCGATCATCATGATGGCGTTCTTCTTGACGATGCCGATCAACAGAACGATGCCGATCAAGGCGATCAGCGACAGATCATGGCCGGTCGCCATCAGCGCCAAAATCGCCCCGACCCCGGCGGACGGCAGGGTGGACAGGATGGTGATCGGGTGGATCGTGCTTTCGTACAGCACGCCCAGCACGATGTAGACGGCGACCACCGCCGCCAGGATCAGCCAGGGTTGGGTGTCCAACGAAGACCGGAATTCGGCGGCGGTTCCGGCGAAGCGCGCGGTGGCGGTGTTGGGCATGCCGATGCTGGCGCGGGCCTGCTGGATCGCCGTCACCGCGTCGCCCAACGCCACGCCGGGGGCGACGTTGAAGGACAGGGTGACGGAGGGGAATTGCCCCTGGTGGGTGATGACCAGCGGCGCGGTGGTCCGCTCCACCGTCACCAGCCCGTCGAGCGGCACGACGCCGCCGCCGCTGGACTTCACATAGATTTTCGACAGCGAGGCCGGATCCATCTGAAAGGACGGCTCAACCTCCAGAATCACCCGGTATTGGTTGGTCTGGGTGTAGATGGTGGACACTTGGCGCTGGCCGAAGGCGTCATACAGCGTGTCGTCGATGGTCTGCGGCAGCACATGCAGGCGCGACGCGGCGTCGCGGTCGATGGTCAGATAGACTTGCAGGCCGTAGGGCTGCTGGTCGGTCGCCACGTCGGTCAGTTCGGGGCGGGCGCGCAGCGCCGCCAGCAGGCGCGGCGTCCAGTTGTTCAACTCCTGCGGGTCGGCGTCCTGCAAGACATATTGGTATTGGGTGCGGCTGACCCGGCTGTCGATCTGGACGTCCTGCGCCGCCTGCATGAACAAGGAGATGCCTTGCGCGTCCGCCGTCGCCGCGCGCAGCCGGGCGATGATCTCGTCCGCCGAGGCGCCGCGCTGGTCGCGCGGCTTCAGGGCGATGGTCAGGCTTCCGGCGTTGGCGGTGGGGTTGACCGACCCGGCGCCGACGAAACTCGCCACCGCCGCCACGTCAGGGTCTTGGCGGACGATTTCGGCCACGGCGCGTTGCCGCTCGCTCATCGCCTTGACGGAGATGGAGGGGGCGGCGTCGGTCACGCCCAGGATGACGCCGGTGTCCTGCTGCGGCAGGAAGCCTTTCGGCACGACGTCGTACAGCCACAGCGTCGCCGCCAGCGTGGCGATGGTGACGGCCAGCGTCGTCGGCTGGTGGCGCAGGACAAAGCGCAGCGACGTCGCGTAACCGTTCAACAGCCCGTCGAACACCCGCTCGCTCCAACGGAACAGGGCGTTTTGCGGTTCCGCGCTGTTCGGTTTCAGCAGCCGGGCGCACATCATCGGCGTCAGCGTCAGCGAGATGACCGCCGACACCAGAACGGCGATGGACAGGGTGATGGCGAATTCGCGGAACAGGCGACCGACCACGCCGCTCATGAACAAAAGCGGGATGAAAACGGCGATCAAAGACAGGGTCAGCGACACCACGGTGAAGCCGATCTGCCGCGCGCCTTTCAACGCCGCCTGCATCGGGCTTTCGCCCTCCTCAATGTGGCGGACGATGTTTTCGATCATGACGATGGCGTCGTCGACGACGAAGCCCGACGCGATGGTCAGCGCCATCAAGGACAGATTGTCCAGGCTGAAGCCGCACAGCGCCATGATGCCGAAGGTGCCGATCAGCGACAGCGGCAGGGCGGCGGCGGGAATCAGCGTCGCCCACGCCTTGCGCAGAAAGACGAAGATCACCATCACCACCAGACCGGCGGTCAGCACCAGCGTCTTCTGCACGTCGGCGACCGAGGCGCGGATGGTTTCCGTTCGGTCGGTCAGCACCGCCATGGTGATTTGCGGCGGCAGGGAGGCTTGCAGGGCGGGCAGCAGGGCGCGGATGCGGTCCACCGTGTCGATGATGTTGGCGCCGGGCTGGCGTTGGACGCTCAGCAGCACCGCCGGTTTGCCGTCGTGCCACGCGGCCAGCCGGGTGTTTTCCACCGAATCCACCACCGCGCCGATGTCGGACAGCCGCACCGGCCCGCCATTCTTGTAGGTGACGATGATCGGGCGGTAGGCGGCGGCGTTTTCGATCTGGTCGTTGACGCCGATGGACCAGCTTTGGCGCGGCCCGTCGAAACTGCCCTTGGGGGCGTTCACGTTGGCCTGGGTGATGGTGGTCCGCACATCCTCCAGCGTCAGGCCAAGGCCGGAGACCGCCGCCGGGTTGACCTGGACCCGCACCGCCGGGCGCAAGCCGCCCTCGATCCCGACATAGCCGACGCCGTCCACCTGCGAGAGTTTTTGCGCCAACAGCGTGTCGGCGGCGTCGCTGACGGTTTCCAGCCGCAAGCTGTCGGCGCTGAGCGCCAGCACCATGATCGGCGCGTCGGCGGGATTCACCTTGTCATAGACCGGCGGGTTGGGCAGCCCCTTGGGCAGGCCGCCCGCCGCCGCGCTGATCGCCGATTGCACGTCTTGCGACGCCGCGTCGATGTTGCGCGACAGGGAGAATTGCAGGGTGATGGTGGACAGGCCGAAGGAACTGGTCGAGATCATCGAGGAGATCCCGGCGATCTGCCCCAATTGCCGCTCCAGCGGCGCGGTGACGGAGGAGGCGATGACCTCGGGCGCGGCGCCGGGCAATTGGGTGGTGACGCGCACGGTCGGGAAATCGACGGTCGGCAGCGAGGAAATCGGCAAGGCGCCGTAGCCGAGCAGCCCAAGCAGCACCACCGCCACCATCAAAAGGCCGGTGGCGACCGGGCGCAGGATGAAGGGGGCGGACAGGTTCATGACGGCTCCCGCGCGGGCCGGGGCGTCGCCGCGCCTGTGTCGGTCGGGGCCGCGCCATCTGTTGGCGGACGGTTGCGGCGGGGCGCGTCGGGGTTGTTCGGGTCGCGGGGGCCGCGTTCGCGCGGGCGCTCGCCGCTCGCCAGCGGGGCGGCTTGGTCGGAGGGGGCGGCGGATGAGGAGGAGGCGGGGGAGGGCGGCTGGGCGGCGTCGCCGGGAGTTTGGCCTGGGGTTTGGCCGCGCGGAGGGGGATCGACCAGACGGATCTTCGATCCCGGTTGCAGGCGGTATTGCCCATCGACCACCACCCGCTCGCCGGGGGTCAAACCGTCGTCGATGATCGCCTTGCCCTCTTCGATGCGGGCGACCTTGATCGGACGCTGTTCGACCGTCTGGTCGTCCTTGATGACGTAGGCGAAGGTTCCCTGCGGGCCGCGCTGCACGACGGTGGACGCGACCGTGGTCGCCCCGCGCCGGATGGTGGAGAGCAGCCGGACGTTGACGAATCCGCCCGGCCACAGCCTTTGCGGGTCGTTCGGCAACGTCGCCTTCAAACGGATGGTGCCGGTACCGGTGTCGATCAGATTGTCGATCACCGCCAGCGTCCCGGTCCCCAGCACCGCTTTGCCTGCGCGGTCCAGCGCCTGGACGGGGACCTCGCCGCGAGTCTGGGCGTCGATGATGGCGGGCAGCAGCTTTTCCGGCAGGGTGAAGACGACGGCGATGGGCTGCACCTGGGTGATGGTGACAAGGCCGCTCTGGTCGCTCGACCGCACCATGTTGCCTTGGTCGAGGGAGCGCAGGCCGATCCGTCCGCTGATCGGCGCGGTGATGGTGGTGTAGTTCAGTTGCACCTGCACCGCGTCGATGGCGGCGTCGTCGGCGCGGATCTGCGCCTCATACTGGACGACTTGGGCGCGCTGGGTGTCCACCGTCTGTTTGGCGGCGAACTCGCGCAGGCTGAGATTGCGCTCCAGATCGCGCTTGGCGTTGGCGAGCTGCGCCTCGTCCTGGGCCTTTTTCGCCTGGGCTTGGGCCAGTTGGGCCTGAAGCGGGCGGGAATCGATGATCGCCAGCACGTCGCCCGCCTTGACCAACTGGCCTTCGCGCAGGTCGAGCCGCTGCAACTCCCCATCCACCCGCGCGCGCACGGTCACGCTGTTGAAGGCCTGCACGGTGCCGATGCCGTCGAACCAGATCGGCACGTCCTCGCGCGCCACCGTTCCGGCCTGCACGGCGATGGTGGCGTTGCGCGACCCAGCGGCGCCGCCGGGCGGTCCCATGCCGGGCGGCCCCGGCGGCGGCCCGCCCGCGCCGGAGGAGGTCGCCGGGTGCAGCAGCTTGTCCCGCACGGCGTAACCGACGCCGCCGACCAACCCGACGAGCACCATTCCGGTGATGACCGGCTTCCAACGCATACCCATGATGTCCTGACCGTCGCTCAGCGTCTCGTGATCCAGAGACCCTTGATACGGCTATCAACGGCGGAATCGTCGGTCGGTTTCGAGTTTTTTATTCCGGGGGAAGAATGGCGGGCGGCGGCGGGGGCGGCAACAGGGCGCTTGCCAGCCGGATGCCGACGTCGTCGGGGCCGTTCTCGTCACCGTTCAGGATCAAGATGATGGTTCGGTTCGCGTCCGGGAAGCGCCACGCTTCGCAGCGGAATCCGGCCAAACGTCCGGGATGGCCGTTGCGCCAGGGTGGTCATGGCGTGACGTCCTGGTCGGTTTGTGGGCTGTGGCGGCGCGCTCACCCCACCAAGCTGGCGGCGAGGTTGACCCCCAGAGCCAGAACGGCGGTGTTGAACAGGAAGGACAGGGCGCCGTGAAGCAGCACGACCCGGCGCGCCGCCGCCGTGCGCGTCACCACGTCCGACACCTGCGCCGTCATGCCGATGGTGAAGCTGAAATAGAGGAATTCCAGATAGTCCGGCTGTTCGTTGCCGGGGAAATCCAAATTTTTCGGGGTGTCTCGCTCATCGCCATCCAGCCAGTAATCATGGGCGTAATGCTGGGCGAAAAAGACGTGCAAGAAGATCCAGGACAGCAGCACGGTGACGGCGGCCAGCCCGGCGGCGGCCCCGGCGTGGGGCGAGCCTTTGGCGGCGATCAACTCGACCCCGATGGCGACCAGCGACGCGGCGGCGACCAGCACGGCACCGATCAAAACGCCCCATTTCCCTGGATCAAGCACTTGGGCGCGGTGGCGGATCGACGCCACATTCGCCCGGATCATTAGGCGGGTGGACAGCAGGATGTAGAGGGCGACGCCAACATCCCATCCGACCAGCCCGGCGGTGACGGGCCGCAGCCACAACAGCCCCGCCGCCCCGGTCAGCAGGGCGACTCCCAGGGCGGTCAACAGGGAAGGGCGGTTTCCCAGATGGCGCAGGCTGTGCCGCATCCGCCCTCCGTTGGGGTCAGTTGGACGCGGGGTAGAGCGGCAGCAGATTTTGCTGGCGTTGTTGGAACCGCACCAACTCCATCACGGTCAAGGGTTTGAAACCGAGCGCCCGGTTGGCGGCGGCGACCTCGAACATCAGGGATTGTTGCTGGAACAACACGGCGTAGGCGTCGGCCAAGCGGAATTCGGGATCCCACATGTGGATGGCTTCGGCCCCGGCGCCATTCACCTCGATGATCTGGAACTCTTCGCCGCGCTGCAACTGTTCGACCGAGGCGAAACGGATGTCGAAGCGCCCGAAATGGAAGTTGGGCATCGTGTCGGCGATCTCATCGAAGCGCGCGGTCAGCGTCGCGGTCGCATGGGCGCCGGCGTCCTTGTACAGCCCGCCAACCCGGCTGCTGCCGACCAGCGACAGGCGGACGATCTCGCCCTCCGGCGGCACCTCGTCCAGCCGATTGGCCAGCGCCTCATGATGAAGATCGGCCTTCCAGGAGGCGCGCGGATCCCCCGCGATCAACGCGCGCAAGTTTGAGCGACCGTCACCCACCACATGCGGGAAGTAACGAAAGGTCATCGAGAAAATGCGGCCCGAAACCTCGCCCGGCATCCGCACATAAAACACCCCGGCCTCACCGGCGTAGGGGATGTAGTCTTGTAGGATAACCCGGCAATTCTCGGGAAATTCACTCAGATAATGCAGCAGATCGGGGACGTCTTGGACCAGGCGAACGCCGATGCCGCGCCAACCAATGTCCGGTTTGGCCACCAGCGGAAAGGACATTTGGCCGTCCTCGATTACCGTTTCCAGCTCCGCGATGGTCAGGCTGGCCCGGTTGACCAGATCGCAGGACCCGGCCACCCAACGACGCGCCTCCGGCCCGATCAGGTCGATGCATTGGATCTTGGATTCGCCCAGCAGCCCACCCGCCTCAATCGACGGATTCGCCGCCGTCGGCAGCGACAGGCTCCGATGACGGATTCCAAGGGCAAACCATTGAATGACCAAGGGAATGTAGAACAGCAACGTCGGAATGCGTTCGGCGTAGCCGATGGTTTTCGCTCCAATGGGCACCACCGGCATGCCGGGCAGGGCGATGGCGTGCGGCGTCGGCATGCCTTTCAGCGCGTCGGGAAGATGCGGGGCGACGCTGCGACTCAGCCGCGCCCAAACACCCGAGGCCACCCGGCGCACCGTTGGGGTGCGCAGGCCGACGATGGTCAACACGACAACGATGCCAATGGCTTGCATTTCAATGGCCGCCGCTTCCAGCGACGATGTCATCAGCGTCAGCAAAAGCCAGACATGAATCGTCGCGGTGATGAGAGTGATGAGGATGAAGCGGATGAAGGGAACCTTCATGGCCCCGCAGGCGAAATAGGTCGGGAACAGCACACCCGGCACCAGCCGACACGTCACCAGGGCGGGCAACAGATTGCGGTCCAACGTCTTTCGGCAGCGGTCCAGCAACGGCCCTTCCGTGCGGCGGCGCAGCCAGCCGACCCGCAGCGACAAAATCCCCAGACAATAGATCAGCAAATCCCCGGCGATGATCCCCCCCAACAAAGCAAAGGCGGCGACGCCAATGTTGAGAGTGCCGACGCTGATAAGACTCGCGCCCGCCGCGATGGCCAAGTCTTCGTGAAGCAGCGTCAGCAAAGCGAGTCCAAACAACAGAGGCAGATCGGAAAACGCTGTTATTGGTTGCAGTGCGGCAAACACGGGGCTGGCGGTCCGTCTGAGTGGGCATCCGACTTAGGATATGCGGGCAAAATTACATAAGATTCGCTAAGCTTCACGTTAAAAGTTTTTTGGAACTCTGTGTCACTGGCAATTCGCTCTCCAAGCTATACAAATTTCTTATACCATGGATCGTAATTATGTGTTTGTGAATATGTCGTGAACGCGGCAAAGTGCCAGCCAAGAACCAAGTCCCTCAAGTTCAACAAACCCAGTCCCAAACGCAGGAGACGCACCGTGAAGAGCATGCAGTGGGAGGATCCCTTCCTTCTCGACGCCCAATTGTCCGAGGACGAGAAGCTGATCCGCGACAGCGCTCGCGCCTACTGCCAGGACAAGCTGCAACCGCGCGTGATCTCCGCCTTCCGCGAAGAGCGGTTCGACCGCGAGATCATGTCGGAAATGGGCGCGCTGGGGCTGTTGGGGCCGACGATCCCAGAGGAGTATGGCGGGCCGGGCGTCAACCACGTCGCCTATGGTCTGGTCTCCCGCGAGGTTGAGCGGGTGGACAGCGGCTATCGCTCCGCCATGTCGGTGCAATCGTCGCTGGTGATGCACCCGATCTACGCCTATGGCGACGAAGAGCAGAAGAAGAAGTGGCTGCCGCGTCTGGCCACCGGCGAGCTGGTCGGCTGCTTCGGCCTGACCGAGCCGGATCATGGATCCGACCCCGGCGGCATGAAGACCCGCGCCACCAAGGTGGATGGCGGTTATCTGCTCAGCGGCTCCAAGATGTGGATCACCAACTCGCCGATCAGCGATCTGGCGGTTGTCTGGGCCAAGTCGGATGCCCATGACAACAAGATCAAGGGCTTCGTGGTCGAGCGTGGGACCAAGGGTTTCTCGACTCCGAAGATCGAGGGCAAGCTGTCGCTGCGCTCCTCGGTGACGGGCGAAATCGTCCTGGACGAAGCCTTCGTGCCCGAAGAAAACCTGTTGCCGAACGTCGCCGGTCTCGGCGGGCCGTTCGGTTGCCTGAACAAGGCACGCTACGGCATCGCCTGGGGCGTTCTGGGCGCCGCCGAATTCTGCTGGCACGCCGCCCGTCAATACACGTTGGACCGCAAGCAGTTTGGCCGTCCGCTCGCCGCCAACCAGCTCATCCAGAAGAAGCTGGCCGACATGCAGACGGAAATCGCGCTGGGCCTGCAAGCCTGCCTGCGCGCTGGCCGCATGATGGATGATGGAAGCTGGTCGCCGGAAATCATCTCGCTCATCAAGCGCAACAATTGCGGCAAGGCGCTGGACATCGCCCGCGTCGCCCGCGACATGCATGGCGGCAACGGCATCTCCGACGAGTTCCAGGTGATCCGTCACATGGTCAATCTGGAAACCGTCAACACCTACGAAGGCACCCACGACGTCCACGCCCTGATCCTGGGCCGGGCGCAGACGGGCATTCAAGCCTTCTGCTGACGTTTGTGAAGGGCGGGGGCTGCCATGCCCCCGCCTTTTTTACGCCACCCGCGCGTCCGCGTTGGCCTGATCGCGCACTTCGCTCAGGAAACGCTCGACTTCGGCGGCCAGGGTGCGGGTTTGGTCGGACAGGCCGCGCGCGGCGGTCAGCACCGATCCCGCCGTGGTTCCGGCGCTGTCGGCGGTGTGGGCCAGCGACGCGATGGTCGCCGACACCCCTTGGGTTCCCAACGCCGCCATCTCCACCGCGCGGGCGATTTCCTGTGTTGCGGAGTTCTGTTCGCGCACCGACTGGGTGATGTCCCCGGCGATGCTGTCGATCTCGGTGATCGTCTTGCCGATGGAGCCGATGGCGTCCGCCGCCTCGCGCGTCACCGCCTGCATGGCGTTGACTTGGGCCGAAATTTCATCGGTGGCCTTGGCGGTCTGATCGGCCAGCCCCTTCACCTCGGTCGCCACCACGGCGAAGCCCTTTCCGGCCTCCCCGGCGCGGGCGGCCTCGATGGTGGCGTTCAGCGCCAGCAGGTTGGTTTGCTTGGCGATGGCGTGAATCAGGCCGACGACCTGCCCGATCCGTTCGGCGTTGCTCATCAGCCCCTGCACGGTCGCGTTGGTGCGGTCGGCGTGCGACACCGCTTCGCTGGCGATGCGGGCGGAATGGCTGACCTGATCGGTGATGCCGCCGATGGAGCTGGCGAGTTCGGTGGCGGCGGCGGCGGCGGAGCGTACGTTCGACTGGATGTCGTCGGATTCCCGCGCGACGTTCTTCGATTGCCCCGACGCTTGGTCGGCGACGCTGGCCATCTGCCCGGCGCTGTCGGCCATCCCGGCGGCGGACGCCGCGATGCCCTCGACCAACCGGATGACGGTGCGTTGGAAACGGTCGGCCATGCCAATCAGGGCGACGCGCTTGGCCTCTTCGGCCTTGGCGTCGGAGGCCGCCTGTTCGGCGTGCATCCGTCCGATGGCTTGGGCGTTGTCGCGGAAGACGGTGACGGATCCGGCCATCGCCCCGATTTCGTCGCGGCGGTCGGCCCCCGGCACCGAGACGTTGATGTCGCCGTCGGCCAGATCGGCCATCGCCCCGGCCATCGCGCGCAGCGGCTTGATGACCATGCGGCTGAGCAGCAGATTCAACAGGCCGATCTGCACCACCAGAGCGATCAGGCAAATAGCGATCTGGTTGCGCATCTGGTTGAGGATGGCGTCGATCTGCTGCTCCAGGCTCCAGGCGATTTGCAGGGCGCCGACCAGCCGGTTGCTTTTTCCGGTGACGACCGGAACGGTGATGACGATGTGCCCCTTGGCGGAGCGGGCCTGCGCGCCCTTGCCCGCCAGAACGGCGTCGATCAAATCCTTGTCTTCGGACAAATCATAGGTTGCGAAACGCGGGTTGGTGAACTCGGCCAACACGCCGCTGGGGGCGACGGCGCGCAAGGTGGTGAGTTGCACCTCGTTGCTGTTGGCCAGCGGCATGAACTCCGTCTCGATGGACGCGCCGTCGCTGGCGACGAAGCTGGTCTTGGTGGCGTTGGCCAGCATGTCGGTTTTCACGCGAGCCTCGTGGGTGGCCAACCGCACCGTGTCGTCATACTGCATGGAGGCTTGCAGCCCCATGATGACGACGAAGCCGCCGATGATGGCCGCGACGAAGGCCGCCGTCACTTTCCGCCCGATGGTCCAGAAATGGCGCGGTTTCGCGCTGACCGCCACCCTGTCGCCCGCTGCCCCTCTGTCCGCTGCCATGGTCACGGTCCCTCTCGTGCGGATAAAGCCGGACGCCGACCCGCGCGGCGTCCATGCATGTGTCAGCGTTTCCCTCGGCTGAATTGCCGAGTGGACGCTGTGGTTTGCGAAAAAATGACGGATTTATTACAGAATGCCGCAGTATGATATCGCTGAAACGCGCACAGATCCATTGGGTTTTTCTCTGAAACGCTGTTTTCGATGCGACTTCAGAGTATCAGCCAAAGATTTCGGCAGTCTCGTGGATGGAGACAGGACGCCGTTGTTTTAAAATGATCGGATTTTCTTAGGATTGGCAACCGCCGGATGAGTGTCCGGCGGTCGCCAATTAAGTGTGCTCAAAGCGTCATCATGGCGCCGTCAAAACAATCACCCACGCGGCGGGACACGCTCCCGCCAATGCAGTGGCCCTGCCGCTTCATAGATCCACGGATACTGGTTGACCATTTTGCGAGCGATGGCCATTCGGTATGTGGTTGCGGTTATGGCGGCGATGGCGGCGGTGTGGACGATGAAGCCCCAGGGGGCGAGCAGGGTTTCGCCCGCCAGGCCCCAGGCGAGGAAGCGGTCGCCGACTCCCAGCAGCAGGGAATAGGCCCAGACCGCCGAGATCGGCTTCCAGCCTTCGGCCAGGGTTTGGCCGGTCAGCACGCCGAAGCCGCCGAAGACCAGGATCGTCAAAAAGACGAACACCGACAGCGACGATCCCAAAACAGCGTCCATCTCAGTGTCCCCCTTCCAGATAGGCCGCGCGGACCTCCGGGTCGGCCAGCAAGGCCGCGCCCGACCCCGTCATCGTGATCTTGCCGTTCACCATCACATAGCCGCGATGGGCCAGCTTCAACGCGTGGAAGGCGTTCTGCTCGACCATGAAGACCGTCATCTTCTGCTCGCGGTTGATCTCTTTGATGACCGCGAAGATTTGTTTGACGATCAACGGGGCCAGACCCAGCGACGGCTCGTCCAGCAGCAGCAGGCGCGGTTGGCTCATCAGCGCCCGACCGATGGCCAGCATCTGCTGCTCGCCGCCCGACATGGTGCCCGCCCGCTGGTTGATGCGCTCCTTCAAGCGGGGGAACAGGGTCAGCACCCGTTCCAACTCGCGGTCGAAGCTGCCCGGCTGGGCGACGATGGACCCCATTTGCAGGTTTTCCAGCACGCTCATGCGCGGGAAAATCCGCCGCCCTTCCGGGCTTTGCGCGATGCCGCGCCGCACGATCTCGTGGGTCGGCAGGTCGGTGATGTCCTCGCCCTCGAAATGCACGCGGCCCTGGCGCGCGCGCGGGCTGCCGCACAGCGTCATCAGCAGGGTGGATTTCCCCGCCCCGTTGGCCCCGATCAACGAGACGATCTCGCCCGCGTTGATCGCGATGTCGATGCCCTTCAAGGCTTCGATCGCGCCGTAGAAGGTGTGGACGCCCGACACCTGAAGCATGGGGGTTGTTTCGCTCATGGCTTCAGGCCCCTTTCTGCGCGGCGGGGGCGGAAGCGCCCAAATCGGCGGCGATTTCCGGCGGCAGTTCGGCGTCCTCGTCCTCGCCCAGATAGGCGCGGATCACCGCCGGGTCGTTCTTCACCGAATTCGGGTCGCCGTCGGAAATCTTCCGACCGTAATCCAGCACCACCACATGGTCGGAAATGCGCATCACCACGCTCATGTCATGCTCGATCAGCAGCACGCCGGTTTGCCGCCCGTTCGGGTTGCGGGCGTCGCGGATGAAGGTCAGGATTTCGGCCAGTTCGCTCGATTCGCGCGGGTTCAACCCCGCCGCCGGTTCGTCCAGGCACAGCAGCACCGGCTCGGTGCACATGGCGCGCGCGATCTCCAAACGGCGTTGCGCGCCATAGGGCAGATTGCCCGCCTCCCAATCGGCGAATTCGGTCAGCTTCACCCGGTCCAGCCAATATTTGGCCAGCTCCAGCGCCTCATTTTCCGCCGCCCGGTAGGTCGGCAGCCCCAACAGACCGGCGATGGCGAAGCCCGAGGCCCGCATCAGCTTGTTGTGCTGGGCGACGATCAGGTTCTCCAGAACGCTCATGCCGCTGAACAGGCGGATGTTCTGGAAGGTGCGGGCCACCCCGGCCTGTTGGGCGATGCGGTAGCCCGGCATCCGTTCCAGCAGGAATTCCTTGCCGTCGGAATGGCGCAGCGTCAGCCGCCCCACGGTGGGGGTGTAAAAGCCGGTGACGCAGTTGAACAGCGTCGTTTTGCCGGCCCCGTTCGGGCCGATCAGCGCGGTGATCTCGCCCGCCCGCGCCACAAAGGACACGTCGTTGTTGGCCACCAGACCGCCAAAGCGCATGGTCAGATGCTCAACGCTCAGCAAGGGCTTGTCGTCCGTCATTGTCGCGCTCATCGGGCGGCCCCCCCGGTGGCGGGTTTCTTGCCGCCATGCAAAAGAATGGTTGGGTCGCGGTGGGCCAGCAGGCCGCGCGGACGCCACAGCATAATCACCACCATGCCCATGCCGAAGGCCAACATGCGGTAATCGGCCAGCTCGCGGAAGGCTTCGGGCAGGCCGATGACCAGCAGCGTCGCCACGACGACGCCCGCCTGGCTGCCCATGCCGCCCAGCACGACGATGGCCAGAATGATCGCCGATTCGATGAAGGTGAAGCTTTCCGGGCTGATGAAGCCCTGGCGGGTGGCGAAGAAGGACCCGGCGAAGCCGCCGAACATCGCGGCGATGGCGAAGGCCGCCAGCTTCATGTTGGTGCGGTTGATGCCCAACGAGGCGCTGGCGATCTCATCCTCGCGCAGGGCTTCCCAGGCGCGGCCCAGCGGCAGCTTGCGGATGCGCAGGGTGAAGAGGTTGACGGCCAGGGCCAGGGCCAGGATCAGGTAATACATGAAGATGATGCGGTGCAGCGGCGAGAATTCCAGGCCGAACAGCTCGTGGAAGGCCGCCATCCCGTCGGCCGGGGTGCGCGAGAATTCGGCGAGGCCGAAGAAGCTCGGGCGCGGAATGCCGGAAATGCCGTTGGGGCCGCCGGTGAATTGGTACCAGTTGACCAGGATGATGCGGACGATCTCGCCAAAGCCCAAGGTCACGATGGCGAAGTAATCGCCGCGCAGCCGCAGCACCGGAAAGCCCAGCAACACGCCCGAAAAGGCGGCCAGCAACCCGGCCAACGGCAGACACACCCAGAAGCTCAAACCGAAATAATGGGCCAGCAGCGCGTAGGAATAAGCGCCGACGGCGTAAAAGGCGACATAGCCCAAATCCAGCAGACCGGCCAGACCGACGACGATGTTCAACCCCCAACCCAGCATGATGTAGGTCAGCAGCAGAATGCCGATGTCCAGCAACTGGCGGTCGGCGAGCGGCGTCATCGGCAACAGGACGGCGCCGATGAAGGCGACCGGGGCGATGTATTTGGTGGCGTGCTGCAACTGGGCGGCGACGCGGTCCATCTTGCGGTCGCGCTCGGCCAGCGTCAGCTTCGAGCGGTGGGTGGTGACGGCGAAGGCGGCGCGGAGCGCGATGATGCCGCCGCCCGCGACCAGCACCAGACGCAGCACCTGCGTCGGCAGCGGGATGGCCAGACCGACGGCGGCGGCGGCCAGCGCCAGAAACAGCACCGGCAGCGCCAGACCCTGGCCGATCAGGCCCAGGCCCAAACGGCCGAAGAAAACCAGCAGGACAGAGGCGACGACCTCCTCGGGCCGGGCTTCGATGCCAAGCCCGGTCGGGCGGTCGATGGTGCGCAAACCGACCAGCGGAACGGTCAGCAGCAGGGCGACGAAGGCGGCAAAGCCCGCGTCGCGCAGGCTGCCCGACCAGTCGACCGCCTTGGCGGCGACGTGGGGCGCGCCATGGGGCGGGGCGCCATGGGGGGGCGCGCCAGCGGCGTGAGACGGCATGGTCATGGCCTTACACCTTCTCGATTTCCGGCCGACCCAGCAGGCCGGTCGGACGGAAGATCAACACGAGGACGAGCAGGGTGAAGGTGGCGACGTCCTTCCATTCCGAGCCGACATAGCCCGACCAGAAGGATTCGATCAGCCCAATCACCACCCCGCCCAGCATGGCCCCGGGCAACGACCCGACCCCGCCCAGAACGGCGGCGGTGAAGCTCTTCACGCCCGCCAGGAAACCGATGTAGAAATCGATCACGCCATAGATCAACAGCACCATCATGCCCGCCACGGCGGCCAGCGCCGCGCCCATGACGAAAGTCAGCGAAATGATCCGGTCGACGTTGACGCCCAACAACCCGGCCATCTTCTTGTCCTGCTCGCAGGCGCGCTGCGCCCGACCCAGCGAGGTCTTGTTGATGAGGATGGTGAAGCCGATCATCAGCGCCAGCGTCAGCACGATGGTCGCCAACCGCACATAGCTGACCGACACCGCGCCGTCCAGAATGGTCAAATTGCCCGGCAGGATCGGCTGCAACGGCTTCGACCGCGCGCCCTGGAGGATCTGCATGTAGTTTTGCAGAAAGATCGA
>Ga0209800_10002551_pt1 | contig 15944 bp, 8 predicted proteins | sample Higcelweek8metaG_FD_187174 | JGI IMG/M metagenome (GOLD analysis project Ga0209800, IMG submission 187174) | Freshwater pond sediment microbial communities from the University of Edinburgh, under environmental carbon perturbations - High... | ecosystem: Environmental > Aquatic > Freshwater >...
CCAGCATTTACTTCCACTACTTCATCACCAACCAGAACACTGGCAGTGCCTTCGATAACATACATGATCTCATCAAGTTCGAGGTGATGATGCGGAGCAGGACCCATCAGTTTTGGTGCAACTGCAGTTTCAACGCTCGAGAACAATCCATTTGTCATTGAAGATCGCATCCATACGCGTATATCCATTCCCCCTTTGTGGTCTAATGGAGTCAAGCCTGGCAGAAGAACTGGTTTTAAAGGATCTGATGATGGTATTTCAGGAGTTGCTCCGATAGCCAAAGGTGACAGGGCGCTGAATGCTGCAAACAGGCCGGTGGTCATTAAAAAATTACGTCGCTCCATACTTCTGTGATTTTAAATGATTGAAAAATGCTTTAACTTTCAGTGAGTGAATACTTTATTTGTGGAGAAAGGAGAAGATTCCTTTTTGTGTACAGCCGTTTGAAAGAATTATTTTATCCTGGTGAATTTCAGGGTTTGTGAAAATGAAGGGAAATTGACTTTTAGATAGTGTATCCCGTTGCTTAATCCTGAAACGTCAACCTGTTTTTTAATTTCAGTTGTATTTCCGGAGCCATTTTGTACAATCTGGCCTTTTGGATCACAGATTGTAAACTCATAAGGTTCGCTGGCTTGTTTATCCGAAAAACTTAGGGTAATGATATCCGTAGCTGGATTTGGGTATGCAGTAACATAGTTTTCGGTCAGCTCATTTTCAGTTATTCCAACATTTAGATATTCCAGCCGCAATAAAGCAAATTCAGCAAATCCCCCGGCAATGTTAGTTGACTGGCCGCCAGCTAATAATTTGCCATCGGGTTGCAAGGCCATTTCGAAAATGGTGCTTTGATAGGCTCCCATCACAACAGTCATTTTGCCGTCGGTATTAAAAGTGTTGTCAAGGTTGCCTTCACTGTTGTATTTAGCTATAGCGAAGTGAAATAAACCACCGTTTCCTGTTTCATATCCATGCCCCCCGAGATAAATACTGCCATTATTATCAACATCCAGTGCATACGCTTTATCCTGAAAGTTATTAAAATCAGTGAGGGTGTATCCGCTGATTCCAAAAGTCTGGTCAGGGGTTCCGTTGCTGTTAAACCGCATTACAAGGAAATCTCCGGCAGTATAGCCGCCTACCAGAATTTTGCCGTTGGCCAGCAATATAACTTCTTCTGCATAATCATCAGCAATGCCGCTGATGGTAAGAGTTGTTTTCCCTGCGGTTCCAAAAGTTCCGTCGGGCGAACCATCCGCATTCAGCCGCAACAAGGCGATTGAGCTGTTTCCATTACTGTTTTTTGCAGCACCGGCAATAAGTATTTTGCCATCATTTTGCATTGTGGCATTCCTTCCAAAGTCGTTGTAATTATTGAAATTGACTGTAGTTTTACCACCATCGCCGAATGTGGGATCTATGCTTCCATCTGTATTAAATCGTGCAGCTGAAAAATCGAAGCTGCTGGTATTATATGCTTCCCCTATTGCAATTATTTTTCCGTCGGGTTGTTGCAAAACCTTTTGAAAGGAAGAGCCGTTTCCTGGCCCGAATGACATGGTAACTTTACCATCCTCGCTGAATTGAGTATCATAATCACCGTTCGGTAATAAGCGTGCTAATGCGGCATTACCATTGGATGAGCCTGCAAGAAGTATTTTGTTGTCGGAATGCAATAACACGGAATAGCAGTATTCATAAGCCGATCCGAAATCAATTTGCTTCTTGCCGGTGGTATTAAACGAAATATCCAATGTTCCATCAGCATTATGTTTTGAGATAAGAATTGCCTGTGTTGTATTGCCATTTTCGCCGGCAGAAATAATTTTGCCATCAGGTAAAAGGATCATAGCGTGGCAATAAGAGGAAAAACTTCCAAATGAAGTATATGCTTTTCCGTTAGTTCCAAAGGTGTTATCGGGCGATTGAGCAAAAGTTCGGATATTTAAAAAGATTGCTACCGCGAAAATGCTAAGAAGTAGATTTAGATAGATTTTCATTTTTAAAGTTTTAGTTGTTTATGATATGTTTAACTGGTAATTGTGTAATGAGAGGAGAGGGATAGCTGACTGGTATTCAATTAAATGCAATAGATTGTGTGCGTGAGTATTCGGATTCAGGTGCAGGTTTCATATGATTTAACCTGGCTTAAGTAAGCAGAAATGCAGGAAATGATCGGAAATACTGTTCAGTATTTGTACACAAGATTTTTGGAAATCCTGATATAGAGATTCACTATATAGAGGAGGCAGTTAATTGTCATGAATAAATCCATGAGTTATATATGTAACATTGTGAATATAACAACTATAAATGTCAGAAGTTCAATGATCGCTTTCAATCTCAAATGATAATAAGATTGTTGGAAGTCGTATAGAATTTGGTGTTGAAATTTCAGAACAATGGTTTGAAAGTGATTCACTGTCTGGAAGCAAAATCGGAAGCGGCAGTAGTTGAATAAGGAGAATAACAAACTGGGAAAAAATTAAAAAATCCCTGCTTCCGGAATGTAGCAGGGATTAATATTTTGGAAGTTAGAGTATAGTTATTACCGTTAAATCTTGTAAATGCTTCGGCTGTTTATTCGAAAGGGTGACGCAACACGGAATTGCCAAACTTAAACGGAAATTGGATTAAAAAATTTAATGTATTGAAAAGTGGGGTATATTTGGGGATATTTAATAGTTATCGCCAAGTGTAAGAGATGAAGCGACAGACATAAATTGAGAAGTTAATCATTGTGAACGGAAAGAAAAACGAAATATTGACAAGGCAAGAAAGTCAACACACTAGCCGTCCCGATGTTTTTTATTTTTTGCCCACCGAACATTTTTAAAAACAATTTCCGTCCCACATTGCACATGTTGCTTAAGCCTCCCAAACGGGCTCAGTAACCAAAGCTTTGTCAAAGAGTGCAATCTTGCTGACCTTTATAATGCTAACTATAGTATGTTGTATATTTTGCATACTATAAATAGCTTTGTTCGTTGAAATTTACTCAATGGACAATAAAAAAATACTTATTAAATTTGGTGAGAAAGTAAGAAGTTTAAGAAAGGAAAGAAATCTTTCTCAGGAAGAATTATCCTTTAAAGCTGAATTACATCGTACTTATATTGGTATGATTGAAAGAGCTGAAAAAAACATAACTCTTATCAACATTGAGAAAATTGCTAAAGCGTTAGATGTTGACATTAAAAATCTTTTCTAATGGAAAAAAGAGTTGATAGTTTAGTTTTTAGAAGAATGACCTATGCCGATTTTTTCAATATAAATAAAGTTGGTGGAGAGGAAGTCGGAGGAGGAGGTCAATCATATTTTGATATACCGCTTAATCGTGTTTCTATTGATAATTGGAATAGATTCCTCGGAGGGTCAACTGGAAGGGCAGCCAATGGCCCATTTTGGATTTTTGATGTAAACAGTTTGGGGATTAATCAAACTATTCCTTTAAAGATATATCAAAGAGCAGCTACAAGATGTGCGGTTGCATCACAAAAACTGCCCGAAAATAGTAGGTCAGGAAAAAGGGTTCCTGCTTGGCGACCTATAAATGGGTTTCCAGTAAACTACAATCCTGATACCGAAAATCTTGTTGTATACATTATTAAAACTACTGATGGTGAATATTGGGCAGGTTGGTTTTTACAAAATCAAATGCCTGCAAATTGGGTTGGCAATGCTGCATTAAGCACCATGTTCACAAACGATGAAGCTGGATATCTTAAATTTCGAAAGAAACTTTTTATTGATACAACAAATAGAATATGGCCATTTCATTTTGAAGCGATATCAGTCACAAATGATATTCCAATAGAGGAGGATATCGAAAATGAACTTGAATCAGAAGATACTTCTCCGCACTTACAAGAATTAATAGAAGATGAATCACAGCCGGAATTTGTTGAGCGCGTAATGAAAATTCGTCAAAGAAACCATAAGCTTGTTAAAAATCTCAAAGACCTTTATCGTGGTAAATGTCAAATTTCTGGAGAACAATTCACCTTTCAAAAAAGGAATGGGGAATTGTATTCAGAAGTTCACCACTTGATTCCATTAGGTGAGAATGGATCTGATGCATATTCAAACGCAATTGTTGTCAGTCCTTTAATTCATAGGATGCTTCATTATGCAACCGTTTCGAATATAAACCTTAATAATATTGTAAACAGACAACTCCCAATAACAATAAACGGAGTTGAACATATAATCACTTGGAATCCTGATCACAACTCAACAGTAGAACATACTTTGAATGATTAGTTGCGATGTAAGTGAATGAGATACTCCTTCAATGTTGCTTCCTTTTTAATTACATCTGTTCTGCTTTTAAAGCGCTTATATCTGATTTCTTTTTTTACAACTTTTCCATAGTCCGATAGGAAGGAAATCAAATCATCAATTGAAAGTAATCCATCTTCACTGTAGCTTATTAAAAAATCATCGCAATTTATCTGGGTAAGAATCTTATCAAAGGAACTTCTGATTTTCACTTTGGAACAAAAATTCGAATACTGGTCTCTCCAAGGTCTTAGCCCGCTTTCTCCAATTGCTTCGGGTTCATCCTCTCTTGCAAGAGTTTCTAAAATATGATAGTTGGCGGCATATTGTCGCTTGATATATGGAGGATCTATATAGCAAATATCGCCAGTCAATTTGCATGCAACATCTTCTGCATATCCTTTGAAAACTTCGTGACCTTTTACATTTCCGTTATTTGAAAATGATGAGGCATATAGCAAAATTGGGTCTTCTGCTCTCTTAACAAATTTTGACAAGTAATGACCGTAAGTTCCTGCAATGTTTGCTACATCATTTGCAGCCATTATCATATTGTGCAACAAAAGTGAATGCTCATATTCGGTTATGGCATTTTTCTTTCGCAAGTTTTTAATTTCTTTTCTGATTGCATCAATCTTTGCGGCATTCTTAGAGGTGAAATATTTCCTAGGTCGTAATGTGTTTGTTGGTTCACCATCGGGGCTAAATTCATTGTAGAAATATCCTTTAATTGGACTTACGTTATTCAAATAATTTAAAACCGTTTCGTAATTACTTCCTCCAAATAAATCTTGTGTTTTATGTTTTTCAAAATCAATTATTGTTTCCATTCCTTTAAATAAAGGAGCTTCATTCAAAAACAAATGCACATTCAAATGATGATACGAGTATGTCATAACATCAACAGCCGATACTTGAAAACCGTTTTCGCGAAGTGCCAATGAAAAAAGTCCAGTGCCAGCCATTAAATCTATAATATGCTTTGCCCCTTTTTTTGTGGACCTGATTTCCGAAATAATAATATCAGAAAGCTTGTCCTTAGAGCCGATGTATCTATAACCCATTTATTGTAAAAATATCTTTGGTATTGCAATTCAATAATCGCCTAATAGGAATTAGTTGTTCCGAAGAACTAAGCGTTTCAAAAATCGCATTATAATCTGTTTGATTTAAGTTAAAGAAATGTGCAACGACTCTTTCAATGTAAAGGTCATTCGCTTTTACAATGTTTTTTTGTTTTGAATTAGAAACTTCGTTTTTCACAATGTCTGTAACATGGTTAATCATCTTCTTTGCACCAGAAGAATTGAAGTCAATGTTAGGAAACGGCAAATTGACGAGCATTGTTTGTGTTAAATATGGATGGCTTTTCCATTCATTTTCTCCAAACTTTTTTATTAAGTAGTAAGTCATTGCCCTTGAATTAAGCACTGCCAATATAAATTCCAATGATAAGTTTTTTTCAGCACCAGGTTTCAACTTCAAAATGTAAACAACCTGATTCGTAACTGAATTTTCATAATCCATACTTGCAGTAATTCCAACACCAGTCTTTCTGACAAGTATTTTATTGCCGGTATATATACTCAAGTCTTTGTAGTTGATTCCTTCTTTCAAAGTGTTAATCCAACTTTTAGAAACCGATGTAAACCGAAATAAATCTTCGCCAACTTTCAGTTTTAGATTTCCAACTCCGTTATGATTAAGAATAATTTTTTCTTTAGTTACGGTTGCGATATCAAATGATGTATTACATTTATTGCAAGCTGGGTTCTTTGATTTTGGGTAAGGCATCCAATTTTGGCATTTAGGGCATTGGCATACAACACCCTTTTTTGAGATTTCAGCACCTCTTGTGTTATTGACATATTGTTTGACATACAAACTGTTGTTTTGAATTTTATCAAAAGTTTGTAGTTCTTCCGTTTTTAAGTCAATATCAAAAACATAATTGTCATTTTCGAAAAATCTACTTTGAGGAACCTTGTGAATCAATGCCTTTTCAACTTCTTCCAACGATAATTCCTTTGCAATCACTTGTTTCTTGAAATTTGAGGACAATCGAAAACAATCTACTTGATGATTGCTTTTTGGTTTTGCTTTTTCACCAACTATAATGACACATGCCCTGTTTATTTCGGGGAATATTTTTTCTCCTAATCTTGCAATTAAATGAATGGTTGTATTTTTTGAAAGTAAGCCTCTGAATCTAGCTTGTTCCTGGCTGAAAACGGAATCAGGTAGAATTAATCCATAAATCCCATTTGCATTGAGATTGTTTAAAATAACTTCTACAAATAAATCAAAAATATCAAACTGTCCTATCGCTAAAGCAAAATTAAAATTCAAACTAATTGGATCATAACAAGTCAATTCTGCACCCCAAGGAGGATTGCTAATAGCGATATCAAAACCGCTCTGACTTTTTAATTCCTTTCTTAATTCAATCCAACCTTCAATTGAATTTCTTCCTTTTACAGGGAATAACCCATCCGTATGACTAAACCTTGATTCAATCCTTTTTAAAGGTTCGTCAACAAATTTTGAAATTGAACTTGAAATTGCATTTATGTCATTATCTACTCCAAAAATCTTTGGAAGATTTTTATATGAACTTTCAAACAATTCATTTGCAAAACTTCGTAGCAAGACACTATCCCCGCAAGCAGGATCAATAATTGTATTAATATTTCTACCCCCTAAATATTGGACAATTTTTCTTACTAGATACTCAGAAAGAAACGTAGGAGTGTAAAATATTCCATTTGCTTTTCTATGTTCCTTTGAATAGTTTTTTACTGTACTCATTTCACTTTGATTTTTTAAGAAAAGGAGTAATTTGTTCTTCTACCATTCTAACAGCTTCGTAGGTTATTTCATTAACACCGTATTCCTTAATTATTTTTTCAGCCGTGTGCATCACTTTCAATTCCGCTTCAGCAACTTCAAAATACTTACAGAGCCTTTTGAGTTGATCAAGGGTCGGCATTCTATCTCCCCGCTCAATTTTACTTAACATCGGAGAATCAATGTCAGTTCCTTTTGAAACTTGATGTAATGTTTCTTCTTTCTCCTTGCGGAGTTTTCTAAAGAACAGTCCTAAATCAGATTTTGAATTTTGCATTTTAACGACTTGTCAATATTTGACAAATATAATCAATATTTAGAACTTCTGAAGTTTCACAAAAAAAAAGTATTAACAATTTGTATTTTTAGCACCTGTATTTTCATACACATTTCCAAAGCCCCACGAACTAACGTTCCACCCTAAGCTTTGTCAAAAAGTTTGAAAAGTCGATGCAGTAAACAAAATTGTTTTTGAAAATTTCTTACCCTTTATGAAATAAAAAATGCTGATACAAGCCGACACAGTAAGCAAGAAAGAATATAACATTGTCAGGGAAACCCAATAATGACTGTGGTTTTCATGTTCAGCTGAATGAACACCTGGCAGTAACAAACGCTACTAAAATTGCGGGTTTGCAAATTCGTTGAAACACATTAACTCTTTACCTACATTTCCCGATAACTCAGGACAAGTAGTGCTGGCACACAGTTGAGTAACAATTTATCGCTATATATGCCAGGTCTCATCTTTTGGACACAGGCAATAACGCCAAAAACCAATTTCACCAAATAAAAAGAGGCTGCCCCTTACCGGAACAACCTCTTTTTGTGAATTAGAACGTCAATTATCTTACAACTATTTTCTTCACAACCTGCTTCCCGCCGGCTGTAATAGTTGCAAAGTACATTCCTTCGGTTAATCCCGAAAGATCGAGTGTATAAGCTTTGGATGCATCAATCTGGCTGATGGTAACAACTGTTTTTCCCAGGGCATCAGTAAGTATCAGATCAGCTGTTCCTGTGAATCCGCCAAAAGAAACCGAAGCAAAATCAGAAGCAGGATTTGGATAAATGCTTACTTCCTGGTTCCTGATATCGTTCACATCCGTACAGTATTCAACCCATACGTAATCATCCTTCACAAGTGTATCGCTGAAAGTACCGTTCGAAACTACCAGTGTAACATTATACAAACCAGTAGTTGCATAGGTTACAACCGGGCTTGCTTCGTTGCTGGTTTCCGGAACGCCACCTTCGAAAGTCCAATCCCACGAAGTAGTTCCTGGTGTTGAATAATCACTGAATGTTACCGAACCTCCATCGCAGATATTGATAGGGCTACCCATAAAATTAGCGGTATAAGGCGAAGCAAGAATTCCGAAAAAGTCGATTATCCTGCGCATATATTCATTTTTCGTTGAAGGAGCATCGCCATTTGCCAGGCCACCGAATTCGAAAGCTGAAGCAATGGTACGATAGGTTCCTGCATCGTAGGCGACGGCAGTGATATAAACCGGCATTGCATTTTTGAACAGATTAAATGCCGGAGCAGTAGCTGAAATATGGTCAATATATTCGTTGTCGCCTGAGTAAGCAAATGTCAGGCCTTCAGTAAATTGACCTGTCTGTCCACTTTCGCTGTTCAAGTCGTTACCACCATCCATAACACCATTGGCTTTAAACCTGGGGTGAACCGCAGTTTTAGGGTCATAATACCAGGTGTCGCCACCTTCCATGTATAAACGTCCGCCACCATCAACAAAAGCTGCCAGTGCCTGTCCTTCATTGGTTGTAAGAACATGTTTTTTAGTGCTTACTCCCAGGCAGATAAATAGAGTTGTATAATTGCTGAGGTCAGCAGGCATGGCGGTTTTATATTCGGCAAATACATTATTGGCAATCAATGCCGACTGTATTGCCGGACCTGAATTGTGGTTTGCATCGAGGTCGATAACGGCAACCGGAATTTGTCCGACCACCAGGTTGAAAACATCGATTACATGTAAACCAAGGTCAGCAGTCATCAGGAACGTAACCGGAATAACTTGTCCTTCAGGTGCATCAGCACTTGCTTCAAGCGTAAAGTTGCGCGAAATGGATTCTCCTGTTGCCAGGTTGCCATAATTCTGAGCCGGTGACGAAAGGAGTGTAAGGTAAGGATCGTTGAACGAAACTTGTCCTTCAACATTGGTTATCGGTGCTGTACCCAAATTTTTAATAAACACTGATATATCGAAAGTTTCGCCAGGTTCAGCTTTCCCGTTTCCGTTACCTGTCTGAGAATCGTCAATAGCAAAGGAGAAATATTTCAGTATTCCTGCGTGAGCGGTTATGCTGAAATTACCTGCCCATACTTCGCTGCCCGAAACTGCTGTGAAATGGAAAGGAACAACATGCATATCAGGAATACCAGAAGAAACTTCGAAGCTGAAACTGTTTATCATAGCAACCGTGTCGTGAGCCGGAATAACACTGTAAATATCAGTTGAATCGAGCAGTGTAATGTATGAGTCGGAAGTTGTAACGGTAACGGTTACGTTGTCAGCATTTAACACGCCGATATTGGTAAAAGCAACATCCATAAATACGGTTTCGCCGAAATCGGCCTGGCCATTGTTATTGAAAGCTGCATCAGTAATTATATTGCCGTTGTAAATAAGGTATGGACCATTATTCGGGATAATTGCCAGGTCAGCGATATACGGAACATGGTTGAACGCTGTTATTACCAGTTGAACCGTATCAGGCGACTGAAATGCATCGAAATTCAGGGTAACCATGCCGTTGTTAACAAAATCAGCAGTAATCAATTGATTGTCGAGGCTTAATGCAACCAAGGCACCTTCAACCGGCGAATTCACAACCAGAGAAGTACCTCCCAGGAAAATCTGGTTTTCATGTGTAGCAGTGATAGCTGAAGGATCGGCAGTACGAACCATAACTGAAGGATCGCCGAAAAGGGTCCAGGTATCAGTCATTTCATCACCTGCTGAGCCATAGGTTTCATTCATTTTTATACAACCGTTCATCGAAATCCCTCCAAACGTACGTTTGATATTGGTTGGATAGATTTCAACAAGGATGTCGTTCATTTCATCCTGCCCGTCCATAGGTGGATTCCAGCTCTGGTTGATGGTTGACATAAGTGTGGCTACAGCACCGGTTGGACCGTTGGTGTTTTTAGCCCTCAGCCATGCTTCGGCAAAACAGGTGCCGCTAACAAAATTTCCGTTAACACAGGCTACGCTGAAAATAAACGGCCACATATGGTTGTTGGTAAGTGTATTGACATTGGTATTTGAAAATCCTGTGGTACTCCACGAATTGTCGCTACCGTGTCCAACATAATTCATAATTGAGCGCCCTGCATTTACTTCGGTGGCAACACTGGATTGCGAGGGATTACCCGGTAGGTCTTCGCCGCCCTGCGATCCATCATAGAGTTCAGCAACTGATTCGAAAGTATATCCAACCAAATCAGTACGTATATTTCGCATATGAGCATAGTCCATTTCATTATCATCACCAGGGCCCTGATCGGAAGCAATTCCTACGCCTTTATCAAACCAGTTTGTGGTTGTTAACGGCTGTTTTTCGTATTCAATGGTTCGTTCAACCATAGTGATTACATGATCAACATTTTCAGCGGAGAAACGACCGACAAAAATATCAGGATTATGGTCGTTGCCGGCCAGGTAGCCATATGCATTATCCGAAGGACCGCCAAGGCTTCCGGTGGTGTTGGTAGGAACCTGAGGGCCATCACCGACGAGTAAAAGGAATGTCAGTCCATTGGTATTGTAATAATTTTCAACAAAGGTTTTAATAGCAGTTGAAGTTGTACCAACAGTTGCAAGATCAACCATTTCAGTCTTTATACCCATGCTGTTTTTCCAGTCAACAAAGGGCTGCATAGCCTGCAGGTAATTTGCATGACTGATAACCAACATGCGGCCATAATCATTCACCGGGGTGTAATCGAAGGAAGTTGTGTTCAGAAAAATCCTTTTATATGCCTGGTTAAAATCTGCGTCGATGCGTGTTGGCATCTGGCTGCGACTTATAACATTATAACCATTGTTATTGGCAACTTTCAGTTTTAATGTTATGTCAGTATAAACTCTCAGAATTTTGGTAACCGGGTTATACTGGAACGGATATGCAATAACTGTTTGTCCGCGGTAATCGCGTAGGATAAACGGATCGCGCAACCCCGATTCGCTGCCGGGGAAGAATTTATCCTCGTTGTATGGCCTTCCATACTCAAAAGGCACTGAAGCAGGATCAATATCACGGGTGAAATTTCCTTTCGAAGGCGCTATTTCCATGTTTGTATATTCAACAAACGATGACGCTACCATTTCGATTTCCATCATAGCCATGTCAGGAATAATAACTGAAGTGGTCATTTTTGGTAAATCGGGAGCGTTCTTGTCCAGCATCGGAGTTGAATTTCCGACTGAAACGGTAAAAGCATTCCCACGGGAAGTTTTTACTTCGTTGAGGTAAAAACCATCGAGTTTGAAATGGATCACTGAAGTGGAAATATCAGACGAAACAAGTTCGACAGTAGCTGCAACAGGTTGTTGCGATCGGATAGGTTTCCAGTCGCCTGCAAATGATGTTGCGGCCAGGCAGATCAGAAGCACTAAAACAATTGAGAGTTTTTTCATTTATATAACGGTTGAGTTGTTGCGAATTAGTTGTTTTTAACCACTTTAGCCATCTGTACATTGTCATTGTTGAAAATCTTGCAGTAATATACTCCTGCCGGAAGCTGGCTGCCATTGAAAGCAGTTTTATGATTGCCTGAGGCTTTTGCACTTTCTTCAATTACACCAACTTCATTGCCCAGTGAATTGTAAAGTACAATTTTGATCTGCCCGGCTGATTTAAGGTTATATTCGAGGTTAAGTGTTCCGTTGAACGGATTTGGGTAAACCATAAAATCATTTTCAGCTAAGGTGTTTTTCCCGGTAAATCCAAACAATACTGAATTGGAAGCATCCGACTGACAACCTGCTGTGCTGCTCGAAATTACATAATATGTTTCGGTACTTGCAGGGAAATAAGTTTGAGCATTTGCTCCGGCAATAGCTCCCTGGCTGTTATACCACTGGTTTCCTGATGTGGCTGACGAAACCAGATGATCAGTTTCAATGGTTACAACAGGTGTTTCCGGGGTTTGTTCCACAATTACGGTAACACTGGCATCGGCTGAAGAAAAGGAGCTGGTAACATGCACATTGTAAGTTGTGGTTTCAAGTGGCGAAGCAATCGGGTTATAAACGCTTGCATTATTGAGTGTTGAGGCTGGTGTCCAGTTATAGCTGTAAACGCCTGTGCCTCCCGAAGCAAAAATATAAAGTTGCGACTGGCTGCCTTCGCAAATGGCTGGCGGATTGGCTAATGCGTTTATTGATATCGGTCCGGCTGCAGATTGGCTGAACGGTGGGAATTCGATATAATCGATCCATGCAGCATCTTGTCCTGACATGGTTGCTTCGTCCTTTTCATAAGCCCAACTAAAACGGTGGAACCCAACAGGGATCGGATAACTTACTTTTGCCCATTCTTTGGTACCGCTCCAGCTTCCGAGTTCAATATCGTCAACATAAAATTTAAGGAAATCGTAACCGCTCTCCGAGGATACTTTCCGGAAGAAAGAAATGGTATCGCTTGACAGCACCTGGCCTTCAATATAGATTTCACTTTTCTGCGAATTGTTAACATTACCCGAAACAGCTCCAAAAGCGCCTTCGTATTTGGTCGACGGGCTGATGACCCATGGCTTTGAGCCTTTCATACGCCAGTTGTATTTCAGGAAATTACCGGTTTCAAAGTCTTCGTACTGTGGTCCGACTGCCGGCGACAAACTTGAAACTGAATTATAAGCTCCTGCAGTTGCTGTAATGTATAATGAAAATGTAGTGCCATTTGGTGCATCCGCACTTACAGTTATGCTGAAGGTTGAGTTGCCGGTTTCTCCCGGAGCCAGAGCACCAATGCTGTTAACCGGTGAATTGCTGGTAATATAATCACCGAAAACGAACAACTGTGTGGTTACTTCTGAAGAAGCACAATGTCCTTCGTTGCTTGTTGGAACTGAAATATAAATAGTCTCGCCCGGATCAATCTGTCCGTTTCCGTTTCCTGAGGTAACATCGTCGATAGTAACGGTTCCGTTAACGAGTTTGGGGGCATATATTGTTACGCTGAATCCCGAGGTGAAAATGCTGGTATCGGCCTGCGTGGTGATGGTAAAGTATGCGTTATGCATATCAGGAATGTACTCGTTAACCTGAATGGTAAGCGCATCGGTAGCAGAAGCTGATCCGTTGCTGGCTATTAACGGCCATGTGTAGGAATTTACCGGAAGGGTAACATACAAATCATTTGAACTGATAGTTGATACGGCATTTACAGCATCAGAATTGCCAAAATTATCATAAGTAAGATCAACTGTTAATGGTTCGTTGAATTCGGGAACCTGGTTGTTGTTTCCTCCGTTATCTTTAACGAGATATTGGTCAAGCACTAAATATGGCCCTACTGGCGAAGCTACCAGAACACTGTCGATAAAAGGCTCGCGGTTTTGTTTTGTAATAACAATGTCAGCATAACCAGGCTCAGTAAACGGAAGCAATTGTACAACGGCATTTCCATTTTCATCAGCTTCGGCAACGCCATGAAGGACATTGTTTTTACTTATTGCCACATAGGCATAAGGTTCGGTCTGGATTTCGAAAGCCGGCGTGCCTAACGGAAGTAATGGCTGGTAATCAACGGTAAGAGCCGGAGGTACCGAGAAATAAACCATGGTTGATGGATCGCCCATGAGGCAATATATTTCCCAGTAATATTGTTTCATCCCTGAATTTGATTCCTCTACCGCCAGATTCCCTGCAAATACCATTTGATCCATTGTGCTGTACCATTCGGTAATCGGTTCGCCGTGATCGTGGAAAGTGCGGTCGTAGGCTCCTAAACCGGTAGTTTCGTAAGTAGGATTAGTCATAATTTGTCCGTTTCCGACTCCCCACCAGTAATCTTCGTCCCAGTAACTGTTATTAGAAGCTCCGATATAACCCAGGGCGCCTTTGTTTTCAGCTCTCAGAAGGGCTTCGCCAAATGTGTGCTGATTGTATGTGTTTGTCTGGCAGCAGTTACCAACCATCAGGCAGTATTTATCGGCATTGGTCATGTTTGCGACATCCGAAATGGAGAATGAAGGGTTAGCCCATCCGTCGGGACTTCCATGAGCCGTATAATTAGCGTAAGAAACGCCATTGCTGATGTCGTTCTGAATGTTCTGCGAATAATTGCCCCCAGCTGGTTCCGGCTGCAGATAAGTGTGTGAAACTAAATTGTGCGCCTCATTAAAATAATAGGTGGTACCATAGTTTATCTGACCGTTACCCCATGTTAATTCGTGGCTGGCATCGTCACCGGCTATCATTACAACTTCGTTCAGATAGGTCGGGTCGGGCATCAGGTATTGTTCGTACTGTAGAGTTTTATCGATTTGCGGCTGTAATTCAGCTACATTATTTGCCGAAAAACGGCCGTAATACACTTCCGGCAGGTAATCGCCTGTGTATTCGCAATAATACAGATCGGAAACATGTGATCCGCAATTGTATGCCGGAATCTGTGCCACATCACCAACAAAAAGTACGAAAGTAGGAGCCGGATCGGTAGCGGTTGATGAAGTGTAAATATTCTGAAGATAAGCTTTAATCGAATTGAAAGTGTTGCCAACAGCAGCGTTATTAGTATATGCTTCAATTACTTTGTAACCGCGTTTTGTCTTCCATTCAATAAATGGTTGTAAAGCAGCCTGAAACATAGGATCGGAAATGATAACATATTTTACCGGGAATTTCGAAATGGTATCGAGCATGGCATCGCCAGAGTTATAATTAAGCACGTTTCTGTAAACGCTGTTGAAATAAGGCGAGCGGGTTTTCGCTTTGTTTTCGTCAGTTTTCGCTTTATCAGCACCCTGAAAGTTGATTTCAACCACAAGGTCATTATATATCCTAATTGTATTTGTAACCGGATTATATTCAACCGGCGAAATAACCAGGTTGGCAAGTTGAACGCTGCGCAGGTATCCTGCAACCTCAACGCGGGCAAGGGCTTCGCCATAAAAACTGTTGGTTTCGTACAACTGCTGGTTGTATGCGAATGGTTCGTTTTTAGTATTGCTTTTCGATTGCGGAGGTTGGGCAGGGAAAAGTTTCTGTGAGATTCCGAAATCTGAAAGTTTATATTCCTTTACATTGAAGCTGATAATATTTACAACTGGTGTTGCTCCTGCCGGAATTTCGATCAATTTGCTTACAACCGGAAGTTGAGGCGCTCCTAACACATTGCTTTTTGAATAAGAAGGTGCCAGCATTTCAACGAATTCACCTTTCTCAGTGTTCAGCCACAGCGTATTAAAACTGCTTACCACATTCGAAACCTGCATACGGTTAAACGTGTTTTCAATCACAATGGTGCTGTTACTACCCGAAGGGTTTATTTTAATCTCATTGGCGGCATTCATGCTCAGCCCATTGAACAATAGCACAACCAAAAGCCAACAGGCTAAACTTTGCTGTAAAAATTTCTTCATCAGGATTTTACTTAATGGATTAATATCAAGGCAACAAAGATATTTATTTATGCGTATCCTTTGAGAAAAAATTGTCATTATTCGCCTCAGAAAGGAATATTTTTTCTAAAGCATCAGCAGTAGATTTTTATAATTCTTTGCGGGAGGTGGTGAATAAGGAAAAGCAATAAAACAGTTGCCGGAATTTATTATA
>Ga0209800_10002552_pt1 | contig 15936 bp, 14 predicted proteins | sample Higcelweek8metaG_FD_187174 | JGI IMG/M metagenome (GOLD analysis project Ga0209800, IMG submission 187174) | Freshwater pond sediment microbial communities from the University of Edinburgh, under environmental carbon perturbations - High... | ecosystem: Environmental > Aquatic > Freshwater >...
CCTGTTGATGGAAAGATCATAAAAGGCAAGGCTATTATTGACGAGTCCCATATCACCGGCAGGGCAGAATCTGAGATAAGGGGAGATGGAGATTTTGTATTTGCAGGCACCATTGTTCAGCGCGGAGTTATCCATATATATGCTGAGAAGGTTGGAGAGGAGACATATCTGTGCAGGATTCTCCAACTTGTGGAGGACTCTCTTGAGAACAGGGCACCTGTAGAGCAGCAGGCAGATATTTTGGCAACCCGCCTCTTCAGAACCGGAATAGCTGCGACCCTTGGCACTCTTCTGATAACGCTCAACCCTTTTCGCGCATTTACCGTAATGCTTGTCATGGCGTGCCCCTGTGCAACTGTGCTTGCAGCCTCAACTGCCATAAGTGCTGCAATCGCCAATGCTGCAAAGAACCATATCCTCATCAAGGGGGGGCTCTATCTTGAGATGGTGGGAAAAGCTGACAGTTTCTGTTTTGATAAGACAGGTACCCTTACCACAGATCTGCCTCATATCTCCGAAATAATAACCTTTGCACCAAACAGAACAGAAAATGATCTTCTGGAGATGGCTGCAATAGCAGAAGTTCATAATGAGCACCCTCTGGCAAAAGCTGTCATGAGAGAGGTTGAATTAAGGGGTATCAAGGTGAACTCTCACGTCAGTTGTGAGTTTGTGCTTGGTCTTGGTGTGGTGGCACAGGTTAATGGTGACACCATCATAGTGGGCAACGGGAAATTCATGGCTCTGTCTGAAAAAGGGAAGATAGATATCTCCTTTTTTGAAGCTGAGGCAAATAAAAGAATCTCCATTGGGAAGACACTGATCTATGTTGCAAAAAATCAGGAGCTTCAGGGGGTTATCAGCGTTGAGAATACGCTTCGTCCAAATGCATCATGCGTGGTTGACTATCTCAGAGAAGATGGAGTTAAAAATCTGCACCTTATAACCGGAGATATGGAGCCAGTTGCAAAACATCTGGCAGATCATCTTGGGTTTGACCACTACAGTGCAGAACTTATGCCTGAAGATAAGGCAAAGCACCTTGAGATGATTGAAAAGAGCGGCTGTAAGGTTGTGATGGTTGGAGACGGAGTAAATGATGCACTTGCTCTCTCCAGAGCAAGTGTTGGAATAGCAATGGGTGCAGGCGGTGCTGACGTTGCCATAGAGGCTGCTGATATCGCGTTGATAGACAGTGATCTTACCCGTCTCATAACGCTCCGGCGTTTAAGTCACCAGACCCTTAAGGTGATTGATCAGAACTACTACATGGCAACCTCCACCAACATTTTCGGCATGGTTTTCGGAGCGGCAGGTCTTCTGACTCCGGTTATGGGCGGGATGCTCCATATTGTCCACACTCTTGGAATCCTTGCAAATTCAGGTCGCCTTCTAAACTGGAAAGATGGTGACAGGAGATAGATTGCAATTTCAGTTAGTCAGGCCCGTTAAGGGCATGGTTATCATGTAAGCACGTATCCCACTCCGACTCCCCCTTTAAAAGGATATTGTCGGGAACACTACTCCGCCCGGCCACTCTCTCTTTCTCTCTCCCAAAGAGAAGGGGGAGAAGGGGTGGGACCTTTTTAATAAATATAGAGTGTAATACAGGAAGTGACAATGAGACAGTTTTATGTTGAACACCATCTGCCGTGGCGCAGTAGGATCAGAGTGGCTGCACTGAAGAGAAAAAAGAGCCTTGCAGCCAGAGTTGCAGATGAGCTGGTCTCTATTCAGGGGATCTTCTCTGCGGAGATAAGAGTTGCAACAGGCTCTATAATCATACTGCATGACACCTCTTTTATTAACATGCAGTCAGTAAGAGAGCGGATGGAGAGTAAATTTCCAGATATCTTTCCTGCCATTGCCGGTAACTTATCTGCTGCAATCTCCTCAGAGAGAAGAGCCTGCACCGTTGGACAAGATAAATGTTGCCCCTCTGCTGTGGGAGAGTCCTATGTTCCTGCCCCGATACTTCTGCTGTCAGGGGTATATATGGTTACGCTCTGGGTGCGCCGTCTGTTTTTCAGAAGAGCATCCGTGACCTTCTCCGGTATAAGCAGAATTTTCAACCTGCCTGCCATAACTGCGGCTGGACTGAGCATCCCGATCCTCAGAGACGGTATCAGAAGCCTTGTTGAGAAGGGGCGCCTGAACATGGATCTTCTGATTGTAAGCGCATCGTACCTCTCCATTTTAATGGGAGAGCCTGTAACTGCAATGGTGGTGGTATGGCTGATCAACTTTTCCGCCTGGATGGAGAAGAGAACTCAGGAGAAGACAAGAAGAGCTGTCAGGGCGATGCTCAAGAGTGAAAATCGTCAGGTGTGGGTTCTTAAAGGTGATCTTGAGCTGTTGATTAATGTATCTGACCTTGCCAGAGGAGATATCCTGAGCCTCAGAATGGGAAGCGCTGTCCCTGCTGACGGAGAGGTTGTGGATGGAGAGTGCCTTATGAATGAGGCAACCCTTACAGGAGAGTCGCTTCCTGCATTCAAAACCAGAGGGGACAGAGTTTTTGCAGGAACCACGGTTGAGATGGGACATATCTTTGTCAGGGCCGACTCTGTTGGGGAGGAGACAAGGCTTGCCTCAATTATCCGGCTAATTGAGAGCGGAGCTGGTGCGCTCTCCTCTGTTCAGCTCTCAGCAGAGAGGTTCAGCGATGCTGTTGTACCTATCTCTCTATGTCTCTCAATGGCAGTTTTCTTTCTTACCCAGAGCATCTCAAGAGCGCTCTCAATGTTGATAATAGCTTGTCCATGTGGTGTCAGTCTCTCAACTCCTACTGCGATAATGGCAGCAATGGGCAGTGCGGCTCATCAGGGAATTCTTATAAAGGGGGGGCGCTATCTTGAGATTGCAGGACGACTTGATACTCTCTGTTTTGATAAGACAGGGACATTGACAAAGGGATCTCCAAGGGTGTCGCGCGTTGTCACGCTGGATGATGGGTTTGAACCCATCCGTATCCTGCAACTTGCCGCAAGTTCTCAGCTTCACTGGAAGCACCCGATGACACTTGCTGTTCTTCAAAAGGTTCGTGAGATTGAGATCGAGATCCCTGCCCATGAAGAGACAGAGCTGATAATCGGCCACGGAGTGAGAGCCAGGATCAACGGAGATGAGATTCTGGTTGGCAGCCACCACTTTATGGAGGATTACGAGGTTGACCATGAGATGGGCCATGATGAGGAGGAGCGGATACTCAATCGTGGAGAGAGTGTTCTCTTTGTCTCATTCAACCGTCGCCTCATAGGACTTATTGGCATAGAGGATCATCTGAAGGAGAAGACCTCCGAGGTTCTATACGCTCTCAGAGGGTTAGGTGTGAAGAATCTGGCAATGATTACAGGAGATCATGAGCGCCACGCCATGAGTATTGCAAAAGAGCTTCCGATTGACATTGTTCTCTGGCAGCGCTCTCCTGAAGAGAAGGCGGAGTGGATAGCCTCATGGAAGAGACAATATCCCGATTCTGTTGTGGCAATGGTGGGAGATGGCATTAATGATACCCCTGCGTTCTCTCATGCTGATTTAAGCTTTGCAATGGGAGATACAGGAGCTGATGCGGCAATAGAGCACGCTGATATTGTCCTTCGTCAGGGAGATCTGGCGCTTGTTGTCCGTTCTGCCGATCTTGGCAAAAAAACCCTCTCAGTAATAAGGCAGAACTACGGCATCTCTGTCGGGCTCAATCTGGCAGGGGTTCTGCTTGCCGGATTCGGCTGGCTATCACCCATGATGGGAGCGCTATTTCATAACCTCATTACTGTAGGTGTTGTCGGTAATTCCGCTAAACTGCTTGTTTATCAGACAGAGATAGAGGCGCTGGCTCAGAAGGGGCAGGCCCAGGAGGTGGCAGAGAACCTGAGACTCGAAGAGCTTGAGAGTGGAAGAGCTTGAGAGTGGAAAATCAGATGGAAGAGTTGACAGATATAAGTTGGAAGAACAGATCCCCGGTATATGGCTATATTAATTTATTAACTCTTAAAAAAAGAGGAGATTGATCTATGGAACAGGAGATATTGAGCCATTCTGGAAAAGGTCGGCAGGTTGTACCAGGTAAGAGAGAGAGTCATCAGCAATCTGATCCAGATATACAGAGTATGGTGAGACATTTAGTAAAAAAACTTACAGAGAGAGGCAATAAGCCGATTTCCGGCAGATCTTTGTCTTAAATTATTGATTGAATTCTAAAAGGAGCAACTTAAGAGTTATGGAACAGGAAACATGCAGCCATTCTGAAAAAGGGGGGCAGAGTATGCCACAGGATGCACCACTTCAGCAGAACCAGGGTAACTCCATGTCAGGCGACAATGGAGAGATTAAAGATTGCCAGCAGAGCGAGGGGAACAGGATGCAGGCCGGATACACGAACGGTAACCCTCCTGTTATGCAGCAGCCATTGGGAAATCCGGCTCAGATCAATATGGGTTATCCCGCCGCTCACCATCCGGGTGTGCAGCCTTCCCACCCAGGCGTTCAGCAGCCCAATCCAGGCATGCAACAACCACATCCAGGCATGCAACAACCACATCCAGGCATGCAACAACCACATCCAGGCATGCAACAACCACATCCAGGCATGCGACAACCATATCCAGGCATGCAGCAACCCCAACCCCATCCAGGTATGCAGGGAGGCCATCCAAAGCAGGGACAGAGCCACTGCTCATGCACAGATCATGAGCAGTACGCAGAGCAGTATGGCCCAGCTCATGTAACTGAGATGATGGGTCGGTTTGTGGGCGGAAACGTAACTCCGTCTGATGTGAACGCTATTGGTGGATTCTTCGGTATTGACTGCCAGAGCACCAGATTTTGGACAGGCATAGCCCTTGGAGCGGTTGGCGCTCTGATACTGACAAGATCATTCAGGTCTGAATAAACTACAACTTGAACGGAGTAAATATGCAACACTATACATATCCCACATACTCATCACCATCCAATTCCAGATACCTTCTGAAAGCCGGGATTCTTGGAACTATTGTCGGTGGTTCTGCCGCATTGGGGGTAAATCTTCATAAGGTTCGCAATGACGAAATGACAGTAGAGCAGGCTCTAAGCAACAGCCTTGCAAAGGGGGCTGGCGTTGGAGTGGCAACTGCTGTTGGAGCTGCCGCAGCTTCTGTTGTCACAGGAGGTATTCTGTCAGCTGTTGTAATGGCAGGGGCCGCAAGTTCTGTGATCTATATGATTAACTCGGTTGGCAAATCTGCCCCTGAGAAAGTCAAGAGTGTAGCCAAACAGGATAAACAGGATAAACAGGATAAACAGGATAAACAGGATAAACAGGATAAACAGGAGAAGATAAAAAATGTATAACTATAATGAATCTAACGCTGGTCACCATAGCGGCTGCGCCACCTCATCTCCAAATTATGCTCAGCCCGGCATGACGCAGCCTCCATATTATCAGAACAGCTATGATGATACCCCAGTTTTTTACCATAGCCCACAGTTATGGAAAGGTGTTGCTCTTGGTGCAATAGCTGCCATTTTCATTACCAATGAATCTTTGCAGAAAGCGGTAATGAAAGGGGCAATCAAGCTTTACGACACTATTCAGAGCGGTGCCTATGAACTCAAAGAGAAGTTTGAGGATGTTCAGGCTGAAGTCCGTCAGAAAGCTGGAGAAGAGAGATAAAAAGCTGGAGAAAAGAAATAAGATGAAAAATAGCGATGTCAGATCCATTGCAAAAGCTGGAATGACCCTCTCTCTTGCAGCGCTTATCGTTACTGGCGCCACCATGAGAGGTAACCATCATAACCGTCATATTCACACATGGGCAGGTGTTGCTCTGGTGGGGTTCTCTGTCTGGCATTACAACGTATATCAAAAAGCCTGAGTAATACCATTTACGCTCATCTTTTTCCGGTAAGAATATAATGTAGGGGTAGCCTGCTGTGGCTCCCCTACCCACTCGTAAACAGAGAGCGAACAGAAAGAATTTAACGGGAGAAAAAATGAAAACGATCATTGCTCTGGGTGGCAATCCTAATTCAGGTAAAACCACTCTTTTTAACGAACTTACTGGCGCACGTCAGCATGTGGGAAACTATCCTGGAGTGACTGTTGATAAAAAAGAGGGGGTCTATAACTATAATGGGTATAATTTTCATATTGTTGACCTTCCTGGAGCCTATTCACTTACAGCCTACTCTGTAGAGGAGATAGTTGCAAGAGATTTTCTTATCGGTGAGAAGCCTGAGATGACCATCAATATTGTGGATGCCTCCAATCTGGAACGCAACCTATATCTGACACTACAGCTGCTTGAACTTGGTGTCCCTGTATGTATGGCATTGAATATGATGGATGTGGCAAAAAACCGCGGGATCTCAATCAACCCTGACAAGCTTTCCGACCTTCTGCAAATTCCAGTTGTTCCGATTGTGGCAAGAAGCGGAGAGGGGAAACAGGATCTGATGAGAGCTGTTGCCGAGTTTGTGAGGAAAAAGGTGGTGAGAGCACCTCTTATGATCTCATACGGAGCAGATCTGGAGCACTCCATTGCAAAAATGCAGAAAAAAATAGAGGCTGAACACTTTATGACCCTGCTCTATCCTGCACGCTGGATAGCTCTGAAGTATCTGGAGAATGATGAGCAGATTCTCACAAAAGGGCGGGAAAATGACCCTGTGACAGCCACTTTTCTGGAAGATGAGGTCAAAAAGGTCTCCACCCATCTGAAGAATACAGCAGATACCTATCCTGAGGCGATGATTGCCGATTGCCGCTACGGATATATCACCTCCCTTCTCAAGCAGGGTGTCATGCACCATCAATATGACAAAAACAGGCTCTATATGTCGGACAAGATAGACCGGGTGCTGACCAACCGTTTTCTTGGCCCCATAATAATGCTGCTGGTACTTATGGGACTTTACCAGTTCACATTCACCTACAGTGAGATTCCGGTAGGGTGGACAGAGAGTTTTTTCGGGTGGCTTGGAGGAGCTGCATCAGATATTCTGCCTGATGGGCTTCTCAGATCTCTTATCGTTTCAGGGGTAATAGATGGAGTGGGTGGAGTCCTTGGATTTGCGCCTCTGATCATGTTCATGTTTTTCGGCATCGCACTTCTGGAGGATTCAGGCTATCTGGCAAGGGTTGCCTTTATGCTTGACAGGGTCTTCAGAATATTCGGACTTCATGGCAGCTCTGTCATGGCCTATATCATCTCAGGCGGCATTGCCGGAGGGTGTGCCGTGCCAGGAGTGATGGCAACCAGAACTCTGCGCTCTCCTCGTGAGAGGCTTGCCACACTTCTGACTGTCCCATTTATGAACTGCGGTGCCAAGCTTCCTGTCTTTGCTCTTCTTATTGCCGCATTTTTCAAGGAGAATGAGGCTATGATGATGTTTGGCCTCACACTCATAGCCTGGGGTGGGGCGCTTGTTATTGCAAAGATCTTGAGACTTACAATCATAAAGGGAGAGTCAACCCCTTTTGTCATGGAGCTGCCGCCATACCGTTTCCCCACATTTAAGGGGTTGATGATCCATACTTGGGAGAGAACATGGCAGTACATCAAGAAGGCTGGAACTGTGATCCTTGGAATTTCAGTTGTTCTCTGGGCAATGATGAGCTTTCCCGGGCTGCCGGATGAGGAGATTCAGAAATTTGAGCAGAGAAGAGATGCAGTAAAAGCTGCTGCCTCTCAACTGGTGATTCAGGAGCTTGAAGTTGCAGATAAGTCTGAGGATGAGTCAGTGGTACTTTCAACTGAAGCATCAGCACTGAAAGAGCAGCTGGAGACTATAGGGCTGGAAGAGTCGGCCGCACCGTTGAGATACTCCATAGCCGGACGAATAGGAATCGCTCTGGAGTTAGTGACAAAATTTGCAGGATTTGACTGGAGAACCAATATCGCCCTGGTTGGCGGCTTTGTGGCCAAGGAGGTTGTTGTCTCAACACTTGGAACTGCCTATTCACTTGGCGAGATTGATCCTGAAGAGAGTCAGTCTCTTGCTGAAAGGCTTGCCAGTTCACCTGAGTGGAATGCTCTTGTTGCCTTAAGTCTTATAGTGTTCACCATATTTTATGCACCATGCTTTGTGGCTGTGGTCTGTATTGCCAAGGAGGCTGGCTCCTGGAAGTGGGGAGCGTTCTCCATGGTACTGAACACAGTTGTTGCTTTTGTGCTTTCCGTGCTCGTTTTTCAGTTTGGTTCATTAATATTATAGAGGAGTTTTTTTAAAGTAATGCTCTTCCGGTTGCAGACCAGATATAAAGTTGCCCTTTTTATAACGCTGATATTTATCATCCCAGGAATCTTGATGCTCTATCTGGTCGAAACGGAACAGACAGACGCTGTAAAGACAGCTCTCTCTGTGGGCCTTGTAATTTCCATCTCCCTGCTGATCCCTATCTCAAATGGATTTGCCTACTTTTTTGTGCTCAGGGATCTCAGGGAGATGAACAGATTCTGTATGAACATCAGAGAGGGGCGGTATGATCTCTTTTTTTCATTGCCAAATGAGGAGGAAGATGAGCCGGAGCTGGTAAAGATCAGACGGAACATGAACTGGATGCTCAGGGAGATATCAAAACGGTCTGCCTCTTTAGAGTCCCGTATTATTGAGAGTGAGGAGATGAAGCAGGAGTTTCTTGATCTCTCTCTTAACGACTCTCTCACCTGCCTTTACAACAGGCGCTGTTTTGACTGTAAAATAAAGGAGTTTGTTGAGAGGACAGGCCACAGACATACAGGTTTCTTTCTCATGTTTATTGATGTCGATAAATTCAAACAGGTTAATGACACCCTTGGCCACCAGGCCGGAGACAGGCTGCTGGTAACGCTTGGGCAGATTGTCAAGGAGTCCACCAGAAAGGATATGGATCTCTCTTTCCGTTACGGAGGGGATGAATTCTGTGTCATTGTATCTGGAGATGAGATGGAAAAGGCTGTCGATATTGCAGAGCGTATCCGATATCACTACAAGGAGTCCTCTGTCGGAGGTTCAACACTCAGCATCGGCATTGCAGCATTCTCAGGTGTGAATGGTGCACCTGACTGCTGTCACCATTGCGATGTTGATAACAATATCCAGAACCTTATAAAAACTGCGGACAGAGCTGTATATCTCTCCAAGCATAAAGGGGGAAACACAATTACGGCTATGGAGCTATGAAGATTTTGAATGCATGATCAGCGCTTCAAGGTCTCTGGTATTGCTATTTGAGGCTTATCTTATTTATTTTGTTGTTTATGAAAAGGGATAGGGTTAATAATATGCTTTCAAGAGAGATAACAGTTGTCGATGAACTTGGACTTCATGTAAGGCCAGCAGCTCTGATCGCTTCAAGAGCAGAAGGTGCAAGATCAGATGTATGGATCATGGCAGGTGCTCAAACTGTGGATGCTAAAAGTGTTATAGCTATTCTGATGCTGGGCTGCAAAAAAGGTTCTATCATCACTGTAGGAGTTGATGATCCGATGGATTCCGGGATTTTGGACAACATTGAGTCAATATTTGATAAAGCCTGACCAGCCAATCTAGCAGGAGGCAAAAAGGAGATGAAAATTGCATATAAACACCCTTGAAACATGGCGCCATCCACACGATTTTTCAATAACCGGCAGAAAAGGGGAGCTTCGCACCACTCAGGTTCTTGCCATGACAGCCATCACCATGGTTGTGGAAATTATTGCAGGAGTAATGTTCGGCTCAATGGCACTGCTTGCAGATGGCTGGCATATGGGAACTCATGTGGCAGCTTTCATGATAACTGTATTTGCATACAGGTATGCCGGAAAAAATGAGCACAACCCGCAATTTACCTTTGGCACAGGTAAGGTGAGCGTTCTTGGGGGATTTACAAGCGCTGTCATTCTCTTTGTGGTTGCTATGGTAATGGCAATTGAGTCATTTCAGAGGATATTCAATCCGCAGGAGATCCATTTTAACGAGGCAATAGGGGTGGCTCTGCTCGGGCTGCTGATTAATGTTCTATCTGCCTTTCTTCTCAAGGATGACCACAGCCACCACCACGGCCATACTCATGCGGATAATCATCACCATCATGCTGGCCATGAAGAGAATGAAGAGCATGACCATGCTGACCATCACTGCCATGGCGATCTCCATCAGGATCAAGATCATGACGACCATAACAACCATCTTCTGCACAAAGAGGCAGATCATCATAAGGAGGAGCACAGCCATAACGACCACAACCTAAAGGCTGCCTACTTTCATGTAATGGCAGATGCTCTGACCTCTCTGCTTGCCATTGTGGCGCTCTTTTTCGGTAAGATGTTCGGCTGGACTCTGCTTGATCCCATAATGGGAATTGTTGGCGCTCTGGTCATAACACGCTGGTCTTTCAACCTGCTGACAGAGACCTCTCCCATTTTACTGGACAGAAATATTGAGACAGCGTGCAAGGAGACCATCCGGGTAAAATTGGAGTCAGATTCTGATAACCGCATTTCAGATCTCCATCTGTGGAGAGTAGGGCCAAACGACTATGCAGTTATAATATCACTTGTCACCCATTTTCCAAAACCTGTGGAGCACTACAAGGGGCTGTTGAAAGAGATGGATCTCTCTCATGTGACAGTTGAGGTGAACCACTGCCTCAGCACACCATGTATTAACCCTGCAACAGAGTTTTATAGCTCTTGCCATCTGCACTAATTGTGATAAGGCTATTTGCACCCGTCTGCCTTCAGAATTTACGATACGGTATATGACTTGTGTTCGGAAATCTTGAAAACGGGGAGACATGGATGTACTCCAGGAACTCTTCCGAAAGGAGTCAAAGTACCTTTTCCCGTATCATATCAGGAATGCAGACCCTGACTCCGCAGGTAGTTCTGGCCACCTCCATCTCCAGATGATACAGGCTGGAAAGAGATGTTGAAGTGACAGCTTCCAGCGCAGGTCCCTGAGCCACAACTTCTCCTCCCTTGAGCATGAGGACGCGCCCTGCCATCCACAGGACGTGATCTGGAAAATGGGTGGTCTGGATAAAGGTATAACCTTCCTGTGCAAGGCTTCTGACAATTGAAAGAAGCCGCACCTGATTTCCGTAATCCAGGCCGCTCACAGGTTCGTCCATGACAAAGGTGTGCGCACCCTGAGTCAGAGCGCGGGCAATAAGGCAGAGCTGACGCTCACCGCCGCTTACCGCTGTGTATGGCCTCTCCTTGAGATGAAGAATGCCCATACGATCCATGGCTGATTCGGCAAGGTTCTCGTCCTGTTTTGAATATCTGAAAAAGAGCGGCTTGTGAGGTATTCGTCCCATCATAACCACATCCAGCATTCTGAAGGAAAATGCCATGCGGTGCACCTGGGGCACATAGGCGATGCTGCGGGCAAGCTCACGCGAAGAGAGATTCTTAACAGACCTTCCCTCAAGTATAACCTCTCCTTTCCAGGGTTTGTAAAGGCCTAGGATCAGTTTCAGAAGCGTGGTCTTTCCGCTGCCGTTGGGACCCAGAATCGATACTATCTCTCCTTTTCCAACCTCAAGGCTTACCCTGTCAAGAACCACTGTTCCGTTATATGCAAAACTTACCTGATCTACTGTTATGAATCCCATTATCCCCACCCTTTTTTTGCATTTTTCAGCACCAGCACAAAGAAGGGAATTCCGCAAAGGGAGGTGAGAATGCCCAGAGGGATCTCCACAGTAAAAAGAAGCCTGGACAGATCATCCATGATCAGAAGGTAAAGTGCTCCGGTCATGGCTGTCGCCGGGATAAGAATCCTGTTGTCAGGCCCCACAAGCATTCGTGTGATATGGGGAACCACCAGCCCCACCCACCCGATGATTCCGGCCATGACCACGGTAAGGGCGCTTATCAGAGTTGCGCAGATGATGAGTGTTATACGGATCATGCCCACATGGACACCCAGAGATCTTGCCTCCTCGTCCCCCATGCTCAGGGCGTTCATGTACGGAGTAAGCGCAACAAGGAGAGCTATACAGAGAAGAAACGGCACCCACACAAATGAAATAGTACTGTTTGAAACAGATGAGAGGCTGCCCATGAGCCAGAAAACAATAGCTGGCAACTGATCGTACGGGTCTGCAAGATATTTCACGATAGATAGAAGAGCTGTGAAAAAAGCGCCGCTCACGATGCCTCCCAGAATCAGCATGATAAGCCGATCTCCGTTATGGAACCTGGCAAGAGTCATGGAGAGAGCCACGGCAGCGCAGCCGAAACCAAATGCACACACCCTTACCGCCAGAAGGCTTTTGAAAAAAATCATGGAGAGAGCCGCGCCAAAGGAGGCTCCTGCAAGAACTCCGAGGAGTCCAGGAGAAACCAGAGGATTGATGAACATGCTTTGAAACACTGCACCGGATACCGACAGGGCGGAACCGACAAGCACTGCAGCGATGATCCTGGGCAGGCGGATATCGAAAAATATATTCCTTAAAAGCGTCATCTCCTGCTCTTGTAACACAGAAGAGCCGCCTAATGACCAGCGGGTGAAGTTCACTATATCGTCAATCCCGACAGGATAACGGCCAAGAAACAGGGAGCCCAGGGCTGCTGCTGCAAGAAGAAGAGAGATGACAAGTATCACTGGAACACGTTTCATCATGGCGTCAGAATCTCCCGGAGTTCAGCTTTGGAGAGCGGTCGCTCAAGAAAAAGGGAGTAAAATTTATGCGTCTCTTCATCCACATTCAGAGGATAAAGAGCAGGGTAGAGGTTATGAGCCAGCCATCTTGCCCCTATCAGGCGCATGAATGAAGGAGGTCTGTCAAACCAGTTCATTGGCTCTCTTGGAATCAGATAAACCCTTTTCTCCTTCACAGCCCTTATGCTCTGCCAGCGCCTGTCTGCCAACAGACCGGTGTAGAAAGGGAGAGAGTGGGTGATTATCACCTGTGGATCGTAAAGTAAAACCTGTTCCATGGAGACCTTGTCCATGCCGTAACCCTCTTTTGCCTTGCAGGAGTGGACATTTACGCCGCCGGTCAGGGCTATCAGTTCCGCATGTATGGAGTCTGCGCATTCAGTGGATAGGCCATCATCGTTTTCTGCATAGTAAACAGTCACTTTCTCCCTGTCAGGTACGGCATTCCGGACGGCTTTCATGTCATACAGGGTTTTTTCAGCATACAGTGCAAGGATTTCAGCCCTTTTTTCTTCATTGAGAAGGCGGCCCATGAAGCGGAACAGAGCAGGGTAATCTTCCACATGATCGAGCACCACGAACACCAGAGGTGCATTCAACGGTTTGAGCGTTTTTTCGATATCCATATTTTTCATTGACTCTCTTGAGCGCCAGACCAGAATCAGATCAGGCCGGACAGCCATAAGAGTCTCCATGTTCGGAGTCTGTCCCTGACCGAACCACCCTCCGACTACAGGAAGATTCATGATGCAAGGAGCTGTGAATTTTTTTTCCCTCTCCCGGATGGGGGTGTTGAGGCCTGCAAGTTTTTCAGGAGCTACAGCGCAGATCAGATTGGTGGCAGGCGGTGAAGTTCCGTAAATCCTGCTGATCTTTTCCGGCACAGTCACTGTGCGTCCGGCCATATCCACAATGTCTTTTGCCGATGCGTTCTCCCTGAAAAAACAGAAAGAGAGAAGAAGCGCCATAAGCACTATCTGAAATCTGTTTCGCTTCAGGTGGTTCAGGTATTTCATCTGATCTTCTCCTTATTCTCTTTTCAGGAATCAGGCAGGGACGACCGATTCATTCATGTTCCATCGCCAGAGACGTGAAGGTTTGCTGAATGACCGGTTCACTGCTGACGGCAGATATTCCATCTTATAAAACAGATGGTAAAAATTGTTTGCCTCTTCCATGATATCTATGGAAAACAACTGTGGATGAAGGATGGTTGCAATATGCATCAGACCCAGTATCCATCTGGGGCTTCCAAAATCCCATCCAGGTGAAGGGTGGGTGTAGATTCTCATTGTTTTCACAGCCTGAGCATTTATACCGAGTTTGAGGCACTTTCGGTAAAAAGAGGATACCGGATCAGAGATAAAGGCTGAAATAAAGATCACTTCCGGGTTCAAGTCATTCAACCTCTCTGCCGTGATGCTTCTTCCCGGTCGTCCGGCTTGGGCAAGTTCTCTATTCACGCTGTAACCGCCTGCCCGCTCAACCAGCCTGTTTTCAAGCCGTCCGCCATTTAACGCAAACAGAGGGGTGCCCATGGCATAATATACCCTGGGTCTAAGGGAGGTGCTTTCAAGCACGGTATCAATCATGGAGAGCTTCTCCTCCAGATATCCGGCAAGAGTTTCAGCCCTTTGAGTCCGTTCACATACCCTGCCAAACTCTCTGATGGATGCAATATAGGAGACCGGATCCTGGACATCATGATGAAAAGATTGAAGATTGCCCTCCTGAAGAAGCAGCTCCCATGCCCGAACCATCTCTTTGGGCTCTTTGAGTTCAAGAGGAATCACCATGGCTTCCACCATCTCCAGCGCTCTTGTAAACGGATATCCCCCTTCAAATCCCTGTTCGGTGAAGTTTTCCTCCATAACTTTTCCCCTGATGCACAGCTCCTCTCCGCAATCCGGGCATTTACCTGTTTTGGGGATCTGCTCCTCTGATGAGAGAAGTTTTGCCCCCATAGGGCCGTAAAAGTCTCTTCTGAACACGGTTTTTTTGCATACAGGACAACATGTATCAAGATATCCGGGACCAGGGGAGTTGAACAGATAGACAAAATCCAGGATCTTTTTCAGTTCCAGACAGAAAGACTCAGCTTCATCTATTGCAGGTTCCAAAGAGAGATCAGAGCTTTCAAACGGGATGAAACGCATCACCTGAAACGGGATTCGGGGATCAAGAGATGCCACATGGCGGGCAAGTTCAGTGATCTCTTCAAAGTTATCCGAACGGAGCATGCAGGAGATTTCAACATGAACGCCTCTTCTGACAAGAGATTCAAGGTTGTGAAGAACCGCCCCTGCACCAGTTGCGCCGCATGCCTGATAGGATGAATCATAAAGTCCTTTCATGCCCAGGTTTACAAAATCTAGCAGAGGCGCAACCCGTTCAAGAGAGGCTCTTGTAAAAAGACCGTTTGTGGAGCATCCAACAAGCAGTCCACGGGCTTTTGCCTCTGATGCCACCCGGTTGAATGTAAGAAATGATGCCAGAGGATCGTTCATCAGAAACACTATCCCCATACATTTTTTTTCAACTGTAAGATCTGCTACCCGGTCAGGCGGGATATATTTCAATAACCGATGGGCAGCATCCATCTCCCTGACAATTATGGAGGAGATGCAGCCCCCACAGGAAAGATTGCACCCAAGGGTACTGATCTGAAGGAAGGTGGCACCAGGATATGCGTGAAGGATCGGCATGGTTTCAATTGAGATGGGACAGGCTACCAGGTAGTGATCTGGAAAACGTTCTGCCAGAACTCCGTCTTTTATCAGATACTGGCCGCAGGCGCCTGTTCTGCCCTCTTTAATTGTACATTCACGGCTGCAGATATCACAGTGAACCATGGATGTTCTCCTTTTTATAAGCGGTTTTTATATCTATTCATATGGCTTAAATTGTAGTGCTTTGACATACAGCTAATATTTAAACACGTCAATATATTTTTTAAAACGTCAATATAGACTGTTCCAGTAAAGAAAAACGTATGACATCCAATTTCCCGGTAAATTTAATGCAATTTAAAAATTACATGTTGACTGCTATAATATTCATAGTGTAATGAACACAAACTATATTAAGCCTATCGGGACGGCTCTTTTTTTTAAGGATCAATATAATTATGAAAATCAGTATTAATGCGGTTGCAGCGCTGCTTCTCCTCTCAGTGTGCACCACGGTTCAGGCTGGCATGAAAATTGTTGATATGGCAGGAAGGAGCGTCAATCTTCCTGACAGAATAGAGAAAGTCATCGGAGATTCTCCTCCTGCCACATTCATGGCATATGCCATTGACCCAAAGCTGGTTGCCGG
>Ga0209800_10002554_pt1 | contig 15935 bp, 14 predicted proteins | sample Higcelweek8metaG_FD_187174 | JGI IMG/M metagenome (GOLD analysis project Ga0209800, IMG submission 187174) | Freshwater pond sediment microbial communities from the University of Edinburgh, under environmental carbon perturbations - High... | ecosystem: Environmental > Aquatic > Freshwater >...
TACAGGAGCGGGGAAAGAGCACAGAAAACTCCCTGGAGCTTCTGTTTGAGACTATTGGTGACAATCATACTCCAGCTGGTAATGGCCAGAAATATCTATCCCCTGTTGTTTTATGTGGCTGTGATAAAAAGCATCATGGTATTGTCTACTATAGCTCAAGTGATGATTATATTTTTGATATAAAATTGTCACGGTAATTATACGTCAAATCCTGGTACAGAAAACGGTAGTTCACCGTGACGCAATATTTGCGTACTAACTTTTAATAATGAGAAGTGTCAACTACTTTGGGGGGCATATGAAGGATGCCGAATTTTGTCGAAGATTTCGGGGAGCATATCCTCCCCGAATTTTGTATAATGATGCTGGCAGGTGCGACAGCTGGCATTACAGCGGGTGGTGGGGACAACCCAAGCCACTTTGGGCGGTAGGAGTCGGTTGTTACTCAAGTATGTCTCCATAAAACTATATTAAGTGTAATATGTTATGATGATTTTTGGACTACCGTCATAAAGCAGGCCACCCTTTAAAATAATGACTTTTAGCAGTATTTGATCTTAGTGTACTAACGAATCAAGTACGTTCCCTGCGGGATTTTAGATAGGCAGCCAGTTCCAGCTTGTAAGGAGTGTCCACCAATAGCAACTCCAATCCCGGCCTATCTATACCCTGGACAAAGGGGATTCCCTGTGCCAGTCGGTCGATATAACTCACGCATGCGGGAGCGGGTCGATACATCTGTGGCATACACTGGCGGTCCATTCCTGCTGCGTGCCAGACCGGGAAGAACCTATTTTTTACGTCATGGCGTGTAAAGAGGCCAGGATCTTCGGTCTGCATGGGAACGACACGCGCTGGAAGAGTAGGGGAGTCCAGTAATTTATGATACATTCTTTCCAGGCAGTGTGCAGTAAGCAGTGCTAGACGCCAATCCACATGAAAAACGATATCCGCATCTGCTCCAACGGTAATGTACATAGCGCTTTCCATGGCAATACGCCCCATTGCCACTCCAAGATAATTGAAGTTATAGGCGTGCATGTTCGGAGGCATGGCTACAACTTCAATTCCATTCAGATGTCTCTGTTGCAGCAGGTCTTCGCAGTCAGTTACAAGTACAGTGCTGTCATTGACGGGGTTTTGCTCCACAACTAAAATCAAGTTTTCAAGTAGAGTGATTGCATGAAATGGAGTATCCCAGCGGACTGTTGTTTGGTCCTTTGCCTGAACTGTAATCAATGTTTTAACTTTCATTTTATCCTTCCAGGTTCAGACCGTGTCGTCTGGCAAGAGCAAACTCAGTAAAGGGAATATCGTCCTCATATTGAAAATCAAAGCCTTCATCCTCGTCGAAGTGGTAATATATAGGTGAGTAAGAAGCGTTCGAACATAAGGTAATGTCTCCTATACCGACCCCTAAGAGGCGGTATAGGGGGGGGTGTTCGCTTTTGGGGAGTTCCGGATCATTCCAGAACGGGATTAGAGCACTGTTCATTCTGCTTTTTAGGCATAATTCAGGTTCCACGGCAAAGGTTCCCTGTATGCGGCAGGCCCAGTCGCTGTTGGTCTTGAGAAGCCTGAACATTGCATTGAGGCTTTCCGGACGGATAAGGATGTTGTTACAATTAAAGTTCATCTCATACCGACCCGTATAGCCAAGAGCTTCATGAACCCGTGTCTGCCGGTAGGCGTACCATTCATGCATATTGTGGAAGCCGGAGTAATAATGAACCATCTCCTTTGGCCGGTCTATGCTAAGAACGTTGTACTTCCCGGCAATGTTCTGTATCTCTTCATCTTCGGACCAGACAACTATATCGTCAATGAAATCAGCTTTTTGGAGGATTTCGATGGCCCAGGCGATTACAGGCTTGCCAAGTAGCGGATACAGATTCTTCCTGTATAAGGTGGACCCGCCGCCCCTCGCAATAATTGTGCAGACAACTTTATTATTCATACTAAAAACTTTGTAGCTCCTTAAATGGTTCCAGCATTTCGATATTCTGGAATTATTTCATAAAGAACAAATTCGCAGGCAGGATCAGAGCTTTGTATGGGGATATACCCCCGCCAGTGTTCTTTCAATAGCGATTTTACTTCAAGTGGCATGGGCCATATTTTTCTCTCCGGTAGTAAAACAAAGCGACCATTTTCCTGTATGCACCATCCTACGATCTCCCATGGAAGTTCCATGAATTGTTCGTCGTAAGCGCGTAACCGGGCCTTACATTGCCAGAACAGGCGATAGGCATAAGCATGGGAATGGATGAGTGTTCCTTTCCCTACTATATTGTCTATTTCATGTGCAGCAGATTTAAGTGGACTTGAAATCAATGCACCATGCTTGATTACTATATGATAAGTATGCAGACATAAAAAAATAGTGAAAATAGCTGTTATTAGACAGAAAAATTCAGATTGTAAGGCATTTTGTCCCAAAACGTATCCCAGAATGCTGTTGATTCCCAATCCTGACAAAAGTAGCGAATATGGGAACAAAATAGAGGTACGTTTTAGATACATGAAAATTCGATGAAATGTACCTAAGATCAGAATATGGTACACTCCTAATCCTGCCCCACCTGGATAAAAGGCTCCAATGTACCAGATTAATATTAAAACCGTAGTGAGTATAGTTGTCCATTTGGAGTCTTTACTTTCGGTTTTGAGTGGAGATTGTAAAAACCAGCCTGCAAAGGCCAATGAGTATGTGTTGAGTGCCCATTTCCCGCCAATAGGAAAATGATAGTTATTGAAAGACTTCTTACCTTGGTGGCTTACAAAAACTGTTCTGATGTTGAGGAAAAATTCTTCCCAAAAACTCAATCTCCATAAAACAAATCCTCCAATAATACCGAGGGGGATGATTCCAGCAGCCATGCCCAGGGTGTAGGCTGCAAAAGGCCGGAATGATCCACTGGCCAGAAGCATTGGTGTGGCGAACATTGCAATTTGAAAAACGAAACTCCATTTGAGAAGCAATGTCAGGGAACAAAAAAGTCCCAACGCAATGGCGATCGGAATGATTTTAACAAATTCGAGTACGCAGCAAAACATGAGTATGTTGCAACAAAGCAGAAGTAGGTGCTCAAGGATGCTGCTTCGTTCATAAATGAAAGTGTTCCAGTTGATGATCCAGAGGGTGCAGATTAATATTCCCATGGGACCAGGAAGCATCGTGGTTACACTGAGTGCGTAAAATAGCGTGCTTAAAGATGAGATGATAGCAAAAAAAGCACGCAAACCTCTGTTGTTCATACCGAAGCAACGGAATCCCCATGCTGCAATGAGCGGCCCACCGATACCAAACGATACAATAACGGGATAGAACAGATAGTCAGAAGGCTGTTGTTCAGTTGCTTTTTTCAGTGCTAAAAATTTGCCGTCTTGGGCAATAAATTTTTCATCGTGGTGGATGCCCCATCCTAGAAAATCTCGTCCTTTTATGGTGAAATTTTGGGAGTAAGCGTCTTGAGCAAGCGTGTTCCATTTGAGGTAAAAGTTAATCGCAACAATAACCAATACTGAGATAGTAGAAGAGGAAAACGGAGAAAAGGTGAGGCTCAAGAGCAGCGTTCCTCATTTTTAGGAAAGTTGAGGATCAATTCTATCATGTATCTTTCTTTCATGTTTTCCGCAATCGACCGTGCGGTTCTCTCGTAATTATCCGTGGCATCAGGATCGGCTCCACAGTCAAGAAGCAAGGCTGCGGTGCGATGAGAGTTATTTACTACAGCCATCATTAACATGCGAATGCCCAAATGCAAGGAATGATTAGGGGAAAGTCCCTTGTTCAAAGCCATTGACAAAAGTTCAGGATTATCTTGGAGCACTCCGTAAACAGCCAGTGCTCCAAGTATTTCTGTTTCGTCTCCCAGATATTCCAATAGTCCGGGAAGATCAAACAATGTATTTTTATTGTTCAGAGTTGAAAACTGTGAGGCAATTCTAATCAGTGAAGTCACTGTGTAATTGTTATGAAAATGATTTTTTGGTGTGGCCCACATATATTTTATAATTTCGGGTTGTTCCCATTTGACTGCCCATTCAAGAGCAGTATAACCAAACTTGTTGGTAAGAGTAACATCAGCACCTTTTCCCATTAGATAGGTCACAATTTCCAAATGTCCTTCACGTGCTGCCGTCATAAGAGGTGTCACACCATTTTGATCCTGTACATCAACAGACACTCCCTCTTTAATGAGCATTTTGAGCAGGGCCATGCGGTTCTGTCTGGCTGCAGAAACAAGCGATGGAATGCCATCCTTTAAGAGGGGCTGAGAGTTTTTTTTCCAGGTGACTAATTTTACCAATTCTTTTCCTGGAAGTGATTTGAGTTTTACGAAAATGTTATAGATGGGATACCAACTCATAATTGTGTCCCATATTTGTGTGGTAATTTAGATGAAGATTGTTGAACAGAGGGCAGTTCTATAACTAAATAAGAGTCAGGGAAGTCGGATTCAACATCCCCAGTTTCAAATATGCCAAGTTGTCGGCCTGGATAGTGAGCGTCTCCGGTCAGGCTGGTTCTTCCTGCGGAAAGAACCACGAAATTCGCATTCATACGCAATGCAGATTGATACGCCATTTCATTATTCTCGTATTGATCGTCAGCCCCAAAAAGGGTGATGTTACGTGTCATCCACAGGAAACGAAACGCATAGCAATGCATGTACACTTTGGCCCCGACCGGGAGAATGGTTTCAAGACGGCGACAATTCTCTTCAATTTTTGTAGAACGTTTTTTCCACCTGGTTTTCATGGTTGCTATCTGCAAGACGAGATAGGCAGCAAGGCCCACTACAGCCCATAACACGATGGATTGCGGAAGCAGGTTGAACCAGCCTTTGAGACTAACAATTGCCAAGAGTACAACTATGGGCAATAAAGGAGTCAATCTCTTCATATAAAAAGCGAAGGGGGAGAGCATGAATAAGGCCAACAGAAGATATATACCAAAGGAGATGCTTAAAGCTTTAGTCTCGCCTGTTTCAAGAACCAAACCTATGATGACTATCGGGCCTGCAAGCCATCCCAGAATTCGGTATATATTATTATCTGGAGCCGTGCGCATTGATGTACCGAAGAACCAATCTATCCAGATCAGACAGGCTCGACAGATTACGGATATTCCTACTGGGCGAAAGTGTTTTTGCAATAAGTGATGGCTCCCTCCGTTGTGAATATGCAATGCCTCGAACAAGTTTTGGAAACGAATTTTGTAGTTGGCACGTTTACGCATAAAGAGCCAGTGCAGGAATTCGAAAAAAAGTAAACCCGTCAATCCTCCGAAAGTGGCTTCGACAAACGTGTCAATATTAATACCAGCTGAGAACAAAAACAACACTGTTAGCGATGCTTGAGTATATACCAGGAAATTGACCTTGACTAAAATCAGCCCTGAAATACAAAAAGCAATTAGGATGGAATGGTTCAAACACCATTCCTGGTTGTATGCGAACATTACCCATAACAGAAGGAGTGCCAAGGTATTGAGGTGTTCAAGAATGAAATGGTGCTGCAAGATAAAAGTGTTGTCATTGACCTGCCACAGTAGCAAAGCTGCAAGCCCCCAGAGAGGTCCTACCAGCTTTTCAACTAAAAAAACAAAACAGATTTGGGAAAAAAAGTTTATTGCCAGGGCAGGAAAACGTAGACTTTTATTTGTCATTCCCCAGAATTTAAAACTTAGGGATAACAGCAGAGGACCGAAAGCACCAAATGCGAGAGCTACCGGAGGGCTGTAATTCTCTAGATGAGCTCCAGAGTTTTTGCCTTGATAGAATGCCCTGGCATCAGGTACGAGAATTTTTTCATCGTGATGGATGCACCATATGTCGTTGTGCCAGCCCACTCGAAAAAAACGGCCCGGAAGTTCGTAATTAAGAAACAATAAGTGGAGTATTGTCAGAATTGCGATTACGCTAAAACTGGCCCATAGATAGCTGTCCATATGATTGTCCTGATGCACCTACTACTTCCGTTTGAAAAAAAACACAATTAGAGAATTACGGATAAACGTAAAAATAGACCTTAGATCGGTACTGCGCAGTATTCTCCAGACATAGGCCGGATTACGCATAAAATAGCGCCAATAGACCAGTCGCCTGGCCTTGATTAAGTTCAGTTTCACAGGATAGGGGACGCCTCCTCCAGCAGGATCGTACAGGCTCCAGTCGCGGATTAGAGTGTACTTTTTATCAAACTCTACGAACATCTTGGTCCCGGGGTAGGGAATGGCAATATTACATTGTAATGCATCTGCTTTCAGAGAGGTGACCATGTTCACTATTCGTTTGGCCATTGCGTCTTCGCTGTTATCCATTCCTGGCACCAGGATGGTGAATGCAACAGTCTCAATGCCTGACTCGCGGGTCAGCCGAAAGGCTCGGCGGGTTAACTCTACTGTGGTCTTACGTTCCAATCGTTCGATCATATCCAGATCTTCCACCCCGAAAAAGACGCGAAAACAACCGGAACGTTTCATTAGTTTTAGAAGATCCGGTTCCACCGGGGAAACCCGCATGTTGGCACACCACTGGATATCCAATCTGCGGCGAAGCACCTCTTCACATAATTCCGTTGTCCATTTGGGACGCAGGTTTATGGCCGAGTCGATGAAGAAAAATTTTCTGACTCCGAATTCTTTGTAGTCTCGTTCGATTTCATCCACGACTCGGTTCACGGAAAAACTGCGCACCTTTCGTCCGAAAAGAACTGGGATGACGCAATAAGTGCATGCATAGGGGCATCCGCGATTTGCTAGAAGAATGGAAAATCTGTCTTTTCCCATAATCAGGGAATGGTAGATCTCCAGGTCCAGAAGATCCAAGGCAGGAAAAGGAAGAAGGTCCAGGTTCTGTATCCATCCCGGTTCTGCAGCCGTATTTCCTATAGTCCAGAGTCCTTTGTCGCACTTCTGTCCCGTGACGGCTGCCACGGCAGCGTATTCAGGATCTCCCACCAGAATGTGGGTTGCCCCCTGTTTGAATATTTCCTCTGGAACGGCCATGGCGTGAAAACAGAAGGCGATGCGCCGAGGGACAAGATCTTTGGCGATCCTGAAGATTTCATAATCTTCCATGGCCGAGGCTGTACCCATATTCGTTATCAGAGCGTCGGGCCGGAGCCTGCGCAATTTTTCTTCCAGGGCACTCAAAGGATCGTCGTAGAGTCGTATGTCGAATATGTATGGCTTTACTCCTCCCTTGCGCAGCACGCCTGCGATAGATGCAAGATCGCACGGCGGCATCATGCTGCCCACTGGACTGGTGGTGGAGCAAGTCCAGAAGTTGTTCTTGTTTTTTGCTGTAGAGGTAACAAGCAATGCAGTGAGCATGGTCTATCCTTTGCGGTAGCGGATTTTAGAGAGAATGGTTTCTACTCCGGGAAGCAGGCGGTTTAGGAATTCTGTATCCAATGCCGTGGCGCCTATGCTCAGTAATGATCCTGGTTGATACATATTGCAAGCTTTGCAAATGGGAATTGTCTCCCGCTTCCCTTTTCCGTGAGCTGTTCGTAAGGCTAGGATACGTCCTTGCGACCATAATTCGCGTAACGGTTTTTCTGCCACGTTGCCCAGAACTAGGTCGCCGTTTGCATCCTGACAACAGGGCACCAGATCACCGGAAGCTAACACCATGGGTTCATGCCACAACCAATAACAGCTCCCCTGATCGTTCACGTAGGAGTCGTCATCGCAGTCGCGCCCGCGGTACGTCAGCTGGCGGATGCGGATGGCATCATAGGGAAGCCCCTTAAAAAAATGTTTGAACTTGCTTACTGCTTCATGGGTTTCAGTCATGTGGATGCATTGAAGGGATATTAAAGGTTTTTGTCTAGCCGTTAAGCACCGTTCCAGAAACCTCTTTACATTGTGCACAACCAAGTCAAATTTTGCTCCAACACGCACTTTTTCATAGCAGTCCGCCGAAACACCGTCGATGGCCAGGATAAGCTGGTCCGGAGGCGAGGCCAGAAGTTTTTCTGCATGTTCGTCATCCAGAAGAGTGCAGTTGGTGGAAATCCCTGTTTTTACTCCCTGCCTCCTGCAATAATCGAGATATCGGGCCAGATGCGGATGCAGCAGAGGTTCTCCGTATCCGTTGAGTCCCACGAACTCCAGAATTCGGCGGTTGTTTCGAATAAGCGGCTCAAATACGTCTGGCTGCATGAATTCTATTTTCCGTACCATGGTATTCCGCAGGCACATGGCACAACGCAAATTGCAGGCGTTGGAGATCTCAATCACCAGCCTGTGCGGACCGCCTGCGTCTGGGGTGCCCCGAAGCCAACCCGTTGTGGCGTGTATTCTATCTTTTATCGGCATCAGTTCTTTATCCTTGAGAGCAGCATGTCGCACACAGCGCTCGGATTCAGGCCGAAAAACCGACTGAAGTCGTTGGAGCAGGGGACGGAACATGCCGTGCAACCGTGTTTCGATGATTTGGCAAAGGCTTGTTTTACGCCGTCTCTTAGCACATTGCCAGGTTGTATGATCCCCATAAGCTGAGGACAGGGAAAAACGTTGCCATTGTAGTCGATCAGGCCGAAATATTTACCTGCAAGACAGGGGATAGCTTCGAACGGAGGACGTTTACCCATGATGATATTCGTTTTCACGGGCCAGTCCCTGGCATATTGATACACCTTGGATGAAAACAGAATTGGTGCACCTTTGTTCTTTAGCTGAACGATTTTGTTCAGGGCTTGACGCAGCTTTTTTCGGTCTGGATAAAGGTCGTGTTCAGTGCTGTAGCTTTCCCTTTCCTGGCTGATGAGTGTGGCGAAACCAACCAGGCAATGATGCTGGCGGGCTAGGTCGACCAGGTATTCCACATCATCCACGGTATGCTTTGTAAGCACTGCGGAGAGTTGCACGTTTACGCCATGCTCACGGCAAACGGCCAGCCCTTCCATGACCGCCTTGTGGGACCCCTTGACGCGATTTTGGTCGTTGTTTTTTTCCCGTCCATCAAGGCTGAAACAGATCGTTTCCAGACCCTTCAATTCTTTGATGCGTCTGGGAACAAGTTTACCGTTGGTGGTCATTGCACAGACGATTCCATGCTTGCTGGCATGGGAGATGATCTCTTCTATATCTTCTCGTAGCAGAGGCTCCCCTCCGACCAGGTTCAGTCGGAAAAGGCCTTGGTCTGCCAGTTGATCAATAACTTCATTAACCTGCTCTATGTTCATCTCGTTTTGGCTGCGGTCAAAATACGTACCATAGCAGTATGAGCATCGGTAGTTGCATCGGTTCGTGACATTGAGCTGGACAAGAAAAGGATATGCCTTGCCTGTTGCCTTGCCCCACAAAAGGCGGCATCCGAAGCGTGCAACTGCGTCAAGGGATACTGTCATATCGGTTTCTCCTCATGTTCCACGCAGGGCCAGCCAGACCATGCGAATAAAATACATGCAGTCTTCAACAGTGCGCAATTTTGGCAACATATACTGTTTCAGCCCGGAAAGAGTTAGCATTCTCATGATGCGCTTCAGGGCAAAGCGGCGCATCAGGCTGGAACGTATTTTGTTTAATTCCTCTGCCTTGAGGTGCAGGGTGTCGTACTCTGTGTGGAAATAGGTGCTTCCGTGTTGAGGAGTCGGTCCCACAAGACCGAGTTCCTCATATATTCCGTATAACTCGCTTCCTGCAAGTGGTTGCACAATGGAAACTTTTGCATAGTCCAAACCGGAATCCAGGACAAAATTCATCGTGCTTTTTATCTGTCCCCGTGTTTCATTGGGAAAGCCAACCATAAAGCAGCCGAAGCTGTAGATTCCCAGCTCGTTGCACTTGACAATGAGCTTTTTGACTTGCTCCAGGCGTACAGGCTTGCGGATGAAACGGAGGATATCAGGGTGACCGCTTTCAATGGGAAAGCCCACACGGTACATGCCTGCTTTGTGCATGAGTGTAAGGAGTTCTTCATCCAGTCCGACCGAGTTGATTCCCTGGGAGACCTGCCAGCAGACATCAAGTTTATGCTTTATCATGAGTTCGCACAACGCTCTTACCCTATTGGCTTTCGACATGAAGCTGTCGTCATGAAAATGGAATTCCCGCACCCCGTAGCGGTCTATGAGCAGCTGCATTTCTTCGATAATGCTCTCAGGGCTGCGGGCCCGAAATTTCTTGTAGTGGCGCTTGGTGCTGCAGAATAGGCAGTTGTAGAGGCATCCCCGGGTGGTGATCATATGCGCGATTGGCCATCGTCGACTTACTGAGAAGTTGGCGTGCCGCTGCCAAATGTATTTTTCCATGGGCATGAGGTGGTAGGCTGGAAACGGAAGCTGATCAATATCCTTAATTGGTCCTGGGTAGCCGTTGTTGATCAGCCGCTCTCTTGCCTTCCAGACTGTGCCGGGTAATTTGCGCATGGCATCGTTGTCTCCTGACGCATAGGCGGCAACAAGATCGCGCATGATGAACTCGCCTTCTCCCAACACCACAGCATCGCATGCTTCGTCATGGAGTACATCCTCAAAGGCAATGGTCGCATGAGCACCACCCATAACGAGCAGCACTTCAGGAAGTACCGAGCGCACCAATCGAGCAAGGGCCAGGCAATCCTCTGAAAAAGAGGTGAACATGTTGCCCACTCCCACTACATCCGGGGAAAAATTTTTCAGGCGCTGGATGATCTCCCTGTCTCCAATGCCAATGCGAACCAGTCCATTGTCTTCCTCAATGCGTGTTTTTGCCGCTTCTCCCTGGCAATCGAGAATGGCGACAGTATACCCTTCCTGCTCAAGAACGGCGGCGATATAAGCCAATCCAAGGGGAGGATAGGTTCCGAAGTAGTTAGCATCCTCTTGTTTGATGTTAATGGGGGCTTGCATGAGCAGAATATTTATGCTTTTTACCGGAGAAGACATCATGATGCAGAGACCTTAGTCTTGGGAAGAAAGATTTTTAAGAATGTTGTCATTTTGCTCAACAACTCGGGAATACTGCGAATTGCCAGTGCCTGACGAATCAGGAATTTGGGTCGTGTGTAGTATCTTCGGTACATGCTGCTGTAGGCATCAAACAGTTCGCTGGCTGTCATGTGCTTTTCCCAGATCGGTGGACGGAAGTCCTTTGTGGGGGCCTGAATATAGGACTTCCACGAATCAGGGGAGATGCCTCCCTCGGCCAGGGCCTGATTCCATAGCTCACTTCCGGGAAGACATTGCAATACACTGAATTGGGCAAAATCCGTATCCATTTTGACCGCGATATTGTACATTTCTTCCAGATTAGCCCGCAAAGTATGGTGAGGAAAGCCGATAATCCAGTTGGAAGAGCTTTGTGCTCCGCTTTTGCGGATGGCCTTGGTAGCCTCAAAAGCCTGCTCAATGGAGATATTCTTACGAATGGCTTTGAGACCTGCGTTGGTGTGATCCTCCACGCCAACAGAGACTGTGTGACACCCTGCCTTCACAGCCAGCTTCATCATATCCAGGTCGATCTGATCCACCCTGCCTCGGAACATCCATCCGATCTTGATGCCTCTTCGCAGCACCTCCTTGCTGAACTCGTTGACTCTCTTTTTGGTGATGTTGAACAGGTCATCAAAGAAGAAGAAGTCTGTGATTCCCAGCTTCATGTAGTGCTCAATCTCGTTCACGACGTTTTGAACGCTGCGCATGCGATACGATGTGCGTGGTACCTGGCAGAACGTGCATCGGAACGGGCAGCCTCGCGAAGTACAGATGGTTCCAACGGTCTTTTGTTTGCCAATGGTGGAGTAATATTTGAACGGGTTAATGAGATCTATGGCCGGGATATCAATGGAATCGAGATCCTTGACCTGTCCGACCCCACTGCCGCTCACTTTTCCGTCCTGAGTCCTGTACAGTCCTGGAATGTCCGGTACAGGACGCTTTTCTCGGATTGCGGTGCACAGAGCCGCCAGGATGTCCTCACCATCGCCTACCACGCCGTAGTCGAACACCTCGTGTTGGAGGGTTTCAACAGGAAAGATGAACATGTGCGGTCCGCCCACCACGATAGGGGCCGTGACATTGGCAGCACGAATGGCCTTAGCGGTTTCGAGAACATCATAGAAGGTGTAGGTGAACGATGTCAGCCCCACAAGATCAGGGTCTTGCTCCTGCACGTATGCAGCAACTGCCTGATGATCCATGCCTTCGGCCACGCTGTCGAGAATGCGCACATCATTGGCCGGATTCTCCTTGCGCAGGGCCTGAGCCAGATACATTAGCCCGATTGGCGGGAAGGAAGAAATGTCCCCCAGATCGACAAACCCTTTAAGATCCAGATGGACGACATTGTCACGTGGAGGGTTGATGAGAATAGTTTTACACATATATACCCTGATGTTGCATAAAAAAAGACGTAATATCGTAAAAAAAAGCTTGGAGTGGCCCATGAATAAAGGTTATAATAAGTTTTCGAGACAAAAAACAACCTTATTCAGGAGGCCACCCCAAGTGAAGTCTAGTAAAGCACAAATTCATACCAAATTCCACAAAATTCCTGAACTTCGATTCGAAGATCAACAGCTGACATCTTTTTCGGGAATTATCATTTTTCAGTTGTTGTTTAAACGCCTTGATTTGAAGGCCAGAATGAAAAAATGTTTTTCTCATTTAGAGCTCTCCCCTATCTTTGGTCACCATCTGGTTGTGATTTTGCTTATTACCCATTTGATTCTGGGCTTCAAAAGACTACGGGAAATTGCATATTATAAAGATGATCCGATGGTGCTGCGTCTGATGGGATTGAAGAAACTTCCTGATGTTTCAACTATCTCAAGAGGATTGGCTCAATTGGATAACAAAAGCGTTGACAATGTTCAAAACTTATCCCGCTCCTTTGTTATCTCGGGGTTACAGAGGGAACAATTTCCCAGACTAACCCTGGATTTTGATGGTTCAGTATTATCCACCAAAGGCCATGCCGAAGGTTCTGCCATTGGCTTCAACAAAGAGAAAAAAGGTGCCAGAAGTTATTATCCTCTTTTTTGTACCATCTCCCAGACTGGCCAGTTTTTTGATATGCACCATCGACCAGGCAATGTTCATGATTCCAACGGAGCACCAGATTTCATGATAAAGTGTTTCAATGAAATAAAATCAGAACTACCCGGAACCATAATTGAATCCCGCATGGATGCCGCTTTTTTCAATCAGGAGATCATCTCTTTGATGTCCGACAGGCGGATACAATTTACAGCGTCTGTACCTTTTGCCAGATTTGCAGTACTCAAAAGCATGATTGAGGCATGTGGCTCATGGTCTACTATTGATGACACATGGTCTTATTTTGAAACACAATGGAAACCTGAATCATGGAACAATAAATACAGATTCGTTTTCACCAGAAAAAAAGTCAAAACGCCACAAAAGGGAGCCATTCAGCTGGATCTTTTTGAACCTGTAGCTCGAGAATATCAATATAAGGTCATTGTGACCAATAAAAAAGAATCAGCAAAGGCGGTTGTATTGTTCCATAATGGCCGCGGATCCCAGGAATTATTGTTTGGTAATGCCAAGAATGATACTGCCCTCAGTGGAATTCCATGTAAAAGCCTTAATGCCAATCAGGTTTTCACAGTGGCATCTATGATGGCCCATAATTTTTCAAGAGAGATGCAAATGATTGCTCACCCGGCTGCAAGAAGGGCAAAAGCCAAACGCCCTGCAGCATGGACTTTCAAGAAACTTGATACAATACGTCATCAGATTATTCAAAGAGCTGGTCGTTTCATATGGCCCAATGGAAAGCTGACCCTTACAATGAGTTCAAACCGTGCGGTTAAAAAAGACGTACTATTTTTTATCGATGCATTGCAAAAAGCCGCATAAAATTATCGAATTATCGTAAAATTTTATGCAACGCTAAGGTAAATGTACAAGCAGAGCATGTTCATCTGGTAATCTCAATCCCACCTAAGTATGCAGTCTCCCAATACATGGGTTTTCTGAAGGGGAAACTGGCCTTAAATCTGTTTGACCGTTATCCTCAATTACGAAGAAGATACTGGGGGCAACATTTTTGGTCAAGAGGCTACTGTGTCAGCACGGTAGGCTTGGATGAAGAACGTATCAAAAAGTATGTTAAATGGCAACGTCATAAAGATCAAGAAGCAGATGCGATTCAAGGCAACTTGTTTGATTAATAAGTAACAACGCACCTTCCAGGTGCAATAATCCAAGCCACCGCCTCTGGCGGTGGTAGTTGACTTTGTATAAATTATTCAACATAGCAATACCCCCAAAATGGCTGATAACTTATGTTTCAATATTTTGTAGTATAGCTAATTGAGGTCATGGACAGCAGGCTCGGAATATTCAAATCCCGCTTTTATGATGATAGCCTCTAAAACAAACCCTATCTCGCCTTTTTTCTTTAACTGTTCGACCATCCATTACTGAATTCGAGCATTTACCTTAGCGTTGCATAAAATTTTACGATAATTCGATAATTGTATGCTGCTTTTTGCAATGCATCGATAAAAAATAGTACGTCTTTTTTAACCGCACGGTTTGAACTCATTGTAAGAGTAAGCTTTCCATTGGGCCATATGAAACGACCAGCTCTTTGAATAATCTGATGACGAATAATCTGATGACGTATTGTATCAAGTTTCTTGAAAGCCCATGCTGCAGGGCGTTTGGCTTTTGCCCTGCCTGCAGCCGGGTGAGCAATCATTTGCATCTCTCTTGAAAAATTGGCACTGCCCCAAGAAGTTAGATTTTAGATGAAATTGAGCTACAAATGTGATAAAAATAGTCCTCGAATATTAACCAGAATTTTTTTTGGGGGGGGCTGCTATGGATTGAGATTTTGAAAAGTACAAAAAAGAACAGTTTTGTTCAAATAAAGAATGTAAGCATTATGGACAGAAAGGTGCAGGGAATATAGGTGTCAAAAGTCGTAAACATCAACAAGTTTACTGCAAAAGCTGTAAAAACAGCTGGACTATCACCAGGGATACTTTTTTCTATCACCTTAAGAAACCAGTTGCATTCGTCTTAGAGGTATTATTGTTATTGTCGGAAGGAATGGGAGTTAATGCTATTCACCGGGTAAAGGGAGTTAAATCGGAAACACTTAACAGTTGGATTCTGAAAGCGTCTCATCATGTGGAGGCAGTAAGTACTCATCTGAAACAAAATATGCATTTGACTCAGTGCCAGATCGATGAATTCTGGTCTTTCATCTATAAAAAAAAGCAAAACTTGAAGAAGATGAGATCGACAGGGAAGATCGTGGAGATCGATGGGGATTTGTAAATGTTTTACCAGGTAGTGGCTTCATTCATACAGTCCACAATGGTCCGAGAAATCAGGAAGAGGCAGAAAAATTTATTGCTAAGATCAAGGCTTCAAGTGACGGCCAGGCCCCTCTTTTTCTTTCAGATGGTTGGAGTAGTTATGAGGAGATACTCAAGAAACATTATTGCAGGTTGATTCCAGTACCTTATTCAGGAAGAGGACGCCCTTGCAACCCGATTCGTCAAGTGGATAGTCAACTTCAGTATGCTCAGGTGATTAAACACAAGAGTAAAGGAAAGTTGATTGAGTTGGAAACAAGAGTCATTTTGGGAGAAGAGTCGGCAATTCTTGAAATTATTGAATCAGAAGGAAGAGGTAGCCGCATAAATACCAGCTATGTTGAAAGCCGTAATGGTAACTATAGGAAAGACAACAAGCGCCTTGCCAGAGAGAGCCAATGTCACTCAAAAAGAATTGATGTCCATGATGCTCAAATAAACTGGATCACCGCAGTTTACAATTTTGTGAATGAATGTGTTGCTTTTCGCAAATGTATAAATCCTGAAGCAAAACGTTTTGAGACAAAGTATGACAAATTTTCTCCTGCTATGGTAGAAGGCTTGATAGATAGACGACTAACCATTGAGGAGTTGCTTATGATGAAATTTACTTCGGCCTAACTTCTTGGGGCAGTGCCCAAA
>Ga0209800_10002555_pt1 | contig 15929 bp, 4 predicted proteins | sample Higcelweek8metaG_FD_187174 | JGI IMG/M metagenome (GOLD analysis project Ga0209800, IMG submission 187174) | Freshwater pond sediment microbial communities from the University of Edinburgh, under environmental carbon perturbations - High... | ecosystem: Environmental > Aquatic > Freshwater >...
TGCCGGAACTGATTTTTCGATTCCACATGGTACAAGTACTACATTAAATGGTTCAGTTTCAGGCGGAAGCGGAATATATTCGTATTCCTGGACACCCGTTATCAATATCGCTTCCGGATCAAACACGCTAGCGCCTTTAACTACAAATCTTTACTCAGCTACAAATTTTTCTCTCCTTGTAACTGATTCAAAAGGATGTTCAGCTAGCGACCAGGTTACTGTAAGTCTGAGTGGAAGTGCTCTTAGCGTTGTTGCTACAGCAAATCCGGGTCAAATTTGTAATGACGGATCCCAGTCGCAGTTATTTGCTACAGCATCAGGTGGTTCGGGCGTGTATTCTTACACATGGTCCAGTATTCCGACCGGAAGCCCGGTATGGACATCGATCCAGCAGAATCCATGGGTAACACCAACCATAACCACATTATACAGTGTTACAGTTAACGATGGATACAATTCGGCTACAGCCACTGTACATGTAATAGTTCATGATCTTCCTGTTCCTTATTTAATTACAGGCGGAGGCGAATATTGCTTTGGCGGTTCAGGAGTTCTAGTAGGATTATCCAATTCAGAGCCCACGGTAAGCTACCAGCTATATACAAATGGAAACCCAATTGGAACTCCGGTTAACGGAACTGGTGCTGCTATCAGTTTTGGATTGCAAACCCTGCCCGGAACCTATACTGTTATTGGGAAACAAATCGTAACCGGATGTACTTCCTCAATGGGAAACAGCGTAATTATTACAATCAATCCATTGCCGACAGCAAATGCCGGTTCGGATTTTTCAATACCCCATGGAATAAGCACAACATTAAACGGATCAGTATCAGGTGGAACCAGTCCATACATTTATTCCTGGACACCGCTTGCCAATATTGCGACGGGATCTAACACCTTAACACCTTTAACTACAAATCTATACACTCCTACAACTTTTTCATTGGATGTTACTGATTCGAAGGGATGTACAGCCAATGACCAGATTACTGTCAGCCTTAGCGGAAGTGCTCTTAGCATTGTAGCTTCAGCCTCCCCTTTCCTTATATGCAGTGGCGGACCTCCAGCACAATTATTTTGCAATGCTTCGGGAGGTTCGGGCGTATATTCATATTCCTGGACCTGTATTCCTGCTGGTGCTCCTGCCTGGACATCAACACTACAAAATCCATTGGTATCACCTCTTGTAACCACCACATACTTTGTACATGTAAATGATGGATATAATACAACTGCTGATACTATTAAGGTAGTAGTAAGCCCCCTGCCTTTGCAGTTCAATGTAACAGGAGGCGGAATATTCTGCTCTGGAAGTGGTATTCCTATTTCTCTCAATGGTTCACAGTTCAATACCACATATCAATTAATACAAAATGGAATACCTACCGGAGTTACTGTTCAAGGCACCGGTAGTCCACTCAATTTCGGAAACTTCACAGTTGGCGGTGTTTTTACAGTAATAGCAACCAACAATTCAACGGGTTGCACGAACATAATGTTTGGGAGCGCTACAATTACAATACTTCCCGGGCTTACTATTTATAAAATGGACCCAATCGGGCAGCAGTGCCCGGGTACAATTATCCGCCTTAATGGTTCAGATTTAGGAGTAAACTATTATCTTCTTTTTAATGGCATACCTGTAGATACTATTCCCGGTACAGGGATAATCGAATTCCTTGATTTCGGCCCTCAAACTGACAACGGATCTTATTCTGTTCTGGCAGTAGATATGGTGACAGGTTGCAGTGCCTTAATGAACGGCAGTACATACATTTCCATCCCTCCCAAAATTTTTAATGTTACGCCAGCCGGTATTTTATGTCCTGAGCAAATGATTAGTCTTTCTGGCTCAGAATCTGGTGTTAGCTATCAGCTACGCTGGAATGGTACTTTCGACATTGGAGCACCAGTGCCGGGCACAGACCTGCCAATTGATATAGGCAAAGGAGACAAACCGGGAATTTATAGTGTTATTGCCATTGGAGATACTACCAATTGTGTTTCCTACATGAACGACAGTACAACTTTGTATCCCAATCCTGTAGTCTTTTCAATTATTCCTGATGGAGAAGCATGCGAAGGCAATGAAATCAGGCTCAACGGATCAGAGATCGGAGTTGACTATATTCTGTTACTCGACAATGCCATTCACCTTGATACAATTCACGGAACAGGATTCGCACTGAATTTTGGTTCGCAATTCACTGCCGGCAACTATAGTGTTATAGCGGTAATTCAATTCTCCTACTGCATCACCTCCATGAACGGCACCACCGTAATGAACGACAGTCCGATAAAGTATGATGTATTACCTGCAGGACTGCAGTGCTCGGGAACATCCATCAGCCTTTCCAATTCACAGGCAGGAGTCAGTTATCAGCTTATGCTGGATGGAATCTTTAACATTGGATCACCCGTTGCAGGCACAGGAAGCGCAATCAGTTTCGGTCCGCAGACTTTGAATGGCACATACACCGTTAGAGCGGTTAACGACCTTACCGGTTGCAATACTTTTATGAACGACAGTGCTGTGATTGAATCACTTCCTGCCATTTTCATCACAATTCCAGGTGGAAGCCACTGTGCAGGTTCATCAATTGGTGTTAACGGATCTGAACTAAACTACAATTACATACTCGTACTGGATGGAACTTTTAACATTGATACTATTGCCGGAACCGGCGGTGTTATTGATTTCGGTCCACAGGCAATAGCCGGAACTTATACCGTTGTTGCTTATAACTCAGCATCCTTCTGCTCATCCGTAATGAACGGCAGCTCATTTATTCTGGCAGCTCCCGTGGCATACAACATGACCCCATCAGGAATTGCCTGCCAGGGTGACAATATTGGCCTCGAAAATTCAGAAATTGGAATAAACTACCAGTTGCGCTGGAATGCTAACACCAACATCGGTGTGGCTGTTGCAGGTACCGGCGGTCCAATCGACTTCGGACCACAGATACTTACAGGACCTTATGCCGTAATTGCCACTAACAGCAATGGCTGCGTAACCGTAATGAATACTACCGTTGATGTAAATCCATTGCCGGTAGCCTTTAACCTGATTCCCAGCGGAACTCAGTGCCAGGGTACAGCCCTCGGACTCGACGGATCGGAACCAAACGCAAACTATGTGCTTGTTCTCAATGGAAATGTGCGTGTTGATACCATTTCAGGAACCGGAAGCACTATTACTTTCGGACCACAATTGACATCGGGCAGCTATACGGTTGAAGCCTATTTCGTTTCGACCTTCTGCAGCAATGCTATGAACGGAACTACTATAATTTCCAATGTAGCTCCTGCCATTTATTCAATGACTCCTGCAGGTATAATTTGTGCCGGTGCAACCATAGGCCTCGATAATTCCGAACCTGGCGCAACTTACCAGCTGCGTATGAACGGAACCATTAACATGGGAGTGCCTGTTGCAGGTACCGGTGCAGCCATCAGTTTTGGCGTACAGACTTTATCAGGAGTATATACCGCTATTGCTACCAACGCCAATGGTTGCACTTCAATGATGAGCGGAGCTGTGGTTGTAAATGCCAATCCTACCGCTTTCAATATTATTCCTACTGCCGGACATTGCCCCGGTACTACCGTGGGTATTGACGGATCAGAAACCGGCGTTAACTATGTTCTGCTTCTCGATAATTCAATCAGCATTGATACTCTTGCAGGTACCGGATCGCCACTGACATTTGGTATGCAAACCACTACCGGAACCTACACGGTAATTGCTTACAACGCAACTTCTCTTTGCCAGACGTTAATGAATGGCACAACCATAATCAATCCGGTTCCTATCGCTTTCAACATGACACCTGCAGGCATTAACTGCGTAGGTGCAACTATTGGTCTTGATAATTCGGAAATCGGTGTTAATTACCAGTTACGATGGAATACAAGCATCAACATCGGAAGCCTTGTAGCAGGAACCGGATCGGCAATCAGCTTCGGACCACAAAGCCTGCCTGGCGACTACACTGTAGTAGCTATCAACGGTTTTGGATGTTATACCACCATGAACAGCAGTGTTGTTTTAAATTCCTTACCGGTTGCTTTCAACATTGTTCCTTCGGGCACACAATGCCAGGGTACAACCTTAGGCCTCGACGGCTCGGAAGTAAATGCAAATTACATACTGATCCTCAATGGAAGCATTGTAATTGATACTATTGCAGGAACAGGAAGCACACTCTCCTTCGGACCACAGCTCACATCAGGAAATTACACGGTTGAAGCCTATTTTACATCAACCAATTGTGCATCAGCCATGAGCGGTACTACTGTAATTTCGAACGTGGCTCCGGCTATTTATTCCATGACACCGGCAGGTATTATCTGCTCAGGTTCAGCCATTGGCCTTGATAATTCAGAACTTGGTGCTTTGTATCAGCTTCGCCTGAACGGAACCATTAACATGGGCGTACCGGTTGCAGGAACAGGAGCCGCCATCAGTTTTGGGGTACAGGCTATTTCGGGAGTTTATACTGCCATAGCTACCAACTCGAATGGCTGCAGTTCAATAATGACTGGCAATGTAATAGTAAATCCAAATCCTACTTCCTTCAGTATTACTCCGCTGGCAGCAAACTGCCCGGGCACAGTACTAGGAACCAACGGTTCCGAAACCGGTGTAAATTACATTCTTGTACTCGACGGTTCTATCTTTATTGATACGCTGGCCGGAACAGGATCAGCCTTATCTTTTGGCGCACAAACCACTTCAGGAACTTATACGGTGGTTGCAAATAACAATACAACTCTGTGCCAGACCATAATGAGCGGTACAACCCTTATTAACCAGTCTCCATCAGCTTACAACATGACACCGGCTGGCGTTATTTGTGTAGGTGCTGTCCTTGGAATCGACGGGTCAGAGGTGGGAGTTAACTACCAGCTTCGCCGCAACGGAACTATTAATGTAGGAGCTCCTGTTGCAGGAACCGGTTCGCCCATCAGCTTTGGCGCACAGACTGTGAATGGTACGTATACCGTTGAAGCAGCCGGCGTTAACGCATGCCCGGCTACCATGAACGGCAATGTTGTTATGAACGCATCGCCTACCGCGTTTACCTTATTCCCTGCAGGGAGCCATTGCCCGGGTACTGTTCTCACCCTCAACGGTTCCGAAACAGGAATGGATTATATCCTTTTCCGCGATAACATTTTCCCTGTTGATACAATAGCAGGAACCGGATCAGCCTTAAACTTTGGCACACCTATGATCGGCGGCACCTATACAGTAAAAGCAGTATCTGCTTCTGTATCCTGCCAGGCTGCTATGAATGGAAGCACCACAATACTAACAGGACCAACCGCATACAATGTTACTCCTGCAGGTATTTTATGTACCGGCACCATTATCGGTCTTGATGATTCCGATGCCGGTGTAAACTACCAGTTACGTCGCGATGGCACCACCAACGTAGGCGCAGCTGTTGCAGGCACGGGATCAGCGATAAGTTTCGGAATGATAAATAGTGCCGGAACGTATACCGTAATTGCTACCAGCACAATCAACGGATGTGTAATTACAATGAATGGAAGCGCAATTCTGCAACCTAATCCGCTTGCGTTTTCAATCGCACCTCAAGGCATACAGTGTGCCGGTGTTACCATTACGCTGAACGGATCAGAAACAGGTACCGATTATGTGCTTGTTGTTGATAATGTTTTCAACCTTGATACCCTTTCCGGAACAGGAAGTGTTCTTGATTTCGGGCCACAGATTACAACAGGAACTTATACGATAAAAGCAATTGGTGGCAGCACCACATGCCAGTCCACCATGACGGGATCAACCCAGGTAATGGCTAATCCTGCTTTCTTTAACATAACTCCGGCCGGATTAATCTGTGCCACAGCCGTAGTTGGCCTTGATGGTTCAGAAACAGGTGTAAACTATACCCTTTATAAAAACAGCGTCACTACTGGCATTACCATAGCTGGTACCGGAAACGCAATAGTGTTCGGCGTTCAGCCGCACGGTAACTATACAGTACAGGCCGTTAACCAGGTAACCAACTGCAGTATTTTCATGCCGGGCACATTGGTAATAAGCAGCCCGCCACAACTAAATGCCGGAGCCGATGTTACCATCTGTGCATTCCAATCCGTATTGCTGAATGCCAGCATGACCTTTGGCAGCACTACTATCTGGTCGACAAGCGGCGACGGAACGTTCAGCAATCCTACTTCTCTGGTTAGCATTTACAGCCCGGGAGTAAATGATATTGCTGTCGGAACAGTTAGCCTGACGCTCACAGCAAACGGCATTGGAAGCTGTTCAGCCAGCCAATCGACTGACGCGCTGCAGGTGACCATCAACCCGCTTGCTACAGCCAACGCCGGTGGAAATATAAGTATTTGCTCAAACAGCGATTACACTATAAACGGATCAGCAACCAATTTTGCTACTGTAAGCTGGACAACATCAGGAACCGGAACGTTTAGTAACGGAACTACCCTCACACCTACGTACCAGCCTTCGGCCGCCGATTTAAGCGCCGGTGCGGTTACAATTACTATGCTGGTTAACGCACAGAATCCGTGCAGCAACCTGGCAGTGGATGTTATTACCATGTCATTCAACCCGATAGTTACTGTAAACGCAGGTATGGATGATCAGATTTGCGAAGGAAATACTTTTGCAACTGCTACAGCCTCTGTTTCGAACAACCAGAATGTGGTATGGTCTACAACCGGAAACGGCACTTTTAGCGGAGGCAGCACAATAAGTGCAACTTACACTCCGGGCTCAGCTGATATTGCAGCAGGAAGCGTACAACTGATAGCCACGGCTACTTCCTTATCGCCTTGCAGTACCAGCGTTTCGGATACAATGACTCTCACTGTAATAGCAGCTCCGGTAAGCAATGCAGGTGCTGATGTTACCATTTGCGAAAACAGTTCACTTCAGATTACCGACGCTTCTGCTTTAAATTTCACCACGCTGGTATGGAGTACTTCCGGAACAGGAACTTTCTCGGACAGTGCAATTATCAATCCGGTTTACACGGCATCGGTTTCTGATATTGCTGCAGGATCGGTAACACTTACTCTTACGGTTACCGGCAATGCTTTGTGCAGCCAGGAAACGGATCAGAAAACAGTGAACTTTATCCTCAACCCGCTTGTATTTGCCGGTGATGACAGCTATGTATGCGCATCTCCTTACCAATTAACGGGAGCTACATCTGCAAACTGCTCGTCCATTTTATGGACAATTGAGTCAGGATCAGGCACCATCCTGAACCCAACAAGTCTGAACCCTACCTATGTTGCTTCGCAGCCAGATATCACAAACGGATTTGTTATTTTGAAACTTACGGGTTCGCCAATGAGTCCATGTGCCAACAATGTTGTTGATTACATCACACTTTCCATCAGCAATCAATCGCCTGTTGCTTTCTTCAGCTACAGCTCACCAAATTGCTCGAACGAACCGGTTAACCTGGTTGATCTTTCGCACACTTTGTACGGATACATTGCACAATGGGTATGGAATTACGGCGATGGGTCACCCAACGACACCGTTCAGTTCCCTGACGAGCCTAACCAGGCACATATGTTTACAGGAGCCGGTATTTTCAATGTTACGCTTACCATTACCAATTCGTACGGTTGCGATGCCACGGTAACAATTCCGGTGGATGTAATTGAAGCTCCTATCGCAAACTTCCAGTACACCAACAATTGTTCGGACCTGGTAACTTCCTTCCAGGATGCATCCTTTGCCAACGGTCCGGGAAACACAGTGCAATACTGGTGGAATTTCGGCGATCCGGCTACAGGGTTTAACAATACTTCGGACTTAAAAGATCCTATCCATCTGTTCAGCGCTCCGGGGACGTACCAGGTAATGCATGTCGTACGCAATTTCAACAATTGTTCCGACACGATTATAAAACCTGTCACCATTCTGGTACCTGTAGCTGTTGATTTTGATTTCGATCACACCTGCGTGAACGGTTCAGCCAATTTTATTCCTGACACTGCCCTCATGGTTGAAGAAGACATTATCAGCTGGGCATGGGATTTTGGGGATGGAAATACCAGCATTCAACAAAATACAGTTAATGTATATGCTGCTCCCGGCGATTACAAAGTAACTCTTACCGTTACTGATATTTCGGGGTGCACTGCTTCGAAAACACGCAATGTAACTGTTAATCCGTTGCCGGTTGCCATGTTTAATATTTCGCAGATTCCATGCGCCGGCGAAGCGGTTCATTTCGATGATGTATCGGCTGCTTATGCAGGATTTATAACTGAATGGAACTGGGATTTTGGTGATGGAAACATACAAACAGTTCTTCACCCTGCCAATCCGGATACCGATCATACCTATGCAAATGCCGGAACTTATACAGTAAAACTCACTATTAAATCGAGCGACAGCTGCACAGCAGAACGTTTTGAAACTATCGTTATCAACCCTGCTCCTACTGCCAACTTCGATTTCGAAAATCCTTGCCAGGGAACACCGGTTCAGTTTAACGACTTAACCCAAACCGGCGGCACAGGCAATATGAACGGCTGGGCATGGAATTTCGGCGATGGCGCTTCGGGTGCAAACAACACTTCAACCTTACAAAATCCTACGCATACATATGCTGCAAGCGGAACCTACCAGGTATCGCTTACCGTATCAACTGCCAACGGCTGTACGTCTACCATCATAAAAAATGTTGAAATTACGGTTGCTCCTGTTGTTGATTTCAGTTTCGATAACCATTGTGTAAACACCAGCATTCAGTTTACTCCTGCCGGCAGTGTGAACACAGCCGATGTTACTGCGTGGTACTGGTCGTTCGGCGACGGAATAACTTCGGCACTTGCTAACCCGCAACATACCTACAATACGCCTGGCAATTACACTGTTACGCTCACCATTACCAACACAGCCGGTTGTCAGAACACCATTTCGCACCCCATACAGGTATTGCCTGCACCGGTGGCTAACTTCAGCACTACTTCGCCTGCCTGCTCGCAGCACCAGGTTAATTTCACCAACCAATCCACCGCAGCAGCCGGTTACATTATGCAATGGGCGTACGATTTCGGCGACGGCAATACAACGGTGGTAAATTTCCCGTCCAATCCGAATGTATCGCATACCTACAGCACTTATGGTAATTACACTGTAACTTTAACCGTGGTTACCAACGATGACTGTTCAGCTACCACAACGCGTAACGTTCAGATTCTGCAGAGCCCGCTGGCTAACTTCGATTTCGATGTTACCTGCATGCAATTGCCGGTTCAGTTTACTGACCTTTCGCAGGGCAACATGATTTCATGGGCCTGGAATTTCGGCGATCCGGGTTCGGGTATCGGCAATACTTCGTACCAGCAAAATCCGGTTCATACCTATCAGCAAGCCGGTAATTATACGGTAAACCTGTTGGTGCAGAACATGAACGGATGCAACGATACCGTTTCGCGTGTAGTGACCATTTTACCAAAACCTGCTGTTGATTTCAGTTTCAACAACGGATGTGCTGCCGATACGGTAACTTTCAACAGTTCCGCTTTCGTGGATGTGCCTACAACTTCATCATGGCTTTGGGAATTTGGTGACAATACCACTTCTTCTGAAGCTGACCCGTTCCATGTTTACATGGCTCCGGGAACCTATCCGGTTACTTTAACAATTACAAATCAGAATGGCTGTACCAACGTTAAAACCCGTCAGGTACAGGTTACTACTGCTCCTATTGCTCTCTTCAACTCCAACACCACTTCGTGCACAGGTACAGCCGTTCTTTTTACTGATCTTTCATCTACTCCTAACGGAACCATCAGCACCTGGAACTGGGACTTTGGCGACGGAACCTTCGTTACCGTTAACGCTCCGGCCAATCCAAATGTAACTCATACCTATGTGGCTTCCGGAATTTATGATGTGGTTCTTACCATTTACACTTCAACCGGATGCGAAGCTTTCTATACCAGTACAGTAACAGCTATTGATGCTTCATTAACGGCATTCAGCTACAGCGGAAGCTGCAGCGGAATACCTACTTCCTTCACCGATCTTTCGCAGGCATCGGGCGGCAACATCATTATCGGATGGAGCTGGGATTTTGGCGATCCGGCATCGGGGGTAAACAATGTTTCAACCTTACCTGATCCTCAGCATACTTTTACCGGACCGGGAACGTATACTGTTACACTTACTACCGTAAACCTTTCAGGATGTACAAGTTCGCAGATGCAGGTTATTACCGTAACGCCAAAACCTGCTGTCGATTTTACCACTTCAGCTTCGTGCGACGGATCGCCTGTAGTGTTTACCGCTGATCCGACTGTAACCAATATCCCCGAAGTAGCTTCATACTTATGGAATTTTGGCGATGGTTCAGCTACTTCTACCCTTGCTTCTCCCGAACATTTGTATGCTCAGGCCGGAACCTACACGGCAACACTTACCATTACCAATCTTACCGGTTGCGAAAACAGTATTTCTCATGAGGTAACTGTTCATAATTTACCTGTAGCTCAATTTACAAGCTCAGGAAATTGCACCGGCAACCTGGTTCAATTTACGGATATCAGTTACAATCCGGGTGGTCAAGAAATTGTAGCATGGTCGTGGGATTTTGGTGTTAGTACATCAACTGGCGACACTTCATCGTTGCAAAACCCAACCTACATCTATACCCAGGGCGGTACTTTCAACGTAACACTTACCGTTACCAACGAAGCGGGCTGTACTTCAGTAAAAGTGATGCCGGTAAATGTAATTCCTGCTCCGGTGGCTCAATACAGCTATACCGCCGAACCTTGCCACAACGGATCCATATTGTTCAAGGACGAATCCACCAGCTCGCAATCGCTGATCGTCGGATGGTACTGGGAATTTGCTCCCGGGGTGTATTCAACCCTTCAAAATCCGGTATTTGTTTTCGGCAACACCGATACCTGTTTCAATGTAAAACTGGTGGTTACCACTGCCAACGGATGCACCGATACGTTAGTTCAGGAAGTTTGTATTCCTTCGGGACTTGATGTTACAGTTGATTTCACACAAACCTGTTATGGCGAACCTACCTGGTTTATCCCTACCCTGGTTCAGCCTGCAGGTGGCTCCATTGCTTTCTACAACTGGAATTTCGGCGATCCTTCCACAGGTATTCTTAACGAATCCAAGCTTGCCAATCCGCAACATATTTTCAGCAAACCCGGAACGTTTGTAGTTTCGTTGCAGGCAACCGATATCAACAACTGCATCAGCACAACTTATAAAACTATAACTGTTGACGCTTTACCAAAAGCAGCTTTCAGTCACAAAGGTGGAGCTTGCGACAGCCTGGTTACCTTCAGGGATATGACTACCGGAACTGCTATTGCCAGCTGGACATGGAACTTTGGCGATGGCCATACCGAAACAGCTCTTGCGCCATCAAGCCCTGATGTTAATCATTACTATCCGTATCCGGGAATTTACCAGGTTACGCTTATCTCTCAGAGTGTGGCTGGTTGCAGCGATACCATTACCCAAACCATTCGCAGAACGCCTTGTATTTCAGCTGAAATTACTGTTGCCGATACAATTGTATGTCCAAAACGCAGCATGCGCTTCTCCGAATCAAGTACCTGCGAGGCTCCTATCGCCAGCTGGCAATGGTTCTTTGGCGATAACACTTCGGTGACTTACACAACCCCGCAATCGTATGTTGAACATACCTATGCCTCAGCCGGAAACTATACCGTTAGAATGGTGGTAGCTACACAAATGGTTGGGGGAATGGTTACTGATACGGCTACCAGCCAGGTTAACGTAAAACCTTCACCAAAAGCAGCCTATGCATGGCAGGATGTATGCTTCGGCAAAAGCACCGGTTTCAACAACCTGACTGAGAATAACAACACCACCATCAAGAGTTACAACTGGAATTTTGGTGACCCGGCGGCATCTTCAGATACAACAACGGCTAAACATCCTTCTTATACCTACGGGGTATCAGGCGAATATGAAGTTAAGCTGGTTGTAATCAATACACTGGGCTGTTCCGACACCACGGTGAACACAGTAAAATCATTTGCTATACCAACAGCCGACTTCAACTGGAACAGCAGCTGCGAAGCCAACCCGGTTATCTTTACCGATAACTCCGACACAACCAACTCAGCCATTGAGAACTGGAACTGGGTGTTCAGCAACGAAGAAGAAGTGTTGGGTGCTTCAACAGCACGTAACTGCAGCTTTATTTTCCCTCAGGCAGGAATTTACGAAGTAGATATGAAAATTACCGACCGAAACGGGTGCGCAACCGAAGTAAAGAAGGAAGTAGCCATAAATGCCAGTCCGGTAGCTGCTTTCAGCATTGTCGACAATTATGAAAACAAACAAGGGCAGATCATGCTGAACAACGGAACCATTAACGGAACCGGCTACGAATGGGATTTTGGGAATGGGACAACCTCAAGCGGACCAAACCCGGTTGCTACCTTTGATAAAGAAGGCAGTTATGACATCACACTTATTACATGGAACGGTCAGAACTGTGCCGATACACTTACCATGACTTATGAGCTGATGTTCAAAGGATTATTTGTACCTAATGCTTTTGAACCTGAAAACATGAATTCCGAAGTACAGATATTTAAGCCTAAAGGCACAAACCTGATGACTTACTACCTCGAAATATACGACCGATGGGGCAACCTTTTGTGGAGTACAAGTAAACTCGATGCCAAAGGTTCTCCTGCCGAAGGTTGGGATGGAAAATTGCATGGGGAAGTCCTGAAACAAGATGTATATTTGTGGAAGATTTCTGCAAGGTTTAAAGATGGTACCATTTGGGACGGACATAATACCGGAAATAATGACAACATGCCTCAGACAAAAGCAGGCACGGTAACATTAATTCGATAATAATTTGATTAAACAAAATAATTACTTAAAAACCCTGCTATACCTGGCAGGGTTTATTGTTTGCTCTATTTACAAATAGTTTTGCTGATTTCATTTCAAAGGCATTGAAGAAACTACTATTACAGAATTAGGTTCAACATATGCTGCGCAGACATACTGGCTAAAAAGTGCGCCTAAAATTCGTATCCAAACCGCTTCAATTGGTTGGCATCTTCGCGCCAGTCGCTGCTGACTTTCAGGCTGAGTTCCAGGTACACTTTCTTTTCGATAAATGCTTCAATATCCTTGCGGGCCAGTGTTCCAAGCTTTTTGATGGAATCGCCTTTATGACCTAGAATTATCGCTTTTTGCGTATCGCGCTCCACGAAAATGGTAGCGCTGATTACAACAATTTCGGGTTTTTCCTTGTACGAATCAACAACAACTTCAGCTGAATACGGTATTTCCTGCTGGTAAAGAAGAAATATTTTTTCACGAATCATTTCCGAAATAAAAAACCGTAAAGGTCTGTCGCTGAGTTCATCATCTTTAGGAAAGTAAGGATCATTTTCAGGCAGCAGCCGCAGAACTTCCTTTGTAATTTTATCGGTATTGAAGTTGAGTTTTGCCGATACCGGAATTACCATTGCATCCGAAAACTTTTCCTGCCAGAATTTTATCTTAGCCTCCATTTCGGCCGGTGTGATGGTATCCACTTTATTGATAAGGAAAATGAGCGGTTTTCCGGATGCCTTAATTTTCACAATAACTTCTTCATCGAAACTAGTTTCATTGGCTTCGGTCATATAGATAAAAACATCGGCATCCTGCAAGGCAGTATTCACGAATTTCATCATTGATTCGTGCAATTTATAATGCGGCCTCACAATACCCGGAGTATCAGAATAAACAATCTGATAATCCTCACCATTTACAATTCCAAGGATACGATGGCGGGTAGTTTGCGCTTTTGGAGTAATAATGGAGAGCTTTTCCCCCATCAACATATTCATCAAAGTGGACTTCCCAACATTGGGATGCCCGATAATATTGACAAAACCGGCTTTATGAGTCATAAAAAATAAAATTACGCAAAAATTAGGATTACAAAGAAACAAAATATACTTTTGCACTCCCAATTAAGAACGTTCATTGTTTATAAAAATATATTGCGGGGTGGAGCAGAGGTAGCTCGTTGGGCTCATAACCCAAAGGTCATAGGTTCGAATCCTGTCCCCGCTACTACAAAGCCCTGATGCATTGCATCAGGGCTTTTATTTTTTCAAGTGAACTATAAAAATTAAAGACACTGGAGAACGAAGTGAGACTGAAGCTTTGTTGTTAAGACCTCCAACTCAAGGAGTATATAAGTAATCCTGCTTTTCAAAAAACTCACCCTCTAAAAAATTTAAACCCTAAGCCTGAAAAAACGGTCATGAATGAGATTTTTGTATGAAGATTTAAAGTCAGTGTTTAAAAAACTGATATCTATGAACTCCATCCATTTTTCTTTGGCTTTCTCCATTTTCATAAAGATGTTTTCCTGTTGCTTTATATCGAGGTTTAACGAAGTGAAAGCTGTAATAAAATCTTTCCGAGTTACTTTTTTCTTTCTGCCATTTAATGTTAGTGCCATATCTTCATCATCGGCAGGATTTACAAGTGCTGTGGCCATCATATCATAAGCAGGGGAAAGTATATTGCCAATTCCAGGTTGACGGATCAGGGAGAAATTTTTCAGATGCATATCAGCATTGCCGGTAAGAAAAGAAAATAATACCTGTTCAAGGAAATTAATTACATCCAATCCGGGATTCGCAGAGTGTTTCAATATAGCCTTTGCAACTTGTTCGTATGAACCATGGTATTTATCGTCAGTTAATCGTTCAGTAATCTGGCACATATCTTCCATGTGCAGTTTATTCTTTTTGTCACGGTCAATTCTTTTTGTCAGATAAGCTAAGTTGCCTGATTGAAGGCGTATTAATGTGTGTGGCACTACCCTTATTTTTGCAATATCAGCTAGATGCATAGTGAGATCTTCAACTTCAGGCAATTGATTATACTGTTGTGTTGGTGGTTTTAGAATATAACCGCCCCACAGACCTACAATTGTAAAGCGTTTTGGTTCATTCTTTCCCGTACCAGGTGACAAACCCAGTGATATTTTAGGTTGTACACCTGTGACTGCCATATGACTGCGAACTACCTTTAGAGCCAGCTCTTCCATTTGGGATTCAAGATAATTGATTACAGGTGGGGTTGCCTGACCAAATATCTTTTTACAGCAGGCTGAATGGAAATCTGCTTCGTTATTTTCTAACAATCCGTAGCAATATAAACATCTCTTCATAAACTATCCTCCTCAATTACACTATGAACACTTACAGCCCCGATACAATCTTTACAACAGACCAATAATAATCCCATACGATCGCGAGGGTTTAATTTCCAGTTTTTTTCGGCAATATCAAGTAGCCATCCTTCAGGGATCAGACCATCGAAGAATGGGAACAACACCTTACTGTCAAAAGGCCTTTCCTGTAGTGGCAGAGTAACACTGACCGGCACGGCAACAGAGGATTCAAGATAAACCTTATCATATTGAAAATGATACCCGTTTTCGTCCTGAGAGAGCCAACCTGCAGTCTTATCGTTTACTCTTATTTCAGCCTTTCTCATCCGTTGGAGTATTTCGGGTTAATGGTAAAGCGCCCACTTCATATCCAAAAAGTTGGAGCACCTGATTGACCTTATCCAAACGCAGAGTTTCTTTACCCTGTTCGAGTTCACGGACAAAGCGAAGACCTACGCCGGCTTTTTCTGATAATTCAGGCTGAGTAAGGTTGGCTAGTCGCCTTTTTTCTTTTACAAATTCACTTAAAGTCATAATATATACCCTTTCGGGTACAAATATAATAGATTTTCATAGAAATACACCCTTACGGGTATAAATAATTGAATAGATGCAAATTTTGCACCCTATAGGGTATAAAATCACTCTCAACTATACCGAAAGTACCCTTTCGGGTATAATAATTTCGCTTTT
>Ga0209800_10002556_pt1 | contig 15925 bp, 11 predicted proteins | sample Higcelweek8metaG_FD_187174 | JGI IMG/M metagenome (GOLD analysis project Ga0209800, IMG submission 187174) | Freshwater pond sediment microbial communities from the University of Edinburgh, under environmental carbon perturbations - High... | ecosystem: Environmental > Aquatic > Freshwater >...
TTCCTTCAGTAATTGTTCCGGTCTTGTCAAGCACAAGCGTGTCTATTTTGTGCGCCAGTTCCAGACCATCGGCATCCTTGATCAGCACCCCCAATTCGGCTCCACGACCAATTCCCACCATGATAGCGGTTGGCGTGGCCAATCCCAACGCACACGGACAGGCAATAATCAGCACCGAAACCATTGCCAGTAAAGCTTTCGGCAGAATATTTTCCCCACCAAAAATCATCCACGCGGCAAAACTGATAACGGACAACGAAATCACCACAGGCACAAACACCGACGCCACTTTGTCAACCAGTTTCTGAACCGGCGGTTTGCTCCCCTGCGCCTCCTGCACCATGCTGATGATGCGGGCCAGTAGGGTTTCGCCTCCCACCTTGTGAGCCAACAGAACAAAACTTCCTTTCTGGTTGATGGTTCCGGCAAACACCTTTTGCCCATCGGTTTTCTCAACCGGCAAAGGTTCTCCGGTGATCGAACTTTCGTCGACAAACGAAGTCCCTTCGATTACTGTACCATCGACCGGAATACGTTCACCGGGTTTCACTCGCAACTTGTTGTTGATTTGAACGGCTGAAATTGATAGAACAGTTTCAGTGCCGTCGGGATTCACCAGCGTGACTGTATCGGGTTGCAGCCCCATCAGTTTTTTGATGGCCGACGAGGTATTTGCTTTGGCTTTTTCTTCGAGCAAACGACCCAACAGGATAAAGACAATGATCACTGCCGATGCTTCAAAATATACCGGAGGATGAGCCCCTTCAAACATCAGGAAATGTGGAAAAACAGTATTGAAAAGACTGAAAAGATAGGCAATTCCAGTACTCAATGCCACCAGCGTATCCATGTTGGTTTTGCCATGTTTCAGTTGTCTGAAGGCGATAATATAAAAGCTGCGTCCAAACCAAAAAACCACCGGGGTCGATAGCGCCAGCATAATCCAGTTTGCAAAAGGCAAATCCATCATAAACATGCCAATCACCACAATCGGCAAAGTCAACAGGGCTGCGAAAATGGTTTTTTGTTTCAAAGCCACCGATTCGTGTTGTTTGATTTCATCCTGATGATGAAATTCTTTTTCATCGGAAATAAGGTCGTAACCAATCGACTGAATCACCTCGCGAAAGATTTTCGGATTGGTCATTTCAGGACGATATTCAACCCAGACACTTGACGCCGCGAAATTAACCGATGCGCTGACTACGCCGGGTTGGCTTTTCAACATGCTCTCGACACTGAGTGCACACGAAGCACAACTCATTCCGGTAACAGGAAAATTATTTTTAACGGTTGATGTCATAATAAAAACAGGTTAATCAGGTAATTGTCTTCTCCATTTAAACCGATTCAATGTAAGCCGAATATTTCACCTTGATTTCGTTATTCTTCCGGTAGCGAATTATTTCAATTACCAGCGTTTTAATTCCTTCGAATATCCAATTATGCTTAAAATCCAAGAAACAGATAACTATGCTTAAACATCTTCATTGAATAATTTAAATCTGTTCCATATTTTTCAAATGTAAGTCTAACGCCTTTACTGAAATATTGATCTCCCAGGCTGAATAACCCAGTGAAATAATGAGTAAAAGCAATCCGATACCAAAAGCCCATGAAGCCGAAAAATTCTGGTCAATATATATCAGAAACATCGAAATCACACAAAAAAACAGACTTAGTACGCCCAATATCTGCATGGTGCGGGTAAGGTAGAGCCGTTTCCGAAGGTTATTGATCTGTGCCTTCAGAACCAGATCGGGATTCTCTTTAAATTTTTCATACAAATTTCGAACAACCTGGGCATAAGCGAGAAAGCGATTTGTATAGGCTAATAATATCAATGACGTTGCTGAAAACAAAAGTGCTGGTGTGGTTAATGTCAATATTTCCATGATAAAATTTATTTCGTTACCTAATTAACAATTTTCAACCTTAAGAGTTTATTATGTATGTGAATTCAAAAGATAAATTTAACACACCAACTAGGGAAACCACTATTTTTGCAAACCCAAATTTTATGACAGTCAAAAGTGTAAAAAAGTTAAATATCAATGAATTTAAGTAACTTTAGTTCTCCATTTATCTTCAAATAACTAGTTATGAGCATGAAGAAAACCAAAATAGTAGCGACCATCTCCGATTTAATGTGCGAACCGGAATACATTCAGGCATTGTTTGATCAGGGAATGAATGTTGTACGGATGAACACCGCTCACATCACCCGCGAAGGGGCAACCAAAATTATGAACAATGTCCGTTCAATTTCAGATAAAATTGCCATTCTGATTGACACCAAAGGCCCTGAAGTAAGAACAACCAACATGGATAAGGAACTTGTTGTTAAAGAGGGTGATAAAATCAAAGTAACCGGAGATTTGTCCAAGAGAGACTGTTTACAAGTAAATTATCCCGGTTTTGTGAACGATATTCCGGTGGGTTCCATGCTGTTGATCGATGATGGCGAAATTGAACTGGAGGTTAAGGAAAAAGATCAAACATTCCTTTATACCGAAGCGACCAACAAGGGAATTATCAAAAACAAAAAAAGTATCAATATACCGGGTGTTAATATTAAACTCCCTTCGCTGACCGATAAGGACAAAGATTTCATTCTTTTTGCCATCGAAAACAAAATTGAATTTATTGCCCATTCGTTTGTCAGGAACAAACAAGATGTACTTGACATCCAAAAAATACTTGATGAGCATTCAAGCCCTATCCGCATTATCGCGAAAATTGAGAATCAGGAAGGGGTCGACAAGATCGACGAAATACTCGATTCTGCTTATGGTGTGATGATTGCACGAGGTGATTTGGGCATTGAAGTTCCGGCTGAAAAAATTCCTTCACTTTCGAGAAAACTGATCAAGAAATGTATTGAACGGAAAAAACCGGTAATTATGGCGACACAAATGCTGCACACCATGATTGACCATCCGAGGCCAACACGCGCCGAGGTGAGCGACATTGCCAATGCGGTGTATAACCGTTGCGATGCCATCATGCTTAGTGGCGAAACGGCATCGGGGAAATATGGGGTTGAAGCGGTAACCCTGATGACCAAAGTTGCCCTCGAAGTGGAAAAGAACAAAGACCGGCGAAACGATATTGAACCTCCAATAAACAACGACACCTCTTCATTTTTGGCTGCCATGACGATCAAAGCCGCTTCTGAAATGAATACAACCGCCATTGTTACAGACACGCTCTCAGGACATAATGCCCGCCATATTTCAGCTTTCAGAGGAGAAATGCCTGTATTTGCCAAATGCTACCGCCCCCGGGTGATGCGCGAATTAGCGCTTTCGTATGGCGTTTTCCCTTCGTTGATAGAACCCAAAAAGAATCGCGACAAAACCATCGATGTGGCGTTGAAAAGCCTGCTGAAAGATAACAGTATCAACATCGATGACAGAATTGTATACGTTGGCAGCAGCAATGGGATCAGGGGAAAAGCATCCTTTCTGGAAATCATCGATGTAAAATTTGGCATCAAACCTAAAAAGGAAGAAAATATGAGGGGATTGGTTGGGCCGATGGATTTGTAGTCCGAAAACACTATTTTTGCGGACATTTTAAAAAGTTGATGATGAGTTTTCAAAGCGAGATCGAAAGAAGAAAAACCTTTGCCATAGTTAGCCACCCCGATGCCGGGAAAACAACCCTGACTGAAAAATTGTTGCTTTTTGGTGGGGCTATTCACATTGCTGGTGCTGTTAAAAGCAATAAGATCAAAAAGACTGCCACTTCCGATTTCATGGAGATTGAACGCCAGCGCGGTATTTCGGTTGCCACTTCGGTCATGGCTTTCGATTACGATGGTTACAAGGTGAATATTCTCGATACTCCGGGTCACCAGGATTTCCAGGAAGATACTTTCAGAACACTTACGGCTGTCGACAGTGTGATCATCGTTATCGACGCGGCCAAAGGTGTTGAACCTCAAACGAAAAAACTGATGGAGGTTTGCCGGATGCGAAAAACCCCCGTTATCGTCTTCATCAATAAAATGGACCGTCCTTCCGAAGACACTTTTTTCCTGCTCGAAGAGATTGAAAAACAACTTCAGATTGCCACCCGACCATTGAGCTGGCCTATCAACAGCGGCCCCGATTTCAAGGGTGTTTACAATATTTATAATTCAAATTTACAGCTCTTTAACCCCAGTGTTCAGAATATTGAAAAAGGCATCAAATTTGAAAATATTCATGATCCGAAATTAGATGAATTAATTGGCAGAGATGCCATTACATTGCGCGAAGAATTGGAATTGCTCGAAGGTGTTTATCCCGAATTCGAGGTTGAAGAATATCTGAAAGGCAATTTGGCACCCGTTTTCTTTGGAAGTGCCTTGTACAATTTTGGTGTGCAGGAACTGCTCGACTCATTTTTAAAAATAGCACCCACTCCCCGCCCCCGCCAATCGAATGAACGATTGGTCGATCCGTATGAAGAGGCATTTTCTGGTTTCGTTTTTAAGATTCACGCCAATATCGATCCCAATCACCGCAGCCGTATCGCTTTTGTAAAGGTATGCTCGGGCCGGTTCGAGAGGAACAAACCATATTACCATACCCGCTCGGGGAAGACCTTCAGGATTTCGTCGCCAACAGCTTTTATGGCAGCCAAGAAAGAGGTTATTGACGAAGCTTATCCGGGCGACATCGTTGGTGTTCCCGATACCGGCAACTTTATCATCGGTGATACACTTTCAGAAGGAGAAAGCCTGCATTACAAAGGAATGCCCAGCTTTTCACCTGAGATGTTCCGGTACGTTGAAAATGCCGACCCCATGAAATCGAAACAGCTCGAAAAGGGTATTGACCAGTTGATGGACGAAGGTGTTGCCCAGCTTTTCACCAGCCAGTTTAACGGACGAAAAATCATTGGATGTGTTGGACAACTTCAGTTTGAGGTAATACAGTTCAGGTTAGAGCATGAGTATGGTGCTAAATGCCGCTTCGAACCCATTTCGATGTACAAAGCCTGTTGGATTGAAAGCGAAGACAAAAAGCTGATTGATGAATTCCGCCGCAGAAAAACACAGCGAATGGCTACCGACAAACAGGGACGCGACGTGTTTATGGCTGATTCACAATTCATTTTACAAATGGCACAGCAAGACTTCAAAGAGATCAAGTTTCATTTTACTTCGGAGTTTTAAGGGAAGTTTAAACACAAAGGACACGAAAGATTTTCACAAAGGACACAAAGAAGAATTAAAAATCTGATTCATTTTACGGCATATTTTTGTCGATACTTCTCCATGATCGCTTCATGTTTTATACCTTTTTCCTGACTTCGACAATGCGCCACCCAAATAGTTTTCCCCTATAAGATTTCTTCTAATAACAGGTGGCAAAACTTATATTGGCGATTCTGATGAATTGTTAAAGCTCTAAAAAGGTGCAATAATTGCCATCACACTTTTCTGATTGAGGGTAAGTGATAAAAAACAAACCCTCAAGGTTTCGAAAACCTTGAGGGTTTAAAAGAATCGGTGCCCAAAACAGGACTCGAACCTGCACGCCCTTACGGACACTAGTCCCTGAAACTAGCACGTCTACCAATTCCGCCATTTGGGCATTAGCGGTTGCAAATATAAATATTTTCGGTTTACAGAAAATCTATTTCAGATATTTTACCTTTTTTTATTATCGACCGGGTATTAAAAGCAACTTTCCATTAAGCACCGAACCATCTTTCAAATTATTTGCATCCTTTATTCTATCAATCGAACTCCCATATTTATTAGAGATACTGTAAACTGTTTCACCCTTTTTTACAAAATGAATATCTTTTACCGGTAACAACAGCAATGTCTGATCATCAACCGGTAATTGTTTTTTCAGTATAAAACGCAAATAATCAATTTCATCAGCATCAGTCCCAAATAAAGGATAAATGGTGTTCAAATCCTTCATGGCAGAAGCAGGAACGACGACGGTTTGATTAGGCAATCCCGTTTCATTTACAGGAAATATTGAAAACATCCGTGAACTCACCTTGTCACTATAGAGATATTCACCTCCATAAATTCTAAAAATCCGTTCCGTATCTACCCCCTTCGACAACAACCATTTATAAGCTTCAGTTGCTCGGTAATACGAAAGCATCATGTTCAAATTATCTGGCCCATCGGGTGATGCATGGCCGCAGATAACAATGTTCAGTGATGGATTCAGCTCAAGCATGGATGCGATTTTATCAAGAGAATCTTTCATCAGCGGGGTCAGATCATATTTTGCCAAACCGAAATAGTTCGTCAACCTGAAGTCCGGATCCTCTGAAGAAATCTCTTCGATCTTTACCATTTCAGGCTCGGGTAAAACCACAGGTAAAGCAATCTCTTCAACAATGACCGGAGCAATGTTTTCAATATTTTCAATCCGTCTAATAGACCATGTTCCTTTCCAAAGCGATTGCTTTTTCCCGTTTGAGGAAACAAAATAAAGTACTCCTCTCCGTGGCGAAAGTGTGAAAAATTCGTTCTCACCCGGTGTCTCTTTGATAGGCCTTATTTTCTTATCGGTGAAATCATAAACCATGATATCATACGATCGGCTGTTGTTGTTCGAGACAAAAACAACCAGTGAATCATTGGGTAAAGAAGGAGATAATTCAGTCATAGGGCTGTTCAAATTCTCTTCATGAACCACAAGTCCAGCGTTACTGCCTTCTGTTTCGATATACCAGATATCCATTCCACCCGCTCCTCCCGGACGATCGGATGCAAAATAGATCCGTTTCCGGTAAGTATCGTAACAGGGATCGGAGAAATGATACTTGCTGTTGTTCACTTTCTTGAAAAGCGAATTGAAAAAAGGATTGTTCGAAATAAGTTGCGATTTGTTATTGGTATAAACCACTGTTGAATCGTTGATCAGGCAGAAACCATTGGGTGAAGCATCGGTTGTCTTCCACTTTTTGCTCATGTTTTCAAGATCACCCGTAGACTGATCAAGCTGAAAAATATCCCAAACTTTGTACTTCTGAGAGATCGTTTTCGATTCAGAAGTCTCAGCGGTCTTGGTTCCATAGCGGATATTGGCTGGAAGCAATAAGTATAGTTGTTCGTTAAAGTACCCGGTTCCACCAATTTCTGTAACGCCCCTGGGTGTAATTTCTTCCCTTTCAGATTGAACCGATTGGCAAAAACCACCCAGGCAAACGGCAATAAATAAGAGTAGGATAAATGCTTTCATTTTGGGTTATTTTAATTTTTAAATTGCTTTAGCGAATGATTCATCAATTTCCCATTCGTTCAAACTGTTTTGTCTTTCGGGGCAGCGTAATTTCAACACTGATTTCATGACTTCCGTAATCAAAATAATCTATCTTCCTAACATCCAAATCGTAACTATAGCCAAGCCGTAGAAAATTGGTTATCTTCACATCAGCAAAAAAGATGACTGCATTGTTTATCCGGTAGGCAACTCCAGCCCAAAAAAGGTCTTTATATAATCCGAAGAAACCAATATCTAAATCGCTATACCCGGCATGATATCGATACATCAACGATGGTTTTACCGACCATGTTTCCGAAAGGTTCAACAAGTAACTACCATTCAGGTAGAGCGAATAAAATTCGTTACTGTTATAATTACTTTTCGCCAACTGGGTGTAGTGAAAAGCTGCTCCGAGGTGAAGTTCACGGGCAAAAAAGTTAAGACCAACACCCGTATAGAAGCTATTGCTGTTGAAATCTTCGGCAACAAAAGGAAGATCTCCGAAATAGATTGCCCGTCCCATATCGATTCGTTTAGTCTCAACACCCCCGTTTATACCAAAAGCAAGATAAGATAATTCATTGATTTTAACGTCGACATTCGCGTTAAGAGCGATGTTGGTTTGAGTGATCAACCCTCGCGTTTCTCCTATGGCATTCACTCCAAACCCCGTGTGCCATTTATTCACCGGAACATTAATATTCGCAGCAAACGTTTTTGGCGCACCGTCAAAACCTGTCCATTGGTTGCGGTAGAGCAATGTGGCCGACGGATCAACCTTCGAAGCATTGTAACCGGGATTGACAAGCTCGAGGGTTTTAATAAGTTGAGAAAACTGCGGAATGTACTGACAAAAACCAAAAACAGGGAGTAGTACAAACAGTATCGGTAGTAATTTTTTCATTTCAGATTATTTAATTTTTAACCACATCAACAAAGCTTTTGAATTGCTTTTGCTTGCCAGGAAATTTCACATTCAATACATAATAGTAAGTTCCGGCAGGATATTCACTAAAATCGAGATCGTTGTTATAACTTTTCTTTTCAAAAACCTTCTTTCCCCATTTCGTAAAAACAACAAGATCGTTCTCTGGTAAAAATTCAATCCCTTCAATCATGAAAATTGGTGAATGCAGTCCGTCGATAATTACCAGATTGACCGGGATCAAATCTTCAGGGATTGGCTGATAAGTGGTAAATTTCCAAACCGTTGACCAATCACTTGTACCCGATATATTTGTAGCATTGACCCGCCAGTAATAGGTTGTTATAGTTTCCAAATTGGTTATTGAATAACTGGTTGATGGAATACCGGGTTGATCAAACACAGGGTTACTAAAGTCGGGTGTTGTAGAAACCTGCAACGTATAACTTTCAGCAAATTCAGTATTGATCCAACTCAATTCCAAAGAAGTATCCAACTCAACCAACCCGCTGTCGGGCGATGCCAATACCGGAGCTTCGGGTACCGGCGGAACAGTTGTGAAAGACCATACATCCGACCAATCGGTGGTATCGGCTATATTGGCAGCATTGACCCTCCAGTAATAGGTAGCATTTCTATCTAAACCACTGATAGAAAAACTGGTAGCCGTTAGCCCTGTTGAGTCAAACAGAATACTGCTTTCGTCAGGTGAACTAAAAACCTGTAAGGTGTAGCTTTCAGCCCTTTCAGAAGGATGCCAACTCAATACCAGCGAAGTGTCGAGATCTATCGATTTGTCAGCGGGCGATTTCAGGAATACATCATCCGGCATGGCTATAATTGTTGTAAAGCTCCAAACCTCTGACCAGTCACTGGAATCGGCAATGTTTATGGCGTTGACACGCCAATAATATTTTGTGTTATTTCTCAATCCATTGGCAATTATATCGGTATTTGCAGTCACCTCTCCCCAAAAAACATTACTAAAGTCGGGCGTTGTTGAAACCTGAAACGTGTAGTTCTCGGCCCGTTCAGTATCCATCCAGCTAAACGGCAAAGTGATAGGTTGATTTATAGAACTATCAGCAGGCGATAACAGAACCGGAACCTCAGGTTTTTCAATAATTGTTGTAAAATTCCAAACGTCCGACCATTCTCCTGATCCGGCTACATTGGCAGCATTAACACGCCAGTAATAGGTTGTTTCATGCTCCAGTTCACTTACCGGGAAAAAGGTTGATGTAAGAGTGTCCAGATCAATGACGGTCGAGTTAAACTGTGGATCGGCGGAGACCTGCAACCGGTAGCTGTCGGCCCTCTCCGTATTGGACCAACTCATTACCAAAGCAGTATCGAGATCGACCAATCCAATGTCAGGATATTCGAGAAAAGGAGCATCGGGAACTTCAGGAAGTGTGGTGAAATTCCAAACGGTTGACCAATCACTGGTCATAACAACTCCTTTTGCTGCATTTTTTGAGGCATTGACTCGCCAGAAATATTCGGTACTGTTTTCCAAACCACTCACCGAAAAATTGGTTGAATTGATTTCTGATTGGTTAACCACAAGTTTGTTAAAGTTTGAAAAAGGAGAAACCTGCAACGAATAACTATCAGCCCTGGCAGCTTTGAACCAACTCAACAACAAGGATATTTCCTGATTTACCGAAGCGCTGTCGGGTGATTCCAGAATAGGAATGGCTGGCATTTCGGGAATTGTTCTGAAATCCCAAACCTCTGACCAATCGCTGGTTCCTCCTATATTTGTTGCATTGACCCGCCAGTAATAGGTTGAGTCGTTTCCCAACGCGGTGACCAAATAATTGGTTGTATCAATTCCCTTAATGAAAACGACAGAGTCGCTAAATTCGGATGAAGTTGAGACCTGCAACGCGTAGTTTTCAGCACCAAAAGAACTAAACCAACTCAACACCAACGAAGTATCGACTTTGGCCGAATTATTTGCAGGCGACTCCAACTTCGGAACCATTGGTTTTTTTATTACTGTCCTAAAACTCCAAACCGATGACCAATCGCTGGTATCGGTCGCATTTATAGCACGTACACGCCAGTAATATTCAGCATCATTTTCCAACTGATTTGCCACATAGGTTGTTGCAGTAGTATCGCCTCCGTAAATAATTTCAGTTTTCTTAAAATCGGGGGAGCTACAAATCTGCAGCGCATAAAAATCGGTTCCTAAAACCCCGTTCCATTTAAAAGGCAAGATGATAGGTTGGTTTATGGCATCATCGGCGGGCGAAATAAGCGTGGGTACATCGAGTATTAACTTCAAATGAATAGGATAACTTTGCAACGTTAGTCCTGGCACTACGCTATTTGTAACTGTAACATAGTATGAACCTGAATCGGTAGGCAGAGCCGATGGAGTTGTTAAACTCGAAAGAACAGTATTTCCAAGGGCTCCTCCATTTTTGAACCACGTATATAAGTTGTTGTCACCTTCGAAATTAAAACTTAGTGTATAAGGTTTTCCGATGATTGCTGTGGTGTCGTATTCGCTCCCCAAAAGCAGTTGCGGTGAATAATTAAAAAATCCCGGATTTTCGGTATTTTTATTCACCAGGGCGAGGTTCCGCTCAAAGTCTTCAAAAGAAAAAAGATTACTATCGCAGATAAATTCATTTTCCACATTGAAAAAATGGGGCAATTCATCAAATCTGTTATTTCGAATATTTACCGTTAATAAGGATTGAAGATTGCCAATTTCTTCAGGAATTGCGCCTATAAATTGGTTATCATCTAGTTTTAAATCCCTCAAATAGATTAATTTTCCAATTGAATTTGGGACTTCTCCACTCAATTTATTTGCTCTCAAATCCAAATAGGTCACATTAATCAAATTTCCTATTTCAGGAGGAATTGAACCACTTAATAGGTTTAACGATAGATTTAAACCTGATAAATTTTTCAACTGACTAATCTCACCCGGAATATTACCGTCCAACTTATTGTGATGTAACCAAAGTGTTTGCAGACTAGTAAGGTTCCCAATATCACTTGGAATCGTACCACTTAGTAGGTTGTGATCCAATTGTAAATCAGTTAAGCTCGTATTGTTCCCTATCTCTGAAGGAATTGGGCCGTCCAAGCTGTTCGATTTAAGTATTAATTTTTTTAGTCGGGTTAATTGTCCAATATCCGTTGGAATATTTCCAAAAAATTGATTTTCATCTAAATGAAGATATTTTAATCCCGAAAGGTAGCATATAGCATCAGGGATCTGGCCTGTGAGCTTATTCTTTGATAATTTCAGAGTTTCCAATTTTGACAAATTTCCGATCTCAACAGGTATTCCTCCAGTAAGTTGGTTTTTCGAGATATTCAATGTAATTATACTTTCCAGGGTTCCAATTTCAGGTGGGATAATCTCTTTCAATGAATTCTCCTCAATATCCAATGTTTGAATGTTATCAAGATTCTGAATGCCTGGGGATATCGATCCGGTTAAATTGCAATTATCCAACTTTAAAAACTCGAGCGAACTCAGATAAATTTCATCGGGAATGGGGATTCCCAAAGGGTTATAATCAAGCGATAATTCCCTCAAACTCACCAGTCCTTCAACCCAGGAAAGATCAGGTTCGCTAAAGTCGTTGGATGATAACTTTAGAATCGTAAGGTTTGTTAGTTTTTTTAATTCAAGGGGCAAGGGGCAAGTGAGATTATTGTTAGAAAGGTTTAGTTGAGACAAGCGGGATAGGTTGCCAATTTCAGGAGGAATTTTACCTTTTAAATTGTTTCCATGCAAATCTATTGACGTGACAAAACCTCCACCTACATAAATTCCTTTCCAATTCTCTACAGGTCCAATTTTCCACCGTTTATCACTATTTAAAGTATTCGTCCAGTTGTCACCATCGGTAGCATCGTATAACTCAACAAGCGCCGTAGAGTCGATTGTCGATATAGCTAATCGTCCCGAGAAAGACTGTTTTGATGATATAACAATGAGAATAAGCAAAATAAGAGTCTTTATTGGCAATATTCCGAAAGGAGTTTTTTTCATAGCACAATTGATTGATGAGATTTGGATTCAATATATTGATAATAATCCTCATCTCAAAGATTATTTCAACTCTATAATACATTTAAATCGTTTTATACCCCACCCCGTATTGAAGAGAATAATTTCACAATGACGAACTACTCTCTCAAAGCCTGTAACACAAAGCGGAAAAACTCTTCCTTTGGGAGGCTCATTTCAGGAATAAAGTTTGAAAAGAATAACCTCAATCCGTAGGATTTATTGTAATCTGTTTTCGATTTTTCATTTCAGACCAGTTGAATTTGGGTAAAAGATTGGTTAGCTTTGAATAGAATACTAAAAACAAGAATTATGCAAAACGGGAATGATCTTATCAGGGTTTATACAGGTACCGAAGTATCTGTAATCCATTTGAAGGAGGAGCTGGAAGAAGGCGGGATAGACGTACTGCTGCAAAATGATTTTCAATCGGGTATCTCAGCCGGATTTGTTGGCGGTGTTCCTTCAGCAATCGATGTTTATATCAAGGAATCTGACATGGAAAAAGCGGAACCTATCATCGCCGATTTCATCAAAAACATTCAAGACTGATGCGCGTGGCAGATCGATTATTTTGGCTAACGCCGATTTTCAATTCATCCGCATTTCGCTAAAACACGGGACAAGTTGTGATTGTGTGCAAACATGTTCGTTTCATACCATTTCAGCTTCTTCAACCAGTTCGGGTTCAGGGATACTAACCAGTGAACCCGCGACAACCTCTGCAATATCGACGACATTGAGTCGGTTGGCTCCGGCAAAGGTTTTTTTGCAAAGCGGACAGGCTGTAACAAGGTAATCGGGTGCAACCCTTCCCAACTCATCAAGAGCAGCATCGCGAATAATGTTTCGCTGGCTACCGGTAATACGCAGGTTCGACAGGCTACCGCCACAACACAACGCTTTTTCACGCTCTTGTTTCATCGGAACCAACGTTCCGTATTTTTTCAATACAGCGCGTGGCTGACCATAAATATGACTTCCCCGCCCTAACTCACATGGATCGTGATAAACCAGCTTTTGATCGATCTTCTGCGGAACAATTTTCCCTTCCATGATTAATTCGAGGATATACTCGGAGTGATGTTTGATATTGATGAACGGAAGGTGATAATCTTCTTTGAAAACCTTATAACATATTGGGCACGAAAGCACAAGGGTATGAGCGCCTGAATCAAGAATTTGCTGCTGGTTCATTTCAATCAGTTTCATAGCAGCATCGCGTTGTCCGGCCTGCATCAGCGGGCGCCCACAACAGGCGGCCTTGTGCTCATCCATAAACCAGTAAGGTATTCCGGCCGATTCAAAAATCTGTTTCATCGATTTTATGATCGAAGGGGTGAGGTGCGACATGCACCCGGCAAAATAGATGACACCGGCTTCGGGTGTAGGTTCCTTTTTCAGAAAATCGTAGGTCGAGTTGTATTGTTGAGTTTTTTCAATACGCTTAACAATACGCAAATCATTCAAATCTAAGCCAACCGGACAAACCTGTTCACACCGTCCGCAAAGCAAACAGTTAAAAAGAACCGGATCGGTAAGGGTGCGGTTTCTGATATTCTTTAACACATAAACCGATTGGGTATTCTTGATCCCGGCTACGTTCATTTGGCAACTATCGAGACAAATACCACAGCGGGAACAGGAAAAGGTTTGTACCCGCGCATATCCGTTTTCAAATTTCTTGAGTTTGATCCCTGAATTTTTCAGGTAGATATAGAAAATCTCCGTCGGAATATGGAAATAGCGCGACGCGGGAAGCATGGCAAGAAACAATCCCAGTGAGATTGAATAAGCTAACCAAACCGGATCGGTTACCATTTCGAGGGGCAAATAATGCTTAAATATATTCCCCGCCGTTTGGGTAAGAAAACTTCCGTTGTGATACATTCCTGCGGTAAAACTTTCAGCCAGGAACCTTAACGGGAAGATGAGCCAGAGCGAAGTCAAAGCGATATAATCGCGCCATTGCAAACGGGTTGTTTTCTTCATTCCGAAGAACCTTTTATTCAACCGTTTGAACCAGGCAAGTAAAACACCGCTTAACACAACCAACAAAATGAAATCCATCAAAAATGCAAAGACTTCATGAAATGGCCAGTTACGATCGTAAATAGCATAATATCTGAAAAATACAGCTTCGTGAAAATGAACTGCAATGGAACGACGATAAGCAGCAGCTTCGAGATGCCCAACAACAATCAGCAAAAACCATCCGAAAGCAAGACTACTATGCATGTATCCCAGCATTGGGTTTTGCTTGTAAACTTTCCGGTGGACAAGTCCCTCCATAAAAGCCTCTTTGATCGACTTCAGTGTTGTTCTGGTGAAAAAATTTCGTCCTACCCTGAGCCTGTCGATTTTCGAAAGACTGGTAACCCAATAGGTAAACCGTATCAAACAGATAACAAACAGGAATAGTGTCCCTATCAAAAATGGCAATTCAAAGGCAGGTATCCTCATAATTCCATAATTTGTGGTTCTTCATTCAATTCTACTATCCCCTTCTTAATCAACATTACCACATGGCGAAGGTTAATGTTGCGAGGACAAACCAACGTACATTTCCCACACAACATGCATTTGTCAATTTCGCGTGAAAGGTTTTCAATTTCTCCCCTTCTAATTAGCAAGCTTAATCTTCTGATATTAAAGTCGACCAGATTTGCTGCACTGCAAGTAGCCGTACATCCGCCACACGACAAGCAAAGAATGAACGAAGGTTCTTCCTTTAACAAATACGACAACAACCGGTCGTCGAACTGGCTGTAATCGATGGTTCTCGATTCAATGGCGCTAAAACCAAAATTCTTCATCAAGCTTTGTCTTGAAAATAGTGATGAACTTCAAATGCTGCCGAACGGGCATTTTCAAGGGTATCGTTAACCGACATTGGACAAATGCAGGTCCCTGCCATGAATATTCCTTTGGTTGAACTAATGTTCCTGTTTAAATGAACATCGGCAGGTTCCAAAAAACCGCTCTCCATTGTCCCCAACTTCAACATGTTTTTAACCGAATCGGAGCCTTTTCCCGATTCCATTCCTGTGAGCAGCACCAACAAATCAACACTCATTTTCAACGGCCTGCCCGATAAAGTATCTTCGGCCTTCAATTGAATGGAATGATCGATCGTTTCCGAAACTTCTGAAACCCGCCCACGAATAAACTGCACATTGTTTTTCTCCTGAGCTTTTCGATACAACTCTTCAAAACCTTCACCGTACATCCTCAAATCCATATAAAAACAGTAAATCTCAACATTCGGATTCTGCTCCTGAATTTCGATTGCCTGCTTAACACCTGTAACACAACACACTTTGGAACAATAATGGTTTCCTACTTTCTCGTCGCGCGAACCCACACAATGGACAAAAGCCACGCGTTTCGGGACTTTTCCCAATGGATTTATAATTTTCCCCTCCGTTTTGAATTTCTTTTCCAGATCGGCTGAAGTGATTACATTGTCGTAAATTCCATAGCCATACTCCTCTTTCCGCCTGGCATTAAATAACTCAAAACCTGTAGTAACAACCAACGCGTCAACAATGTATTTATTTGATTGATTGACTGCAACAGAAAACGATCCGTTTTGCCGCTCCACACTGGTTACTTCGGAATTGGTTTCTATCCGAACAGGTAATTGGTTTATTTTTTGTGTTAATCGTTGAATAACTTCTTCAGCTTTTCTGAATGTAGGAAAAAGCCTGTCCCAATCGA
>Ga0209800_10002557_pt1 | contig 15925 bp, 17 predicted proteins | sample Higcelweek8metaG_FD_187174 | JGI IMG/M metagenome (GOLD analysis project Ga0209800, IMG submission 187174) | Freshwater pond sediment microbial communities from the University of Edinburgh, under environmental carbon perturbations - High... | ecosystem: Environmental > Aquatic > Freshwater >...
TGTTAAATTGGTATTCCATCGTCTAGTATATAGCTATGCCTTCCGTACTATACCGAAAATATCGCGCCCAGAACTTCGACCAGTTAATAGGGCAGAATCATATTACAAAATTGCTTAAAAACGCTATTAAAACCGACCAAATAGCTCAAGCATATCTTTTTGTCGGTTCTAGAGGTACAGGAAAGACATCCACTGCGAGAATATTGGCAAAGGCAGTTAACTGTCTCAATCCAACAAAGGATGGAAACCCATGTAATGAATGTAGTATATGTAATGCCATTTCCAATGGCTCAATGATGGATTTAATCGAGATTGATGCTGCTTCAAACAGAGGTATTGATCAGATTAGAGAACTGAAGGAGAAGATAGAGTTTTCACCATCAGAGGGTAAGTACAAGGTATATATCATTGATGAAGTCCATATGCTTACGACTGAGGCTTTCAATGCCCTTCTGAAGACCCTAGAAGAGCCTCCTGCGCATGTAATCTTCATGTTGGCTACAACTGATGTACATAAGCTGCCGCCTACGATTTTGTCGAGATGCCAGAGATATGATTTTAGACTTGGTACAGATGCTGAAATAGCTGAAGTAATATCTAGTGTATCTAAGGAAGAGGGTATTGGTGTGGATGAAAAAGCATTGGCTTTGCTAGTACAGAATGCCAAAGGTAGTTACAGAGATGCACTTTCACTCTTGGATGTGGTTTACAGTGGTCAAGAGAAGGGAAAGAAGCAGATAACTGAGGAAGAGGTAAGAAATATATTGGGATTGCCAGATTTTGACAAGGTGACAACATTGTTAAGTAGTTTAGAAGCGGGTAATGGTAAAAAGGCATTGGAGATTGTTGAAGGTTTAGAAGAGAAGGGTGTAAATCTTCAACAGTTTACAAGCTATACATTGTCCATATTGAGAGAAATATTAGTTGGAAAGATTAAGGGTAAATTAGGTAAGGATTATGAAATGTTTAGTGGCTGGGATATTAGGATGATACATAGGGTTATTAATCTGTTCTTGGAAGCCGAAAATCGTATTAAATATGCAAGTAATCAGGCATTAGTATTAGAAATGATTATCCCTGAAATGATGAAGGATGAAGTACCTAACAATGAAGTGAAAATAGTAAATACAGATGTTAAGAACAAGATAGCTCCACAAGTGGAAGTTAAAAAAGAAGAAATTAAGGAAAAAGTTAAAGAAGAACCAATCCCAAGTGAGGTAGCCGAAGATTCCGAAGAGGAAGAAGACGATGTCGCAGGAGAGGATGTCTCGGTAGATGATATTAAGAAACGATGGGAGAGTTTTGTATTAGAAGTTAAACCATTTAATAATCATCTGTATGCGTTCCTAGAAAATGCAAATGTTGTAGGTTTCAATGAGGGAGTGTTGACCATTGAAGTACCTTTTTCATTCCACAAGGATAGGATAGAGATACCAAAGAGTAGGGAAGTAATATCTTCTGTATTTAAGAAAATGTATGGTTCCCAGTGTAAGATTGTGTGTAATGTAAATGACAAGATGAAATTAGAAAAGAAATCTGATGCTGAGTTTGTATTGAGAAATGTTCCTGTTGCACCAAAGAAAGAAGCTCCTAAAGAAGAGAATAAAGAGAAGCCTAACTTCTACAAAGCTAAGAAGGTTTCTGCAGAAATAGAAGCAATCTTTGAAGGTATGTAGTTTTACGATATAATATCCTTGTTTACTTTATATTATTACTATCATGATAAACCCTATTGAGATGATAAAGATGCAGAATGAAGCTAAAAAGATGCAGAATAAGATGCGAGAGAAGAAGATTAAAGGTGAATCCAGAAATGGAATGATCATCATCTTTATGAACGGTGCTCAAGAGTTTGAAGACATCTTCATTGATGAACAATATCTTGATCCTGATATGGGTGATGCTATTAAGAATGGTATGAAAGAGGCATTTAAGGATTACCAAAAGAAATTACAGAAGGACATGGCACAGGATGTTGATTTAGAACAGATTAAAAAATTGTTTGGTAATAAATAATGTCGGTACTACCCAAGTCTGTTGAAAATGTAATTAATGAATTTAGTAGATTACCTGGAGTTGGTCCTAAATCTGCTTCTCGTATGACCTACCACTATCTCAGATCTTCTAAGTTAGATGCTACTAAGTTAGCTAATGCTTTGTTGGCTATGGAAGATGAGGTTATGAATTGTAAGAAGTGTTTCAATGTTAGTGATAAGGAGGTGTGTGATATTTGTTCTAGTAAATTAAGGAAACAGGACAAGCTTTGTGTTGTAGAAGAACCTCTTGATGTGGTTGCGTTTGAGAATTCGGGTATTTTCGATGGTTTGTACTTTGTGCTTGGCGGGGTTATATCTCCAGCTGAAGGGATAGGTGAAGAGGAAATCAGATTTAAGGAATTGAAGGCTAGGGTTGTTGAGTTGTTAGAGGGTTGTGATTCCTTAGAGGTTATTGTTGCTACTAATCCTAGTTTAGAGGGTGAGGCTACTGCTAGCTATATTATTGATTTGTTTAAATCAGAACTTAAGGAGGAGAAGATAAAGATTACTAGATTAGCAATGGGATTGCCTACTGGAGCAGATTTGGAATATGCGGATAGGCTTACATTAAAGAGGGCGTTGGAGGGGAGAAGGGGAATCTAATCAAGACCCATAGTATTGAGATATTTCTTTGAAAAAGGTATAATAGAGTAGTTTAGATATGTTTAAAACTGCTCTTTAAAAATATCATTTTCAAACATAAGGAGATTTCCTTTGTGAATTTAATTCATTAAAGAATATATAAATCTCTTTGTTTGTGGTTATCCAAATTTAACTTCACACGAATGTGTGGGGAAGTTCAAAAAATCTTTAGGAGGAATTATGAACACAGTTGTGTTTTTTATATCAACAATTTTAGGAGCCATAGTATTCTATGTTCTTGTTTTTGGAGGAGACAAAAAGAAAGAGGGATAATCACTAACATGCACCACGGGGTGTTCATATATTTATATATATAACACCCCTGGTTATCTTCTTATGTTTGTAAAATGATATTTGATCTTTTAAAATATATTTCTTAAATGCAGAGGGAATTGTATTAAATACTTAGTTATTTAATACCACATTTTCTTTCTAATTCTATCTTCGTGTGTACGATTTACCTGATATTAATATCTTTGATGTTAGATATAATCGTACCCAACGGGGTGACGAAAAAGGAGGAACAATGAAACAAAAGCGGTTATCCAGAAAAGAAAAAGAAATGGCGAAAAGAAAAAAAAGATGGAAAAAGATGGTTTTGACGACAATAGTGATTGCCATCTCTTCGGCCATCCTTGGGCTAATGCTCAGATTTTTCGTAATTCCGCTTTTCTCTTAGCCCCCTCTGCACCTTGGGTGTACCTATATATAATAAAAGATTGTCTAACAAGACAGAAAATAAAAATATAGGTACCCCAAGTGAATTGCATATCTGTATTTAAGAGATATATTTGACTGTATCAATATTACATTGATATAATCCTCAGTATGATAAACAGAATAAATAACATTACGTGTTGTTGTAACCAATAATTAAATATTGGTTATTCTTGCTGTTTAAACAAATATCCCAAACCCTTAAACATCGTTCAATAGCCAATATATGTATTGGTGACTTGGCCGATCGGTTAGGCGAAGGTCTGCAAAACCTTTTAGATGGGTTCAACTCCCATAGTCACCTCCATAATTAATATATTTATTGGTTATTCTACTTAATCTGATATAATTTAAAACAATGAAACTCTATTCAACCCTAGATCGAAAAATTGTCGATATCCAACCAATCAAAGAAAACGAAATCTCAATATACAGTTGCGGACCAACGGTATATTCTCGTATGCACGTAGGAAATATACGTTCCAATATTAACTGGGATGTTCTTCAGAGATCACTTTCATACTTAGGATACAAAGTAACCCGGGTTATGAACTTTACTGATGTTGGGCATATGAGCCATGACGAAGATTTTGGAGAGGACAAGATGGATAGAGAAGCGAACAAGGAAGGAATACAGCCAATCGATATTGCTAACAAATACATAGGTACGATATTAGAAGACTTCAAAGCCTTAAATATCCTCACACCAAGTGGTGACAAAGTACCAAGGGATTTAGATTTCAATGATGTAGAAAAATATGGTTGGATGAGGGCTACAAACTATGTTCCTCAAATGATTGAGTTGATTAAGAAGATAGAGGCAAATGGATATACATACGAAACAGAACAGGCTTTGTATTTTGATGTTACGAAGATTTCGGATTACACCATATTTACAGGACAAAAATTAGAAGATAAAAATGTTGGTGACAGAGAAGAGGTAGGAGTGGATACAAACAAAAAACATCCAGCGGATTTTGTTCTTTGGATGAAGCGAACAGGTAAATATACTACCCATATCATGCATTGGGCTTCTCCTTGGGGAGATGGCTTTCCAGGATGGCACATAGAGTGTTCTGCAATGGGTACAACTGCTTTAGGCGAACATTTTGATCTCCATACAGGTGGAATTGATTTAGAACCTGTACATCATCCTAATGAGAGAGCACAAAATATTGGAGCATTTGGACAACCAGTTGTTAAATATTGGATTCACAATGAATGGTTAGTTACTAAGGAAGATGAAAAGCTTTCGAAGAGTATGGGAAATGCATTGAATTTACCAGAGGTGATTGGGCAAGGATATGATCCTCTAGATTTAAGATATCTATTTGTGTCTGTGAACTACCGAACGAGAATACAATACTCCGCAGAGGCATTAGAGGGCGCTAAAAATGCCAGACTAAGTCTTAACAAGAAGGTCAAGGAATTGGGTGACAAGAGTGGCAAGGTCATACCAAGATATATTGGCAGATTTAAGAATGCTCTAGAAAACAATCTCAATATGTCTGAAGTACTATCCATCTTAAACGAGATGTTAAAGAGCAAAGAAGACAAAGAAGATATATTAGCTACTGTATTGGATTTTGATAGGGTGTTGGGATTGAATTTGAATAATATTAAAGACTACAGCGTAGTAATAGCTGATGAACAGATTGAGAACTATGCAAGAGAAAGAGATACTGCTAGGACTGAGAAGAGATATGAGGATGCAGATAAATTCAGGAAATTAATCGAGGAAGCTGGATTTAAAGTTTTCGATACTCCAGAAGGTACTAAATATGCAAAATACTAAAACTGTCCAATTAACACATATTCAAGAAGAAAGTATTAAGGATATTCTTCTTAAATTGAAATGGAGAGAGGAGAAGTCTAACAATGAATATGTAAAACTTCGAATGAAAAGCTATCTTGGTTCTGCAGCAATGCTGTATACCAGTGGTAAGCTAGTACTCCAAGGGAATGAAGATTTCTCAAATATCTTAGGAGAAACATCTGAGGTTGGAAACAAAACATTAGTTCCTCACTTGGGTGTAGATGAAGTAGGTAAGGGAGACTATTTTGGTCCTTTGGTTGTAGTCTCGTGCTTCGTTAATCCTGAGAATGTAGATATTTTTGAAAAGATAGGGGTGGGGGATTCTAAGAAATTCTCCGACAAGAAGATTATGGAGATGTATGAGCAATTGAAGGGTTATGAATATTACTATGTTAGTATTGTTATGCCTGCTGAATACTCTGATTTGCAGAAGGAAACAGGAAATGTGGCTATATTGTTAGCAAGACAGCATTCCAAGGTTATTGAGATGGGATTAGGAGATCTGAAATCAAAAAATATTGAATGTAATACTGTGGTCATTGATCAGTTCTCAAATAGTAAGAGCAGAATATTGAATGAGTTGGGTAAGATGGGGCAGGGGGCTGATATTAATCAGTTCCATAAAGGGGAATCTGATATTGCAGTAGCTGCAGCATCCGTATTAGCTAGGGGAGTATTTTTAGAACAGATGGAGAAGATGGGTAATGCTTACAAGTTTGATTTCCCTAAAGGTGCAACACATGTCATAGGGAAGGGGAAGGAATTTGTTAAGAAATATGGTATAGCTGAACTGAAGAATGTTGCAAAGATATCTTTTAAAACAACTAAAGATATTACTAGGTAGTTTTTCTCTTTTTGTCTGCTTGTATTGATTTTATCAATACATATGTTAATACCAATACACCAGCGATTATTGCTAGATATGTGTAATATGTATTTTGTGTTTGCTCTCTGATTATCGAATTCTGATCTATACCGTTGTAAAATCTTCCCACCACTTTTCTTCCAAAGAGTATATCTGATATATGCCAATTCTGTAGTGTTATGGTTTCTTCAATTATGTCCCCTGGGTAGAGTTTTTTACCGGTTGCATTAATTTGTCTATACTCAGGGGAGTATGAGCTTTTTAAATCAAACACCTGTATCTCACCTTGTGGTTGTAATACATAGCTTGTTGTATTTTGGTATGTATATTTTATGCTCATTGGTTTGAGGAATGGAATCCCTGTATCGGTTATTTCCATTGTTATCTGTGCGAAATCACCTTTGATTTGTAATGGATATGTGGTTTGCTTTTCAAGAATGTGAATTGCTACAAGTTGGGAAAGATTTTCTACTGTACCTAACTGGTTAGCTTGGTTAATGACTGCGTTTGAATCATCCTTTTGGAATATGATGAGGTTGAAATATGTCCCGGCAGAGAGATTTGTTGGTGGTTTTATTTCATAGTTTAAGATTAGTGAAGCTTGGGGTTGTATGGTATATGTTTCTCGATCTAATACTAGGAAGAGAGTCTTTTCATCAGATATGAGTTGTAATGTTTTGGGATCATAGGCGGATATCCTTGGGGTCACTACCACTGGAGTATCTCCCTTATTCTCGAATGTAACTTTACCGGTGCTATTTGCTTCTTTTATTATGGTGGTTTCATATATTGAAGGGGTGACAGAGTCGGCGCGTACTTTTGGTGGGGTTAAGAATGAAATCCCTAACATACAAAGGATTGTTATTAAGAGGCAGGTTTTCAATTTCATCTTGGTAAAGGGTGAGAATATTGAGTAGGTACTACGTGTTTTCTCTTTCTTCTTACAACCTTTATTATGACAATGATAGCTATGATTACCACTAAAGCTATTAGTATTATTCTCCAAGGTATGATCCAGAATGTAATCTCCGATGTAAGTGGTGCAAACCCTGGTTGGAAGGTTCGATATGTGAGTATGAGGTTCGCTTTTATTGGTCCTAATACAATTGCTTTGTCCTTCGTTAAAAAGGTTCCGAGATTCCAGAGAGTTTCATAGTTCCCTGTATTATCTCTCAATATACTCTGATTGTTGGGATTAAATGCAATTCTAGTTATCTCCTGTTTAAATATGTTTGTTAGAACTATTTCTCCAACCGGAGTAATATGGGTGTCTCCAAGATTCTTTATCCTTGTATCAAACGTGAGAGTAGGGTATTCATAGAAATTCTTGTCAGTAGCAAACCTTAGAAGCTCAGCATTTTCTACAAATTCATCTCCAATCTGAATCAAGATTGGCATTCCCAATGTTAGTGTAGTTGTAGCACCTGTTCCCGTCAACTTCTCTTGGTTTTGGGATATGAAAGCTACTATGACGGTGTATTCTCCCTTGGTGGCATCCTTAGGGACATTAATTTCGTAATATATTTTTTCATTTTTGTTTGGTACTAAATCTATCTCGGATATACTTGCTTTGGTCCAATTGGTAGCCGTGTAAAGAGACTTCGCTTCTTCTGTATCTGTAAGCATGATTGCTGTCCCTGGCTGGTTTTCAATTTGTCTGAATCCTTTGACTACAACATCGTAGGTAATTGCTTTGTTAGTTAGATTCCATACAACTAATTCCCCATTATATTTCTGACCTGGAGAGAGTTTGAGTTTTTCCGAAGTAGGGGCGGTACCCAAGGAAAGGCTATCTGCAGCCTTAGTTTTAGCAACAAAAAGAAAGGAGAATGAGAAGAGAGTCAGCAGGACAAATATTCCTTTAAAGATATTGGTATGTATTTTTTTCATAAATGCTAGTAATAACCACCACAAACAAAGGTGACACTTTCTGAGTAGCTACCTGCAACTGCGGATGAGCCAGCTCTTGCGCCATAGGTTATTGTAGCATCTTCAGAGGCAACCTGTGAACCATTTTGGTAGAGAATCAACTGTGCTCCTGCTAATGTTCTGTCTAAAGCACCGAATGTGCCTGCCGTTGCATCACTGAAGTCTGTAGGAATAGCGGCTGCACCTCCTGCGTCGGGATCTGATACGGTCATTCCAAAACCTTCTGCATTTACACCAGTTAAAGCAATTGTTCCACTTCCTGTAGAGGCTATTAGGTATGTAGTAGCACTAGATTTGTAAAGACCTGCATCGGTAGATCCGTCTCCTGCGCCGTATGATGCCCAGTAATAGCCACTTGCTGTGGTCGACGTACTTGTTGATATTGTATGTGTAACTGTTGAATATGATCCCCCTGGATACAGTGAGCCTAGACTTACTGCGCTTGTACTAATGCTACAGTTAACAGAAGGAACAGCGGCTACTGTTGCAGAGACTACAACGGTATCACTTGCTACCAAATATGTTCCAAAGGTACTTGAATCAATAGTGGCGCCATTCTTGGCCTCAACTGTTACATCGTGTTGTCCTGCGGTTGCTCCTGTTCCAATCACACCTGCTGCGGATCCATTGGCCAGTTTGACACCATATGTAGTTCCAGATGTTAAAGTCCCAACGTTTGAAATGGTGATTTTGTCTACTGACGATGATCCTGATCCTTGTGCACAAACGGCTGCTAGAGTACCCGTGGTAGGTAATACGGCATCTATAGCCCAGTTGGTTGTCGCGTAGTCAGCAACTGAAGAGGCCACTCCAGTTACAGTTAGTGTTCCTACTGTTCTACACCATTTAGCATCATCAGCATCTGGGAAATAGATTGTAACTGTACCACCGCTAGGGATTGTTTGTCCTGTATCAATTGCCAAGACGTACTCTACAGTATTTGGAGCGGTACCATTAACATCGGATTGAATTCTACTAAGGTAGAGGTATGCTGCAGTCAATGCGCCTGCTTTTGAGGTAAATGCTGGAGAAACTAGTATAAAAAATACCGTTAGGACGAGGACGGAGATACTTCCTGTAATCAAGCCAGACTTTTTCATATTTTTAGGGCAGAAATATAATTGAGTACCTTTAATACAAGTATAATTTAATCAATATATGTATCCTTTGTCAAATAATTATACGACATATATTATTCATTCTAGAAACACTGGAATAGGGTGCATATTCCACTAGTACCTAGGTACTAGGACAAAATATATTTCTTCTGAGTAATCTGTCGCAGGAGTCTTGTTTGTACCTGCTTTTGCAATTAAGTACACTCCAACTCTTCCATTCTTTATTGGGCCATCCCCATCATATATTTTGTTTGCGGTAGTTGTAACTGCACCAACATTGTTTAGCGTCCCATCGTAGTTAGTTACAGCAGAGAGATTTCCCAGAAATCCTGAAGTATCGTTATTTACATAGAAACTCTGTAGCCCAAATCCTTCTGAAGTTGTATCTAGATCTGCATTGGCTGACGCAATTGTTTGAGATGTTGTAGGACTTTGTAATCCACCATTTTTGCCGAATTCAACTACAGCAACACCTCCGGATGAGTTACTATCGATATCTAACCATACTAGGTTGGGAGCTGTAGAGGCAGCGGCGCCACCAATGAGATTGTTGGTTCCCGAGAATGCTACGGTATATGGTGAGCTTGTTTCTGTTGCAATACCGGTCGAAGATGCAATATCAATATCAAAAAATATTGTCCCTATACCTGTTGTTGTGCTTGAGATTTTACTGTAATCAGACTGTGTAAGGTCTCCATGTAGTGCCGATATTTGGATGTAGTAGAGGGTATTAGATGCTAACCCTTTAATATTGAATACCTCTGCTTCCCAGTATGCTTGGGTTCTAAAATCGTTGATATCATGATTCCCAACTGCCTCTGGTCTGAATGTTGCCCCATCTATATATTGGATATCATTTACGAAATTGTCAGTTGAAATCGCAATGGTATATAGGGTGTCTGATGGGTTACTGTTGGTTATGATTTCAAATCTAGCTTTGTCATAGCACCCTCCTGTACCACATAGTGCTACCATTCCTCCACTTAATTCGGCAGGGCCTGTAAGACAGTTAGTACTTCCACTGGAGACTGTTTCAAAGCATTGAACTCCTGGTTGTGCAGCTATGAAGTTTGCTGATGGGTCTTGCTGTAGTCTGTAATTGGTAGAGTAGTTTCTAGGATCTGCAGATATATTTCCGATGGAGTTCATGAGACTGTAGTTGCCTGATGCTGAATCCAAAAGTCCTCCGCCAGCTGATGTTGTAGCTCCTACGATTTTGTAGTTACCTGAATCTAGGTCTGTGGCGAATACGGTTTGTACTAGTGAGGTTGATATCCCAGCTATTAGTACTAATTTGAATATGTTGGCAGTTTTCATTATGATAATGATATTGTAAATAGAAACTATTAGTCAACAAATATATGAAAGAGACGGTTGTACATGTAAAAAATTTAAAGAAAATATATCACACTAGAGTTAGTAAAGGTTTGTTTAGTACAGAGAAGAGGGAGGTTGAAGCAGTTAAGGATATCTCTTTTGATATATATGGTGAGGAGGTGATTGGATTCATCGGTCCTAATGGTGCAGGTAAGACTACTACATTAAAGTGTCTTTCGGGTTTGTTAGTTCCTACTAGTGGTGAGGTTGAGGTGTTGGGGTTTAAACCTGAGAAAAGGAAGAAGGAATTTCTACAGAAGATTGCGCTTGTGATGGGTCAGAAGAGTCAGTTGTGGTGGGAGTTAGCTCCAATTGAGACTTTCAAGCTTAACAAGGAGATATATGGTATTTCGGACAAGGAATACAATGAGGTGGTTAATGAGATGGTTGAGATTTTGGATATTGGGGAGGTGATTCTTAAACCTACTAGGAATCTTTCTCTTGGTGAGCGTATGAGGTGTGAGATTGTTGCGGCTTTGTTGCATACTCCTGAGTTAGTTTTCTTAGACGAACCAACTATTGGGCTTGATGTGGTTTCTCAACATAACTTGAGGGAGTTTGTTAAGGTGTATAACCAGAGGTACAAGGCTACAGTACTTCTTACGAGTCATAATATGGAGGATGTTTCTAATCTTTGTAAAAGGGTTATCGTTATTGATCATGGTGTGGTTTTGTATGATGGTAAGATTTCTGAATTGATTAATGGTTTTGTTAAGGAAAAACATATTCATTTTGTTCTTAAAGAAAATATTTCTCCTGATGATTTTAAATCTTTGGGTAAATTAACAGAGTGTAGTGGTAATGAGGGTACATTGGTGGTGAGTAGGGAGAGGGTTAGTGATGTGTCTAAGGAGTTGTTGAATTTGTTTGAGGTTGTGGATTTGGATATTAGTGAGCCTAATTTAGAATCTGTTATTAAGGGTATTTTTGAGGGTGGGTACAAGATTTAATAGGGTAGATTTGATATAATATTCATGTTTAGTTATTAAAGATATCGTTATGGGATTTGGTATTCCAACTGTTGAAACAGGGGCGAGAGAAAATAGAAAGAATGTAATTACGAATATTCTTACGGTTCAGGGATTAAGAGAGAGAGGCTTAGATGGTGTGAGAGCACTTGAAGTATCGAGTGGTATACTCGGAAGAGCCATTCTTAATGACTTGCCAGAATCTGTCAGAAGTTTTACCTATTCTAGAGAGCTTCCGAATGTTGCGGCAATAAGAGATACCGGTGTTGAGGGTTGGAATGCTACAAGGGCACTGGACTGGGCTCTTGAAGGTCAAACTGAAGGTGTAAGAAAAGGTTTGTTGGAAAGTGTGGGGGAGATTCTCTAGTTTAGAATTAGTCATTTGTTTGGTATAATCCCTATGTTCATATATATGGAGAGGTGTCAGAGTGGTCGAATGAGACGGTCTTGAAAACCGTTATATGGGTAACCATATCGGGGGTTCGAATCCCTTCCTCTCCGGATTATATTATTAAAGAAAACAATGCCAGATGATAATAATCGCTTGGCTACGGATTCAGGCGAGATACTTCATACCATAGTAAGAGCTGGGTTAGGAACGGTTCCTGTAGCTGGAAGCATACTCACTGAAACATTTAATCTTCTTTTTGCATCCCCGGTATCAAGACGAAGGGATCAATGGATAGCTGAAATAGCAGGGGAGTTAAGAGAATTACAGGAAGGGGTTGAAGGCTTTTCAATTGAAAATCTTACTCGAAACGAAGAGTTTGTAACAATACTGCTAAATGCTACTCAAATAGCTATTCGTAATCATCAAGAAGAGAAAAGAACTGCATTAAGAAATGCTGTTGTAAATACTGCAAAGGGTATTAATATCGATGAAAATGAGAAATTGATGTTTGTGAACCTAATTGATCGTTTAACACCATTGCATTTAAAGTTAATTCTTTTATTCAAAAATCCTTCAGACTACAATCCTGGAGTAAGAAATCATCCGATGATGTCAATCGTTGAATTATTAAGATATGTGTTTCCTAATCAAGATATACATCTGGTAGAAGTTGCCTTAAAAGACTTGAGTGGAATGAACCTTCTTCCTGAAATAGGTGTACATACAATGCAGACTAGCCCGGGTGTCATAGCACGCAGAACGACAGATTTCGGATTAAAATTTCTCGAATTTATCTCTACATAAGAATAGCAATAGTTGCACATAAAGCACCACAATTAGCATTAGATGTATTACTAAAGAATATGACATGGGAAGAAGCATTTAAAAACGATTGGAGAAAGATAGGGAAGTGGGAAGCAGGGTGGGTGTATACTTTAGAATAAGTATAATCACAGAAAGTAACGAGCTTTTGAGATGTATGGAATTCACTAACCTTTGTGATAAACTAACAATATGAAAATAACAGTACTAGGATCTGGAACATTCTTTGTAGATAAAGATATAAGTGCATCATCCTTTGTACTAGATACGGGAGAAAAGAAATGTCTAATTGATTGTGGACCAGGAACCTTATTGAAATTATCACAAGCAGGTTTTAGCTTCAAAGACCTCGACTATATATTCATCTCCCACTTTCATCCTGACCATACATCTGATCTCTTTCCTCTTTTTATGAATTACAGACTTTCAGATACATTCTCTCCTGGAACGCTAACTAAATATCCAACTTTCTATGGTCCAGAAGGTCTTTCCAAGTTTATGCTTGATTACTCCAATCTTGTAGAATTACATTCTGTTGAAGGCTACGACAATGTAAAATTTGTAGACTATACTTCGGAGATGAAAATAGGGGATTTTACGCTCAAAACATTTAAGGTTGAACATAAGGCATTTAATCTTGATACTAGAGCATATGCTTTAAGATTTGAAATAGATGGAAAAGTCATTGCGTTTTCTGGGGATAGTGCCAAGTGTGAAGGAGTACAAAATGCATGCAAGGATGTAGATGTTTTTGTTTGTGATACTTCATATCCATCTGATCAGAAAGTAAATAATGTACATATGAATACAACTGAGATAGCGGAAATATCAAAAAATGGAAATGTTAAGAAATTGGTATTGGATCATTTCTATCCAAGTTTTATGAGATATGATTTAGTTAAAGAGGTGAGAGCTGGATTCGAGGGAGAAATAGTTAAAGCAAAGGATTTTGATATCATTGAGGTATAGATTTTCTATGGGAAGCAGGGTGGGAATATATTCTAAATTAGAATATAATTAGCTATGCAAGAACACACATCCGCAGGCTGTTATCTCTTACGAAAGAATAATGATAGATATGAACTTCTAGTTATACATAGAACCAAATTACAAGGTGAAGAGAAATATGTATTACCTAAAGGACATGTAGAAGGAAAAGAAACATTAGAAGAAGCTGCAAAAAGGGAAACATCAGAAGAAACAGGATATTGTGATATTGAGATAATAGAACCAGTAGCTACAAATGATTATTTGGTATCCTGGAATAAGGATATACATAAAACAGATCACTATTTCCTAGCTATACTAAAGAGTGAGAAGAAGATAGATAGGGTGTTGACCAATGCAGAATCTGATTCAGGAATGGAAATATTATGGATAGGTATAGAGGAAGGGTTCAAAATATTGTCATGGGAAAATTTAGAGGGAGTATTGGAGAAGATTCAAAGGTATGTATCAAATAACTAATATTTAAATTATTAACCTATTAATATGATCGAAGATATACAAAAATCTCTAGAAAGTTACAGTGGAGAATGGAATGAAAAGAAAGGTCTCTACGAATTTAAATTAGTCATAGCAGAGAGAAAAGCATTTCTTTCTACAAAGAAATTAACATATTCCTTTAAGATGAGAATAGATGAAGATACTAAGGTAGCAAAATTCTCTGAAATGTTAATGGAAGCAGGAAGTGGATTTACATCAGGAGGATATGATGATGGTATGTCTACGGGATTTGGTTTTAAAACAGAATCATACAATACCTTTAATACTAGTAGAGAAGGTAATATACAAGAACAATCTGATCTATTTGGTAAGAAATATGAATATACCTTTGATTACAAGGATATTAGAAGTAAGGTTGAGGAAGTAGCTAAGAGTGGGGGATACAAGTTTGAATATCAGATATTACCTATTAAATAGACGCATAGCGTAGATTTTTCTATATACTTTGGTATATAATCCTTGCCTATACAAGATTATATAAATATATGGTATTCCATATTTTCAATTTTGTTATGTTCTTTAATAAGTTGTGAGAGCTATCTGTGAATATTGTTTGTAATATGTTTGTCGTATTTCAAACTCTATTCACAGGGAGACATCATGAAATTACCAAAGGAAATCAGTTGGGATATCATCAAAGAACAGCTACGTAGGCAAGGAATTGTATTAGCATTAGATGCATCTCCTTCCCGTAGCGGAAGTGGATATGTCAATGGATGGAGATTTAGAATTACAGTACTTTCGGAAGATAATTCTGGAATACTTGAAATAGAGAGAATCACTACCGAAAATGTAGTAGATGATCCTTTTGTCAAGCTGCTATCCCAGAAAGTATTTTCGGATACAAATCCATTCTGCTGCTATAAATGCAAGAACAACAAAGGTTTCTTAATGATAGAATGGTGGAATCTTGCAAAACAAGATGACCGATATCAGGAAATTGGTTTTCGAATGGATATCTTCGATCTGGCTCGTCTTAGAACTGTAATCACAACTTAATAAAGAATAACGACACCAACAGTGTAAAAACTCGCGGTGTCGTTTTTCTTTCATATACCATGCCAACCCTATAGTATGGATTCTACATTTGCATTTTGGTATAATATATATGTAACAAGAATGTACGAATGTATGCATATACATACTTTTTTTCTTGTTTAGTTCTTTAATAAGTTGCTGAGAAGTGGATATTATTTTGTAGTGTAAGAATCTTACACTTAAAATTTTATCCACTTAGGATATACAAACCATATGTAAATAGGAGGCAAAAAAATGGATTGGAATAAATTAGTTGAGGAATTGAAATGGAAAGGCATTGCAGTTCAGGAAACAGGAATTGAATGGGTTTTGAAGATCGACGATCAATTGTTCGATATATGTTTGAAAGAAGGTTCGTGTAGAATCTATGGAACCAAAGATTCCCAAGAACTGAGAAAGGCACTAATGGAGATACTTGCGTATCGAATTGCGATGTTTGGTAAGCATAACGGATTTCATTTTCTTTCAGAAGTTTCGTTGCTTGCAGCATCAGATTCCGAAATGAATAACGTTTTGTCCCCAATGCTCCGAGAAGGTTTTTTCCCAAAAACAGCAACACATATTTAAAGAACAACGACACTCTATGGAGTAAAACCCAAACGAGTGTCGTTTTTCTTTTACCAACCATACCCCATATATATCCTATCCTTGTTATTCTAATCATTTTAGAATATACTCACTACTGTCCGTATTAAAATTA
>Ga0209800_10002559_pt1 | contig 15918 bp, 14 predicted proteins | sample Higcelweek8metaG_FD_187174 | JGI IMG/M metagenome (GOLD analysis project Ga0209800, IMG submission 187174) | Freshwater pond sediment microbial communities from the University of Edinburgh, under environmental carbon perturbations - High... | ecosystem: Environmental > Aquatic > Freshwater >...
TGTATACCCCCCTCACTATTCACTATTCACTATTCATTATTCATTATTCACTATTCACTATTCACTGTCATTGCGAGCGAAGCGAAGCAACACTATTCACTTTTATTTATTAACCCTGAAAGTACTTTCATGCGCATATTCTTTGCCATCCATTTTCCAGAAAAATTTTGCAACATACTTGCCTCTAATAAACTTATCAATTGGAATGTATTGAACCATAGCCGTGTCGAATCGAATACTATCGTGAAAATCAGCATTTTCGTCTGATGGCCTGAAGAAAACGACTTCTCCTTGTAAATTTTTTCCTTTCAAATCGTCAGGGTATTGGATTACAAGACCATTATGATCTTCGCTGATTACAATTTTAGCAGATAAAGAATTGGCTTCGGCAAAACGGTCTATTTGCTTCTGGTATTCAAGCCCCTGAGGATAATACTCCTCGACCACAAGATCATTTTTCTGCTGAAAACTAAAGTAAATTACCACTGCATTTGCCAGAAGAAACAATGCTATAAATATAACGATACCAGTTCCCCAGTCAAATTTAATCTTCATATGCTGTTCTGTTTATCATGTTTTCCAAAAGTACTCTAATCATGCAAATTTCACATCGCTTTTTCTCTCATTTTTCAAGATTCCCCAATGAAAATGTTGACCAGGCTTTCAGACATTCAGATTTCTATTTTCAATTCAATTTCGCTACTGGTTTGGTTTTAACCCCTTTCAAAACGCTGACAGGTCTTTCAGACGCTGTCAGGTTTTTTTTTCTTCCTTCTCCTTCCCTTTTACATCTTCTTGAAACGCTGACAGGTCTTACAGACGTTGTCAGGTTGGGTTTTTCTAACCTATTTACATTCGGAATGTTTAATCTTTAATTTATATTCCATTCTCTCTAACTCTTCCGCTCGCCATCTTATGCACTCCTATTAACGTGTCTGCTTCCTGTCCAACGCATTAGGCCCAACAAAAGTCGATTCTATTTCATCCATTTCTTTGCCATTGCTCATCACTTTAAATTCCACTTTTGTATTCGACGATTTCACGTCCGATTTACGAATTAGTAATAGAAACTGAGCTTCGCCAACCATTCCTTTTTGAACTACCAGAGGATCACCAACCATTTTAATTACACCGTTTAAGGGTTTTTCGAGTATTAACTCTACAGGAAGTGCATCTCTGGTTTTATTTATTACCTGAATACGGTAAATATTGCTGTAATGCACTGAATCGTACTCCTGGAACATGGTTCCCTTCTGACGCAATATGGTGGATTCGATATCAGTACGTATCGAAAACAGGAAAGCAATTAATATTAACAAACCTCCCAAAACAACCGAGTAAAACAAAATACGGACATTGAACTTTAATTTTGTATTATCGGCAATAGTACTTTCTGACGCATAACGAATAAGGCCTTTAGGTTTCTTCACCCTGGTCATGACCGAATCGCAGGCATCAATACAGGCGGTACAGTTTATGCATTCGAGTTGAGTGCCGTTACGGATATCAATTCCTGTTGGGCAAACGGCCTGGCAACTACCACATTCAACACAATCGCCCTTACCTGTATCCTGACGGTCTTCCAGCGGATTATATTTTCCTCTGGGTTCGCCACGTTTATGATCATAGCTGATTACTATTGAGTTACGATCGAGTAAAACACCTTGTAAACGACCGTAAGGGCAAATAATAATACAAACCTGCTCGCGTAGTTTTGCGAAAACAAAATAATGGACAATACTAAAAAGGATCAATCCGATAAACCCCGCCATGTGTGTTGAAGGTCCATCAGATATAATTTCAATTACATAATCTATCCCAAAAATATAAGCAACAAAGAAATGGGCACTGATAAAAGAAATAAGGAAAAAGATGTAATGCTTTAATCCTTTGCGCCACAGCTTATTAAAATCAAGTGGAGCTTCATCCAGTTTTCTTTGTTTGTTATAATTTCCTTCAATCCAATATTCGATCTGCCTGTAAACAAATTCCATAAAAATGGTTTGCGGGCATATCCATCCGCAAAAAATCCGCCCGAAAATAACTGTAAACAGCACAACAAAAACAATGAAAGCAATCATTGACAGTACAAACAGGTGAAAATCCTGGGGGTAAAACATTACCCCGAAAATGATAAACTTTCGCTCGAGGAAGTTCAGTAGTACCAGCGGATCACCATTTACTTTTATAAACGGTATTACGAAGAAAATTATTAATAAAACTACCGAAACCAGTTTCCGGTAATTGTAGAACTTTCCTTTGGGCTTTTTAGGATATACCCAAACTCTTTTACCATCCTCAGCGATAGTGGATTGCCTGTCGCGAAATTCATCAAATTCTTCAAACTCTTCCATATGTATGTTATTATTGCAAATATATAAAAGGCTGTGAAGATTACTAACCTCACAGCCTTTTTTTACATTATTCTTACCTCATGAAAAGAATAGCAAAAATGCTGATCTTTATCAATAGTTTTAATGATGTTATCCAATCTTGTCATATTTTACACCCTGGGCAGGCTTTTGATTAGCCGGACTGGTTCCCTGCAATGTTAGAATGTAACTCAGCACTTGTTGAATCTGAACCGGGCTTAACTGATCTTTATAGGGTATCATTCCTTTCTCAATAACACCGTTGATAACAACCTGGTAAAGGTTTTTTATCGAGATAATATTATTTACCGAATCACCATGAATCCAGTACTGATCAGTAAAATTGGGACCTACAAGGCCTTCTCCATTTTGTCCGTGGCAAACCGAACAAATTTTCTTGTATGTATCCAATCCGGCGGCAATATCAGTTTCCGCAGTCATAGGAACCATATTTTCAAGATCTGCTACCGGGGCCGGGTTAGCTTTTTCAACTTCAGCCTGTGCTGCCATTTCGATGTTATATTCCTCCTCCTGTAGCGGCCACCAATTGGTAACATGATACCCAAGCAGGTAAACAACAGCAAAAATTATAGTTATATAAAACAGGTATAACCACCAGCGGGGCATCCTGTTGTCAAGCTCCCTGATGCCATCATACTCGTGGCCTCCAAGATAACGATCCTTGGTTAGTTCGTCAATTTCGGGTTCTTCCTGATGTTTTTTATATTCATCTGTATTGCTCATATTTCCTTTTTTTGAAAGTTAAACTTACACCTCACGTGTTTCGTATTTTTCATCGTTTTCGAATGGCAGGGTGCCACATTCAATTGCTTTGCTTTTTTTCATTGTAAAAGTATGAACTGCTATAAGTCCAAAGAAAACAATAAAAAGAACAAGTGCAACTACCGGGAACCAATAGATTCCTTCGATAGAGTCAAATAGTCGAGATACTATACCCATGATGTGTTTTCGCTTTAATTATTTACCTGTTTTACTATCACCAACATCAGTTCCAAGACGCTGCATATAAGCAATTAAAGCAATAACCTGCTTTGATGCTGTTATGTCGATTCCTTCGGCCCGGAGTCCGGCTGCGATTTTTTCAGCCTGAGCTTTCGCATCATCACTGGCTTTGAGGTCGTAGCCTTCAGGATAAGGAACACCCAAATATTGCATAACCCTTATTTTTGCCGGGGTTGATTCAATATCGATTTCACTTTCAGCAAGCCAGGGGTATTTAGGCATGATGGACTGTGCATTTATTTTCTGAGGATCCATAAAGTGATTGTAATGCCAGGAATCGGGTTTGTATAATGGTCCGCTTTTTACACCCTCGCGCCACAAATCAGGACCGATACGTTTTGATCCCCATTGGAAAGGATGATCATACACATATTCGCCAGCTTTTGAATACTCGCCGTAACGCTCTGTTTCCGACCGGAAAGGCCGTATCATTTGTGAGTGACAATTGTAACACCCTTCTTTTATATAAATATCCCTGCCATGCAGTTCGAGCGGAGTGTATGGTTTAACGGTAGCGATTGTAGGGATATTGGATTTTATAAGGTACGTAGGAATTATTTCTACCATTCCGCCGATCAGTATTGCAACAATAGCAAGAATCATAAACTGAATTGGCCTCCGTTCGATAAAACGATGGTAACTCTCTCCTGATTTGCGTGGGCCTTCCTTTTCGAGAGCAGGAGCTTCGGCAGCTTCCATGGCAACAAACGATCCTGCTTTTACTGTTTTATAAATATTATAAACCAGCAGGAACATACCTATGAAATAAAGCGTACCACCGAATAACCTCATGTAATACATAGGCATAATCTGTGTAACAATTTCAAGGTAATTAGGATAAACGAGGTCGCCGACTTCATTAAATTGTTTCCACATCGAAGCTTCGGTCCAACCTGCCCAATACAATGGAATAGAATAGAATAACATTGCGAGGGTACCAAGCCAGAAATGCAGGTTAGCCAGTTTATTGGAATAAAGTTTGGTACCGAACATACGTGGGAACAACCAGTAGATCATACCAAAAGTGAGGAATCCATTCCATCCTAACGCGCCTATATGCACATGGGCAACAGTCCAATTGGTAAAGTGACTGATTGCATTAATATTTTTAAGTGAAAGCATAGGGCCTTCGAAAGTTGCCATACCATATGCTGTAACTGCCACTACAAAGAATTTGAGTACCGGTTCTTCACGAACCCTGTCCCATGCTCCACGTAAGGTAAGCAAACCATTGATCATACCTCCCCACGATGGAGCGATAAGCATAATGGAAAATGCGGTTCCGAGCGATTGCGCCCAGTTTGGCAATGCCTGATATAATAAATGGTGAGGGCCTGCCCATATATAAAGGAATATCAGTGCCCAGAAGTGCAGAATACTGAGTTTGTAAGAGTAAATTGGGCGGTTAGCTGCTTTAGGCATAAAATAATACATGAGCCCAAGGTAAGGAGTAGTAAGAAAAAATGCTACAGCATTATGTCCGTACCACCATTGTACAAGAGCATCCTGTACCCCTGCATACACCGGATAACTTTTAAAAAGTGACCAGGGTATTTCGATGGAGTTAACAATATGAAGTACAGCAACTGTAACAAATGTTGCGATGTAAAACCATATTGCTACATAAAGGTGTTTCACTCTTCGCTTGAGGATGGTCCACATCATGTTCCAGCCAAAAATGACCCAGATTAATGCAATCAGGATATCGATAGGCCATTCCAGTTCGGCATATTCTTTACCCGAAGTGAAACCTGCAAGCAACGAAATTGCTGCCAGCGCAATAATAGATTGCCAGCCCCAAAAATGGACCCGCGTCATCCAATGGCTTGCCATTCCTGTTTTGAGCAAACGCTGCAAGGAGTAATAGTAGCCGGTGAAAATGCCGTTTCCTACAAATGCAAAAATCACAGCATTTGTGTGCACCGGGCGCCATCGCCCGAATGTAAGGTAGGACAGATTAAAGTTTGCAGCAGGCCATACCATCTGGGTGGCAATCAGCACCCCGGCAAGCATGCCTATTACGCCCCAGAATATGGTGGCGTAAGCAAACATCTTAACAATTTTGTTGTCGTAGTAAAATTTTTGTAATTCCATACGCTTTTGGGTTTAACTAAACTTTGGTTTTGTTTGTGTTTGTATTTGTTTGTTCAGATTTAATCTCTTCATTATCAAATAAAATCCTGATAGATGGGGATATATCATCATCATACTGACCCGATTTAACTGCCCACAAAAAAGCAATCAGGAAACCGGCGGCAACTACTATGCTAAAACCTATCAGTACTACGACTACACTCATTTAAGTATTAAAATATTGAATTAGCCAAAGATATTGAATCAAATAGTATAAACATTATCACATATGTAATTTAGAATAATTCCTGATAAACCTATTATCTTTCTGAAAAATAACATTTTAGCATATATACCAATTAACAATATGTTAATCTTCTACTTGCCCGAAGCAGAAAAATCAGGTAAATGAATACTTAAATTAATTAAGTAATAATTGTATTAAATTAAAATCTTCTGGATTTCGAAAGCACTGTAACCGATAAACTTGCAAATGTTACTACCGTGATAGAACTCAAAGGCATAAGTATTGCTGCTACTACCGGCGATAACAATCCCTGAATTGCAAAGGAAAGTCCTACAATGTTATATAAGAACGAAATCAAATAACTGGCATACACTATTTTTAATGCTGATTTTGAAAACTTTAAATAATCCTGCAGTCTGCCAAATTTTGACGAAGAAAGAATAGCATCACAAGCTGGTGAAAAATGGTAAATATCATCAGCGATAGTAATACCAATATCTGCTTTCAGCAATGCACCGGCATCATTTAGCCCATCGCCTATCATAATAACATTTTTACCTTCGCTCTTTAACTTATTAATATATTCGAGCTTATCAACAGGCGACTGGTTAAAATGTAACTGGGTGGCTGCAGTAAAGTAATTTTTAAGATTTTCCTCTTCAGAGTTATTATCACCGGTTAATAAATGCAGTTGCATGGGTGCCATACCCGCAATTACCTCATTTAATCCTTCACGGTAATGATTTTCCATTTTAAAAAATCCCCTGAGTTTATTGTCGATGGAGACATAAACAGAAGAAATTTTACTTTCATCTGTAGCCTCAGCTCCAGCAATAAAAGTACGCGACCCCAGCATAACTCTATGATTTTCAACAACACCAGTTATCCCCAAACCAGTAATTTCCTTATAACTACTCACCGAAAGCAAAGTACTAACAGGCAGCCAGTCGCTCACCATCACTGATAACGGGTGGGTTGAATTTCGGGCTACAGACCGGATCCATTGTTTTTCCTCATCAGAGAGGTTAATTCCTTCCCAGCCAATATTCATTGAACGTGAATGAGTTAAAGTACCTGTTTTATCAAAAACAATAGTGTTGGCATGAGTAAGTTTCTCAATAACTTCGGTATTTTTAATATAGAAACCATTTCGCCCGAAAACACGCATTACATTACCAAAAGTAAAAGGTATGGTTAGCGATAAAGCACATGGACATGCTACAATTAAAATGGAAGCAAAAACATACACGGCTTTCCCGATATCGGTAAACGACCAGAAAATGCCAGCTCCTGTGGCAATTGCAAGAATAACAAGAGTAAAATAATGACTTACTTTGTTAACAATGGTTTGCATCTGTATTTCGCCATCCTGACCCAGTTTGTCCTCGTTCCATAATTGGGTAAGGTAGCTCTGTGCAACTTCTTTTTCAACTCTAAGTTTAATAGCAGCTCCTGTTTGTTTTCCGCCTGCAAATACAAAATCATCAGTTTTCTTTGCCACCGGAATTGATTCGCCTGTAACAAAACTATAATCAATGCTTCCTTCTCCTTCAATTACAATTGAGTCAACAGGAATAAGTTCGCCGTTCCTTACAAGTATCTGATCGCCTGCCTTCAAATCTTTAAGCTGAATAAACTCCTCTTTCCCATCGAGTAAGCGTGTAACCGCAATCGGAAAATACGAACGGTAATCACGATCAAATGATAAGGATTGATAGGTTCGGCTTTGGTACCAGCGGCCGATAAGCATAAAAAAAAGTAAGCCTGCCAGCGAATCCATATATCCGGTTCCGGCACCGCTAAATATTTCATAACTACTTTCGAGAAAAAGTGCTAGAATCCCTATTGATAAAGGCAGGTCAATATTTATTATTTTCTTACGCAAACTTTTGAATGCTGACAGAAAAAAATCGCTGCTGCAATAAGTAACAACCGGCAAAGCAAGAATAAAGGATACAATTCCGAAAGTGCCTGCCATAAGTTTATCGATGGCTTCGCCACCAGGCAAATAATCAGGAAAACTGAGAAGCATGATATTGCCGAAAGCAAAACCAGCCACGCCAATTTTCATAATTCTGCTACGGTTAGCACGCTGATGATCGTCTTTCTTCTCTTTATTATGACTAATATCCGGAATGTAATGAATAGTATGAAGCAGTTCCACAAGCTGCCGTAACGATATCTCGCTTTCGCGAAACGTGATATTCACTTCCTTGCGAACAAAATTTACATGTGAATGAATTATTCCCGGATGGAGAGTATTCAGATTTTCGAGAAGCCAAATACATGAACTGCAATGTATTGCAGGAATAAACAAATTTACACGGGAGATACCTCCATCAGAGAAATCGAGTAACTTTGATTTTATCTCATCAGTATCAAGGTAAGCATATCGGGTACCTGAAGTGTTTTCCTGATCCAGGCGGATGCCGGGAGTTGGCATCATATCATAATAACGATCGAGTTTTTTCTCAGCCAGAATTTGATAAACCATGCTGCACCCATTGCAACAAAATGGTTTCTCATCCCAAATTACCGGGTTTTTCCCACAATCCTGCCCACAATGTATGCATTCCGCCATTTCTCAATTATAATAGGGTCGCAAAAATAGACAAATTTGTGCGTTTTTCCCGTAGAGACGCAATGTTTGCATCTCTATCGGATATTGATTGACCGTAAATGAGACGCGAGCATCGCGTCTCTACGGTATCGGTATTGCAAAAAAAAACCTCCGAACGGAGGCCTTTTTAATTATAAAAAATTCATTCTGTATTATTCTTCCAATGCAATCTGATCGTTTCCGAAACTTATTCCAAGTCCACGGGCAGTTTTCATTAAGGCTGTATCGAGAGTTACAAGATTAGGTTTCTGTATAGCATCTTTGAGAGTAACACTTGTAATATATGGATGGGAGTATGAAACCATACGTCCGAACTCTTCATTAAGTACCATTTCGAATGCTTTTACACCAAACTGAGAAGCAAGAACACGATCGTAAGCAATAGGTACTCCGCCTCTTTGGAGGTGACCTAATACAGTAACCCTGATATCATGCTCGCATCCAAGTGTTTTGAGATCATCTTCGAGTTTGAATCCGATTCCTCCAAGCCGCACATGTTCGTAACCGACTTCAGAACTTTTTTCACCGATAATTTCACCATCAATTGGTTTTGCACCTTCAGCTACTACAATTATCGCAAATCCACGACCTTTATGAAAACGTGCATTTATTTTGGATAGTACTTCGTTTGTATCATATGGAATCTCAGGGATTAAACATATTTCAGCACCACCGGCAACAGCAGCATTCAATGCAATCCACCCAGCATCACGACCCATAACTTCGAGAATAAAAACACGGTTGTGGCTGGCTGCTGTAGTAACCAGTTTATCAACAGCTTCGGTTGCAATTTCAATAGCAGTCTGAAATCCGAAGGTTGAGTCGGTGGCTGAAAGGTCGTTATCAATTGTTTTAGGAACACCTATAATATTGAGTCCCTGTTCGAAAAGTTTCTGCGAAATCCGTTGTGAGCCATCACCACCAATGCTGATAACAGCATCAATTCCCAGGTAAGATAATTTCCGGATCATTTCTTCTGAACGGTCAACATATTCCCATTCCCCTTTTTTATTTCTTACTGGCCATGCATAGGGGCCTCCTTTATTAGTAGTCTGGATTATAGTTCCGCCCTGATAGTGTATTCCTGCTACTTTTTCTGCATCCAGAATCATAAGTTCTGTAGGCTCATTCAAAATACCATCAAAAGCTTTAATACTTCCGAGTATTTCCCAATCTGTTTCCTGGCTTGCACGTTTAACAATTGCTCTGATAACCGCATTTAATCCGGGGCAATCTCCGCCTCCGGTTAGAATCATTGCTCTCTTCATAGAATTATATTGTTGAATACCAATTATTTGTGGTATTTGATTTCCGTTTTCAAAAATTGGTGCAAAAGTACAAAAATTATTCTCTTAAATAGCAATTCACTAAAAACACTATCTACTTAATACCCTTTCGGGAAAATACTATGAAAGTCAGGTAGTTCCATCTGAATAATCCAAACAGTGTATTCGTCCAGTTAAGAAAATGAATTCGTAATAACCTGATTATAAATTTTTTACCTAACAATTTAAGTAATATACTGAATTTCGTTAAAAGTCATTATTTAAATTCAGACTGAATAACTGCCAGTTGAGCCTTTAACTCATAAGTTCAAATTCATCTCTTTCGGACAGGGAAAGATTAGTGTCGGCGATAAGTTTTTCCCGTGTAGGCTGTGTGAGCCAGAAAAGGACAAGCCCGGCAAGTGTCCATAACAGCAAAGCACTGATGCCCAATAACATAAATAAAACTATAGCAAATAATGATGGAGCCTCTATCAAGGCTCCCTTTAAAATAATGATCTCACGCCAGGCTGTTAGTTTTTTGTCGAGGGACGAAAGATTTTGAATAATTGCCAGTTTTTTAGGGATAAAAGCCTTATAACCCATAAAAACAATACCGGTAATCACTACCAATACAATAATAAAAGGAGTTTTTTCTTCCGGGTTTAAGTCATTTCCTGACAAAGGACCATTCATGTTATTAATAAGCATTGCGACCAGTGAAAACATCGCAATCCCCATTGCAAGGGCAAAATAAACAAGCCGAAGGCTTTTAAGGTAGTTCGAGTTCATGTCAAAAATATTTTAGTGGCGGCTGTCCGGAATACTTGTTTTTCTATTGGTTTATGCCGACTGTCAAAAGTAGAAATTGATTCCCTAAATTTGACGCTCAAAAATAATATACTTTTCAACTGTAACATTATGGTATTGATATTTGATATGGATGGAGTAATTGTTGATAATCACCAATGGCATTTTGAAGCATGGGTTGAATTTGGAAGGCGACATAACATCATTATAACAAAAGAAGATTTCGGCAGACATTTCGGATCAACCAACCAGCAAGTTATGAAATCGCTTTTCGGAGATACAATATCCGCGAAGGATATAGCCATTTGGTCCGATGAGAAAGAATTCATTTACAGAGAACTGTATCTGCCACATATTCATCCTGTTCGAGGATTGCCGGAATTCCTGAAATTTGCATCCGGTAAAAAAGTTCCTGTTGCCCTGGCAACTTCTGCACCTCATGAAAATGTGAAATTCACACTCGAAGCTACAGGGCTGCAAAAATATTTTGATGTTATAACTGACTCTTCAATGGTTAGCCGTGGCAAACCTGACCCTGAGGTTTATCTTACTACTGCTGCCAAACTTAGCGTTAAACCCTCAGAATGCATTGTGTTTGAAGATTCAGTACCGGGAATACTTTCAGCTACCCATGCCGGAATGAGAGTAATTGGTGTTGCAACTACACATAAACCTGACGAATTATTAATGTATATTAACGAAATTATTATGAACTTTGACGCGGCGGAAAGGGTGGTGTTCGACGGGTGGTTATGAGTTGAGTGAGATAAACGCAGAGACACGGAGACAAGGAGAGGGGCGACAAGGCGGTACGTGACCTGGATAAAACCAATATTTTTCCTGAAATGCAGTTCTTCAAGAACAGTTGATCGTCAAATAAGGCATGTAAAAATTGCCCAAAAACCAATATAAATGTAAAAACATAAAAACATGAACCGAATCTTCCTTATACCCATTATCCTGATATTAATAACAATGAGTCAGCACGTTACTGCACAAAAACAGACAACTGAAAAAGCCGTCATTCAGAGAAACACTACATTGAATTACCTTTTGTGGCTCCCGGGTGATTATAAAAAGGATAAAACAACAACATTTCCGCTGCTCATTTTTCTGCATGGATCAGGCGAACGCGGCAACGACCTCGAAAAAGTAAAAGTGCATGGACCTCCTTCTTTTGTTGAGCAACAACCCGATTTCCCGTTTATTCTGGTTTCGCCTCAATGTCCGGAAAACTCATGGTGGGTGGCTGAAGATTTACAGGTAATGCTGGAGCAACTAAAAACAAAATACAGGATTGATACTGATAGAATCTACCTTACTGGCCTGAGTATGGGCGGTTTCGGAACCTGGAACTGGACGGCATTATACCCCAACCAGTTTGCAGCAGTTGCGCCTGTATGTGGTGGTGGCGATATACAGTTTGCTCAAAAATTAAAAAACACCCCTGTATGGGCATTTCATGGCGAAAGTGATCCTGTAGTTCCGGTAAAACGTACTGTCGAAATGGTTGAAGCTGTGAACGCAACAGGTGGATCGGCCCTAATGACGATTTATCCAGGCGTCGGTCACGATTCGTGGGTTAATGCATATAACGAAGCTGAACTCTACAAATGGTTCCTGAGTCACACCAAAAAGAAATAAAACCTACTAATGTTTTTATAAATCCATAAATAATTAATAATCAATAATCCTAACCCCCACTTTATGAAAGTCAGACTATTAATTCTGTTGTTAGCCATCATCCCTGCACTGGGTGCTATGGCGCAGCAAGGCAGGATCAAATTCACTGAATACGATCTGCCCAACGGCATGCATGTTATTCTGCATCAGGATAATACAACGCCAATTGTAGCAGTATCCATTCTTTATCATGTAGGTTCGAAAAATGAAGTTCCCGGACGTACCGGATTTGCTCATTTCTTTGAGCACCTTATGTTCGAAGGATCGCCAAACATCCCACGCGGCGAGTATTTCAAAATTACCCAGGCGGCAGGTGGTACTTTAAACGCGAATACTTCGCAGGACCGTACCTTTTATTATGAACTTCTGCCCAGCAATCAGCTCGAACTCGGGCTTTGGCTCGAATCGGAAAGGCTTTTGCACCTGCGTATCGACAGCACCGGCGTTGAAACACAGCGCGGAGTAGTAAAAGAAGAACGCAAACAATCGTACGACAATCGTCCTTATGGTTCCATTATCGAAAAAACAATGGAGAACGCATACAAAGTACATCCATATAAATGGACACCGATAGGCTATCCGGAAGATCTCAACAAGGCTACTTTGCAGGAGTTTATGGATTTCCACAGTACTTATTATGTGCCGAATAACGCAACTTTATCCATTGCCGGCGACATGGATATTGAAAACACAAAAAAACTTATCGAAAAATACTTTGGCGATATTCCACGCGGAACTAAGGAAATTGTAAGGCCAACCGCCGTAGAACCTGAAAAAACTGCCGAAGTACGCGAAACAGTTTACGATAACATTCAATTGCCTGCCGTTATTATGTCGTATCATATGCCGGCCCAGGGAACTCCTGATTCGTATGCTCTTTCGATGCTTACAACTTTGCTTTCGGACGGACAAAGTTCGCGCATGTACAAATCCATCGTTGACCAGCAGCAGAAAGCGCTTCAGGTAATGTCGTTCCCGTTTGCTCTTGAAGATCCGGGCTTGTTCCTTATTTTCGGATTGGTAAATATGGGTGTTGAAACATCTGATCTCGAAAAAGCTATTGAAGCCGAAATCGAAAAAGTAAAAACTACCGAAATTTCAGAAGCCGAATTCCAGAAACTCAGGAATAAAACTGAAAACGACTTTATCAGCGGAAACAGCACCATGGCCGGAATTGCCGAGAACCTGGCCAATTATCATGTGTATTTCAAAGATGCTAACCTTATCAATAACGAAATTGAAAGGTATATGAAAGTAACTCCCGCCGACCTTCAACGAGTTGCAAAAAAATACCTTACCCCTGAAAACAGGGTGGTTCTGACTTATTTACCGAAACCAACCGAAAAAAACTAAAGGAGGAACCAACGTATGAAAAATAAAATAATTTCAATTTTTGCAGCCCTGATAATCTCACTTCCTCTGGCTGCCCAGGTAAAAAAAGCAAAAACAGCTAAAGCCGCTGAAACGCCTGTAGTTAAAGAAGTTCTGGATCGGAGCATCCGTCCTGCTGGTGCTGAGGCACCGGTTATTAAAATCGGCGATTATCAATCGTTCGAACTACCTAACGGACTTAAAGTTTTCGTTGTCGAAAATCATAAAATCCCACGTCTCGCCTATTCGCTGGTACTGGATTACGATCCTATTTTTGAAGGCGAAATGGCCGGATACTCCTCATTCAGCGGTCAGCTGATGCGGACAGGAACAACCACCCGAACCAAAGACCAGATTGATGAAGCCGTAGATATGATTGGTGCTAATCTCAACACATCTGCCGGCGGAATTTATGCTAACTGTCTCACCAGGCATAACGAAACTTTGCTTTCGGTTATGTCGGATGTGTTGCTTAACGCAGAATTCAAAGCTGAAGAACTGGAGAAAATCCGTACCCAAACGCTTTCGGGACTCGAAGCTGATAAAAACGATCCGGGCGCTATTTCGCAACGTGTAAACCAGGTTATTGTTTATGGCAGCAATCATCCTTACGGTGAAAACATTACTGAGGAATCGGTAAAAAACATTACCCTTGAGAAATGTACAGAGTTTTACAAAACATATTTCAAACCCAATATTGCTTACCTGGCTATTGTTGGCGATATCACGCTCGAAGAAGCTAAACCATTGGTTGAGAAATATTTCGGAAGCTGGAAATCAGGCGAAGTACCAAAAGCAAACTATCCATCACCGAAAGCTCCTGCTAAAACAACTGTTGCTATAGTTGACAGGCCAAACGCTGTGCAATCGACAATTAATGTAACCTACCCAGTAGATTTGAAACCTGGTTCGCCAGACGAAATCAAGGTTAAATTCGCAAATACGATACTTGGCGGTGGCACTTTCAGGCTTTTCAGCAACCTTCGCGAAAAACACAGCTGGACATATGGCGCATATTCAAGCATTCAGTCGGATAAACTTATCGGAAAGTTTAACGCTTCCGCAGAAGTACGCAACCCTGTAACTGATAGCTCATTTACCGAAATTCTTGCCGAAATGAGCCGTCTGCGTACCGAACCGGTTCCTGACGCCGAACTCAACATGGTACGTAATTATATGATGGGCAATTTCGGCCGTTCGCTCGAAAATCCTTCAACTGTAGCCAATTTTGCTATTAATACTGCCCGTTACAACCTGCCGAAAGATTATTATTCGACATACCTTACCAAACTGGCTTCGATTACAGCCGCTGATGTTCAGCAGGTTGCTCAGAAATACATCCGGCCCGACAATGCTTACCTTCTTGTTGTCGGAAAAGCTGATGAACTGGCCCCAAAACTGAAAAAGTTTTCGAAAAGCGGCGAAATACTCTACTACGATACCGATGCCAAACTATATGATCCGAATAAAAAGCTGAAACCTGCCCCTGCAGGAGTTACAGCCGAGCAGATTATCAATAACTATGTTACAGCAATAGGTGGAGCTAAAAAGCTCAAAAAAGTGAAAGATGTAACCATCAATGCTGGTGCTACCATGCAAGGAATGCCGATTTCACTTGATATGTATTACAAAGCGCCCGATAAGTTTTTGTTGCAGGTAGGATCAGGTGCTATGGTTTTTGCAAAGCAAACCTATAACGCAGGCAATGGTATTTCGGCTTCACCAATGAGTGGCGAAAGCAAACCTATTGAAGGAAACGAGCTGATTACTATGAAAGAGCAGTCAATGATTTTTCCGGAAATGTACTATTCAACTCTGGGTTACACTACCGAACTGCTTGGCATCGAAGAACAGAAAAATGGTACGCAACTTTACAAAATTGTTGTAACCAAAAGTGCTGATATGAAAGATACTGATTACTATGACGTTAGCACCGGATTGAAAGTGCGTACCGAAGGCAAAGAATCAGTTGCTGAATTTGGTGATTACAAAGCTGTTGACGGCATCATGTTTCCTCATGCTTTATCGCAGATGATGGGACCACAGACCATTAATTTTACGGTCTCAGCCATTAAAATCAACGCAAAATTAAAAGATGATCTTTTCGAAATAAAATAGAAGGTTTCATTTTGATTTAAGAAAGCAGGGCGATAAGTCCTGCTTTTTTTTTGTTTTAGTCGTAGCGCGACTCAATGTCGCACTCCGAGTAGTTGTTTGTCTATTCAGGGTTATACTTTGAGTGGAGACCTCTCTAACCCGGTCTTTTATGTCGGAGCGCGACTGCAAGTCGCGCCACCCGGGGTTGGAATTGAATTAGGCAGGGTGCAACATGATTTTTAGTCAGGTCGCAACTCTGAGCCGCATTCCTACTTTTTAAGAAAACGCTATTGCCCCAATCGCCAGTAAGGCTAAAAGAATACCGATACGATTTATGGCCGATAGTTTCTCGTTAAA
>Ga0209800_10002560_pt1 | contig 15918 bp, 13 predicted proteins | sample Higcelweek8metaG_FD_187174 | JGI IMG/M metagenome (GOLD analysis project Ga0209800, IMG submission 187174) | Freshwater pond sediment microbial communities from the University of Edinburgh, under environmental carbon perturbations - High... | ecosystem: Environmental > Aquatic > Freshwater >...
GATTAGCCGGAGATTTCAAGGGAAGTTCTGATGCCCAGCTCTTGCAATCAGGATGGCCTCAACAATTTATTGACGCTTTAATGTCTGACCGAAAATCGGTTCTCCGGATGGATGCATTTAGAAGTTTTATCTTCGTTGCCCTTGCAGCTGCTGGTCTCTGGGCTTTCTGGACCAAAAAATTGAAAGCACAGTACGCGCTTATTCTTTGGGTGATCCTCATCATCGCTGATCTTTGGCCTGTTGACAAAAAATATTTAAACAATGATGATTTCGTTACGAAAAGAAAAGCTGAAATACCTTACACAGCATCTAAAGCCGATGAATTTATTCTTCAGGACAAAAATCCGGACTACAGAGTACTCAATATGAGTGTAAACCCATTTTCCGACGCATCAACGTCCTACTTTCACAAATCGATTGGTGGTTACCATGGCGCTAAAATGAAACGGTACCAGGAAATGATCGAAAACCACATTTCGCCTGAAATGCAGGAAATTGGGGCACGACTGAGAAATGTTAAGACTCTTGCTGAACTTGAAGCTATCAATTTTGCAGACCTAAACACGCTCAACATGTTGAATACAAAATACATTATTTATAATCCTGGAGCAGCCCCAATCCTTAATAAACAATCAATGGGCAATGCATGGTTTGTTGAAAATTACAAAATGGTTGCAAATGCCAACGAAGAAATTAAGGCAGTAAAAGATGTCAGAATTGAAACAACAGCGGTTATTGATCGTCAGTTTGAAAAAAACCTGTCGGGTAAAAATATCGCAGCCGATCAGCAAGCAACAATTTCACTTAAATCTTATGCTCCCAACAAGTTGGTTTATCAGTCGAAAAGTTCAACAACACAATTGGCTGTTTTTTCTGAAGTTTATTATCCAAAGGGATGGGTTGCAAAGATTGATGGAACTGAAGCCTCAATTATCAGGGCAAATTACATATTACGTTCTTTGGTCATTCCTTCGGGTAACCATGAAATTGTTTTCGAATTTAAACCCAAATCGTATGAAATTGGCAATAAAGTATCATTTGCCTCTTCGATCCTTCTTTTCTTAGCCATTGCCGGAGCACTCTTTTTCGAATACAAGAAACGTTCTAAAGCTTCGACCAATGCCTAGAAAGCCAAAACCATTGAAAGGCCGGCTGTTGAATGCCTATTTTGTTTCGACATTAAGCATTACACTGGTACTGTTCCTGACAGGTCTTCTAACCATGATGGTTTTTAATGCCCGTTACCTTAACGATTATATTCGCGAAAATATCGGGTTAACGTTGGTACTCAACGAAGATGTAAGAGAAGTCGACCTATTGCAACTTCAAAAATTACTGACCTCGCAGCCCGAAGTTAAATCAGCAACCTATGTCGATTCTGAAATGGCTGAAAAAAACCTGAAGGAAGAACTGGGGGAAGATTTTTTTTCATTTCTGGGATATAATCCACTCAATGCCACTATCGACGTAAAACTTTATGCCGGATATACTCAAAACGACAGCTTGGCTTTGCTCGAAAAAAAATTCCTTGAATTCCCCCTGGTTGAAGAGGTATATTACCAACGAAACCTTGTCAACCTTATCAACGAAAATTCGAGAAAAATAGGGTTGATCATTTCAGGATTGGTACTGGTCATGCTTTTTATATTCATAGCTCTTATAAACAATACCATACGGCTATCTATTTATTCAAAAAGGTTTATCATTAACACCATGCAATTGGTTGGCGCTACACGCCACTTTATACGAAAGCCCTTTGTTTCCAGTTCAATTATCTATGGCTTGATCGGTGCAATTTTGGCCAATGGTATTCTAATAATTCTGATCTTTTCCTATTACAATCAATTCAGAGAGATCATCAATTATAACCTGAACGATTTGATCATCCTTGTATTTTCGGTTGTTCTTGTTGTTGGCGTTACGATTTCGTGGTTATCGACCACCTTTGCGGTCAATAAATTTCTGAAATTGAAATACGATGAATTATTTTATTGAAAAATCGAACAAATCCAGATGTTAATTAGGCATTTAACGATTTTAAACAACTAGATTGCGGGTAACTTAATTAATTCATTAATTTTACGGCACTATTTTCAAAACAATTTATCATGTCGAAATTAAAAGGTGAAAATACATCCAAAGAAACATTCGCTTTGGGCAAAGAAAATTACAAATTGATGATCATCGGATTCGGGATTATCATCCTTGGGTTTTTATTAATGGTCGGTGGTGGTAGCGAAGACCCTAAAGTGTTCAATCCTGCTATTTTCAGCTTCCGGAGAATCACGCTTGCTCCGATTGTTGTATTGGCGGGGCTTCTCTTCGAGATTTATGCCATCATGAAAAAACCAAAATCTTCTGAATAGATTTTCATGTCGGTTATCGAGGCGTTTATCCTTGGACTGATTCAGTGCTAGTAATATATTTTGCCATTTATTGCGCTGTTATTGGGCTATTTGCTATCTTTGCGGGCTGTTTTTAAAAAGCCGTTAAAGTAACTTGCACGTTTTCAATGATTCAACCGTTAAGCGACATCGATTTTCAATCAGGCGCTATCCTGTGTTTTGATAAACCACTCAACTGGACTTCTTTCGATGTTGTAAACAAAGTACGTTTTATGCTTTGTAGAAAGCTGAATACGAAAAAATTAAAGGTTGGCCACACCGGAACACTCGATCCAAAGGCAACCGGGTTGGTTATTCTATGTACCGGAAAAGCGACTAAAACAATAGAAACCCTGCAGTTGGAAGAAAAAGAATATGTAGCGACCCTGAAACTGGGAGCAACAACCCCTTCTTTTGATCTTGAAACAGAAGAGGATAAAACTTTTCAAACCCAACATGTCACCCTCGATTTAATAGAGCAAAATCTAAAACAGTTTATTGGGGAGGTTGATCAGATTCCACCCATATTTTCGGCCATAAAAGTGAATGGCAAACGCGCATTTGATTTTGCAAGGGGAGGAAAAGAACTTGAATTAGATGCCCGGAAAATTAGTATAAAAGAAATAGAGATCTTAAAATTTGATATGCCCCAATTAATTCTCAAAGTAACTTGCGGGAAAGGGACATACATACGCTCGTTAGCGCGCGATTTAGGTGAAAATCTTGGCTGTGGAGCCTATTTAACTGGTTTGAGACGTACGAGAGTTGGATCAAATCAAGTAGAAAATGCATGGTCAATCGAAAATTTTGAGAAAAATTTGGTATAAATGTAACCAATTGACTATTTTGCCGTAAATGGCGAAGTTAGGTCTAAAAATTAACGGAAAAAAGATATGAAATTATCTAAGTTCAAATTCAAACTACCCGAAGAGTTAATTGCGATGCACCCGTCTTACCACCGTGACGAGAGCCGTCTGATGGTATTGAACAGGGAAACTCATAAAATTGAACACCGGGTCTTCAAAGACATCATCGATTATTTCGAAGATGGTGACGTGATGATTTTCAACGATACCAAAGTTTTTCCTGCCCGTTTGTTTGGGAACAAGGAAAAAACCGGCGCCGAAATTGAAGTATTCCTTCTGCGAGAATTAAACCGTGAACAACGCCTTTGGGATGTACTGGTCGATCCCGCAAGGAAGATCAGGATCGGAAATAAACTCTACTTTGGAGACGATGATCTGCTGGTAGCTGAAGTAATCGACAATACCACTTCGAGAGGACGTACCCTTCGGTTTTTGTTCGATGGCCCTTACGAAGATTTCAAAGCAACTCTTTTCGGTTTGGGTGAAACTCCTCTTCCAAAATTCATCAAACGTAGCGTTGAACCTGAAGATAAGGAACGCTATCAAACCATTTTTGCGAAAAATGAAGGCGCTGTTGCCGCTCCTACTGCCGGACTACATTTCAGCAGGGAATTGATGAAACGGCTTGAGATTATTGGCGTCGATTTTACATACATTACTCTCCACGTGGGACTTGGAAATTTCAGAAGTGTCGATGTGGAAGATCTTACCAAACACAAAATGGATTCGGAACAAATATGGATTCCGGAAAGTGCCTGCGATGTTGTTAGAAACGCGAAAGAAAAAAGGAGTAACATTTGTGCTGTTGGCACCACGGTAATGAGAACCCTCGAAAGTTCTGTATCGACCAATGGCTTACTGAAACCGTATGAAGGTTGGACCAATAAATTTATCTTTCCACCGTACGAATTTAGTGTTGCCAACCGGATGGTTTCAAATTTCCACCTGCCGCTGTCAACACTGTTGATGATGGTTGCCGCCTTTGCTGGCTATGATTTTCTGATGGAAGCCTATAAACAAGCGATTAAAGAAAAATACCGATTTGGAACCTATGGCGATGCCATGCTGATTATCTGATTTTATTTTCACTACTCTATATCGATGGGAACTCAAAAGGTTCCCATTTTTTTACTCACATCGAAGCAAATCCCAACGTTGCTATACTAACCTTTGCCCCTTGGCAACTGAGGATTTTCTGGGCGCAAGCATCAAGCGTAGAGCCAGTAGTAACCACATCGTCGACCAGAAGGACATGTTTACCGGAAAAGTAACCTGCATAATTCAAATCGAAAAGTTCACTAACGTTTTCCCAACGTTCGAAACGGCCTTTGCGGGTTTGTGTTTCAGAGTAAAAGCGCCTGAAAAGAATATCGGGTTCAACCGGAATTTTCAATTGTTGTGAAAGCCCTTCAGCAATTGCCAAACTTTGATTGTATCCCCGTTGTTTTTCTTTCTTTGGATGCAAAGGAACAGGAACGATCATATCAGCATCACTAAAATAGTTGGTAACTACTAATTCTGATCCAAAATTACGCCCAAGCTCAACACCAATCCCCCTCAATCCTTTATATTTCAGATGATGAAGCAGATGCTGATAATTGCTCCCCTTTTGAAAAAAGAACCACGAAGTTGCCTTTTCGACCTGAACCCTGCCCCAAAAGATTTGCTCCAACGGATTCCCTGAAATCAAATGAAAATAGGTACGGGGCATACTCACCAAACAGTTGTAACAGATATAGTTCTCACCAGTAACCAGCCCACTCCCGCAACCAATACATAAGTTGGGGTAAATCAGAGAGCTGAAGTCGAGGAATAATTGCTTTAGCATCAGAATAGAATTTATCAACACCAAGTTAATGAATCATTTGGAATGAAAGAAGAAAACAAAGCTTTCATTTCTATCTTTTTGACGAACTCAATAAATCAGTTGTTTAAAACAGCCTCAGTGTATTTCAAATGATCTTTTTGGATGAACTTTAACGGAAAATGACAACTCCTTTTTATATCTTCGTCAGGTTATGAAACGAAGTAAAAAGATTGAGATACCACTCAAACTGGTGGAACTGGAGAATGAAAATTACCACATCCTGGTTGAAATCAGGTTCTCAGACAACAAGCCACAGATGTGGGTAATCGATACCGGCGCATCGAAAACGGTGCTGGACATTAACCAAACAGACTATTATTCAGGGGTTGAAACCCCCTTGACCGAAATAGAATCGATGGGAATTGGAGATTCACGTATTGAAACAAAATCGGGGCTCATTCATGAAATAAAATTTGGCGATGATTCACTGTTCGATGTAAATGTTGCCTTAATCGATCTTTCTCAACTCAACATTCTCTATCACCAGTTTACGAATGAAAAAATTACCGGACTGATTGGCAGCGATTTTTTAGTCAGATACAAAGCCACAATCGACTTTAAAAAACTTGTTTTAATGCTCACTATTTAAACGTTCAGGCATGAAGGGTGTCTTTAAATTCATGGTTTTGATACTGGGAATTCTCCTGGCTAACCTAATTACAATTTGGATTGATAAATACATGATGAGTTACAAGGTAAAATTTCCTCCTTACATCTTCACATGGATTGGAATGGCCGTTATCATCCTGATTTATTACCCGCTTTTCACTCACATTGATAAGTGGTCGACCAAGGCAGGTGAAAAATTTGTTAAAGCCGGGAAGAAGTTAGTTGGTCCCAAAATTGGTGCCGTATTGGCTTTCACTGCTGCATTATTGCTTTTATACTATTTTTACGGGAAAGAATGGTTTCGATCGAATGTCTTTTCCACATTCATTAAATCAATAAGCAACTTATTCTGAAGAATTGATTCATCATTATAAAAGTGCCTGAGTAATTCTATCACTCAATTAATTGATTTATTATTCATTATCCCATTTTAAAATTTACTGGTTGAAAAAACATCTCATTTTTGTTTTCGGTTTTCCATCTTCTGACTTTCTTTATTCCTCATAAATCATCTTTCGGGTCATACCTCCATCGATTATCAATTGGGAGCCGGTAATGAAACTGTTTTCGGGCGATGAGAGAAAAATACAGGCTCGTGCAATATCTTCAGGTTTCCCTACCCGATTCGAAAAATGTTGAGAATGATCTATTTATCTAAGAACAGAATAGTCGCCTGTTTCGATCCAACCTGGCAGAATAGCATTCACAGTTACGTTGTATTGTGAAAAAGAGGCAGCCATTGCATGGGTCAACGCCAAAATACCTCCTTTTGAAGCGGCATAAGCTTCGCTGTTCGGTTCCGACATAAGCGCGCGGGTAGACGCAATATTCACAATGGAACCTCCGCCATTCTTCATCATCAGCTTTACAGCCTCGCGTGAAGCAAAAAACAAGCCTTTTAGGTTTGTGTCCAATATACGGTCCCAATTTAGTTCGTCGATTACCAGAGGATCAGAAAATTCCGAGAGTCCGGCATTGTTGATCAGCACATCAATACATCCAAATTCCTTCTCAACTGTTTTCATCAGCGCTTCAATCTCTGAACAAACACTCAACCCGTTCGTTTCATTTATCTCGGCAACAACCACAATCGCCACTCTGTTAGAAAATTCAAGAGCGATGCTTCGCCCAATTCCTCTGCCTGCACCGGTAATAACAACAATTTTTTGCGATTTCACTATCATGACAAACAATAAATTAGTCTATTGTTAAACAATCTGCCTTTCAACAAAAATAGCTTCAATACAATTATCAGGTAATTCTCTGCAAATTCAAATTAGCACTTTACAAATTCAAGTATTGCCGAAAACGATGTTTCAAAAAATTTATGTTTGCATTGAGAACTATTTCCAAGCCGGAAAGTTATTCATAAAAAGATTATTGAATTTCAAATTTTTTAAATTTTACACCATGAAGAAAATTTACATTCTCACATGTTTTATCTTTTTAATCACCTCAACAGGTATAGCTAATCCTTTTTCGAAGGAAGTAACAGAATCGAAAGTAAAAATCCAGAAGCAGAACATTTCTCATTTAGAAATGGTGAATCAAAAAACTGCCTTAAAGCCAACGTTGAAAAGCGTTGAAGCAAAATCGAAAAAACTAGAAAAAATTACACTGGCCGACGGTGGAAGTAAAGAGTTTACCTACAACGAACAGGGGCTAACCGTCAGTTACAAAAACTACAAACCTGATGAAATTACCAGTGAAATCGTTCTTTCAGAACACAACACCATAAGTTACGATAGCCATGGCAACAAAACTCTCCTAATTTTCAATACCCGGATGAATGGGGAACTCACCAATACTGAAAAAGATGATTATGAATATGATTCGCAAAACCGCGAAACACTTCACATCAACTACGCATATAGTTTTGATTACGAAAAACTAATCAAGTACAGTAAAACAGTTACCAGTTATCAGACTGATGGATTCAAAACAGAAGAATATAGTTGGGACGAAACCGCCCAAACATGGAATCTGGAATCGAAATCAGAAATTGAAATGAAAGATAACCAACTCTTCAAAGGTACTTTTTATGCGAAAAGTGAAACTACAGGCGAGGTCATTAAGTCGATGATTATGGAGTATTCATACAATGCCAATGGAACCATAAAACAAATACTGACCAAAGCTTTTGATACCGAATCGGGGCTTATGGTCGATTTCATGAAGTCTGAAATGACTTACGACAACAATGGCAACGAAGTTTTAAGCGTTGATTCGATGTATGATTCCGAATCGGAAACTTGGATGGAATGGTCGAAGACAAAATCAATCTACAATTCAAACAACGTGTTGACTTCAGATGAATATTACACGTTAAACTGGCTTACTTTTCAGTTGGCAATCTCCGAAAAACATGAGTACAGTTATACAAATGGCCAGCTTACCCAGGAACTTGTTTGGGAAGATGTGGATATGAACGGGGAAATTTCACAATCGTATAAGTTTGAATTTACCTACGATAACTCAATAAACGTTGAAGACGTTATTTTGCCCGATTCGTGGCTGGAACATAACGATTTTAACGATACCCAGAGTGAATTCATCTTTTCATTCGGCGCTTTATCGAATGTAAAATGGTACCAATTTGATTATGATACCGAAGCGCTTAAACAATACCGCGAGGCCACTTATCACTATTCAAATGCAAGCGGGGAAGTTGCTGTGAATAATGTTAATATTTCAAATTTAAAAGTGGGACCAAACCCGTTTAATAATTTAATAACCGTTTCTCTTTCCGAAAACGAAGAGGCGCTAATTTCTGTTTACAATTTTGCGGGTCAACAGATATTTAAGACCTCAGCAAACAGCATAAAAACGATCAACACATCAGACTGGAAACCTGGCATCTATATGATCCAATCTACTGTTGGGAATGATCGCAAAGAAATAACGAAACTTGTAAAAAGGTAAGAATTGATTGTGTTCTTAAAAAGGCATCTGGTATATCCGGGTGCCTTTTTTGTTGAAAAAGAACAAGATATTGACCCGCTAAATTTATGAATTAAGAAGTTGCAGTAAATATCGCCAACCGAATACCTTGACCGTTGACCGTTGCTGTATCTCATCGCCTCCATACAAAAGGTAATTCTCACATTTCATTCCATTGATAACCTTTCCCCATGAATCAAAACCCTTAAAAAAATCGGATGTGATCGTTCTTCCCGATTTAATTTCAATCGCTTTTGTTCGACCTTCAAATTCCAGTATAACATCTATTTCATTGCCGTTTGAATCGCGAAAGAAATAATTTCTCCCATCTATTTTATGATTAAAAAGGTATTTATTAATCTCAGAAATGATAAACGATTCAAACAAGCCTCCTTTTAAATAATGCGATTGATAATCGATGGGACTATGAATGCCCAACAGATGACATGCCAACCCTGTATCATAAAAAAATAAACGCGGTGATTTAATAAGCCTTTTGTTAATATTCAGGAAATATGGTTGTTGTATAAAAACAATATAACTTGTTTCAAGAATTGACAACCAAGACCTTATGGTTTTTACATCAACTCCCAGATTATTGGAAAAGGTAGAATAGTTGACAATTTGCCCGGTATGACCTGCACAAAGTTTTATAAAATTACTAAACAGCGACAAATCTTTCACAGCAGTAATCTGCCTGACATCCCGATCGATATAAGTACTGATATAATCCTGTAGCCAGTTATCCGAGTTCAAATTGTAATCATAAATACGAGGATAGAGGCTTTTAACCAGATATTCTTCAAAATTTGATTCTTCAAATTGCGTTCCCGCCAACTCAAAAATTGAAAATGGAAGAAGTGTAAAAAGAGCGACCCTGCCCGCCAACGTTTGGCTTACCGATTGCATCAGCAAAATATTTTGCGATCCGGTTATGATGATTTTACCCGGAAGTCTCTTTTCATCTGAAAAATATTGAATAGATGAAAGAATATCGGGCACACGCTGAACTTCGTCAATAATAATTCCACGATCAATTGCCGATAAAAATCCTTTCGGATCGCTTGTTGCAAACTGTCGGTGTTCGGGAAACTCAAGGTTATAATATTGGTAGTCGGGGAAAAGGTGTCTTACGAGGGTTGTTTTACCCGATTGCCTCGGACCAGTAACACAAATCACCGGCATATTTTCACGAGCTTTCAAAATTTCATTCTCAATCGTTCTATGTATCATTTTATGCATATATGGAATTGAATTCCAAAATTACATAAATATTTTAAAGTAAAAAAGTTCTCAAAAAAAAATCATTGGTTATCCAATTGTTGAAATCAGAAATTTGTTGATAAAATCCCAAAATCAGAACGAACTCTGTTTTAAAAGCCCTGTTTAAAAATTTATCTTTGTTCAGATTGAAATTGAAACAGATGACCCAGGTAAATAAGTACGTTGAAACACCGCTGATGAAGCAGTATTACGCCATCAAGGAGAAACACCCCGATGCCGTGCTCCTTTTCAGGGTGGGCGATTTTTACGAAACTTTTGGTGAAGATGCCATCAAAACTGCCGAAATTCTGGGCATAACGCTTACACGCCGTGCCAATGGTTCAGCTAGTTTTGTAGAGCTTGCCGGATTTCCTTATCATGCCATTGATACCTATTTACCTAAACTGGTGAGAGCTGGTCAGCGGGTAGCTATATGTGAACAGCTCGAAGACCCGAAGCTTACCAAGAAAATTGTAAAACGGGGAATCATCGAGATGGTTACACCCGGAGTCTCGATCAACGACAACATACTGAACCACCGCGAAAATAATTTCCTTGCATCGGTACACTTCGATAAGAAAATGGCCGGGGTAGCTTTCCTCGATATTTCAACGGGGGAATTCCTTACTGGTGAAGGCACTTTTGAGTATGTCGACAAATTGCTGAACTCTTTCCAACCCAAGGAAGTGTTGTACCAACGAGGCAAAAACGAAGAGTTTACCTCTCATTTCGGGCATAAATTTTACACGTTCACCCTCGATGATTGGGTTTATACCAATGATGCGGCAACCGACAGGTTGTACCGCCATTTCGAGGTTAAATCGCTCAAAGGGTTTGGCGTGCAACGCATGGAATATGGCATTATGGCCGCCGGCGCTATTTTGCATTACCTCGATATAACCCAGCACAACCATATTAAACACATTTCGAACCTGGCCCGTATTGAAGAAGACCGGTTTGTTTGGCTCGATCGCTTCACCATTCGCAACCTTGAACTGATAAATCCACTTAACGAAGGCGGTAAAACGTTGCTCAACGTTCTCGATAAAACATTGACACCTATGGGCGCCCGTTTGTTGAAACGATGGATCACCTTTCCTCTTAAAAATGTCACGGCTATCAACAACCGGCTCGACATGGTCGACTGTTTTATCTCGCTGCCCGAACTGAAAGAAAAAATTGAGGAACAGGTCAGGGTTATTGGCGACCTTGAACGGATCATTTCAAAAGTTGCCGTTCAGCGAATCAACCCCCGCGAGGTGGTACAACTCAAAATTGCGCTTCGGGCTATTGAGCCGATCAGGGAATTGAGCCTTCAATCGAAAAACAAAAGCCTTGAAAATCTGGCAGAACAGCTCAATCCGTGCAAAAATATTGCCGACCAGATTGAACGCGAATTATATCCCGATCCACCAACTCAAATTATCAGGGGAAACACCATTGCAGCGGGAATTAACACAGAGTTGGATGAACTGAGGGAGATTAAATCGAGCGGAAAAAATTACCTGTTGAAGATGCAGGAGCGCGAAATAGCAAGAACCGGAATTACTTCACTGAAGATTAGCTTCAACAATGTTTTCGGGTACTACATCGAGGTCAGGAACACCCACAAAGATAAAGTCCCGCCCGAATGGATCAGAAAACAAACCCTGGTTGGCGCCGAGCGTTACATTACCGAAGAGCTGAAAGGGTACGAAGAAAAGATATTAGGCGCCGAAGAGAAGATATTAACCATCGAGCAACGGCTTTACGACGAACTGGTCATGGCGCTGACCGAATACATTCAGGCCATTCAGCTTAATGCCACAATCGTTTCACAGATTGATTGCCTGTTGTCGTTTGCGACGGTCTCCGCTTCGAACGAATATGTTCGACCTGAAGTGAATGAAGGGAACCAAGTCAAAATTACGGAAGGCCGGCACCCGGTTATTGAGCAACAACTCCCGATTGGGGAAAGCTACATCTCGAACAATGTGTTTCTCGACCGCGAGGAACAACAGATTATCATCATTACCGGCCCCAACATGTCGGGGAAATCGGCGCTATTAAGGCAAACTGCTCTAATTGTGTTGATGGCACAGATCGGTTGTTTTGTACCGGTTAAGGCTGCTGAAATTGGTTATATAGATAAGATTTTCACCCGTGTGGGAGCATCCGATAATATTTCGCTGGGCGAATCGACCTTTATGGTAGAGATGAACGAAGCGGCCAGTATTTTAAATAACCTCTCCGACCGCAGTCTCATCCTGCTCGATGAACTGGGGCGCGGCACCAGCACGTACGATGGTATCTCCATTGCCTGGTCGATAGCTGAATACATTCACGAACATCCAAAGTTCAGGGCCAAAACACTCTTTGCCACCCACTACCACGAACTGAACGAGATGGAACACGCTTTTACCCGTATCAAAAACTACAACGTTACGGTAAAAGAGATCGATAACAAGGTCATTTTCCTTCGCAAACTGGTCAGAGGGGGAAGCAACCACAGTTTTGGTATTCATGTGGCTCGTATGGCCGGTATGCCCAAAAGTTTGGTAAAACGATCGGAAGAAATACTTTCTCAACTTGAGGATACCCACCGGAAAGATTCGCTTTCAAAACCACTCGATTCGATCGGAACCGAACGGGAAGGCATTCAGCTCAGTTTTTTCCAACTCGACGACCCGGTGCTGAAACAGATCAGGGATGAGATCATGAATTTAGATATCAACAATTTGACCCCAATTGAGGCACTGAACAAGTTGAATGAGATCAAAAAAATTACTGGAATAAAAAGCAAGTAGCTGCTAGATGTTCGATGCTGGATACTAAATGTTGGATGTTGATGATGGTGAATGACTAATGTCTCATCTTCTCTTTTATCAGTGCCAATAGTCTCCACCCTCAGTGCTTATTTTCTCCGTTCGTTTTTCGGTCTTCTTACTTCTAAATTCTTACTTCTAAATTCTGGATAACCTCAATTCTTATTCAACAGACGCCGTTTACAAGGTAGTTGATAACACTTTCAAAGATGGGATTGATAACTGATAAGAAAGTTTTACTTTTGTTAGACGAATAAATCTTAATCGAAACCTTAAATTCTTTCTGAAATGAAAAAAATAGTTTTACTCTCCGTTTTAGTTGTCGCTTTTTTTGCTGCAAAAGCACAAAGTCCAACATTTGTGAAAGGCGATAAAGTAATAAACCTTGGTATTGGTATAGATAGTTACGCAACTCTTTCTGCTTCGGGTGAAGTTGGAATTCTTGATGGCATTGCGGATAAAGGTACCGTTGGTGTTGGTGCCTTTGCTGGTTATGGGTTCAGAATTTTGGGTAGCAGTATCTATAATTATAGTCACGCTTTGGCAGGTGTACGCGGAACTTTTCATTATCCATTCATTGATAAGCTAGATACTTATGGAGGATTGGGAATTGGTCTTCAATACACACGTTGGTCTTGGAATAATGCTTATTTGGGAGATGATTATAACGATAGTAGTGTAGGCCTGAATGCTGGTTTCTTTCTTGGAGCCAGGTATTATTTTACTGAAAGATTAGCTGCATTTGGTGAAGTTGGTTACGGTTTAGGCTACCTGACCGTTGGTGTAGCGTTCAAATTATAAGATAATCTATGAAAGGGATCATTCACAACAGCGAATCATCCCTTTCACTTTACACTGGAAACAATTGTGCTGAATAATTGATTTTCAAATAATATTGATGGGGAAATCCATCACCCTAAACCTCTTATGCAGTAAGACTTGCATTTAAATTTGGCCCCAAAGCCTTGCATATTCAGGGCTTTGGGGACTTATTTCACTTTAAAAACAACATTGCCTATGTTCCCAATACCTGTCAGATTATTCATTTTGGTATGTTGCTTCATGCTTCTGACCCAAAGTGGGTTTTCTTTCTTTGAAAAACAAGGGGATGGGCAAGATAAAGAGAATCAGGCACAACACATTTCCATTGCCCGGATCGACAGCGTTTTAAAACTATTTGACACATTTGATTATGTTCGTTCCAACAATTCAAAAGAGGAAACGATCAACTGGTTAATTACCCAATCGGAAAAGCTGAAATATAATCCGGGAATAGCCCGGGGAAAAAACCTGAAAGGGGTATTGCTACGTGATCGTTCGCAATATATTCAGGCCATAGAACTCCATCAATCGGCGCTTGAATTTGCAGATAATGATACCCTGATCATGATCTATTCTTTTAATAATCTGGGGGTAGCTTATCGCCGCCTCGACAAACCCAGAATTGCGCTCGACAACCATTTAAAAGCCCTTGAACTGACCGATAAATTCAAGGGCGAAGTCAAAGCGGTACAGAGAAGCGCCTGTGTCGCGCTAAACAGTATTGGGAATATTCATCTTTCACTAAACCAACCGGAACAAGCGCTTGAAATGTTCAAGAAATCGTTACTCATGGAAGAAGCATTGAATAACGAACTGGGAATCGCCATCAACCTTCAAAACATTGGATACGCATACCACGCAATGGGACAACCGGATACCGCCCTAACCTTCTTCCGGAATTCTTTGCAACACAATGAAAAAATCAGCTCGATGGTTGGCCGGTCAATCTGTTTAAACAGCATTGGCGAGCTATTACTTGAAAAAAACGAAGCCATCGAAGCGCTGAAATATTTCAACATGGCCAAAGTTTTCGCTGACAAAACCGGTGATGAATATTACATTTCACAAACACACGCCAATCTGGGTAAAGCTTTTTTGAATCTGGACCGTCCCGATTTAGCCCTGCCTGAGGTAGAAAAATTCAACAGTCTTGCTTTAAAAATAAAATCGGGAATGTTGATTAAAGATTCCTATAACCTTCTTTCTAAATACAATGAAAAAATCGGAAACCATAAGCTGGCCCTAGAAAATTTCAAAACAGCTGTAAACTACAACGATAGCATTGTCAATGAACGAAACTCGCGTTACCTGAACGAACTTCAAACCATTTACGAGGATAAAAAGAAAGAACAACAAATTGAATTGCTTACTGCCGAGAATGAAATCAAAAATCAAAGGGCAATCATGTTGGTTATTATAATTCTGGCCATTCTGGTTTTTGCCATCTTCATATATTTCAGCCAAATAAAGAGGACAGAACAACAAAAGACCGAACTAAAATTAAAGCTTTTCCGTTCACAAATGGATCCCCACTTTATCTTTAACGCCTTGGGTTCAATACAAAGTTTCATGTACCAAAACGAACCGGGCAAGGCCGCTTCTTATCTCGGACAGTTTTCATCGCTGACACGCTCGGTATTGAAGAATTCAAACTTAGAACTCATCACTCTTGAAGAAGAGCTGGAAACCCTGAAAAATTACATCGAAATTGAAAAAATGCGAAAGCGAAACTGCTTCAGTTATCAATTAGAAATCGATGAAAAGATTGAGCCTGATTTCATCTATGTTCCCCCCATTTTTTTACAACCTTTTGTTGAAAATTCAATTCAACATGGGTTTTTAAAAACAGACTGCAATAGGGGAATGATCTCCATTCAAATAGAACAACAACCAAAATCAATCAGGATTACAATAACCGATAACGGACAAGGGATCAATGCCTCATTGAAAAATAAGACTAAAAGTGAACATCAATCGATGGGAATGAAAATTTTTAAAGAAAGAATTCATCTGATTGAACGGAAATACAAAAAAACCGTTAAATTCGACGTTCACGATTTAAGTGAGAAAAACCCTGAATTGACAGGTACTTCGGTAACCATTGATTTTCCATTAATTGAACCTGATGATAAAAGCCGTTATTATTGACGATGAGCCCGAACTAAGGGAATTGAACCGTTCGTTACTGTTAAATAATTTTGAAGAGATTGACCTTGTTGGCATGGCCGGATCTGTAGAAGATGGCACGAAGCTCATCGATCAGTTACAACCTCAACTTATTTTGCTCGACATTCGACTGACCGATGGAACAGGTTTTCAGATACTTCAAAAAATCAGAAATTATAAATACACGGTTATTTTTA
>Ga0209800_10002562_pt1 | contig 15914 bp, 15 predicted proteins | sample Higcelweek8metaG_FD_187174 | JGI IMG/M metagenome (GOLD analysis project Ga0209800, IMG submission 187174) | Freshwater pond sediment microbial communities from the University of Edinburgh, under environmental carbon perturbations - High... | ecosystem: Environmental > Aquatic > Freshwater >...
AACTAAAAAAAATGGGCAGTGGGCCTCAAAGTCCCGCAGCCAATCATCCAAATACGATAGGTTGGGGAACAATGATTAATCGAGTGGCGAAAGAAGAGGGTGATGTGGAGACGGCTTTACGAATTGCAGATATTGCTCAAAATTCGGCCCAGAAACACAACGAGGCGGTTTTAGGGTTAATCCAAGACAGGGATAGCCATGAAGCGAGACGTGGAAAAAATGCGGCCAGACTAGAGAACAGTCCCTTGACTGTGGCAAGAGCAATTCCAGACTGGTCTAAAAAATCAAAAACCCTTCAATCAAAAGAAGGTGATGGTTTAGTAGCAAAGGGAATAAAAAGCGTGGGGCGAGGGGGGTTGCAGGTTGTTTCCGGAGCATGTAATTTGCTGGTCACTTCAACTCTAGCTACCCTGAACTTGACACCGGCTGATTCGGCGAATGAAATCCAAGTGGGCAGTGCCGGGTTACATATGAGTAGTCCATTTTCGAGACAAAGTTCAGTTGATTTTCGCCCGGAAGATGAGCGAAATTTGCTGATTACCTATGATCCGGCCAAATGGCTTGATCCGTTGGTTGGTTTGCTGAAAAGATTTAATCCGAATAGCACTTGGGCACCTTTAGGTCGGGTAGTAGTCATTGATCGTCCGAGTGGTGAAGTGGTGGGGTCGGCGGTGGCTATCAATCCGGCGAAGAAAGCGACAGAGATAAAGAAGCTGTTGAGATCACTTGTGCCATATCCACTAGCAGAATATGAGATTCCATCAGCTATACCCGAGCCGAGTTCGGCTGACTTGTTAGGGTCGGCTAATCAAGCTATTAATCCGCCACCGGTGGAAGAAGGTCGCCGTGCCAATAATTTGTTTAGACAAAGACAGGCAAAAAGGCGAAACGGATAGTTCAAGCTGATCTTGTGCTATAATTTCGAGATTAAAAATTTAATAGTTTTGGGTTAAACCGTGAGGATTTCCCCCAAAATAAAGCCCGCCTTCACAGACACAATTATTAGTTAGTTTGTTACGGCGAGGTAAATAAAAACTATGCCAGAAAAAAAAGAGACCAAAAAGGTCATCAAAAAAACAGTTAATCGGACAGGAAAAGCATTGGTCCAAAAAGCGTTGGTAGTTAAGGCCAAGAAGCAAAATGGTAATTTGAGTGCCGAGAAAATAAAAAAGCTAAATGAAGAAGCTTTGGCTAAAAAAGCCCTAGAGGCCAAAAAAGAGACTGAGGAAACGGTAAAAACCGCCTCCGCCAAGGCTACGGCGGTCAAGGAAGACAAGAAATATCAACTAACTATTGGTTTAAAAGATATGCTGGCGGCTGGCTGTCATTTGGGACACAAAGTGTCCAAGACTCATCCAAAAGCTAAGGAATATATTTATACCGCCAAAGACGGAATTCAGGTGTTTGATTTGACCAAAACTTTACCAATGTTGGACAAGGCATGTAATTTTATTTATAACGCTCAGAGAAATGGCAAAAAAATTGTATTACTGGGGACCAAAAGACAGGCTAGGGAAGTGGTTCGTCGGGTAGCCATGGAAACCGGAGTTGGTTATATCACTGACCGATGGTTGGGTGGAACAATCACCAATTGGGATCAAATTAAAAAAGACATCAAAAAATTAGCCGATCTGAAAGATGGTTTGGAAAAAGGTAGATTTGTGGAGAGTACCAAAAAAGAACTTTTGGACATGAAAAAAGAAACTATCAGACTGGAGAAAATGGTAGGTGGATTGACCGGATATGATAGATTGTTTGATATAGTTTTTATCGTTGACGCAGGCTACGAAAAAACTGCGGTTAAAGAAGCTAAATTGAGAGGAATCAAAATGGTGGCGATGGTAGATACTGATGGCGATCCAAGAAAAGTTGATTTGGTTATCCCGGTTAACGACGATAGTGCCAAATCAGTGAATTTGATCGTTGAGGAAATCGGTAAAGCGATTAAAGCTGCCGGAGTAAAATAATCCGGTTTGCGTATTAGTAATTAGTAATTAGTAATTAGTAAAATGGATACCAAAAAAATAATTGAATTAGTTAAAAAGATCAGAATTGAAACTGGTCTGGGGATTATGGAAATTAAAGCGGCTTTGGAAAAAGCTGAGGGTGATGAGAAAAAAGCCAAAGAGATATTAAAGGAGCAAGGTTATAAAAAAGCGGAAAAAAGAGCCGAAAAAGAAGTTCACCAGGGACGAGTAGCAACTTACACTCACGCCACCGGTAAAGTGGGAGCGATGGTCGAGCTATTGTGTGAAACTGATTTTGTGGCTAAAAATGAGGAGTTTATGGCAGTCGCTAGAGACATTTGTTTGCAAGTGACAGCGATGAATCCGGAAAAAGCTGAAGAATTGCTGGAGCAGGATTTTATTAAAGATCCAGCCAATAAAATCAAGGATTTAATCACCGCTTTAACGGCTAAATTTGGCGAAAATGTGAAGTTGGGTAGATTTGTTAGATTTGAGATTTAAGGGTTACACAGGCCAAAGTTTTTTATAGTGCTCGCTACCCTCGGGCTATGCTCCGCGTAGCGATCGCTGTGCGCTAAAAAAACTTCGGCCTGTTTCTGTTAAAATAGGCATATGCTAAACACAACTGAGATCACCACCCGAATGGGAAAAATTGTGGATATTTTTTTAAATGATATAGGGTCTTTGCGGACGGGACGAGCTACTCCGGGACTAATTGAGAATGTAGTAGTAACGGTTTATGGAACTCAAAAAATGAGGTTGATTGAACTGGGAAGCATCGGGGTGCCGGATGTGCGAAGTTTGACCTTTCAGCCTTGGGATCAGGGATTAACCCGGGAAATTGCTAATGGGATTTCAGCGGCTAATGTGGGAATGACACCGGTAGTTGACGGAACTTTAATCAGATTAAGTTTACCAATGCTGACTATGGAGCAGAGAGAAGACTATATTAAACTGTTGGGTCGAAAATTAGAGGGGATAAGGGTGATGATTCGCGACGCCAGAGCTGATTATCGAAAAAAGTTGATGGATGCCAAAAATGAGAAAACAGTGGGAGAGGATGAGTTTAAAAGAGATGAGACCGAATTGCAAAAAATTACCGATCAGTTTATTGCTAAGTTGGAAGAAATTGCTAAGAAAAAGGAAGTTGAAATAAGAGGATAATCGAGGGTGGTATTTGTTAAAATAGAAGACTATGGATCTACTAATATTTGTCATTGCCTTATCAATATTGGTTTTAGTTCACGAATTTGGTCATTACCTAATGGCGGTGAAGAACGGAATCAAGGTTGAAGAGTTTGGTTTGGGATTGCCCCCCCGGATTTGGGGTAAAAAAATAGGTGATACTATCTGGAGCTTGAATTGGTTGCCAATTGGCGGATTTTGCAAATTATACGGAGAAGATGGTGGAGCCAAGGGTAATAGGGCATTTAATAATAAAAAACCGTGGCAAAAAATGTTGGTAGTGTTGGGCGGAGTGATGATGAATATGATATTGGCGATCCTTGTTTTTAGTGTGGTTTATTCAATTGTGGGGGTGCCTCAAGATACTGATAAAGTAAAAATTACTGATGTCGTCACCAATAGTCCGGCCGATAAGGTGGGATTGAAGGCTGATGATTGGATAGTAGAAGTTGAGGGTAAAATGGTGACTAAGCCACAAGAATTAACCGAAGAGGTAGCTAAATATAAAGGCCGAGAAGTGAATCTGTTAATTGAGCAAAAGAATGGCCAGAGACATATGTCGGCGGTAGAGGTTCGGGAGAATCCACCAAAGGGAGAGGGGGCGATGGGAGTAGCAATTTCGAATACTGAGATGGTGAAAATTAAGTGGTATGAGTTTTACAAGGGAATTTGGGCGGGATTAAGAGAGGCTTATTTTTGGGGTAAAATTATAGGGGGTGGTGTTTTGGGTATGATTGGGGGATTGTTGAGCGGTAAGGTGCCGGCGGATGTGTCCGGACCAATTGGGATGTATCAGGCAACTTCTTCGATAAAAGCCAGCCAGGGAATGTTGGCTCTGATCCATTTTTTTGCAGTGGTTTCGGTTAATTTGGCGGTGGTGAATGTGCTCCCATTTCCGGCGTTGGATGGAGGCAGAATTATTTTTGTACTGTATGAAATGATAACCAAAAAGAAAGCTAATCAGCGGTTTGAGGGGACGGTAAATATGGTAGGGATGATGGTGCTGTTGGGGTTGATCTTGTTAATCACGGTGGGAGATGTGATGAGAATTGTAAGAAGGTAGCGGACAGTTATTGTGGAATAATTTCAATCAAAATAGCTGAGTTGGGTTCGAGATAGAACTTATCGGAATAGATGTCATTGGTGATAGTGATCGATTTGGAGGTGGAGGAGCCCAAATAGCGACTGGTTTTAATTTGATATTGGCCATTATTAATATTCTGATAAGTAATTGGGACTGTTTCCAAATGGCTATTGTTGGGGTCGTAATTGACTACCAGGGTTTGAATAATACCTTTGTTGATGGTGGATAGGGAGGTAACCCAAGTGCCATCACCGCCGGATGATAGTCGCTGACCATTGAGTTGATTTAATAATTTGATAGCCTGATAGCGGGGTTTGGGTTTGGATCCGTTACTGGGGTGGGTTATCAAACCCCAGCCAGTGGATAGATCACTACGTTTATTGGGGCCATCAACTATTTCAAATGGAAAAATGCGATGAACTTGACCCGACAACCGAGTGGCTAGAGAAATGAGGTGGATTCCGGAGAGGGAATTGTCGTACCAAGCAGAAGGTTCAGAATCGGGACCAACTTCGGTAATAAATTTTTCGATTGAAAAATAAGCCGGATATTGGGTTAGAATTTGACTAAGGTCAAGAATGTCTTTTTGGTAATCGTCGGGATTTTTAGAATACTTGTGCCAAGAAATGAAATCGAGAGGGAGATTATTTTCGGAGGCGGTTTTAAACAAAGATTTAATCCAATTGGGATAGAAGCCGGTAATGGCCGGACCACCAATTTTATAATTTTTGACCGGTGCACCATCAATAATGGCTTTGGCTGTTTGAGTGTAAAGCTGGGAGTAGTTGGGCGATTTGTTGTATTTCCAGCTGCCAAAAAGATCAGGCTCGTTCCAAACTTCATAATAGATGCCGTCGATTTTTTGATCGGCAGAATAGCGTTTGGAGGTGGCTTTGACCAAAGAATACCAATTGCCCCAATTTTCTGGCTCACCGGCATTTTGGTTATTTTTGGCCATATTGGCGGGAGTATAAGAAAGAGATAGTAGAGGTTTGGCACCAGTGGCAATGATTGATTTAACGACTCCATCGAGTTTGGAAAAATCAAATTCGTTGGGGTTTTTGTAAACATCGTAGTAATCATATAAATGGTCGACCCGAATCAGCTGAGGTTGAAGCTCTTTGACAAGAGGGATAATTGGGGCAATCATGTCTTTGGGTTCTTCGCCACCTTGGGCGAGATTGCGCCAAAGTTGAGAGGGGATGGCTCCCTGAGTAACGGCAGTATCAATGTAAATATTGGCGGGAGTACCAGCAGCCATATTTCGGGTGTCCATAATTTTTTTTGAGGCAAAAATTATAACTGGTAGTAGGATTAAGGAAATTATGACAGTGAGAAGAGATTTTAATTTCACATTTAGATGATATCAGTTTATATAATAGGAGGCATGATGAAGTTGGCCAAAAAATATCAACATTGGATAGAATTTGTTTTGGCGATGACGGAAAAAGAAATAAAAGCCAGATATAAGATGGCGATTTTTGGTTTTTTGTGGATTTTCTTAAACCCGTTGTTGCAGATGCTGGTCATGGGTTTTATTTTTCAATTTTTTGTGCCCATAAAAACGGTCAATTATTTTGAGTTTTTGTTTCCGGGATTGTTGGTGTGGAATTTTTTTTCTTATACAGTAGTGAAGAATACGCCAATGTATGTCAATGAAAGGGCCCTGATCCAGAAAGCAAAATTTCCCCGAGAGGCAATTGTGTTGTCGGTGGTGTTGTCTAATTTATTCCATTTTTTAATTGCTTTGGTGATGTTTATATTATTTGAGTGGTTGTTTAACTTTAAAATTCATTGGTGGAGATGGTGCTTGGTGCCGGGGATAGTGGTCTGGTTAACGGTGCTAACCAGCGGATTGTCATTTTTATTTTCGAGTCTAAATGTGAAGTGGCGGGACATTAATTTTGGGGTACAGGCGATTATGCCCTTGTGGTTTTATGCCACCCCGGTAGTTTATAGCCTGGATTTGTTACCTGCCTGGTTGGCTAGGTGGTTGTACCTAAATCCAATGACGGCGATTGTAGAGGTGCTGAGGTGGACAATCATGGGGACGGCGGTGGGGTGGTGGGGATTGATTTTGAGCTTAGTAATGACCATGATTATTTTTGGGCTGGGAGTATTTATTTTTAAAAAAGAGAGCCCCTTTTTTGATGACTGGGTATGAGCAATCAAGATTTAGCGATTAAATTAGTGGGGGTGTCTAAAACCTACCAGCTTCATCACGAGAAGCCAACTTTGGCGGAAAATATTGTGAGGAAGAATAAAAGAGAAATGTTTACGGCTTTAAAAAATGTGAATTTGGAAATAAAAAAAGGTGAAAAGATAGGCATGGTCGGTTCTAACGGATCAGGAAAAACAACCTTGTTGAAAATAATATCGGGGATATCCACTCCAACCAAAGGGTTGGTAAAAACTTGGGGTAAAGTGGTGTCTTTGATTGATCTGAGCGCTGGATTTCATCCGGAATTAACCGGAAGAGAAAATGTTTTTTTGAACGGATTGCTAATCGGTATGGGGAGAGAAGAAGTGAGGGCTAAATATGGTCAGATTACTAATTTTGCTGATATTGGCGAATTCATCGGGGCGCCGATGTATACATATTCCAGTGGAATGAAATTGCGATTAGGGTTTTCGATTGCGGTGGCGGCTGATCCGGATATCTTGATTTTGGATGAAGGGACGGCCGTGGGGGATGAGGATTTCCAACATAAAAGTTCACAAAAAATTGATGAATTTTTTAAGCAAAAGAAAACAATAATTTTGGTATCTCATTGGATGGATTATGTCCGAGAGCATTGTCAGAAGGTGGTGCTGATGAAAAATGGAGAGCTGGTAATGTTTGGCAAAACGGATCGGGTAATTGGGTATTATTTGGATCAAATAGACAGCGGTAAATAGTTTATTTGGATAATAATTTGTCAACGTATTTTTTCCAGGAATAATTGTATTGTGAATAGTCTCGGGAGTCAGATTTCTCCAGGGTGTGAGCGATCTTCTGGTAGAGGTTTTTCCATGAATTTTTTGAGGGATACTTGACTAAATGAGAGTTGGGGACGAGCTCAGAATTAGCACCGATGTCAAAGGCAACTACCGGAGTGTGGTAGTAGTAAGATTCGAGGGTAGAGAAGCCGAATGTTTCCAAATCAATTGATGGCATAATCGTGACATCAGCTGCTCGGTAGAGAAGTGAAAGCTCCTGACGAGAGGGAGTATTAACTAGAAATAGTTGAGAGCCAATGTTGATTTTGTCTAAAGTTTTTAAGAATCCATAGAGGTAGCCACTTTCGATAAAATGACTGCAGACGATAAATTTTGCCTTCATGAGTTGGGGGTGGGAAAGGTTCTCAAAAAAAGCAGAGACTCCTTTTCTGGGTTCAATTCTAGAAGTGAAGAGAATGTATTTATCATGTAAATTTAATCCGAGCTTGTTTCTGGCAGCAGACTGACTGAGCTTTTTGGTGGCTTTGGGGAAGGAGAAATCGATACCGGGTTTATTAATTTCTACCGGTAGATTACCGTGGAGCTTTTTGGTCAGGTTCTGGGAGTAGTGACTGTAGACAAAGATTTGCTGGCAGCCAGCCAGAGCCTGGTGTTCCAAGTGGCGGAGCAACCGGTATTTAATGATTTGGTGGAGCCGGGGTGGCCGGCCTTGGAGCTCTTGAGACTTGGTCTCTTCTGAAAAAGAACCGTGGATGTGATGGTAGAGAGGAACATTTCGGAGGGAAGGATGAAAAGTACGGGCCACCTGAAAGGCGAGGGTGGGATAGACAAGATCGGTAAAAACGAGTTTGAAATCGATTCGGTCGAGGCGAGAGAGGAGCTGATGAAGCAAAATAATTCTTTTTGGTGTGGCTTTTAGTCGATAGCCTTCGTCTATCAATAAATTAAAATGATGAAGGTTTGATTTCTTGAAAAAAATGGAGGAAATTGAAAAGCCTGAAGGGTGAAAGGTAGCCAGATAAACAGTGACGTTTTTTTGACTCAGGAGTTCATTGATTAAGCCGTGAATGAAAGACGTAGCTCCTCCGGAGATGACATGGTCAGTAATGATTAAGACGTTTTGGTTTTTCATTTTTTTTAATCTCAAAGGATACTAACACATTATTATGGATAAGACAGAGATAACATGCAACCTTTGATGAAATTGAAGACGATGAGGTTATGATTATGAATAAGTTTCAAGAAGGAAAGAGGATGAACGACTTGTCTAATATACGGGAAGTAATAGTAGATTTCCTTGATAAAAGCTCGGAGGAGAATCGAGGTATACGCCGTGTCGGTATGTAAGGAGTGGAAGCAATAGATGTAAGCGAAAGAGAGGGTGTATTGTCGGTACAGGCCTTGTAGGTCTGATGGAGAGAGCCATCGGTTGTGGTAAAGTATTGCCTGGTGATTATAGAAGATCGGAAAGTTATGCTTGATAGCTCTGATGATGTAGTCGGCGTCTTCGCCGCCGGGAATGCGGGTACCTGGTCCAATTTTAGGGGAGAAGAGTCCAATGCTGTGAACTAGCTTAGGGGTGATGGCCATATTATTACTCATGCCAACTTTCTGCCAGGTAGAAACGGGTGAAGTAATCGGGGTGTCACTATCTTTGGAAAAGGTACTGGGGCAAAATAGGTTGGGATTTCTTTGTGGTCGGTATGGAAGTGTTCGTCCGAATACTATGTTGGTATTAGGGTTGGCGAAGGATAATTTAATATTATTTATCCATTTTTGGGTGATAATACAGTCGTCGTCGGTCAGGGCGAGAATTTCGGCTCCCTGTCTAATGGCATATTTGATGCCGAGATTTCTGCCTCGGGAGACACCAGTCTGACGGCTAATAATTTCGGTGATGTATGGATGGTGGCGGTAGTACCGACGGAGGTTCTGCTTGACGAGAATGGTGGGAGTCTTGGTTTTGTCGATGGCGGCGATTGTTTCTGGTAGAAGCTGCTGGGAGCGGTTTGAGGCGATGATAATATAAGTTTTATTCATGACTATCGGTAGTATAAACTATGGGGATGTTGAGGGAGAACCAAAATGATGATCTGGTAGTGATTGTGGGAGCGGGCATCACTGGGTTGACGCTGGCAGAAAGGTTAGCGAATGTAGCTAAGAAAAGAGTATTGGTATTGGAGAAGAGAAATCATATTGGAGGTAATTGCTATGACTTTGTCAACAAAAGAGGTGTGCTTGTTTCCAAATACGGCCCCCATGTCTTTCATACGAGTCACAAAAGAGTGTGGAGATACGTGCAGAGATTTACCGAGTGGGAGAAATACGAGCATCGGGTAGTTAGTAATGTGGATGGAAAAATGGTTCCGATTCCGGTGACTATTGATACCATTAATATTTTATTTGGGCTTCACCTGAAAAATGGGGAAGAGATGGAGCGGTGGTTAGAATCAAAGAGGGTGCTTAAGTCGGAGATACTCAACAGCCGGGATGTGGTTATTTCGAAATTGGGAGAGGAAGTGTATAAGCTGTTGTATCGGGATTACACCATGAAACAGTGGGATATGTGGCCGGAGGAGCTTGAGCCAGAAGTGCTGGCTCGAATTCCGATAAGGTATGGGTTTGATGATCGATATAATATTGATGAACACCAAATGCGACCGATTAATGGTTTTACTGAGATGTTTAGGAAGATGGTGGTCAGTCCGAGGATAGAAATTAGGTTGAGCACGGATTATTTTGAGGTGGAGAATAGTTTGCCAAGTAGGAGAATAGTGATATTCACTGGTCCTATAGATGAGTATGTTAGTTATAAGACTGGTAAAAAAATTAGTCTACAATACAGGTCAATAAGATTTGGATGGAGAAGCTTCCATAAAGCGTATTACCAACCGGTGGCCGTGGTGAATTATCCGTCTCTTAAGAAGAAAGTGGTCCGGGTGACTGAGTACAAGCATTTAACTGGTCAGAAGCATGATTGGACGACGATTTCAAAAGAGTACTTTCATTGGGGAGGTGAGCCATATTATCCAGTTCTAACACCAAAGAATCGGGAAAAGTACATCGAAGTAGAAAAGGAGGCAAGAAAATTCAAGGAGGTGTACTTTGCTGGTCGATTGGGTAAATATAGATATATCAATATGGATGTGGCAATAAAAGAAGCCCTGGAGTTGTTTGATGAAATTAAGCAGAAATAAGATTGAGTATTTGATCGACTTTATGTTCCCAACTGTTGTCTTGAGAGAGTTTATTGGCTTTAGTTTTTAAGGATGATGGAAGTGGGCGAGACATTAAGGATTCAAGATGTTTTTGCCACTCAGTCGGAGTGTTACCGATTTTAATCAGGTCTGGAAATTGCTTGAGCTCTTCAATAAGGGTCGAGACTACTGGTTTTTGACAGGCGAAATATTCGAAAATTTTCATAGGGTAACAGAGACGGTTAAATTGGTCCTGGATATCATAGGGAATGATGGCGATATCGAAAAATTTGATAACACTTTCGATTTGATCTTTCGGAGCTGGTCCAAGGTAGTGAACGTTCTTAAAAGAAAGCAGTTGTCTATTTAGTTTCTCGACTGGTTTGGGAGAGACATTGATATCGGTGCCTGTTGGGCCGACGAATATAAAGTTGTATTTAGGATTATTTTTTATGACCGAGAAGAGTAGTTGGTAGTCAAGCCGGTTACTTAGTACTCCAATGAAGCCGATCCTATTTGTAAGTTTATTTAGGTTTTTAAGGGGGGGGAACTGGGCAGGGGATTTGAGGAGGTTAAAACCTTGAGGAACCAGGTGGATATGGGCTGCGGGCCAGAGAGATTGGTATTGAGAAATCAGGTTGCGGGAAATTGCGGTAATTGTTGACGCGTGTTGGAGTAAAAATTGTTTTTGGCTATCGGGACAATTGTATGAATCGACAATGTCATAGTTGATAGCTCGAGGAGGAGGTGAAAAGCGAATTAAGTTAATTAGTTGAGGGTAAAAGAACCAATAGCGGGGACGGTGATGATGGCGAATAAGGACTAGTAAGTAGAGGAGGTTGAAGGAAAGCAATATATTTAGTTGCTGAATAAGCTCAAATCGGTTGAAGGGAATTATCTGAATCGGATAGGAATGGATTAGGTGGGGATTGATTTGGTCGAAAGGTTTTTGGTAAATTTTTCTAGGAAAGTTAACAAAGAAAACATAGGTTGGAATTACTTTTGCAGAAAGGATAAGGCTGGTTTGTAACAAATAGTCACAGATAGCTGACTGGCTATTTATTTCGGGTATAATAATTGGCCGGTGTTTAAACATAAAATTAACTATTCTTCGATTATACTCTGGACCAATATTTATTTGGCCGGGTGTTTGATTGTGCCGAATGTTAAGTGGTATTTTGTTTGGTCGAGCGGATATTTGTTGTGGGTTTGGTGGTTGACTAAATCGTGGCAAAAAACGGTAGTTTATGCCTTTTGGCCGTTATCTTTTTACTATGTTGGACAACTGTATGTTTTTAGAATAATTCAGCCAGAAGATTTAAACCATCCTTTATATCCGGATGGTAGAAGTTTGTTTTTTAAATTTACCCCATTCCTAGTTTTAGGAATGACAATGATTGTGAGTTGGATTATCAGAGTGTTAACCACCAAGTTTAGACTGAAGAGCTGGACGGTGATAAATATTTTATTGATTATTGTTTTAATCCAAGTGTTGTCTTTGATCAATGGTGATTTGGCGATGCCGGGGGTGGTTTATTTAGCCAATATTGCCAGTCAACTATCGGTGGTGGTTTGGCTGTGGTGGACAATTGATTATTTGGGACAAAGTGAAAATGCAGAGAAGGGGAGATTTTGGACCTATTTATTGGCATTAATTAAGTCTTTTTTGGTGATAGAGTCGGGAGTAGTGGTGGCTCAGGGAATAAGGGGTGGAACTTTGGGATTGGTGGTCGAGCAGAGTTCGATTTTGCCATACTACGGAGCCGGAAGTGATGAAAGCGCGCTTTTAATTCGTCCAATCGGTCTGCATGGTCACGCCAACATGGCGTCATATTATTTATTAATGGGGCTGGAGGCTTGGATATTAGTATGGTTGGGGAGAAAAAAGGAAGATGAGGAGATTTGGTCGCAAAGTTGGATATTATTAGTTATCGTCGCCCTTTTGTGGTTGCAAAGCCGAACGATTTTCGTGGCCGGCTTTATCTGGTTGTGTGGTTGGGGATATTTATACACTGATCAAATCAAAGAAAGGGTTGGAAAAATATATTTTAAAGGGTGGAGATTGTGGGGGGCAGTTTTATTGATCTTATTTTCGGGAATAATTTTGACCAATCGTTTTTGGGGAACAATATCCAGTCGGGGGTTGAACAGCGGCTGGGAGACCAGGATAAGGTCAGTTGAAGTGGCTACCAGAGTAATTGAGCGACATGGTTGGTTGGGGGTGGGGATTGGTAACTATATTCCGATGGCTTATCGAGAGGATATTGGTTCAGCGATGCGACAATTTCCTGAGGCGGTTCACAACGGATGGTTATTGATTACAGCGGAGCAAGGATTAATTGGGTTAGGTCTATGGTTGGGTTTTATCTGGATGGTGGTTAAACAGACATTGAGGTTAGTGACAGACAACAAAATCAGGTGGTTGGTGATAGGTGGTCTAATAACTCAGAGTGTGGTGTTTATGTTTCAGCCGATAACTGATATTTTATCCATTAATGTATTATTGGGTGTGATATTATTGGCCACAAAGTATGAAAAGGGTAAGGACTAATGGTTTTAAGTTAGTAGATCTATTGGGGGTGGGGGTATTTTTGGCAATTTTGGCATTGGCAGTGATGATTTTATTACGACGGGCAGATTATGTGACCATGGTACTAAAAGTGACTGATTCCGGATATTTGGGTAATAATCCCTTGCCGATGTGGTACTTGGAGAAATTTAAAGGAGGGATGGAGCAAAAGGATGTGTTGGGTAGAGCAAGTATTTCAATTTTAAAAGCCTATTCATATCCGGCTAATAAGGATAGCCGGGTAATGTACTTGACCATGAAATTGTTGGCGGCTTACGATAAAAAAAATAAAACTTATAGTTTTGAGGGGGTGCCATTATTATTGGGGAGTTATCAGACATTTAAATTTAATGGGATGTTGCTTAGAGGAGTGGTTTATAGAATTGAAGATATTGATCAGCCGGTAGAAGAAAAGACTCTTGAAGTTAGTGGAGTATTGAATCCGGCCAATAATATTAATCAGGATCCCTATGTGGCGGAGATGACTACTGATGGAGTAAAAAATTATTTGGCAACTAAAATTGTTAAAGGTTTGAAAGTTGAGGATAGTGACGGATTGGTGGTGGCGGAGATCAAGGGGGTGGATTTGTCTCCGGCTTATCGGAAGTTTGTTGCCGGGAATCGAATTGTTAGTGTGGTTGACAATGACCGAAAAAATGTGGCCATGAAGTTGGTAGTTAAAGTGAAGAAGTTTGGTGATGTCTATTTGTTCAGAGAGGATATGCCGATTACAATTAATGCCAATGTGTGGTTGGACTTTTGGGATTTTCAAGTAAATGTGACGATTACTGATTTTAAGGAGATTTAGGGCATTTCCAGATGGTAGACTCTGGACTAGTTGATGAAGACAGTTGGCAACATTTTCCCAAATAGGTGAGTATCTGTTGTTGATAGGCGGTCATGGAGTTGAATGGTTGGTTAAGATAGGTGATGGTGTGGCTGGTGGTTGGGCAGATTGAAGGTTGAGAGATAATGGCTGTTTCATAATCCCGAGCTTGGTGATAGCTAGTTGTCAACGAAGAAAGATCATCTGGGGTAAAAGAAGAGGAGAGACGAAGGTTTTCCCAAGGAGGAAGGATTAGGGTGGAGGTGGAATTGATGGGGCTGGCCGGAGAATAATAATGGCGATGATTAATAAGATAATATGTTCTGATCCAAAAGAAACAGAAAAAAATGAGGAGAATCGCTTTTGTTTTTTGGTGGCGATTAAAGCCTTGGATAAAAAAAATAATAAAAATAGGAATTAGATAGCGAGGAAGAAAAAGCGATATTTTGGGTATAAATAGATAGAATAAGTGGCGTTGGGAGATGATGGGAAAGAGGATGGAGACGGTGATGGTTAAGAAGAGGGGGAGGGTGAAGCCGAAGGCAAACTTGGGATTTGATCGAGAAAGATGATAAATGAAAGGCAGGAAGATGGTGAAAAACAAGAGGCTGTACCCTAGCTGATAGGGAACGACATTTTGGGTGTCGATATCCATTCCAAGAGTGGTGCTGATGACTGAAGGAATGTTGGAAAAAGAAGGGGGATTTATCCAGGCCGCTTTTTCAGCATAGGTTTTGTAATTGGGACCTTTGATGATAAAAAAACTAAAGATTATGAAAACGATAATTAAAAGAGACTTTTTTTGTCGATGAATAAAAACATCATAAAAAGCCAGACAGATTATTGGGATAATTAGATTAAAAGAGACTAGAGTGGAGGCAAGCGAGAGACTGGCTTTTTTGATGAAACTGGCTTGGGAAAAAAATAAATTAGAAACATAGACAGTTAACAGAATGCAGAGCCCGTACATTCTTAGTTGCCAGGAGCTATGAATAAAAAATGGATTAAAAAGAAGAAATAGAACCAGATAATAACTTCTTTGTTGGCGATAAACTAAAAAACAGGCTAATAGAAAAGGGAGAACTGAAGTTATCAGCCGAAGTAAAAAAAGGTTGGTGGTCAGATAGAGAATAATTTTTAAGAGCAAGTAATATCCACCCGGATGGACATCGTCTAGGTGAAAGAGAAGTTGGGAGGCGGAGAAATTGTGGGCAAAGTAGACAGAGTAGACCTCGTCAAGCCAAATAGGTTGGGTTAAGGCGGGGTAGATATTTATGGCGATACCAAAAAGAATGGTGACAACGAAGATAGCCTTTTTTAACTTAGACATATTTTTTAAAAAGATGAAGAATTTGGTGGGTGACTAGTTGTTGTTGATGTAGTTCTATAATAGTTTGTCTGGCTTGGCGGGACAGGTGATGTTTGGCGATATTTGATAATTGATGAAAATTCGAGATTCTGTGGGCTAGTGATTTTGAGGAGAGATGGGGTAATAACATTCCATTATAGTTATCTTGAATAATTTCGCTGATACCGGCAATATTTGAAGTGATTACCGGTAGTCCCGTGGACATGGCTTCTTTGATGGCGTTGGGGTGAACGTCGCGACCTTGACGAGAATCAGTGGTACAGGGAAGGACAAAGAGATCTGAATCTTGGAGTAGCTTGATTAGAGTGGAATTGTGAGGAATTGAGCCAAGTAAAATAATATTTTTCTGGAGTCTTGAGTGGTCTATTAATTGAACTAAAGATGATTTGAGACTGCCATCGCCAATTATTTGGCAGATAATTTTTGGGTAGTTATTTTTTAGAATTTTAATAGCTTTAATTAAATAAACAAATCCTTTTTGGGCTTCCAATCGACCAATGGAAATAATTTTTAGAGTAGGGGAGAAAGTTTTGGTGGGGGGTGGTGCGAAAAAGTTGGTATCAACTCCGGGACTATAAATGATATGGCATTTGCAAAAAACTGATGTGGGTAATTGGGTTATTAATTTGGCCTGATCAAGAGAATATTGAGATTGAAAAATAACGAAATTGGCTAATTTTATTTTGGAGGCTAGAAACTGGTTTTGCGAAAAAAGATATTCGGTATGAATAATAATTCCGACGGGAAGTCGGAGGAGACGAGAGCAAATTAGACCAT
>Ga0209800_10002564_pt1 | contig 15904 bp, 14 predicted proteins | sample Higcelweek8metaG_FD_187174 | JGI IMG/M metagenome (GOLD analysis project Ga0209800, IMG submission 187174) | Freshwater pond sediment microbial communities from the University of Edinburgh, under environmental carbon perturbations - High... | ecosystem: Environmental > Aquatic > Freshwater >...
TGAAATCAGCAACTATCGTCAGTGGGATGCCACCCCCGCCCCCCCCGATGTTTATATCGATGATCCCACCTTACCTGCAGGCAAAGTTGTTAAGGACGAAAGTCGTGTTCCCGGTCTCAAAACCTCATTCGATTGGAAAGTCACCCGCAATGGGCAAGTTTTGCATCAAAAAACTTTTCAAAGTTCCTACGCCCCTTGGGCCGCCGTTTACCGACGTGGCCCTGCACTATAATGATTCTTATTTCTATCTAAGTTATACTTAGCCATGGACTTTTCCAAATTACAAATTGTCGCCATTGCCGTAGTCACCACCATTCTCACCAACCGCTTCCTCGTCGACAAACCCCCAGCCAGCAAACCAACTGAAGCACCCTCTCCCACCTCCATTTCCGAAATATCAACCACTCCAGTCCCTACCATCAATTCCAACACTCAAACCGAAATAATTCTTCGCGAACTATTAAATTTGCGTAAGGATATGTCTCAGGCTCTCGACAATGTCAACACTGCCCAATTACCCAGCTCCGCCCCCATCCCCACTCTTAATCCGTCACTTATTGGTGGCATGGTCAAAATCAATTCGCCTCAATACAAACGAGTTGATGTTTTTGACAAACAATCCACCAGTAGCCCGATCATTAGTAGTATTGTCTACGACACAATATATTTTTACAAACAAAAAGTTACTGGTTGGTACCAGCTCGACCTCGACGGTGGCCAACTCGGCTGGGTTCAATCCCAATTCTTAAAAGAATTTCCCTAGCTATGGCCAAACTTAAAACCATTCTTTTTTACTACAACATCGCTTTTACTTTTATTCTGTTGCTTACCGGCCTTGTTTCCCAAAATATTTTTAGTTCCCCTGTTTTTTTAATAATAGTATTTCCTCTAATAATTTATTTTTGGGGTTATCTTCTTATCAATTCCTCAGCCAAAATTAAAAATTCTCTTAACGGTCAATCATTCTGGTTGTTTGTTTGTATTCTGCTAATTTTTAATTTTATTGCCACCCTTTTAATCGCCATTCTAAATATCGTTTTTGCCCGCTCTGTTCAAAATTTTCTGGTTGCCTTTTTTTATATCCCTTTTCCCGTTTATTTTTTCTTAACCATTTATCATTGGTATTTAAAATTAAAATCAGTACCCACTTCTCCTTCTCCTCAAAAAATTACACCTTCCGAAGTTGTCAATCCTACCACTCTTGATCACAATCGTCGTCAGTTTCTCAAAGTCGTCGGCGGCACTTCTCTTTCATTAATTGCTCTCTCCCTGTTTAATCCCAAAAAAGCCGGTGCCGCTTTTTTTGGCTCGGTTCCTGGCCCCGGCACTGTCGCCGTCAAAGATGCCTTAGGCAACAAAATCAATCCCGCCGAAAAACAACCTACCGATGGTTACAAAATTACCCAAGTCGACGATGTCACTTATCCGGCCTATTATGGCTATGTCAATCCTGCCGGTGAATGGTATATTATGCGAGAGGACGCTTCTAGCAATTTCCGTTACTCCAAAGGCACTTCCAGCTTTTCCACCAATTGGACTGGCCGAGCTGCCCTAACTTATGATTATTTCGATGCTATTTTTTAAAATATGAAACTTATCGATATCAACGATCGTCAGCGTGAAGCCGAGGAAGTCACCCTCGATCCCCGTTACCCCGGTTTTGTCACCGTCAAATACAAAACCAATCGTGCCCCCGACACTTTTTATGTCGAATGGTATCCTATCGGTGACTTTAGCGACAAAAACCCAGAGTTAGCAAAATTGCTTGGTAATCCTGCTCCACCCCCAAAAAGCGACTTGGGTATTTGTACTCATAGTGGCGAATTCTATCTCGAGGATACGTCCAAAAGTTGGCGTGATAATATTTTCACCAGTTACATGGTTTGGATTTCTCGCGGTACTGGAGAAGGCCAAGTTCGCCTGGTAAAAAGCAATTCCAAAAACAACTTAACTATCGACCAGCCCTGGACAATCCTTCCTGATACCACTTCTCAATACGTCGTTTCACTTGATATTCACGATGTTAAAATATTGGATAATAAATTACCTCAAAACGTATGAAAAAAGAAACTTTTTTTGTTTTTGCCATCGGCCTTTTTATTTTGGCCTATGTTATTGACTATATTTCCGGCCCAGTTAGTATCATCATCAAAAACCCCTTTCAGTATCTCGACCCCACCATACTCTCCAAATTCCCTCTTACTACCGTCGGAGTTATCTGCCGAAGTATCGGTATTTTTATTTCTGTCTTACTTCTCTGGTCACTTTTCGATCGAATTTATATGGTTAAAGCTGTCACCACCTTTCTTCTTTCAGCCCTTTTCGAATTATTTGCCATTCAGCAAATAGCTACCGGTATGCGTACTGTCACCATCCAATGGATTTTATCTCTTGCTTACACTGGAATTCTATTACTATTACCTGTTATTATTTATGTAATTAAACATTTTTTACCCACAGTTCCGACAATTGTAACCAATAATACCAATGAAGACGAATCAACTTAAATTCGGTTTTCTGCTCTTTTTAGCCATCTTTTTGGGTCTTTCCTCAGCTATCTATTTCACAATTAATTCAGCTTCTGAGAAATATTTTATCGAACAAATGCTTCATCGCGAACAAGTCATTGCTCGTTCAGGTGCCGCGAATATAAAGAGTTTTGTCAGTTTATCAGCTACTTCACTCAACACTCTTTCTCAAAATTCTGACATTATTGTTCCCTCTTCCAATACCCAAATTGTTCTCGACAACTTGGTTGATACTTGGAAAAACACTCCATTGAGTCTTATTGCCAGAATTGACATGCAAGGCAATGTCGTCGCTGCGGCCAGCAATCAGGACCAGATAACGAATTTTGAAGCCAAAGCCAGCGGACGGGAGTATTTTGAAAATGGAATCAAATTAAAAAGGGGCGAATACTATATTGGCAACCCAATCATCCCACTTCTTTCTGGTTTGCAGAAAAAATATCTTGTTCCGATTACCGTTCCTGTTCTCGATTCCCATGATCAAGTTGTTGGTCTTGTTGTAGCAACTTTTTATATTTCCGACATTGTCAACAACTACCTGCTCCCACTTCGAATTTCCGACAGTACCGACATCATTATTCTTGACCAACAAGGGGTTATGATCAGTAGCCTATACCAACATCTGGTCGGGCAAAACATTTTCGAATTTTTTCAAAACAATCCCTTTATCGGTGACAGGATAATTGTCCCCCAGATTAAGAACTTTTTAACCATCAATCAGGAACACAAGTACGACATAGTGTTTCCCGATATGGCCGATCTGACATTAGGTCGGAGATTAATTGCCACGTCTCCCATGATTTTAGGCAATTCACAAATTTGGCACCTAATTATTGTCACGCCAGTTCATGATGCTCTTGTATTTGTTGCCCCACTAGTTGTCCAGAAAATTACCGGTATAATTTTCATTTACTTTGCTACTTCAATCTTAATCATCTTTTTTGTCAAAAAACTTATAAAATAGATCATGAAAAAGAAAACTGTCCCAGTCGAACCAACACCAATAGTGGTCGCCAAAAAGAAAAAAAGAAAAATCAAAAAAATAGTTGTCAAACCACCCATCGCTATTACCCCTCCTCCTGCAGCTCCCATCCAAGAATTACCAATTGTCCAAAATCCTGTAGATGTCACACCTCCACCAGAACTAAGAATCGATAATCAAGTTAAGATTCGTCCCGACATTATTAGCTTTTATGGTACTCCAATTCGCAACACCTTCATGAACAACCAGTGGTATTTTTCATTAGAAGATATCTTAAAAGTTGCCAAAATTGTTGACCCAACCAAATTTCTTATCGAACTAAAAAACTTAGACTCACTCAAAGAAAAGTATTACAATTTAGTCGAGACATTCAGCTACTACGAAGGCGACAGCCCTATTATAATTCCCATTGTTAACTACCAAAACTTTATGGAAATACTTCCATCAGTCAGATCGCTCGACTTTTACGTTCCTGGTCCCTTTCCAGAATGGTTAAAAAATATGGCCAATCGCCAATTCTAAAGTCCAATAACCATCTTTACCATACTTGTAGACCCCGATAGCTCGCCTGCATAATAAGCCTTTGGAAATTCCTTGTTCAGGTCTGTCATTAGGGCATCTTTTTGTGATTCCAATTGCTTTGCTGTATATATCAATATTCCAGTATATGTTCCTGGGTCATTTCCAATCGAATTTACCTTATACCCCATTTTCTCCAATTGACTCTTATATTTTTTGGCCTGTCCAACCTTTCCGCTAGCATTTAAAACTTCAAATGTTATTTCCTCATTTTTCAACACTATCTTTGGCACTTCTGTAATCTCCGCCACCGGAGTCGGCGACAAAATCGTTTGTTTTTTCTCTGGAGTTTTGTAATACAACGTTGCCATAACCATAACCCCAACCATAATTAAAACACCTGCAATTGTTCCAAACACGAACATCGCTTTTCCAGCCTTTTCTTGTTGAGGCAAATCATTCGCTCCTACTTCTTTAACCGATTCTATTTTTAAGTCGGCATTCATGTCGATAGTCGGTACCTCCAGCTTTGTCATTTTTTTAAGATGTCATTGGAATTGTATCTCGAGTATATCCAGCTAAAATTTCTTTTACCATGTTCACTACCTGTTTTGGTTCATTTTCGGATTTTATAATATATTTCACTGCTCCATTGGCCAAAGCAGTTTCCGCATCTTGAGTACCAGCCAAATTTGTTAGCATTACCACAGGAATTCTCTTGAGCTCAGGGTCGAGCTTTATCTTTTCCAATACCTGTAAACCATTTAGTTTTGGCATCATAATGTCCAGTAGCACCAGGGTTGGTTTTGTTGTCTTAATTTTTTCAAAACCTTCTTCGCCATCTTCTGCAAACTCAACTTCATAACCCTCAAACTTAAAAATCTTTTGATACATCCTACTCATTAATGGATCGTCTTCTACGATCAGAATTTTTATCATATACCAGTGTACCGCAAAAGGTCTATTATTTAATTAGTTAAATTTTGTATATTTATCAAATGAAGAAATCTAATATTTTTTTGATTTCCGGCATCGTCGTCCTCTTCGCTTCACTTCTTTTTTCCGTTTGGTTCTTTCTTCTTAGACCATCGACTGATCAATCAACTGTTCCCACCAGTGATATTCGTATTGGTTTTTCTCTGGGTGATTTGCGCGAAGAACGTTGGCAAAAAGATCGCGATCTTTTTGTCGCCGCTGCCAAAAAGCTTGGGGCCTATGTTCAGGTTGCTTCAGCCAATTCCGATGCTGATTTGCAGAATACTCAAATTGAAAATATGATTAGTCAAGGAATGGACATTATTGTGATCGTTCCCTACGATAGTGAAAAAGTAAAAACTGCCGTGGATGCAGCGCACAAAGCAAATATTAAACTACTTTCGTACGATCGCTTGATCAGAGGTGCAAATGTCGATTTTTATATTACCTTTGACAACGCCCAAGTTGGCAAACTCCAGGCCCAAGGCGTAACGGCGGTACAAAACAAAGGCAACTTTGCCTACATTGGAGGAGCTCCAACAGATAACAATGCCAGTCTTCTGAAAAAAGGATCCATGGAGGTATTGTCTCCTTTGATCAAGGACGGTTCCATCAAGCTTGTTATCGACAAGTTAACAGAAGGCTGGAAACCAGAAGAGGCATATAAAACAATCAAAGAATATCTATCAAAAGGTGGAAAACTAGATGCTGTTGTTGCCGCCAACGATGGCACGGCTTTTGGAGTTATCAGAGCATTAAAAGAACATGGTCTAGAAGGAAAAGTACCTGTTTCCGGTCAAGATGCCGAGCTCTCCGCTTGTCAGAGAGTAGTTGCAGGAACACAAACAGTTACTGTCTATAAACCACTTAATCTAATTGCCGAGAAAGCCGCCGAGATAGCAGTTTCTATGGCTCGTGGTGGTATTCCAACTTCTAATAACAAAACAAACGATGGCAACATCGATGTTCCTTCGCTTTACCTAGAGCCAATTCTGGTCACCAGAGAAAATATTGACGAAATTATCATCAAAGGCGGTTTTTATACCAAAGCCCAGGTCTATCAGAAAATTAAGTAGTATGAATAGTATTCGTCGCAAGATTCAAAGTGCTCTTATCGGTAGTATTTTGGTTATTGGTATTTTTGCTGCGGCAGTCATATTTGTCAATGAACTTCTGGCTCAGAAGAACCAACATGTCATTGAGACAATGACCAAGGAGTACAACATCATCTCTCTTACCGACAACTTGATTTTGAAATTCAATGATGTCGTTAAAAGTTCGGGAGATGCTACTGCCATCACCGAATACAATTCCCTCAAAAATACCCTTCTTAGTAACATCGCTTCTCTTAAGGTGCAAATATCTTCTCACGAAAGCCGAACTACTCTTGTTGGTGTCGAAAATACTGTCAACAAAGTTCTTTCTAGTACCGACACTGGTATTGACGAGATGAAAAAAAACAATTTACCCGACTTTTCCGATTATTTTAGTGAAGCCAACAAACAGAATGTTTTTGTCAAAGACAATGTCCAGACATTACTCCAAAAAGAGCTCGAATATCTGTCCGCTAATCAAGCCGACACTCAGCATACCACCCGAACTATTCTTGCCATCTCTGGTGGTCTGTTGGCACTATTGATTGTAATCATGTTATTTCTCGCTTCCTCTTTTTCCCGACAACTAGTTTTGCCTATTGAGAAGCTTTCCGACACCGCCCGGCGTGTTGCTGCCGGCGATATTGATATCAAGATCGATCAAATACTACTTGATCAGCAGGACGAGGTGGGTATTTTGTCAAATTCTTTCGTCAATATGGTTACTACCATCAAGTCCAAAATTAATGAATTAAGCAGTTCCAACAGTCAGCTTGAGGCCTCAAAAGCCGCGCTTGAAAAAGGTAATAAGCAACTTGAAAAGTTTAATTCCTTAATGGTTGGTCGTGAATTAAAGATGGTTGAACTCAAGGAGAAGATAGCTCAGTTGGAAGGGTAAATGAGAATACCGATCCTTTGCCTTCCTCCGACTTTTCTAGCTCCAGCTTACCCCCCATACCTTCAATCATCATTCTCGATATATAAAGCCCCAATCCTGTCCCTCCCGCTGTATCCCGTGTGAACAAGCTTTCTCCTGCTTGCTGAAATTTTCGGAATAGTAGGTTTTGCTGGGCCGGTGATATTCCTCGGCCAGTATCTGTTACTAGTACCTTAGTATATTTTGGCATCACCTCAACGTCAATTTTAATCCGACCCTTGGACGTAAATTTAATAGCATTCCCCACCAAGTTAACCAGCACCTGTCTCACCTTATCAGTATCTCCCACGACATTCAATTTATTTTTGGCAGGAATATAATCAATGCTCAGGTTCTTTCGCGAACTAGTTACATCATATTCTTTAATGGTTTCTGGTATTAATTCATTGATATCAAATACTTTGATGTCAAATGACATCCTCCCTTGCTCCAATCGTGATAGGTTTAGAAAATCATTGACTATATTTATCAGCCGAATGCTTGATTCATGAACATCATCAATCATCGATTTTAACTCCGGTTCTTTAATCGCCTCAGCATAATATTCCAGTATCATCGAGGTGTTGCCTCTAATTGCTGTCAATGGAGTTCTTAGCTCGTGGGAGGCGATTGAGAAAAACTCGTCCTTTGATCTTTCTAGCACCTTAGCTTCGGTAATATCCTGAATTAAGGCCACAATTCCAATACACACCGACTCGGCTCCCTCAGTCAATATCGGCGACAACATGATCTGTAAGATTTTGCCTTTGTATTCGACATCCGACGCCACAAATCTCTTTTTCTCAATTCCACATTTTTCCAAATATTTATCCAAATCTATCTTGTCAGCTAATATATTCTTTAATTCTTTTAAATTATCTTGATCAGTTTTGTGGCCTAATAAGTCTTTGGCAATTGCATTAATCACTGTCATCCTCTTTCCGACATCCACCATCAAAAATCCTAACGGCAAATTATGAATTGACGACAACATTTTTGCCTTTGCCTGCGCCAGCTCAGATGTCCGCTCCTCCACTTTCATCTCCACCCCTTGCTTCTCGCTTGCCAGCTGTTTTTCCAACTCGCGGCTATCCTCGAGTAGATTCAACATCGCGCTTTGAACCATCGATTGCCTTTGTTTTTCCTTCTCTAGAACCGACAAATTCTCCGACAACTTCTGCTCAGTCTCTTCCTTTGATGACACCAGTTCTTGCAAAGCCGACGTCTTCTCGGACAAATTCGCCCTGGCTTCACCCGAGGTTTTCTCGTAATAATACATGATAAACGCAACCACAACTACCATCACCAACATTTGCATCAACTGGCCATATTCGAAATACAATTCACTTACCCCGGCCACATTTAAAAAGGCGACTATCATCGTTATCAAAATCCCCAGCATAACCCAAATGGCACCCTGTTTTTTACCAAACAAAATAAAACTATTAACAGGTAACAGCGACCACCAAATTAATCCTGCGCCTCCCAACCCGCCGGAAAATAGCACCATAGTTAATACCAACTGAACACCTGTCCAAGCAATAATCGCCGGCCAAAAATACGACTTCTTTTTCTTAACCAAATATAATCCCACTCCCAACCCCAACGCGCCAAACCCCTCAACTGCCGCAATTATTAATCTACCATTTAATACATAAAACACTGTAAAAATTGCCAAAGTTAATCCGCTGACAATCAAAATTACCGAAAGTAAAGTTTCCCGCCAATATTCTTCTTGACTCACTTTTGTTTTGTTTCAAAACTTTTTAACTTTTCCTTTAACTCTATCATCTTTAACTCCCTGTCGACCATTACCTCGTTTAAGTGCTCCAATTCCTTGGCATACTTATCTTTTTTAGCCGACTCTTCCTTAATCAATGTCACATCTTCTCCTAAGCTCAAAGTAGCCATAATTTCTCCATTGACATCTTTAATCACCGAGTTATGCCAGGAAATTAACAACTGTTGTCCGCTTTTTGTCAGAACCTTATTTTCCATATCCACATTTTCTTCCAGCTTTCCAGCCAGTATTTTTTCAAATGTTTTCTTCACCGCCAACCTCTGGTTTTGTGGAATACAACGATCAATCCAGTCTATATCGATCAGCTCATCTTTTTGATATTCCAAAATCTCCAACCCCTTTTTGTTAATCATCATTACCTTTCCATCTGCATCCAACATCACCACCATCGCATTAATCAAATCGATAATTGAATCTCCTTTCTGTTTTTCCATTGACCAGGAACCAAGCATTTTATTAATTTCTTTTCTTAAAATATCAATTTCGTCAATTGTTTTGGTTCCCTCACCCAAACGATTATTAAAAAGCTTTGATTTTCCCAAATTATTGACATCTTCTGATAATAAAAAGATTTTTTTCAACACCACCTTATCCAATAACAAAAAGTTAAATCCAACCATAAAAATACCTCCTACACCCAACAACCCGATCATCAACAACATTGCATTTTTCCCCTGAATTGATATATCTCTCCCAATATCTGACCTAACAATCGCCTGGGGTTTTCCAAACACATCTTTGATTACCAAATATCCCGAAATAATTTTATTATCCAAAATTCTAACTAATTGAGTTGTCTTATTTTTCAAATACAAATCCTTGGCAACTTTGTAATCTGGAAGCATTTCCGAATCATCCCACGACGACATATCTGCTTCAAATTGAGTCAGATCTTTCATTGAATTTAAAATCGAATCATCTAAATAGCGCCCAAAAACCATGCTCCCGTTGGGAGTTCCCAGTCCACCACTTTGCAAAATATCCCGAGCCACAAAAAGTAGCAATCCCTCATCCGTTCTGATCAAACCTCTTTTATATCCCAATTCTTTGTCTGCTTTTAATAAGGCACTTCCAGTTGCAAAAAACTGATTGTACATCTGAATCGGTTGATCTTTACTATTCACCAAAAAACCATCTTTATCGATAAATAGAACTTCGTCTATTCCTAACGCCTCAAAAGTCCCTTCAGCCAAGTTAGATTTAACATATTCATCATTTTTATCGCTTATATATTTGTAGGTATCATCCCAGTTCGTCCAATCAACCAATTTGTTGTTAATTTGAACCAAGCGATCATCGATAATTGCCTCAATTCGTCGAATATTTCTTTCGACTCTTTGATCTTCAATTTTCTGAAATTGTACCAATATGACTTGACGGATAATCGTCGTTGTCGCTACCAATGAAATAATTGCCAAACAAATCGAGATAATCAACGATTTCTTTTTTAGCCCCATATTATTTTAGTTGATTAAATATATATTTTGAAATATAAAATGATGGAAATGTCGACAAAATTATCAAAGCAACTGTAACTAAAAAGGTCAGTTCAATTGATTTTCCCGCTGCCAGAAATATTGCATTAGACGGTTTTCCCGCCAACAACATCCCCACTACCTCATTATTAACATCTTTTAGAGGGTGATACACTGCAAAATAAGAGGCGTTTAATAACGATATCAATCCCGAAAAGTCTTCTCCTTTTGTTAAGACTATATTTTTTATTTCTTTGTTTGATTCTCTTATTCCAATCGGCCTTGTTGTCCCGCTCAAGTCCGATATTGTCGTGGCTGATAAAATTTCTCCCCCATATACTCCTACTTCTAGTCCGGTCACCTGTTTTATCCCATCCAAAAAGTTATTATCCAATGACAGCGCCACTATCGTTACTCCAACAACTTTATCATCCAGTTTAATTGGAACCATCGCCCTAACCATAACTACCGGTGCCAACACCGCCTCTCGAGTGACCAATGATGATAAATTTTCCCCAACCAACGCTCTTTTAACCAAAGAATCATTTGACAATGAATCTCCAATCCTATCTTTTTCTTCTCCGCGAGCTACCACCTGTCCCATTTCATCAACAATTACTACGCTACTCAATTTTTTCGATAACAGTAATTCCTCAGCCAAAGTCGACAGAGTTTTTTTGTCTTTGTTCGTTATGGCTTCGGCTACTTTTGAATTCTGGGATAATATATACGCACCCGATAAAGCTTCTGACTTTTTAGTATCCAAAGCAAATGACAGAACTGAAACATCGGTCTTCAATCTAGCCAAAGTTTCATCCGATAGGTTTTTTAAAAGTAAAAGAGTAAAAGAAACAGTTGTCAATAAAAATATTGACAAAATTGTTGTTGTAAAAATTATGAATAATTGGGTGTTAATTCTTTTTAAAAGATAAGAAAATGCCCATTTGATTAGAACGGCAGACCCTATCAATAACACCCCGTGAGCTACTATCCATAGTGGACCAAACGGTGCCACCAATCTAAAAATATCCACATTCAAACTTTCTCCAAACAATATCGGCACTGTTAATAACTCGTAAATTGAAAACAGAAAAAAAGCCAAAGAAACTTTTTTAGTATGATTCTCCAATCCCAAAGTCGCTCGACGTAAGTACAGCCAAGCAGCTATTGCCGTCAACACTGGGGTTAATAGTAGGGGAATCGCCCTGTTAGAAATCGCCACCCCAATAGCCAATTTTGGTTTTGGAATCAACGGATCAATAATTAATCCCAAAATTAAAAAAATGTAACCTACTATCTTTACTCCAATAGATATTTTTTCACCAACTCCTCCGCCTAATAGCGGGGTCGCCAAGCTAGTCGTTTCGACCAACACCGAATGAGCTAAGAATGACAAGGAAAGCAACAGAAATCCCGTAATTTTTAACCCTTCTTTAAACGTCTTTCTCTCCCACCATGCATCTGCGTATAACCAAAAAATAGCAAAAAATGCCAAGGCTGCAAATAAATTAACTGCAAAATGAAAATTTTCTAACAAAAATTGATACCACATAATTTTTTAATTTAAAATTTTCTCCAATAAAGTATATTTATTTAGCAAACCGATATCTACACTTTTAATAATACCTTTTCTATCAATAAAAATATGGGTTGGTAGCGATTCTAAGCCCAAAGGTGTCACCAAAATTCCATCAGCGTCAGCAATCAAGGGAACTTTATAACCTCCATTCTTTTTAAAAATATCCATTTTGGAAATCGACTCTTGAACTGCCACCGCCATCACATTGATTCCACTATTCTCAGCTTTAAATTGGTCTAATTCTATTAACTGATCTGATGTTTGTGGTTCCCAAGTTGAAACAAAAGTTATTACAGTCGGTCTCCCCAATATAGAAGTACTACTAAATAAATTGTCCTGGTAACTCAAATCAAAGTCAGGTATCGCTCTTCCAACCAGCGTGGAAGACATCCTTTCTTGTTGCCTTCCTGTCAATTTAATTGGAACAATATCTGCCCACCAATCCCACAAAAACTTTTTTTCCATTTTAAAATCTTGGTTTACTGGAGTTACTAAGTCTAGGTTAAAAATTTCTGTTCTAATTTTTCTCTTTCCTGTTGCTTCGACCTCTAAAAAGTATTTTCCCGCCGGAAGTATAAGTTGATACTCTCCGTTTTCATCAGTTTCTATCGGATTATTTTGCATATACGGCGAAGCATCCCATAGAACAAAGTCGTTCAACGACTTCTCAAATGTATACACTTTAATTTTGGCTTTTGCCTCGGTTTTTCCCGGAGACAAGCTAATTAACGTACTTAAATTTCTTTCTGTTTCATTTTTCGCCCCGTCAATCGATTTTGTTTTTAACTTAAAAATCCCAGCTCTATCTGTTTTAATCGTCCCTTTCCACAATCCACTTTCTTCATTTTTGATTAATGCAAATTTTTGTGAATCCACCAACAAGTCGATACTTGTCGGCCCACCCACCGCCGACAATACGGTTGTAGTTTCCATACCTGCAATCGTATAAATTTTGCCACTCGGATCAGGCCTCAATATCATCGGCCCCAAAGAGAATAGCCCGCCTCCGACTTGAGGGGGCAACCTATCGATTATCAAAGTAAATACTTTACTCATTCCCACATTCCCCGATGCGTCTTTTGCTCTTAATTTAACCGAATAATTCCCATCATCCAATCTGCCAGGTGTAAATTCAAAATTTGTTGATTTATTACCTATGTCACTTATATCATCTACCGATAACCAATTTTTACCTCCATCCATAGAATAATCTGCACTTATAATTCCTGCATTTACTTCCCCGCCATCAATTATTTTTCCAATCACAGTTGGTGCAGCCTCAAAAACCTTAGAAAAGTCAGTCGTAATATTTATTGTTGGTGCTACTGTATCTTTTAATATTTTTGTTACCAAATTGGTTGTGGTAGTTGTTGTGGTTGTGGTGGTATTAACCGTCACTGTCGAAGTCACCACTCTTGTTGATCCCACTTCTGTAGTTGTAAAAGTCGCATCGTTTGTAATAGTGTTGCCTTCTTCGCCGGTTGCTGAAATTTGATAATGGTAAACGGTGCTTGGGGATAGTCCAGTCATGCTCACCGAATGCGATGTCCCATTGGCGCTATATAAAATTGATCCATAGCTACTTGTTAAACCATAATTTACCGTTCCAGTTGCTGTCATATTGGTAGTCCAAGTCAATACAGCAGAATTATTTCCTACAGATAGGGTTGAGTTGTTAATGGACAAAGAAGGTGGCGGTGTCGAGTCCGGAGCCTGCGGTTCCTCCGGTGGAGTATTGGTGACATAAAAAGTAAGCGGGTTGCAATCTTCTGTCGGATTACCTGAAGTATCTGTCGACGTTTGCCAATTCCAATCAAAAGATCCTTCATCGGCCGAAACATCCCCTGTAATTCTAAAGCTAACCGAATTCCCCGGACTAATCGCTCCTCCAGAAAAAACATTTACATCACTTCCAAACATAGCCATCCATCCCGAATCTTGAATTTCAGTTTGAATAGAAGTTAAAAATGAAGAAAAATTTATTGGAATACTCACCCAAGTAATAGGAGTATCCCCATTATTACTCACATTTATTGTTTTTGATTGATTGCTTCCCGGGGAAAAATATGGATTGTCAACCGTAACATCACAAGCTGCATTCACTTTTTCCACCACCAAAAACATCAGTAGAACAAAAAATAATAAAACTTTCTTAAAACAAGGCATTAATTAATAATAATACACATAGCCTTATCTTGATATAATTTTGCTAAAGCATGACAGCCCAAGTAGCTAATTTCTCCATGAATGTTGATGATATTTTTAACCCTTTTTATGTTGCCGTCGCTACTGGAGCGGCTACTTGCCAAAATAACACCGATCCTAGGGGAGGAACCTGGACTTCTCGCACCATGCCAGCATCTACCGTCTGGCAAAGTGTTGATTATGGCAATGGCATAATTGTCGCTGTTTCTTCTACCTCTGGTCAAATTGCCGCCACCTCTATCGACGGCGGTACAACTTGGATTCAAAGGACCTTGCCCACTGCTACAACCTGGTTTGCCGTTAAGTATGGCGATTTGGCCGTCAATGATAAGTGGGTTGCGGTCTCCAGCGCTGGTAACTATGCCGCCACCTCCCCCGACGGCTGCACTTGGACAGCTCGATCAATAACTGGCACTGCCTATGCTTGGAAATCAATGGCTTATGGCAACGGCGTCTGGGTGGCTTTGGCCAATGCTTCCGAGTCTAATACTTTACGAACAGCAGTTTCTTCCGATGGTATTACTTGGTCCAACAACAACACTACTTCTATTACTTGTCCCGGAACATGGTCTTCCGTTTTTTTTGGCAATGGCCGGTTCGTAGCCGTTTGTTCGGGTAGTACCAAAGCTGCCTATTCGACCGATGGTATTAATTGGACAGAAACAACCTTACCATCAAGTACTGCTTGGATTTCTGTAACTTACGGCGATAATGTCTGGATTGCTGTCACAGCCACCAACAGCGACAAAGCCGCCCGTTCTATCGACAATGGAGCTACTTGGAGCGAAATTACCTTCCCCGCCGCCTCTACTTGGCGATCGGTTATTTTTGGTAAAAATATTGCCGGAGAGGGTGTTTTTGCTGGCATTGGTGCCACCACTGTTGGCAATTATTCTATCGATGGCGGGATTACTTGGGCTGCTAAAACCCAGGTTACCATGACCTACACCGCCGCCTGTTATGCTCCAGTCCGCTGGTACAGTGCCGACACCCTCACCATCAACAACCAAGCAAATATTGCCGTTAACACCGATCAAAAAAGGTTTTGGTACACCATGTCCATTACCAACGGTGTTCTAGATATCCAAAATAGTAGCACCACCTCCTCCATTTCTTTTTCAATGGGTCGTTCGACGGGTGCGGGTGTGTGTAGTATCACTCCCGCCTCTGGTTTGGGAAGTATCAATATCGATGGCAATTGGATTAATCTTGGCACTGGCAATGGTTCCGCCAATCAGGTTTTTACCGCTCCTTTCACCGATTACATTCCCGCTGTTTGGGTCGATGTTGGAGGTACGGTAACTCAGTGGATCAATGCTACCGGTGCTTATGGCGACAACAACCCGGTTATGCACGAAGGTCTACATGCTGTCGGAACCGGTAAACGGGGCAATTTTTTTGTTCAAGGGGCAGCCTCCGCACCCTATGGTCCAATTAATATTAATGCTATTACCGCCACTTATGCCAACCAAAGAGGTACTCGATATCTTGTCGTTGATAGCACTACCGGGATTACTGCCGGTGCTCAAATTTTTGGTACTGGTCTTCCCGCCGCCTCAGTTATTAACCGAGTCATCTCCTCCACTGAATTAGAGTTAAATCTACCCATAACCTATGCCCCCAGAACTGACTGGTCAGCAGTTGCCTATGGTTATGTGGGGGGTACTACACACACCTTTGTTGCTCTTTCTAAAACTTACTCCGACACTGCCGCCTACTCGACCAATGGGGGAGTCACCTGGACCAAAACCTCAATGCCCTTTATCGGCGAATGGTCAGCCATTTGTTACGGTTCAACTTCAGCCCGATTTGTTGCTGTTTGTAAAAATT
>Ga0209800_10002567_pt1 | contig 15888 bp, 10 predicted proteins | sample Higcelweek8metaG_FD_187174 | JGI IMG/M metagenome (GOLD analysis project Ga0209800, IMG submission 187174) | Freshwater pond sediment microbial communities from the University of Edinburgh, under environmental carbon perturbations - High... | ecosystem: Environmental > Aquatic > Freshwater >...
CGCTTTTGCTGCCGCATGGGCCAGAGGCCGCCGAGCTGGCCCGGGCCAACCAGGCCTTTGTTGAGGATGCGCGCGCCTTGCGCCGGGCGGCCTCCGCGCGCGACGCGTCCGCCCTGGCCGAGGTTTTGGCGCGGCTGGACCGGCGCAGGTCGGCCTGCCACGCTCAGTTCCGCTGAGGTTCGGCGGCAGAAATTTCATCCCCGCAGACGCATGCAGCCGTTGCGGGCAAGGAGCACAGATGACGCGTCCGCATCAGCACGAGGGCTGCCACGCCCTGACGGTCAAGCCCGTTACGCCGGAAGTGACCGAGTTCGACGAGCGGCTTTTCGCCCAGCTCATCGACACGCGTCTGGACGCCAAGGCCGAGGCGCGCATTCTGAAGCCCGGCGTGGTGCAGCCCGCGCAGGACTCCGTCCTGGCCGTGCACTGGCACCCGGAGCACGTGCCCCTGCCGCTCATCAAGCGGCGCATAGAGGCCAGCTACCCGGCCATGCGCAAAAGCCTCATCATCCCCACCCAGCACAACGAGCTGCTGGAATACGGGCCGTACACCGGGGTGGAGGTGGATTGCTACTCGCGCGGGTTCAACCAGAAGGTGCAGCTGCTGCTGCACTTCCGCACTGAGAAGCTGGGCGAGGCCCATGTGCTCAAGAGCATGCTGGCGCACACCCATGCCTACCGCTCAAGCCAGCTTTTCGATTACCTGACGACCATAACGAGGCCCGACGAGGCCCGGCTGGCCCTGGCCGCGAAAGAGGCCGGCGCCGACCCGGAGCTGGTTGATCTGGCGCGGGCCTGCTGCCTCAAGCTGGAGGCCCTCATGGAGCGCCACGCGGGCGACATGCCCGTGGACGCCATCAAGAACAAGCTGGTGCGCAACTTTGTGGACGGCTTGCGCCCGCTCCTGGGCGAGGCCACGGCCAACCGCGTGCAGGTGTTTCTGAAAGAGGTCAAGGCGGTGGTCAAGGCCCAGTTCCCGCTCTCGTATTTCTACCGCACCACGGAGTTCATCGAGGAGGCGCGCGCCCTTGGCGGCGGCGTGGTCATCCCCCACCCGGAGCAGTTTTGGCCCATTTTGCTGGCCAGCTACGATGTGGACGGCTATGAGGTGTGGAACCCGCAGTCGCAGCGCTACACGGAGTTCCTCATTTCCGTTCTGTACGAGAAGAACCGCAGGCGCGGCAACGGCGAGCGCCGCATGCTGGTGTTCATGGGCGACGACACCCACATGGGTGAAAAAACCCTGCCACGCAGCGGCGGAACAGACCCGGCCAAGGCCAACCGCGAGATAGGCCTGCAGCCCGCCTGGGACGATCTTTCCATCGGCAAGAAGCTGATCGTGGCCGACATGGACCGCGCTCGCGTCATTGAGGAATATTCCGCCCGGTTGGACGGCTAGGCCATAAGGGGGGCACATGGGAACTGACCAGAAATTCGTATTCGAGTCCATGCAGGACGCCGAAAGCATCCGCAAGTACCTGGAGGCCGTCATGGAAGGCCTGAGCAAGGGACGGCTTGCCGTGGCCGCCGGGCAGGAGCAGTTCGTCCTCCAGCCCACGGACCTGCTGACCTTTACCGTGAAGGCCAGAAAGCGCGGCCGCTCCGGGCGGCTTTCCCTCACCATCTCCTGGCGCTGCCCGGAGGAGGACGCCCCAAAGGCCGGGGAAACCCTGAAGATCGAGGCATGATATGAGCGGCCTGGAAGGCTTGGAGGAGAATTTCCGCTTTCTCGTGCTTGAGGTGACGAGCCAGATGGCCGAGACGCGCGCCTTTGTGGCCGCGCCCACCCATGCGGGCTATGACAAAGTCGTCTCCCGCGACGACTACATCGACAACCTGAAGAACATCGTCGAGGACGCCTGCTACTCGCGCATCCACAGCGCGCGCGGGCTGTCCAAGCGCGACATCGACCGCATCCGCGGCCTGCAGATCATCTCCGCCAACCTGGAGCGCATTGCCGACTACTGCGTGAACATCGCCGGGCAAATGCGCTACCTGAAGGACCTGAGCGTGCTTTCGCGCCAGGACCCCGGCCCGCTGTTCGACATCATCGACGAAGGGCTCTCGCGCATTCTGGAGGTCCGCTCCCGGGCGGACGTGAACGGCGCCCTGGGCATCTGCCGGGCGGAGTTCGACCTGGACCGGCTGTACAAGGACGCCTTCGACGCGCTGATGGAAGAGCTGCGCCAGGGGCGCGACGTGCAGAACGGCGTCACCGCCATTTTCATCTTCCGCTACCTGGAGCGCATCGGCGATTCGCTTCTGAACGTCGGCGAGGCGCTGCTCTTCTCGGTCATTGGCGAGAAAATCAAGATCGAGCAGTTCCAGGCACTGCAGCAAACTCTTTCCACGGCCGGGTTCGAGGGCGACGTGGCGGACATAGACTTCCGCTCCATTTGGGGCACGCGCTCCGGCTGCCGCATCGGCCGGGTGAGCCCCAAGGACGCGGCTCAGGACGCCCCGGCGGACCCGACCCAGGGGGGCGTGTTCAAGGAGGGCAACCTCAAGAAGATCCGCCGCGAGCGAGAGAATCTGGAATACTGGGCCAAGGTTTCGCCCGGCACCGGGCCGCGCATCTTCAGCTACCATGAGGAAGGCGACAGCGCCTCCATGCTGGTGGAGTTCCTGCCCGGCTGCACCTGGACCGAGGTGGTGCTCACCGCCGAGGCGGACATGCTGGAGGACGCCATCTTCGTGTTCGAGCAGACCGTGGGCGACATCTGGCGCTCCACGCTGGAGCGCGGCGAAACGCCCCTGGACTACATGGAGCAACTGGAGCGCCGCATGCCCGCCGTGCGTCACGTGCATCCGGATTTCTTCCGCCAGGAGCGCAGCCTGGGCGGGGCGGTCATCCCCTCGACCGAGGAGCTCATCGCCCAGTGCAAAGCAGTGGAGGCCACCCTGCGCGCGCCCATGACCGTGCTGCTGCACGGCGACTTCAACGCCAACAACATCGTCTTCGACCAGGGCGCGCCGCGCGTGCACTACGTGGACCTGCACCGCACCCACAGGGGCGACTTCATCCAGGACGCCTCGGTGTTCCTGGTGTCCTTCTTCCGCATGCCCATCTTCGAGGCCTCGCTGCGGCGGCGCATCAACCACATGATCGCCTCGTTCTACGAGCATTCCAGCGCCTTTGCGGACGACATCGGGGACGAGGTCTGGCAGGCCCGCCTGGCCCTTGGACTGGCGCGCTCGCTTATGACCAGCACGCGCTTTGAGCTCAACTACGACTTCGCCAAGGAGATGTTCCTGCGCGGCCACTACCTGCTGGAGGGGCTTGTGGCCCACGCGGGCCAACCCTGGGAGGCCTACCGACTGCCCAGGCCGATCCTGTTCTATTAGGGCATGGGGAGGGGGAACGCCGTGCGCATCGCCGTTGTGGGAATAGCCGGGGGCTGGTCCTCTGAAATTTTGGCCGACGCCGTGGGCAAAGCCACCGGGCAGCGTTTGCTGGTGGACTTGGACCGCGCGCGGCTCGACCTTGCCGCCGGACGGCTTTGGTGCCCGGACCAGGACGGCCGGGCCGTGGACTTGTGCGGGCTGGACGCCCTGTGCGTGAAGAAGGTCGCCAGCGGCTACTCCCCACGGATGATCGACCGGCTGGAGATGCTGCGCGTGGCGGCGGCGCGCGGGGTGCGCTGCTTTTCCGATCCTTCGCTGATTCTGCGCCTGGTGGACCGCCTGGCCTGCACCGTGACCCTGGCGAACGCGGGCATCCCCCTGCCGCCGACCACCATCACCGAGGACGCGGACCAGGCGCTGGACGCCGTGCGCGCCTATGGCCGCGCCGTGCTCAAACCCCTGTTCACCTCAAAGGCCCGGGGCATGGCCCTGCTGGACGCCGAGGCCCTGGACCCCAGCGAAATCGCCACGGCCCTGGCCGGATTCCGCGCCGCCAATCCGGTCATGTACATCCAGCAGGCCGTGGATTTGCGCGGCCAGGATTTGGGCGTGTGCTTTCTTGGCGGCGAGTATCTGGGCACCTACGCCCGCCGCAAGGGCGCGGCGCCCGGGGGCGAGTCCGCCTGGAGCACCAGCACGGCCAGCGGCGGCCGCTACGCCGCCTTTGATCCCCCGCAGGACATCATCGACCTGGCCCACAAGGCACAAGCGCCCTTCGGCCTGGATTTCACCTGCGTGGACGTGGCCCTGACTGACGCCGGGCCGTATGTCTTTGAGGTCTCGGCCTTTGGCGGCTTCCGGGGCCTGCTGCAGGCGCGCGGCCTGGATGTTGCGCAGCTGTTCACGGCCCATGTGTTGCGGGAGCTTGCGCGGTGAGCGCGCCCTTTTCCCCCGCGCCCGGCGCTCCCGCCTTCGATGCGCTGGCTCGCGCCCTGGCGGAGCGGGAGCCTGCGCCGCACAGCCTTTGCCTGCGGCTGGAGGAGCTGACGCTCCGGGTGCGCTCCAACTCGGGCCTAGTTATTGATGATCTGCGCGGCTACTTCGCGCCGTTTCTCGTTCCGGAAACCGCCCCGGCGGACCTGGATTTTCTGCTCCTCGACGGCCCGGTGGAGACCCCGCCCGTGGAGCTTGCCACCCGGCCTCATCTGCCCGGCAAGCGGCCGGACAAGGAGCGCGCGGCGGACCTGCCCGGAGCGGACGGCGGCGGCCGCCTGGTGCGCAAGCAGGCCACGGGCATGCTGTTCGCGTTCGGGGGCGGCTGGAACATCGCCCTGGGGCCTTGCGCACAAAACCGCAACCAGCTGGTGAATTTTCTCTGCACGCGCTACATGGAGCGCCGCGTGGCCCAGGGCTGGGTTCTGGGGCACGCCGCTGGCGTGGTTCCCGGCGCTGGCGGTGCGCGGGCGCTTGCTCTGTGCGGCTTCGCAGGCATGGGCAAAAGCACGCTGGCCCTGCATCTGGTGGCGCGCGGCTACGATTTTTTGAGCAACGACAGGGTGCTGGTGGAGCCGCGCTCCGCCAGCGCACCCGTCAGCGCGCCCGTGCTGCACGGCATTCCCAAGCATCCGCGCCTGAATCCCGGCACGGCGCTGGGCAATCCGGAGCTGGCCCCTCTTCTGGCCCGCGCCCTGCCGGAAGCCTCGCGCCGGGCCTACTCGAGCCTGCCCGAAACCGCGCTCTATGCCGTGGAGGACAAGTACGACGCCATCATCGACAGCTGCTTTACGGCCGCAGGCGCAGGCGGCTCGCGCTTTCGCCTTGCCGCGCCGCTGGCCGGGCTGGTGGTGCTGAACTGGAAGCACGGCGGCGGAGCCATGCAGGCCCGGCGCGTGGAGCTTGCCGCGCGGCCGGATTTGCTGGAGGCTTTGCGCAAGCCGCCGGGAGCGTTTTATCTGCCCGGAGCCCTTGAGACGGCGCGGCTCACGGCGGCGGAGTGCCTGGAGACCCTTTCCGGCGTGCCCGTGCTGGAGCTTGCGGGCGGCTCGGATTTTTCGGCCGGGGCCACGGCCTGCCAGAATTTTTTGGACGCATAGCACAAGGACGGAACCATGAGCGGCAACACCTTCGGCACCCTTTTCAAGCTCACCACCTTTGGCGAGTCCCACGGCATGGGCCTGGGCGGCGTGGTGGACGGCTGTCCTCCGGGCATCGTCCTGAACGAGGACATCCTCCAGCGCGAGCTGGACCGCCGCAAGCCCGGCCAGGGCGGCCTTGCCGCCACGGCCCGCAAGGAATCCGACGCGGTGCGCCTGCTTTCCGGCGTGTTCGAGGGCAAGACCACGGGCACGCCCATCGGCTTCAGCGTCATGAACGAGGACCAGCGCTCGCGCGACTATTCGGCCATCAAGGACGTGTACCGGCCGGGCCATGCGGATTTGGGCTACGACGCCAAGTTCGGCGTGCGCGACTACCGGGGCGGGGGGCGCTCCTCCGGCCGGGAGACGGTTGCGCGGGTGGCGGGCGGGGCCATAGCCCAGGAGCTGCTGCGGGGCGAGGGCATCACGGTCAGCGCCGCCACGGTGGAGCTGGGCGGCATTCCCGCCGCGGCGCGGGATTTCGACGGCGCGCTGGACCGGCCGTTCTTCAGCGCCGATGCCGACATCGTGCCCATTTGGGAGCAGCACGTGCGCACGGTGAAGGGCGCGGGCGACACCCTGGGCGGCATTGTGGAGATACGCGCCACGGGCGTGCCAGCGGGCTTGGGCGAGCCGGTGTTCGACAAGCTGGATGCGCGCCTGGCCTATGCCCTTATGGGCGTGGGCGCGGTGAAGGGCGTGGAGGTGGGCGCGGGGTTCGCGGCAGCAAGGCTGACCGGCGGCCAGAACAACGACCCCATGACGCCTGAGGGCTTTTTATCGAACAACGCCGGGGGTATACTCGGCGGCATGGCCAGCGGACAGGAGATCGTCGTCCGCGTGGCGATAAAGCCCATTCCGTCCATTTCGCTGGAGCAGCAGACCGTGAACCGCAAGGGTGAGGCGGCGCGCATCACCATCGGCGGGCGGCATGACATCTGCGCCATTCCGCGCATCGTGCCGGTGCTCCGGGCCATGGCGCTTTTGACCCTGGCCGACTTTGTGCTGCTGCAGCGCCGCGTGGGGCGCTAGGGCGCTCGTCTCCGGAGGGACGCTAATTTTCGGATGAGGCCGCGTGCCGCACCAGGCACTGCTCCAGGGCGCGGACGAGTTCCTCCGCCACCAGGGGCTTGGGCACAAAGTCGTCCATGCCCAGCTCCAAAAACCGCTTTCTGTCCTTTTCGCGGGCATAGGCTGTCAGCGCGATGATCGGCACGGTCTTGTCCAGGCCGGGCACCTCGCCCTGGCGGATGTGGTGGGTGGCCTCGATGCCGTCCATGAGCGGCATCTGGATGTCCATGAGGATGGCGTCCACCTTGTCCTTGTCCAGGGCGCGCAACGCCTCCACCCCGTTTTCCGCCAGGAAGACCGTGTAGCCCATGCGGCGCAGCAAGGTGGTGGTCATCATGCGGTTTATCACTTCGTCCTCCACCAGCAGAATGCGCTTGCCTGCGGTTGTCATCGCCGGGTGCGGGGCGGGCTTGGCGTCCAGCACGTCGGAGACTCTGGGCAGCGCCAGGCGCAGGTGGAAGAAAAAGCGGCTGCCCTGGCCGGGGCTTGAGGTGGCGGCGATTGTACCGCCCATGAGGGTCACCAGGTTCCGGGCGATGCACAGCCCGACGCCCACGCCGCTGCGGCGCTTGGTCAGCACGTCTTCGGCCAGGGTGAAGCTGTCGAAGATGCATTCAATCTTCTCCGCCTCAATGCCCACGCCCGTGTCGTCCACATGGAACACGAGGTCCACCCCGTTCGGAGCGTGCTCGTCCGGCATTTCGCCATCGCGCTTGGCCCGCACCCGCTCGGCTTCGCTTTGGGAAGGCTCCGCGATGTTCACGCCCATTTCGACGCGCCCGGCGCCGGTGCACTTCAGCGCGTTGCTCATGAGGCAGACGAGCACCTGGCGCACGCGGAACTCGTCGCCGCAGACGCGGTGGGGCACGTCCGGGCGCACGCTGAGCACAAGGGCGAGGCCCTTGAGCTTGGCCTGCACGGAAAAGTTGTTGGCGATGGAGTGCATGAGCTCGACGAGGTCGAACTCCTTGATGATGGGCTCTATGGCCCCGGCCTCAATGTCCGCAAGGTCCAGCAGGTTGTTGATGACGTTGGTGAGGCGCACCGCGGAGTCGCGGATGACCTCCAGGCAGTCCTGCTGTTCCTCGTTCGGGTCGCCAGCCAGGCCCACCTGGGCCATGCCGAGGATGCCGTTCAGCGGCGTGCGCAGCTCGTGGCTTATGTTGGCCAAAAACTGCGACTTCATCACGTTGGCGCTTTCGGCCATGAGCCGGGCGTTCACCAGCTCCTTCTCGCGGCGCAGCTGCTGGGTGATGTCCTGGGAAAATCCCGCCAGCGCGTCGACCTCGCCGGAATCATTGATGACGGGGTAGATGCACACGGAACTGACGCGGTCCTCCAGATCCTCCTGATAGCAGATGGCGCTTTTTTCGCGCAGGGCCATCTGCATCTTGTCCCGGCGCATGCGGGAGCTTTCCTCTGGCAGGTAGGCGTAGGAGGACGTGCCGATGAGTTCCTGGACCGTGCTGCCCCGGCGTTTGGCCGCCTCGTCGTTCAGGGCCAGGAACACGCCCTGCTTGTCCACAAGAATGGCCGATTCCTGGCTGGCGTTCAAAAGGGCCTTTATCTTGCGTTCGGAGTCGATGACCTTTTTTTCTGAAAGTACATACTTGGTCACGTCCTCGCGGATGACGATGCCGCCGATGAGCTTGCCGTCCTTCTTGACCGGGATGGCGCGCATGGTCTGATAGCCGCTTTGTCCGCCGCTGAACTCGGAGGTGAAGACGTTTTCGACCTGGATGGGCTGGCCGTTGAAGACTTCCTCGATGTGCTGGGCCAGTCCGGAGCTGACGATGCCCGGCAGGTCGAAGATGGACTTGCCGAGGTAGTCCTCCTTTTGGCGTTTGTCTTTGGCGAAGTTGTGCAGGTGCCAGTCGTTGACGAAGGTTATTTCGCCCTGGCAGTTGAAGCACATGATGGAGACCGGAGCCAACCCCGCCAGTTCAGTGGCGTCGCATAGGGGTTTTTCCTCGGTTTCCTTTCGGGACATGGCTTCCTCCATCGCTGTGGGCCTGGAAGCGGAACGCGGAAAATGCTGCTTTTGTATTTTAGAAGGTATAGTAGTCTTTCGCACATGGCAACCAATTAGCGGGGGGCATGGCACATGCCTGAAAAAAGCCGCTCGAGTCAGGCTTTGCTCCAGACCTTGGCCAGCACCTCCTGCGCATTGACAAGAACAGCCAGGTAATCAAGCTCCATATCGAGCAACTCCGCATCGCGCTTGCGCAGCCATTCCGAAAGCCAGCCCAGGCGAATCGCCACCAGCACAAGGGTCAGAGTCCGCAGTTCCCGGCTGGGCAGGCCGCCTTCTTTGAGCGCCCGCACAAAGGCCAGCGCGAACCCTCGCGACAGGCCTGATGGATGCTCGAAGCCAGCGCAGCCAAGAACCACAGCGGCATCGTACAGCCTTGGTCGCTTGCCCGCGAATTCCCAGTCGATGAGCGCCCGCAGGGGCCGGTCGTCTTTCTGCCCCCAAATGACGTTCAGCGGGTGCGGATCGCCGTGGGCCAGGGCGCTGGGGCACGCGGCCAGGGCTTCGGCCAGGGGCGCCAGAGCCCGGCGCACAGGCGCAAGGCGGGGCAAAAGCCGCGGCGCGCGGCTGGCCACGGTGCGGAAGAAATCGTCGCGATATTCCGCGAGGCTTGGCTGCTGCGCTTGCGGCAGAGCGGGCAACGCGGCCCCTGCGCGTTGCAGGGCCGAGAGCGCGCGGCCAAGGGCCTGCCCGCGCCAGGCGTGGTCCAGGTAGTCCGGCTGTGGCAGGGGAAAGCCCGCCACATGGGGCGAAAGCTGCCATAGTCCGGCGTGCAGCGGCTCGGATTGGTGGAGAACATACGCGGGGAGATTTGCGGCGTCGGGAGCGGCTTGTGGCGCGGTGACGGGCCGATAGGCCGGGATGATCTCGGCCATGTCCACGTCCTGGTCCATATTCCCAGCCATGGCCGGACCGCGGGCCAGAGCGGCCAGAAGCCCGCCCAATGCTTCGCGCCGGGCGGCCTGGCCGGGGCTGATGCGTTCGAGCATCCAGAGGCGTCCCGTGGCGTCTGTCACGGCGAAGCGTTCTATGGCGCGTTCCGGGCTGCCCGGCAAGGGATGCTCCGGGGCCGGGCGTCCGGGCGCAAGGCCGAAATGAGGCAGCAGATCCGGCAGGCGGGGGGGACCGGGCATGAGGCTCCAAGAAGCCCGGCGCGGCCCCTGGTTCAGGAGCGCCGCGCCGGACGGATGGTGTTAGGCGGGAAGCAGCTCTGCGCGCGCCAGGCGAGCGGCTTCGACCATATTTGTCAGGCTGGCCAGGGTTTCGGGCCAGGCGCGGGTTTTAAGGCCGCAGTCCGGGTTCACCCACAGGCGCTCGGCCGGAATGACCTCGGCCGCGCGGCGCAAGAGGTCCAGCATCTCCGCCGTGCCGGGCACGCGGGGGCTGTGGATGTCGTACACGCCGGGTCCGATTTCGTTGGGATACTGGAAGCGGCGGAAGGCCTCCAGCAGCTCCATGCGGCTGCGGCTGGCCTCGATGCTGATGACGTCCGCGTCGAGCCGGGCGATCCACTCCACTATCTCGTTGAACTCGCAGTAGCACATGTGCGTGTGGATCTGTGTTTGCGGCGCGGCGGCGCCCACGGCCAGACGGAAGGCGTCCACGGCCCAGAGGAGGTACGCGTCCCAGTCCGCGCGCCTGAGGGGCAGGCCCTCGCGCAGGGCGGGCTCGTCTATCTGGATGACCTTGATCCCGGCGGCCTCAAGGTCGGTGACCTCATCGCGCAGGGCAAGAGCGATCTGCCTGCAGGTCTCGGCCCTTGGCTGGTCGTCGCGCACGAAGCTCCAGCACAGGATGGTCACCGGTCCGGTCAGCATGCCCTTCATGGGCTTTGCCGTCACGGACTGGGCGAAGCGGCTCCAGTCGACAGTCATGGGGCCGGGGCGGCTCACATCGCCGTATATCACCGGCGGCTTGACGCAGCGCGAGCCGTAGCTCTGCACCCAGCCGTTCTGGGTGAAGCAGAAGCCGCTCAGCCGTTCGCCGAAGTACTCCACCATGTCGTTGCGCTCCGGCTCGCCATGCACCAGCACATCAAGCCCCAGGCGCTCCTGAATGCCTACGGCGTCGCGGATAGTGTCCTCAATGAAGGCGTTGTAGCCCTCGGGCGAAAGCTCGCCCTTTTTGAGCCTGGCCCGGGCGGAGCGGACTTCTTTGGTTTGCGGAAAGGAGCCGATGGTGGTGGTGGGCAGAGGCGGCAGCCCGAGAGCTCCGCGCTGGAGCAGCGCCCGCTCGGCGTAGGGCAGGGGGCGGGCCAGCATGTCCGGGCCGGTTTCCTTCATGCGCCGGGCCACGTCCGGGTTGTTCAGCAGGGGGCTTTCGGCGCGGGCCTTGCGGATGCGCCGGTTCTCGGCCAGCCAGTCCGCGCAGGAAACGCCGCGGCTGCGGTCCAATCCGCCAGCGCAGTCCGCCAGCTTGCGCACCTCCCCGCATTTCTGCAGAGCGAAGGCCATCCACTGGCGCACCTCCGGGTTGAGCCGCGTCTCGCCCTCCAGATCGACAGGGCTGTGCAGCAGCGAGCAGGACGGAGCCACAAGCACCCGCTCCTGGCCCAGGGCCAGCACTGCGTGGTCCAGCAGGGCCAGCGCCTTGTCCGCGTCCACGCGCCAGATGTTGCGGCCGTCCACCACGCCAAGGGACAGGGCCGTGCCCTGCGCCAAGTGGGCGTACACGCCCGCCAACTGCTCCGGCGCGCGCACCAGGTCCAGGTGCAGGGCGTCCAGCTCCAGGCCGGAGTAAACGTCCGCGTTTTGGCCCACGCCGCCAAAGTAGGTGGCGAGCATGACCTTGGCCGGTTTTGCGGCCTGAACGAGCCTGGACAGCGCGCTGCGGAATTTGCGCGGCAGGTGCTGCGGCAAATCCAGGGCCAGCACCGGCTCGTCGATCTGAATCCACTCCGCCCGTTGGGCGAGCTGGCCGATGAGCTTGGCGTAGGCTTCGGTAAGGGCGGGCAAAAGCTCAAAGCGGTCAAAGTCGGCATCCACACTTTTGCTTAAGTGCAGGAAGGTGCAAGGGCCGGGCAGCACCACCTTGGCGCGGAAGCCCGCGGCCTCGGCTTCGGCCAGCTGCTCCAGCAGGTCGCGCGCGTCCGGGGCGAAGGTCTGCCCATGGCGCAGTTCCGGCACGATGTAGTGGTAGTTGGTGTCGAACCACTTGGTCATCTCCATGGCTGCGTGGTCCTGGCCTTCGCCGCCGCCACGGGCCATGCGGAAGTAATGCTCCAGGTCGCCCGCCGATTTTGCCGGGCCGAAACGCTGCGGCGCGGCGCCAAGGCGCAGCGTCATGTCGAGCATGTGGTCGTAGAGGGAGAAATCGCCCACGGGCACGAGGTCTATGCCCGCCTGAACCTGACTGGCCCAGTGGCGCAGGCGCAGAGCGCGCGCTGTTTCGAGCAGGGCTTTGCGATCCGTGTCGCGGTCATGCCCGTGGTTCGGCTCGCCTGCCCAAAAAGTCTCCAGCGCCTTTTTGAGTTCGCGGGCCGCTCCCATGCGGGGAAAGCCCAAAGTGTGCGTCAACATGCGGTAACCTCCGGTCGTCCAATTTTGGCCAGAACCACAAGGCGATGCGCGGGGGGGAGCGAGGGGGGCGGGAAGCGCGCTGCGCAATGCAGCGGAAACGCCTTTTGAGGGGCGTTTAATCTCCTGCGGACCATGTCGCGAGGCCTGCACTATCGTCCGTTTCGGGTCGTCTTCTGGCTTCCGGGCGGGGGCACGTCCCCCGGCCTTGGTGGCCGCGTCCTTCCCGAACCGAAGAGGCTCAGTGGGCGCGACCGGCGTTTTTCCCGGTTACAGCAGCGCGTCTGCGACGGATTTGCACCGTCTTCCGTTACCCGATGGGTGTCTGGCGAATGTTGTACTATTCTCTGGCTAGCCTGCGGGGGCTGGGCTGTCAAGCTGCGGCCCGTTCAGACGATCGTAGGCTCCAGCGCGCCGGGCGCGGATTCGTCCGGCTCCATGTGAATGGTGACGCGGATGAGCTGGGGCAGGCGGGCCCGCAAGCTGGCCTCCAGGGCCACGGTGCGGTCGTGCGCAACGGTGATGGGCGTTTGGGGGTGCATGCGGCAATGGAACGAGGCGGACACCCGCGCGCCGGAGCGCAGCAGCACTAGGCCGTGCATGTCGCACACGCCGGGCGTCTCCTCCACCACTTCGGCAATGGATTGGCGCAGGGTCTCCGCGCTGTCCGGGGCGTCCATGGCGGGTTCCGGGTGCGCGCCTTGGGGCTCTATGTGCGTCACCACATGGCAGGCGCTCCCCAGTTCGGTCTTGAGCCGGGCCTCCATCTCGCTGATGCGCCGGTGCGCCTCGGCCAGGGAGAGGGATTCCGGCACCTCCGCGTGCAGATTCAAGAGCAGCACGCCGTCGGCATGGCGCAGATCCAGGTCGTGCACGCCGAGGTCGTAGGCGTCGGCCACGGCCTTTGCGCGGTCCAGCAGTCCGGCCGCGCCGTCCTCCTCCGGCCGCAGCTCCACCAGCACGTCCGCGCCGGGCAGCACCGCCTGGGCCGCGTCCCGCGCCTGGCACACCACTTGGTGGCCGTCCTCCAGCCCCAGGCCAGCCCGCACGCCGAGCAGCATGTCCACAAAGCTGGCCGGGCCGCTTTGGCGCACCCGCACCCGGCGCACGCTGAGCACGCCCGGCAGATCGGCCACGGTTTTTTCAATGCCGTCCTGGGCCTCCTGCACGCCCGCGTCCAGCAGCACGTCTACTGCTTGGCGGCCCAGGCGCACGCTGACCCACAGGACAATGCCCGACACGGCCAGGGCCGCCAGGGCATCCGCCCGGTGCAGCCACTGGGCCAGCGGCGTGGCCGGGTCCAGGCTGTCGGCCAGGGCCAGCGCGCCCAGGCCCGCCAGCACCACGAGCGATGACCAGATGTCGGTGGAAAAGTGCAGGGCGTCGGCCTCCAGGGCCTGGCTGTTGTGCTTTTTCGCCGTGGCCAAAAGCATGCGCGAACGGGTGAAATCCACCACGATGGACACGGCCATGACGCCAGCGGCCCAAAGGGTGGCCTCCACAGGCTTGGGATGCAGCAGCCTGTTCACGGCCTCGAAGACGATCCATACGCAGGTGGCCAGGAGCAGCAGGGTTTCGACGAGGGCGGAGAGGTTCTCCACCTTGCCGTGCCCGTAGGGGTGCTTGCGGTCCGGCGGCTGGGTGGAGATGCGCACGGCATAAAAGGTGACCCCGGCGGCGACCAGGTCGAGCCCGCTGTGGGCGGCCTCGGACAAGATGCCAAGGCTGCCGGAGGCGAGGCCCACGACGAGCTTCATGCCCGTCAACGCCAGGGCCGCCAGCACCGAGGTCAGGGCGGCGGCATGTTTTTCGCGCAGGGCCAGGGCATCCGAGCCTGGGGTGATGGTGCTCATCGTATGATTCTACGTGGCGTGGCGATGGGCGTCAATGAACGGCAATCCGGGAAGCGGCAGCCTCTTGAGTGCAGGGGGCGCATTGCGCGGTTCAGCCCAGGGGAAAACGCATTGTGAAGACGGCGCCTCCGTCGTTTTTGGCCTCGACCGCGCCGTGCAGCTGCTCCGCCAGGGACCATACCAGCTCGAGCCCCAGAGTGGCTCCCTCTCCGGGGCGGAAGTTTTCGGGCAGGCCATGGCCGTCGTCGCGCACGGTGACCGTCGCCTGGCCCGGCTCGCAGGCGAGAAGCACCCGCACCGTGCCGCCCTCCCGGTTCTTGAAGGCGTGCTTGAGGGCGTTGGTGAGCAGCTCGTTGCACAAAAGCCCCAGGGGAATGGCCTGGTCGATGCTCAAGGAGAGTTCGCCAAGTTCAAGCTCTATGCTGACGCCGGAAGCGCTGGCAATGCCCGAGCTGATGCGCTGGGCCAGCCGTTCCAGATAATGGCGGAAATCCACCTGGGCCAGGTTGCCGGTCTGGTACAGGTCCTCGTGCACCAGGGCCATGGAGAGGATGCGCGCTCTGCTTTGCGCCAAAAGCTCGAGCACGGCGGGGTCCTGCACGTCGCGGGCCTGCAGGCTGAGCAGGCTTGAGACGATCTGCATGTTGTTCTTCACCCGGTGGTGGATCTCTTTTAAGAGCACTTCCTTTTCCCGCAGGGAGGCGCGCAGGCTTTGCTCCGCGCGCAGGCGCATGACCTCTCCGCTGGCGCGCTGCGCGAAGAGCCGCAAGGTGGAGATGAGCATGGGGTCGTTGGGCATGGGGCGCCGGTCCATTATGGACAAGTGGCCGATTCTTGCTCCGTCGGCGTTGTGCATGGGCACGCCGAGGTAGCTGTCCACCCCTATCTCGGTGAAGAACGTCGTATCGGGGTAGTGGTCCCGCAAGGCCGTGGGGATCAGCAAGAAACCGTTGTCCGGAATATCCCGGCCAGGGGTCTGGGTGATGGGAAGATCCTGCGCCTTGGCCTGTCCGTCCGCGCTGGATACGGAAAGGGTGCGCATCCGCGTGGGGGGCGAATCCAGATACTCGCCGATGAAGGCGGCGTAGACGCCGAGGATGGACACCATCCTGGCGGTGAAGGCCTGGAAGAACTCCTGGCCGGTGACGGCTGCGGTTTCGTCCAAGAGGGAGCGCAGCACGGCCTCCTGGCGCTTGCGCTCGCGGATGTCTCGTCCGGTGGCGAAAATGACGCGCTCCGCGCCGCCCTCAACCATGCTGAGGGTTATTTCCTTGGGGATTACCGCGCCCTGTTTCGCGCGCTGGCGCGTCTCCCAGGTGAGCGGCCCTGTCTCCGGCAGCCGGGAAAGCATCTCCGTCCAGCGCGTCGGGTCAGTCTCCAGGTCCACATCGAAGACCGTGAGTTCTTGCAGCTCCTCCGGCGCATAGCCCAGGCTTTTGGCCGCGCGCTCGTTCACGTACAGAAAGCGCCCCTGCTCGTCGGTCCAGTAGATGTCGTCCCCGGCGTTGTCCACGGCGAACTGCGTGCGCGCCAAGCGTTTCAGGGTGGCTTCGCGCTCCGCCTCTCGCGTGGAAAGCTCCTCGCCTATGCGGTTCATGGCAAGGGCAAGCTGCCCTAGCTCATCGCTGCCGGCCCGTTTTTCGGAAAGCCCGGTGCGGGCGGTGAGCTCCCCGGCGGCAAAGCGGCCCGCCACCAAGGCCAGGCGTTCTATGCGCTCCACGAAAATCTTTTTCCCCGCCAGCCAGGCCGCCAGGGCTGTGAGCAGGGCGGCCACCAGCAGAATGGACAGGCCGGACACCAGCGCCGCCCGCGCCTCGGCGATGATGGTGCTCTCCGGCAGGCTGACGCCGATATAGAGGCAAGGCACGTCCTCCGGCCGCAGGCGGGCTTCCTGCACAACGTACAGGCGGCGTTGGCCGCCCAGGTCCAGGGCGTAG
>Ga0209800_10002569_pt1 | contig 15886 bp, 16 predicted proteins | sample Higcelweek8metaG_FD_187174 | JGI IMG/M metagenome (GOLD analysis project Ga0209800, IMG submission 187174) | Freshwater pond sediment microbial communities from the University of Edinburgh, under environmental carbon perturbations - High... | ecosystem: Environmental > Aquatic > Freshwater >...
GAAAAACCCAAAAACAGCGGTGAGTGTGGCCAGAATAAAGATGACCGAAAATATGTTTAGAAAAATCTTGAAAATGGTTTTGGTAACTTTCTTTTTGACTGGTGGCGAAGTTGAGGGAGAGGTGGCGACCGGGGCGGGGGTGATGGGAATAATTTCTGTTTTGGGCATGGTCAATTTTAACGGAAAATTTTTATATTTACCAGATGGAGAGCATGACAAAAGGCGTTTTGAGAATGATTAGTAGCTCTTGTCTTAGGGAACGATTCTTAATATATTTAGCATCGAGTTCGGCTCGTTGTTCGAAGTTCATTTCGTTGCGTCCTGAGGTTTGCCAAAGACCGGTAATTCCCGGTTTGGCCGACATTATAATCTCGATATTTTTCTTGGCATTGGGATATCTTTTTTTGTACTCTTCTAATTCTTCTTTTCGGTAGGCTCGTGGCCCGACCAGACTCATTTCGCCACGAAGAACATTGATAAATTGAGGGGCTTCATCAATACTGGTGGCCCGGATAAATTTGCCGATTGGAGTAATTCGCGGATCAATACTCATTGGTAATTTCCAGTCATTCTCGATGTATTGTTTCCAAAGGTCGGGATAGTTGTCGCGAAGATAGGCATCCATGTCGTTTTTGTACTTATTGCCGTTGAACATGGATCGAAATTTGTAAAAAATAAACTCGCCACCATTGCCGACTCGACGTTGACGAAGCAAAACAGGGCCTTCTGAACCAAGCTTGATAAGAATACTGATAATAATCAGAATTGGTGAAAATAGGGTCAAAAAAATAATAGAACTGAAAATATCAATTAATCTTTTGGTGACATTGAAGATAAAACCATGAGTCACCAGATAGGCTTGGCTATGTTTTTTTTGGGTCATATGATTTGAGGAAATAATCTTGATGTTTTTTGCTTTTGACAATTTTGGTGATGAGGTCACGGACTTTATAACTACCACCATTGTCCATATTACAGATTAGCATGGCATCGGGAGTGTCGATAATGGCCAGATGGCTGACATCAATTAACCCGATCAATTTGTTGGGCTGGCCGGAGAGGAGACAGTTTTTGGAGCCGATTTCATAAAAGGTGGTTTGGTGGTTAAGGGTGGCAATGTGATTATTGTTTTGGCTTAGCTGTTGATAAATTGATTTCCATTCGCCGACATCATTCCAGACAAAATCAGCCAGGATCATGGAAAGTTTCTTTGATTTTTCGGAGATGGCAACATCAATTGAGACGCCGGGAGCCAAGGAATACATTTTGGCGATAATTTTGGGCGAATTAATTGAGGAATAAATTTTTTCATACAAAGGGACATATTGTTTGGCGTGGGTGCGGAATTCGGAGATAAGAGTGTTGACGTGGAAAGTGTAGATACCGGAATTCCAATAGTATTGTTTTGATTGAATAAGCTTGATGGCGGATTCAAGGGGTGGTTTTTCAATAAAGGTTTTGACTGGGTATTGGCCATCGCGTGGAGTACTAGTTTGAAGATAACCAAAGGAAGTGCTGGGAGAAGTGGGCTTGATACCGATGGTGACAATAGTATCTTGAGCAGACGCTATTTGAAAAGCACGGATGACGGTTTGGTAAAAGTGAGATAGTTGGCCGATAAAATGATCGGCCGTGAAGGTGGTAATTACCGCCTGGGGGTTGAGGCTGGAGATAATGGCACTACCATATAGTATGGCCATGGCGGTGTTTTTCTTTTCCGGTTCGGTAATGATGTTTTTGGGGTCAGCTAACCTGGAGAGATCCTTTTTTACCAACGAGAGGTATTTTTGGTTGGTGATGATGTAGATGTGATGACGATTGACAATTTTTTGGGCCCGTAGAAAGGTGGCTCGAAGAAGAGAATTGGAGGAAAATATTTTTAGAAATTGTTTGGGATGGTCGGCTCGAGAAAGAGGCCAAAGTCGAGGTCCGCTACCACCGCAGAGTATTAAGATGTAGTGGTTTGATATTTTAGCCATAATCGGTCAATAGTCTGCTTGAAGTTTAACATAAACCGTTTATCGGAAAACTTGATGGCCTGTTGTCGGCAATCATGAGGGTTGAATTTTGATCGTAATAATTGATTGATGGCCGAGGTTAAATCTGGTTCGGTCATGTGGTTAAAGAAAACACCAGTAACTCCACTAATAATAGTTTCCGTGTTCCCTCCCCGATTATAGGCGACGACTGGTTTGCCACAAGCCTGAGCTTCGATGGGAGTTAAACCAAAATCTTCCAGTTGGGGACAAATTAGAGCGGTGCAATTTTGATAGAGAGAGAGTAATTTTTTGTCTGAGACACTACCCAGAAACTCGATGTTGGGAGAGTGCTTTGCCAGCTGGCGAAGCTGGTTTTGACAACGGCCGGTACCAACAATTTTTAGTTGGTAAGGTAAGTGGTGGAAAGATTTAATGACTAAGTCAATATTTTTATGGGCAACAAGGCGGGAGACGGTGAGAAAATATGGTTGGGATGAGCTAGTAGTAGTTAATGGCTTAAAAAAATCAACGTTAATACCTGGATTGATTATTTGGGGTTGGATTTGGTAATGGTAGGAGATCCGGTTACTGACGGTTTGAGAGTTGCATAAGAGATAATCGGGGCGATGGGAATAGTGGCGATCAATGTGTCGGTAAAGGCCAAGTAGGGGGCTGAGAAAACGATATTGAGATGGTGTTTGATAGAGATATCGGTTAATGTTGTGAAAATAGCAAACAAACATGGTTTTGGGGAGAGTGAGAAGACAGTGGCCAATAGTAGAAGTGGTGGAGATAACAATATCAAATTGAGAAAAATCGAATTGTTCTAAAGCTAGATCATAGAGAGGAGTGTAGAAAATTGGGTTGGAGTGAGAAAAAGGCAAATGATTGATAGCGGATGTTTTGATGGTGGTTTTAGGAGAAAGCCAGGCAGTTTTGGTGGGATCGTGGACAATGGTATAAATTGGAGAGGTGGGGTAAAGTTGGCAAATGTTGAGCAAGACTTTTTCGGCACCTCCCCATTGATTGAGCCAGTCGTAAAAAATGGCGATTTTTGGTTGGGTGGTCATGAAAGTATTTGTTGGTAGAAACGACTGGTTTGAGTGGCTGTTTTTTGCCAGGAAAACTGATTAACGAGTTGACGGCCGAGTTTTATTAATTTGGCTCGAAGAGAGGAATGATTTTTGAGATAGATGATTTTTTGGGCCAATTCGGAGGCGTTGTGGGGGTCAAAATAGATGACGTTGTCTTGATATATTTCAGGAAGACAGGTTTTGTCACTGGAAATAACCGGACAATTTAGGGCCATAGCTTCCAATCCGGTGAGACTAAATCCTTCAATGAGAGCTGGATGAACTAGGCATAAAGCCTGGCCGTAGAGCTTGGGAAAAAGACGGTCGGGGACATAGCCTAGAAACTGAACTTGAGAAGTGACTTGGTTGTCAGTGGCTATTTTTTTTATGCGGTCAATAAAAACCGGTCGGGCACAGATAATTTTTAAATCTATATCCGGGAGAGATTTTAGGGCCGAGAGGATAACTTGAATGTTTTTATGTGGATATAGGTTGCCGGTATAGAGTAGATAATTTTTTGGCGGGAGTGGTTTGGTGGTTTGAGGACTAAGAGAAATAATTTTGGGATCGACTGCTTCGTAGGTAGTGATAATTTTTTGGGGAGATATGTTGAAGTTATTTAGTAAATAATCCTGCCAGTAATTACTGGGCACGATAATGTGGCTGGTGGCCAAGACTACTTTGGTCATTAGTAAATAACCTAGATATTTGAACCAATAGAGGATGGGGGTTTTGGTGGTGGTGGCCGAACCTCGGGAGAAGTGACGGATCAGATCGTGGACAGTGACGACTGAGGGACTAAGATACATAATTGGTTTATCGAGGTGGGTGAAGTGAACTAGGTCGGGGTGAAGTGATTTTATTAATCGAGGGAGGACTAGTTGGTCGGCTAGGGAATAGTGACGAATGGTGGTGACTTTGTAATTAAAAAAATTGCCTAAATCGGAACGAATTTCTTTTTCTAATTCGGGATAAATTAGGAGAGTGTAGTTGTCGTGTTTAAATGATTTGAGCTTGGTAAGACCGAGTAATAGATTTTTGGTATAGCGACCAATGCCGGTGTGTTTGGGACCATAGAGTCGGGCGTCGATAACAATGTGTTTTTTGGTCATAGAAATTTGGCTCTAAATAATCGGTAGATTTCGAGAAGGTTAATCCCCTGCCAGACAATCCATTGCCAGAAGGGAGAATAGTGGCTGATTAGATTTTCCCGATAAAAAATTCTCATGGCATTGGTGGTGGCTTTGGCTGAACGAATTCTAGTTTGACGGGTAGCTTGAGAGACATTTTTGCTGGTTGATGAGGAAACGTTTAGGCCGGAAGAGACACCTTGATAGTGGATAATTTGGTAGTGGGGAATAAAGACTAATTTGTATCCATGTTTTTTTAATTGAAAACCAAAATCAAGATCTTCTCCATACATAAAATATTTCTGACTCCACCAGCCAATAGAATCGCCGGCAGTTTTTTTGACCATTAAAAAGGCACCTACACAAGAATCAATGGGTTGGATTTTGGAATAATCGAGATGATTTAGTAAATAACCATTGAAAAAGGGATGGCGGGGAAAAAGCTTTGGCATGAAGGGCAGAAAAAAATGACAAAAGGCATTCCAGGGGGTGGGAAAGCCCCGGTGGCATTCGGGTTGAGTTTTGCCGGTAGTGGCCAAGATGACGTTGCAGGTGGCGGCGTCAATAGATTGATCTTGGTCGAATTGACTAATCATTCCGGCTAAAGTGTCTGGTTGGACAGTGGTGTCGGGGTTGAGAAAAAGAACATAGCGGGAATCGGAATTGATTTGTTTTACTCCTAGATTGTTGCCAGCAGAGAAGCCGATATTGGTGGGTGAGACAATGAAAATAGTATTGAGAGGTTTGTTTTTTTTGGCAATGGTGAAACTGTCATCTGATGAAGCGCTGTCGACAACAATAGTTTGAAGGTGGTAGTGGTGGAGCCGGGAGCATTGAATTGACTCCAGACACTTGGCTAAATATGTCTTGGTGTTGTAATTAACAATAATGACACTGAGATCAACCGGTCTTTTTTTGGGTGATTTTTTCATAAATTTTATTTAATCCCTCGACACATTTTTCGAAGGAATAGTTGTCTTTTATCAACTTTCGGGCCGATGTCCCCATTTGTTGTCGATAATCTGAATTGTTTAACAATTCATAAACATTCTTGAGAACTTCGGTTGAAGGACAAACAATAGCATGTTTGTAGTTTTTAATTTTGATTGAGCCCATGCCACCTTCTGGAGTGGTAATGACCGGAAGACCAAAAGTCATGCCTTCTAAAAATTTGTTTCTGGTGCCGCCACCACTGCCCATGGGGGCTAACAGAATCCAGCAATATTGATAGTAATATTGGGGATCGTGGGGTTGACCATCAGCATCAGCTTCGGTGACAATTACCTGAGGGGATTGGTATTTGGAAAAATAATCCGGAGCAAAACGACCAACGATGTATAGCTGGCAATCGGGATATTTACTTTTTATTTTGGGCCAAAAATTATTCATGATAATTTCGACTGATTCACTGTTTTGCATCCATTTCATGTTGGAAACTCCAAAAAGAATGGCCGGTTTTTTTGATTTGGCGGTTTTTATGGGAGCATCAATGTATTTTTGGTCGACTCCGTTTTGAAAGTATTGAATGTCATGACGACCGGTTACCTGGGATATGGTTTTTTGATCATCTATGCCAAAAGCAACGACGGTGTGGGTGTTTTTCCAGTAATGAGTTTCCCAATATTTTAGTTTTAGAACATCAATCCACAAAATTGGGGCAATTAATTTTTTCCAACCGGTTAGACTTTCGACATAATGTTGATAGACTGCGTATTCGATGGTTAAATCGACAAGGACAACCGGGACTTCTGTTTTGGGAATATTGGGCATGGGATAAAAACAATCGCAGTGGATTAGATCGTATTTATGGTTGTCCAATTCTGATTGGATGGCATTTTTGAGCTCTTTGTTGATGTAGTTGATAACCAAAAAAGGATAGGGGCTAAAGGCGGCGGAGATGATTTTTTTGATGTCCCAGGTTTTTCCCCGCTTCACAATAATTACTTTTTTACAGTATTGTTTGACATTGTTGACATCTTCAGTGTCGCGAGTGAAACAGATTAGGGTGATATTGTTCTTGGGAGCAAGGTATTTAATTGAATAATAAGAACTTCTCTGGCCACCGGACTGAGACAGTTTTGGCAGATAAGGAGTGATCATGAGAATATTGCGTTTATATTTTTTCATTATTTGATGGTTGATTTAAATCGATAATCACAAATTGGTCATTTTTAAGGAGGGTGGGATATTGAGACAAAATACTGTTGGTGTACTGATCATAATTAACTGAAACCAGATAAAGAGGATTATGGGGATGTTGCGATTTTAACTTGGGAATATCGTAGATTTCGGTGGGCCAGCCATTGCGATTGGTTTGGTAGAGGAAGGCAGTATCGCCATTGTAGGGGGCAATTATCAGAGCATTTTGAGGAAGAAGAGCGTTGACTTGGTGACCGGCGGTGATAATGTTGGGATTATTAATTTTGTAGTAATTTAGAACTTGGGTGCCGGAGAATAATAGGGAGAAACCGATAATAATGATTAAACTAGAGATGGTGGCGAGCTGATTGGTAAAACTGAATTTGGAAAGATAGTAGAAGCCAAAACCGAGAATGATTGACAGTGAGGGAATGATTAAAACTTGATAATAGTCGTGTTGGATATTGCCACCAGCAACAATGACAAAATATAAAATAATACCGACAATCAAGCTTAGGCAATATAATTGAGTTCGATTTTTTCGATAGAGTAGACCTAAAAAGAGAGGGATTAACCCAAATGAGCCCAGGATAAGATTGGCGATTCTTTCGTAAAATAACCAGCGGTACCAATAGGGGTGAAAAATAATTAGCGAGAAGACCTTGCTAACTTGAAAACCACGAAACCAGTCGAGGCCAGAATAGCTAAGATTTTTGGCCAAGAGCCATTGATTGACAGGGATACCCTCGGGAAATTGTTTCATCCAATATCGCCACCACAACAGTGGGAGGATGGAGAGTAATAAATATAAACCGGAGATAAGCAGAGATTTAATTGATTTGGTTTTGAGGAACTGGGAGGCAAAAAGAAATAGTAGAGTGGGAGCAATAATAAGAATAGTGTAGGGCTTGATTAGAATGGAGATGGCTAAGGCAAGGAAAGAAAAAGCCCGATGTTGATTAAATAGCCAAAGCGAGAGAAGCATAAAAAAAACGGCCGGTGGCTCGGGGAGAATGGTGCGGGAATAATAAATATTAAAAGGTAGAAATAGAAAGACGGCCAATGACCAGAAAGACGGAGCAAACAGGTGGGTTAGCTGGTAACAAATGAGAAATAAAATGATAGCCGAGCCAAGGTTAAAAAAAATGGAAACAAGTCTCGAGGAAATTTCGGGGGAAAAATTAAATGGTTGAAAAATGCGATAAGATAGGGCTGAAATGGCATTGTATATAGGAAACTCGACAAAACGATAGCCTCGGGGATTATCAAAACCCGATTGGACATTGGAATAATCATGATAGGTGGGGTGGAATAGGTCTATCCCCTGCTCTACAAAATGGCGGGTGACTGAGGCAGTGTCGGCTTGACGAAAAGAATGCCAGTCGGCGATGGGGCTGTTGATTTGATAGAGGCGAACAAGAAGTCCAAAAATGATGGCCAAAAATAAAAATAGATAATTGGTTTTAGTCATCGGAAGTGGTTTTTAGAAACAGACTCTGATAATAAATACCCATCATGATCCAAAATGAATAGGCGGTTTTTGAGGCTTCAAAGATATCAATAAAAATGGCATTGGCCAGGGTGGCGAGTAAGCCACTAAACAGAATCAGCGAGAGATAGTTTTGAGAGGTAAGTGATTTTTTGAAAATTAGGGGGATGGTATGGATAATAAAAAAAAGAGGAATGCTGATGAAGGTGAGAAAACCTAATAATCCGCTTTCTCCCAGAAGGCGAAGATAATCATTATCGGTGGCCAGAGTAATTGAACCCAAGCCAGTCCCGGTAAGAAAATTTTTGCGATAAGCAGTGATGGCCCGAGGCCATTCGGCATTGAAACGGATTTCACCGGAACGGGCGACGCCAACATCTGAGTCTATGGGTAAGTAATCGGAGGTGGGAGTGGGCCGGGGAATTTTGGTGGGGGTGGGAGTGGCAACTTTTTGGCCGGGAACGACTATCACCGGGGAGATGGGGGCAACGATCGGGGGTAGGGTGGGAGTGGGAGTGAGGCTGGGGATAGTGCGGGTGCCGGAACCTGAGGGGAAATGAAGATTGAGGCGGATAGATTGAGGAATGGTGGCCAACAATCTTTGATTGAGATCTTTGGAACTGAAGAGACTAAAGATCATGAGAATGGAAACCGGAATAATCCAGAGATACTTGCGAATTAAAAATAAGGATAGGGAAATGCCACCCCAATAGGCAAAGGTTGATATTCGGGAAGCGGTAAAAGTGAGGACTTCAAAGCCGATAAACCACAGAAAAATAATTACTAGTTTTAAAAATCGGTTACCTTTGATGAGACTAATGAGGGATAAAATGATGATTAAGACCACACTAAGATAGGCAGCTAGATCGTAGTGGCCGGCGAAGGTGGAGCTGACTCGAGTCCAGACATCCATTTGGAGCAAAATGCCTTTGGAAAATTCCGAGTTCATGGTGGAAACAACCGGGAAATGAAGATATTTTTGACCAAAAGCGTAGATATAGACAAAGAGGTTGGCAATTAATAAGAAGATAAACGGATATTTAAAATCTTGACGAGATTTTATGGCTTGGATGGTGATAAAGAAAATGGTCATGTATTCAAAACGGCGGAGAGTATTGAGAATTAACAGATGGGGACTGTCGGTTTGGTAAACGAAAATAGCGGTGATGGTGCTGGCAATAATGGCCAGAAAATAACAGATAAACAGAGTGGTGATTTTTAATTTAAGAACAGGAAAGCCTTTTTTGACTTGGTAAACAACCCAAACAAGAATTGAAAGGGCAATAACAATATCGTCGACCCGAATGGCAACGTAGGTACCGGTGACAGTGTCCAGGGGGAATTTGGGGTAAAGAGGAATAAAGAGAATGAGGATGGCAATAATGGATCGAAAGATGTTTAGATTTGTGAACATGATTGAAGATAAAAGTTGGCCTTTTCTTTTGAGCCGATGACTAAAAAGAATAGAGCCCGTAAGCGAAGACTGGGGTTTAATTTTAGCAGTAAGCGAACAAGATGATATTTCCAGGGTGGAGAATGAAGTTTAAAGAAGGCGATGACTCCGTGAATTTCTTTGACGATGGGAAAGTTTTTGCTAGTTGATGAGCCACCTCCCAGATGAATAATTTGTGGGCCAACCAAATAATTGACTGACGATTTAGGGTATTGTTGGTGCAGTCGGTAGAACCACTCGACTTCTTCTCCGTACATAAAAAAATGAGGATTGAAACCGCCGGTTTGTTTGAAGGCTGATTTTCTGATTAAAATATAAGCTCCAGTGATCCAGTCTTGAGAATGGTCGTGAAGATAAAATTGGTCGTGGGTGTAAAAAGTGGGGGGGTGGGGGTGGAAAGGTTTGATCAGAGAGTTGACTAAGGGAAGGTCATCAAGACCGAAGGACCAGGTGAAGATGTTGGCAAGATTGGGGAAAAAACCACCAGATGCTTGGATGGTTTTGTCGGAATTAAGAAGCTGGGCAGTACAAGCATAACTTTCCGGGTGGGAGGAGAGCCAGTCGAGAGTTTGACTGATAGCGGAATGAAGAATGAGGGTATCAGTGTTTAACAGCAGAAAGTAATTGCCTTTGGCGATGGACATGGCTTGGTTGTTGGCCGGGCCAAAACCATTGTTCTGCTGGTTAATAATGAGTTTGACCTGGGGAAATTTCTTGAGCATTTGGAGGGTATGGTCTTGAGAATTGTTGTCGACAATTATTATTTCAGCCGGATTTTTTGATGGCTGAGGGGCACTAAGATCAAAGAAGAGACCCTTGTCTGCCAAGACCGATTTTAGACATGACTCTAGTAACTTTTCGGTGTTGTAACTGATAATAATGATGGAAATTAGAGGCTCGATCATTTCTTTTTTATAAAGAAGTTGGTGAGAAGGTAGATAATTAAGATGACGGAAATTTCGGTGGCAAAGAAGCCTAAGAATCTTTGGATAATGGTGGTGGGAATAATTTTGGTGTTGACTTTGGTTTTATATTCAATGCCGTTGTAGAGTAATTTGTTGGCGATTCGTTTTTCTGGTTTGGTAAAAACATCATTTTCCCACTCATAACCATTGATAAATAGAGTTTCTTTGAAGGGAAGATAAATTTCTTCTAAATAGTAACTTTGAGTGGTGTCGCGGAAAATTGTTTTGGCTTTTTCGGGAGGGTGGTTGAGGTGAATTCGAAATAGACCGTGATAATTAGCTAGATAAAAATTGATTATCTGAGTTCTGGTTTGGTTGGTGAAATAACCTTTGACATTTTTTAGCTGGACAGTGTCGCCGGGAAGTTCAGATTTGATACTGTTGGAAAGATCGGGCAGAGCCGGGAGAGGTGAGAGCAGATAATAGATGGCAAAAATATTGAAAGCTAACAGTGAGAAAGTGATGATTTTGGGTGGAGGTGTCATTGAAATAACATGGGGCGACCGAGAGTGTAGTTAAGCTGATGATGGGATCGATCACTGATTTTTTTGGCGGGAACACCACCCCAAATCTGGTAATCTGGAATATCTTTGGTGACAACAGCACCAGCTGCAATAATGGCTCCCTGACCGATGTTGACGTTTGGTAAAATGATGGCTCGAGGCCCAATAAAAACATAGTCACCAATGGTAATTGGTCCAAATGAATTGCCAAAATCGGCTGAATTGATGTCGTGCTCGTTGTTGTAAATTAGGACTTGGCTGGCGATGTCGACATGATTGCCGATGTGGAGTGGAGCCCGGCCATCTAAGAAGCAATGGTCGCCAATAATGGTGTTGTGGCCGATGGAGATGCCTGAAGGATGAAAAAAATTGGCGCCTAGGTGGATGGTTGAGGACCAGGATAGCTTGATGCCGGAAGCGGTGTAAAATAATTTACGAAGAGTGTGACTGGGGATGAAGCCGACAATTCTAAGAATTAATAGCCAGAATTCTAAAAAAATAGTTCGGAGACGATTGATGGCTTTGGGAATCAGATTATAGGCGGTGACTTTTTGGCCAACGTGTTCGTTCATGTGATTATTATATAAAATTATTTAACGAAAAGATAATGAAGTTGAATGATTGTTATAACCTAACCTTGGGGATAAATTATTATTTGATTTTATCAAAGGCTTTTAGTAGATCGATGGCTGACTGGTCCCAGGTGAATTTAGTTGATTGTTGATGCCCGAGAGCAATGAGATGTTTGCGGGTGGTGGGTTGCTGAATTTGAGTTAGGGCTTGGACCAAAGTTGAGGGTTGATAGGGGTTGATAAATAAAGCTGATTGCTGAAGGATTTCAGAAATTGCGGGAATATTACTGGCAATGACCGGGGTGCCGACAGCCTGACTTTCGATGGCGGGAATACCAAAACCCTCGTAGGTGCTGGGGATGACTAAAGATAGGGCATTGGCTAATAGAGCCCATTTTTCTGTTTCACTAATATAATCAGTAAAGATAACGTTAGATTCCATTTTTTCTTCTTGGACTGAGCGAAAAATGTCGTTGAATAGCCAGCCTTTTTTGCCGGCAATCACTAATAGATGAGTAGAGGAGTGGTTTTTTAGATAAGTAGAAAAAGCGTTAATTAAAAAGGGATAATTTTTATTTGGCTTTAGTGTTCCCAGAGCTAAGAAGTAGGGTTGATTAATTGAAAATTTTGATAATACTGTTTTAGTTTGATCAGAAGTGATTTGGGGTGGATTTTGGACACCGTTATAAACCAGGGAAATTTTGTTTGGGGCAAGGTGGTAGGTTTTGATAAGATCGTCTTTGGTAAATTGGGAAACGGCAATGATCTGACGAGCGTGTTTTAGGGAATGTTTGGTCCAGTTGACTAACTGATAGATGTCTTTTTTGTTAAATTGGTCCTGACTTTGGAGATAGCCTAAATCATGAATGGTGGGAATGGTGGGGAACGGAGAAAAATGGGGGGAATAATGACTGGGTGAATAGAATAAGTCTAAATGAAGACCGTCGGTAAAAAGATGAAAAGGAAGGGCTATTTTGGTCCAAAGTGATGAGGGGCCGATTAGATGATATTGCCAATTGGAAGTGGCCGGAGGGAGGTCGGGGAGGGGTGGAGATTTGAGATAGAGATGAAAAGTGTGGTGAGAGCGGTGTTGATAGAGGGCAGTAATGAGATTAAAAGCGTATTGGCCAACACCAACCCGGAGAGGAGTGTTGGCTTCGTTACCGTCGATACCAATGATCATTTGGTTAGTTGCTGATAAAGATTAATGGTGTTGATAGCGGTTTTATTCCAAGAAAACTTTTTTGATTGAAGAAGCCCTTTTTTTATAAGTTGGCGCCTGAAAACTGGATTATTTAGGATTTTGGTTAAACCCTGATAAATTGATTTGGTTGATCGGGGGTTGATAAGAATGGCTCCATCTTGGGCGATTTCCCCAAGTGAGGAGTTGGCACTGGTTAAAACTGGCACTCCAACAGTCATGGATTTGATAATCGGTAAACCAAAGCCTTCGTAGAGAGACGGGTAGGCCAACATGATGGCGCCGGCATGAAGTGAAGGTAAATCTTTTTCCGGGATATAGCCAAGAATTTTGATGTAAGGGTGCTTAAGGTGGTTGATGTCTTGACCCCAACCATATTTGCCAGTGATGGCTAATTCAACTGTCGATTTGGGGTGGAGTTGCTTGTATTTGATAAAGGCTTTGATTAAGCGGTGGAGATTTTTGCGCGGCTCACGAGTGCCTTGAGATAGGACATATTTGCGCAGATCATATTGGCTATGGATGGAATTGATCTTTTGCTTCTTTTCCAAATTGGTTAAGCGAAAAAAAAGATCATATTTGTTTTCGGCGGCCTCGTAGATAACACCGGATTTATTGGGGTCTATTTGGGGGTAAAGTTTTAGTAAATCACGGCGAGTGTTTTGAGAGACGCAGATAAAATATGAACATTCTTTTTGAGCCCAGCGCATTTTTTGTTTAAAGGTGCGGATGGTGGTTTGATGCTGGCTTTGGGGGAATAAAACGGGAACAAAATCATGGATAGTAGTGACAGTTTTGGCATTGATGGTGGGAGGCTGGTTCCAGTCCCAGGTGTGAAAGAGATGACATTTGCCAATGAATAGCTCAATGGGAAGCAGATGAAGCTGATTCCAGATAAAAGTCAGTAAGCTGGGTGGGAATCGGTAATGATAAATTTTGACATTGGCCAGTCGAGACAAAGATTGTATTTCCGGAGGAAGGGGTTGGCGGAGGGAATAAAAAAGTAGTTTGTAGTGATTGATTTTGTCGTTTTTTAAAAGGTGTCGGACAAGATTGAGGGTGTAGTTGGAGACACCAGTGCCGTAGGGAATAGAGGAAACGTCGATACCAATGATCATATTTTTCTTCTCAGTCGGATAATCGGCTCTGAACCACCCAAGACGACTTCAAAGTACTGACTAATCCGGACGACAGTTCGGGGTGGAACCTCTGGCTTGGTTTTGAGGGTAGCTATCCACTGTTGAGAGTGAATGTTAAACCACCAACTGTAGTTGCCCTCAGTTTGAGGATCGTAGGGATCGGGCTTATCAGGAAGTTTTTCGGCCATTGATTGATTTTAACAAATATGAAAAATTGCGCAGGCGTTCAATAAATATTTGGGGAAGATATTTGATGATCTGGAGAGGTGAATAATTTTGGGAGATAAAAATAAACCAATTACGAAAAATTTGCCGAGAGCGGAAAGTGGCCGATTTATCGGCGGTGGCACCACCAAGGTGATAGCAAAGCGCCAGAGGATTAAGAATAGTGGTTAATTTGTTTTGGTGGAGCCGGAAGGCCAAATCAACATCCTCGAGATAGGCAAAATATTGCTGATTAAACAGACCATTTTTTTTGATAGTGGTGGTTTGATAAACAACCAGGGCGGCAGATGATCCCCAAACCGGCTGAATGTTGCTGGTGCCGAGATTGAGAGGAAGACCATGATTAAGTTGGAGACATTTACCAGAGTAATGAAAGTCGATCCCCTGGGATTCGATTTGGGTGCCGGTTGAATTGAGAACGGTGCCACAAAAACAGGTGGCCTGGGGATATTGATTGATAGCCGATAAAATTTGGCTAAACCAAAATTGGTCGAGGGTGAGGTCGTTGTTGCAGATGACCGCGTAATCAGAGGTTGAGGCCAGAATACCCAGGTTGACGGCTTTGGCAAACCCAAGATTGGTAGGGAGCTGAATTACTTGGTGGGATAGATGGTGATGTTGGCAAAAGTCGGTAAAAGAAGCGCTACTATCATCAACTGAGCCGTTGTCGACCAATATTACTTGAAATGTTGAGGCGGGACAATGGTGGATGGCAATTAACAGAGAGGGTAAAAGCCGGTTGAGTAAAGCTTGACCATTGAGATTGGGGATGATGATCGAAAAACTAATCATGGAACGATGAGAGATCGATAGTGTCTCCGGCGCGAAGAGAGAGGGTTGAGGCCACCGAGGCATTTAATTCAATCACATATTGGGTTGGCTGAGTGCTTTTGTAAAGTTGAAGCTGATTATCGGGGGTATTGGGTTGGGGGGAGGCAGTTTCAATATTAATGACGACTCCATTTTTATTGATAAATATAATATCCAGAGGAATGAGGGTGTTTTTCATCCAAAAGGCTTGGGGCATTTCGAATCCTGAAATAAAGATCATGCCACAGTTGGGACAAAGCGACTGGCGATTCATTAATCCTTTGGTTTTTTGAGGAATGGTGGAGGCAATTTCGAGGTGAAATTTTTGGCCTTTGATAATTACTGGTTTGGTTTTTGGCGGAGGGTTGTTAACAAACAAGAAAAAACAAATAATGGCGATGGCCAGAACTAGGATAATGATGATGATATTTTTTGCCATAACAACTCCCCTATTCTATCCCAAGTGGCATGGTGTTTGACAAACTGATATCCATTTCGACCATAATGTCGTTGCGCTTGAGGATCATTAAGAAGAGAGGTAATTTTATCGGACAGGTCAACAGAATCGTTGGGGTTAAACAATAAGCCGCCATGTGATTTGGAAATCAGCTCGAGTGAAGCCGGGATATTGGCAGCGATAACCGGTTTATTTCTGGCCCAAGCCTCGAGCAGAACTAAACCAAAACTTTCCTGGGTGGAGGGAGAAATTAATATTTGACAATTATCAATTAAAACCGGGAGTTGAGAATCAGAAAAATTGCTAATGATTTCGATTCTGGATTGGGTGGTGGCTGGCAATGAATTGATTTTTTGTTGAATGTTTGGGAAAAATAAAGTTGGTTGGCCGGCTAAAGTGAGGGTAAGTTTGGGGTAGGATGGGCTAATTTTATCAAATGCCTCAAGGAGGGTTAATAAGCCCTTGTGGGCGGCGAATGAACCGATAAACAAGAGATTAAACCCACCTGTCCTTCGGTCATCCTCCCTTGAAGAAGGGAGGCCTTTAATTAGTAAGGATTGATCAACTCCGTTACCAACATTAATCATTTTTTTAATAGGGATACCAAATTGGTGATGAAAATAATGGGTTTCAAAATCAGTCAGTGTCCATAGATAGTCGGTTTTTTTTAGAGTATTGATCAGAGGTTGACGGTGAAAATCCGGGTCGCTGGGATGGAAAGAGGCGTTGAGTAAGAGGATGGGGTGAGGGG
>Ga0209800_10002570_pt1 | contig 15881 bp, 14 predicted proteins | sample Higcelweek8metaG_FD_187174 | JGI IMG/M metagenome (GOLD analysis project Ga0209800, IMG submission 187174) | Freshwater pond sediment microbial communities from the University of Edinburgh, under environmental carbon perturbations - High... | ecosystem: Environmental > Aquatic > Freshwater >...
TATCTCGCTGCCGGGCATCGGCCCAAAGACCGCGCGGCAGCTCTTCGACCATTTCGGGACCATCGCGGCCATCAAGGCTGCGGATGCCGCCGTCCTGGCAAAAGTCCCCGGTTTGGGCGCCAAGCGCGCGGCGAAGATCCGTCAGGCGCTCGATGCCCTTGCCGAATCCAAGAGCAAGCCTCAGGTCTGAGTCCAGTCTCCCCCCATGCGGGGCCTCCGCGTTGCTTGATTGCTCCCGCTGCTTCGGCGCGTGACTCCCTGGCCGTTGGGAAAGATATTTACAGCGGATCGGAGACGCCGCTCTTTAGTGTTTGGGGATGCTGCGCGGCAGGAGATTCATCGCTGGATGCTGTGTGTGTGGCGCAGTCAAGGGCGCCCCCCCTATCCTTATATATAATGCCGGCATCGCGAGAATGAATGGGGTGCTCCTCTGCGCTTGCAGGGAATTCAGATATATCGTGCGTGTTTTTTGTGAGATGTGCCGCTGTGACATGCGGCTTGCTCGTCGAGCTGGCGGAGGCGCAAGCGGCACGCTTGAGCCGGAAAGCGGACAGCCGGAGAAGGCTCCCCCGGCCATGTCTGCTGACAGAATATCTCGGTCATATCTTCTGGGCATATCCCCTGGTCATGTCAGCGCTGAGGACTCTGAACGGGGGCGGATGCCGCGCTTGGGCCAGCGCAAAACGCGCCCAGCTTCGGCTGCGGGCAGACCTATGCGGGGTCTGGCGGCTAAGAGCAGAGCAGCGGCGAAACGCTATTCGACATCGACCGGGACGCCCGGTGCCAGACTCACGAGCTTTGTTTCCGGTGCATGCTCCTTGAGGGCCGCCGCAAAGGCGTCCGTGTTTTGCGCCAGGATGGGAAAGGTGCCCCAATGCATGGGCGCGACCATGCGGCATCCCAGAAACGAACAGGCGACAGCGGCTTCCGCCGCGTCCATGGTGAACCAGCCGCCCACGGGCAGCATGGCCAGGTCGATGTCGAAGAAGCGGCGAAAGAGCTTCATGTCCGAGAAAAGCGCCGTGTCGCCGGAGTGGTATGCGCAGAAGCCGCCGGGGAAGGTCAGGATATATCCGGCGGGTGCGCCCGTGGCCGAAGAATGAAAGGCCTGCACCATTTTGATATGGATGCCCGCCGCTTCGACCGTGCCGCCCAGGTTCATGCCCAAGATCTGCCCGCCGGGAACGCCCTGCTCCTGCATCTTGGCGGCGAGATCGAAAATGCACACCAGCTTCGCGCCCGTGGCCTGGCAAATTTCCACAGCCTGGCCCACGTGGTCGCCGTGGTCGTGGGTCACCAGCACCGCATCGACCTTGCCGACGGACTGCCAGGCGACGGGCGCCTTGGGGTTGCCGACGAAGAACGGGTCGATGAGCACGCTGACGCCATCGGCCTGCAAACGAAAATTGGAGTGGCTGAACCAGGTGAGCTGCATGATGCTTCCTCCTTATTCTCCCCAACGTTTGAAAAGCGTGTGGCTGATGTCCAACTGGTCCAGAATGCGGCCGGCCAGGTGGTTCACCAAATCCTCAATGGTCTTTGGCTTGTGGTAGAAGCCGGGGCTTGCCGGCATTATGACCGCACCTGCGTCTCTTGCCGCCAGCATGTTCACAATGTGGATGCGGCTCAAGGGCATTTCGCGCGTGACCAGAACGAGCTTGCGTCCTTCCTTCAAGGTCACGTCCGCCGCGCGGTGGATGAGATTCGTTCCCAGGCCCTGGGCGATTGCCGCCAAGCTGGCCATGGAGCAGGGACAGACGATCATGCCAGCGTGCCGCCACGAGCCGCTGGCCGGGCCCGCCGCGATGTCCTTTTCCCCGTGGCAGGCGTGCGCCAGGGCCATAAGATCCTCGGCGCGGAAGTCCGATTCCAGGGCGATGACCTTCTTGGCCGCCTCGGAAACGATGAGGTGCAGCTCGATGTCTTCTCGGCCCGAGAGCGCGTGCGCCAGAGCCAAGGCGTATTGCGGGCCGCTTGCGCCGGTGATTGCGAGGATGATGCGTCGTGTGGTCATGTTTCCCTTTTGCCGGGTCTACGCCCAGCAAATTGCAGCGTAAGAGAACTCCGCCTGTTTTGCAATGCGCTATGGCCAGCAGCCATTGGCGCTTGCGGCGCGGCCCCTTCGGCCTCTATTGCCAGAGTCCGGCCTGCTGGCACTTCCCCTTGGTCATGGGGTTCTCGTTGCCTTGAATGGCCTCAATGCGTTTGGAGCGGGTGCATTCCCACTGGTCGACCGGGTACATGCCGTCCCAGGCGTTCATGAGCTGCTCTTGCTGACGGCTGAGGCTGAAGCGCGGGTAGGCCCAGGCCATGTACTTCACGGTGCGTGCAATGGCGCCCCGCGCATGTTCGGGCGGTTCGACCTTGTTGTCCTGTATCTTCATTCCGCAGGAGCCGAACGTGTTGGGGGCTCCTGGGAGCAGGGCGTAATTGTAGTTGCTGCGCATGGCGTTGACCGCGCCGATTGCCGGGTAGAGGTTGTACATGTCCGCCTGCATGAGCCGGTATTCCCTGCTCACGCGCTCGGCGCATTTTCTGCCCTTGAACGGCCCGCGCTTGTCCTGGCAGTCTGGATCGCCATCACGCCATTCCGGGAACGTCCGCCCGAAGTTCTCGGCCGGAACCACATGCTCCCATTCGATCTGCGAGGCCCGGGCCATGTGCTTTGGCGTGTTGAACCCGGCTGGTAAAATCACCGCGCCGTTTTTATCATACGCTGCCTGGCAGTAGAAGGTGACGCGGTGGTCGTAATAGACTTGGCGGTTCAAGGCCCGCTTGGCGCCCTGGAAGGAGTCTTCCCGTGTGTTGCCGCGCGGCTCCGCGGCCTGCTGCGCCGTTTTTTTCGCTTCACGCTCGGCCTTGTCCTTGTCGCTGCCGCAGGAAAGCAGCAGGACGGCCACCAGACCAGCCACAAGAAGCGCGAGAAAACGTTTCGCCGCATTCTTCCCAGCGGTGGTCCTCATTTTTTCTCCATGGATTCTGGAACGCGGGATTCTGGGGGCCGGTCTTTCGTCGTAAAAGCCAAGCGGCGGGGCAGGTCAGCGTCGGCCTGTCCCGCCGCCCAGGCCCCTTGGGGGATTCCAAAGGGCCTCAGGCCCTTTGGCCCCCGGAGGGATATTCGCCTTTGGGCATTACAGTCCGAGCTTGCTCCACAGCGCATCGACCTTGGCCTTGACGCCTTCCTCCATGCGCAGGGTGTCGGGCCACTCGCGGTGGTGCCCGTCCTCCGGGCCCTTCTTGGTGGCGTCTATGCCCATCTTGCCGCCATAATAGGCCAGGGGCGAGGCGTGATCCAGGGCATCCAGCGGGCCGTCCAGAATGGCGATGTCGCGGCGGGGGTCCACGTTGTTGCCGATGCGCCAAAGCACCTCGGACACGTTCTGCACGTTGATGTTTTTGTCCACCACCACGATGATCTTGGTGAACATCATCTGGCCCATGCCCCACAGGGCGTACATGACCTTTCTCGCCTGTCCGGGGTAGCGCTTGTCTATGGAGACGAAGCAGAGGTTGTGGAACACGCCCTCAAGCGGCAGGTTCATGTCCACCACCTCGGGCAGCTGCTTTTTGATGAGCGGCAGGAACAGGCGCTCGGTGGCCTTGCCGATGAAGCAGTCCTCCATGGGGGGCGGCCCCACCAGGGTGGCGGGGTAGATGGCGTCGTTGCGGTGGGTGATGGCCGTGACGTGGAACACCGGGTAGTCGTCGGCCAGGGAGTAGTAGCCGGTGTGGTCGCCGAAGGGGCCTTCGCGCCTGCGCTCCTTCGGGTCCACGTAGCCTTCCAGCACAAACTGGCTGGTGGCGGGCACCTCAAGGTCGACAGTCTTGCATTTCACCAGCTCCACTGGCTGGTTGCGCAAAAAACCGGCGAAGAGCATCTCGTCGATCTCGTCGGGGATGGGCGCGGTGGCGGCGTAGGTCACGGCCGGATCCGGGCCGATGGCCACGGCGACTTCCAGGCGCTTGTTCAGCTTTTCCGCCAAGTGGTAGTGGTAGGCCCCGCCCTTGTGCCGGTGCCAGTGCATGCCCGTGGTGTTCTTGTCGAATACCTGCATGCGGTACATGCCCGCGTTGCGCACGCCGGTTTCCGGATTCTTGGTGAACACCACCGGCAGGGTGATGAACGGTCCGGCATCGCCCGGCCAAGTGGTGAGCACGGGCATGATGGACAGGTCGACGTCGTCGCCGGTCAGAACCACGTCCTGGCAGCAGCCGCGCTTCACATGGTCGGGGAATATGTTGGTGAGCTTCGAGAGCTTGGGGATCATCTGCAATTTCTTGATGATGCCGTCGGGCCGTTCGATCTCCAGGTACTCGTGGATGCGTTCGCCCAGGGCGTCCAGGTTGTCGCTGTCGAGCGCCATGTTCATGCGCTTGTACGAGCCGTACATGTTGGTGAGCACGGGGAACTTCGCGCCCTTGGCTTTTTCGAACAAAAGCGCCGGACCGAATTTCTTGCTCACGCGGTCGGTCACCTCGGCGATCTCCAAATACGGGTCCAGCTCCGCGTCGATGCGTTTCAATTCGCCTTCACGGTCCAGATGCTTGAGAAAATCTTGCAAATCCTTATAGGGCATGGAGTCCTCGCCTGGTTAAGTTTCACCAACACTAGCAAAGGCATGGCCTCTCTGACAAGCGGGCATGCCTCTGGGCGCGCGTCCCCTTGACATGCTGGAAACAAAAATTTAAACGCTGTTTAATGTCGTTTCGAATGATAACCTTGGAGGGTGCCGTGGAGACACAACCAGATGCCGGAACCAAGGCCCGGCTGCTCGCCGCAGCGCGGGATATCTTTGCTCAGCGCGGAGTGCGCGATGCCACCGTGCGCGACATATGCACGCAGGCCGGAGCAAACGTCGCGGCGGTCAACTATCACTTTGGCGGCAAGGAAAAGCTCTTTATGGCCGTGCTTTCGGATTATCTTGAGCGCTGCTTCGAGAAGCATCCCGTCAACATGGGGCTGGGACCGGATGCCACGCCTCCAGAGCGGCTCAAAGCGTACATTCGCTCTTTCCTGTACAGATTGATGGGGGATGGCGATCCGCTGGAAGAGAAGCTTGGCTTGCTGCTTACAGCGGAGATTGTTGAACCTTCGGAGTCATTTGAACGTGTGGCGGCCAGGCTTCTTATGCCCTCGCACAATGAACTCCAAAGCATCATCCGCGAGCTTCTGCCCAGGGCGAGCGACCAGACTGTGAAGCTCTGCGCGGCCGGCGTCTCCGGGCATTGTCTGCTTTTCGACAACGCCAAGCTGCTTATCCGCCGTCTGCGGCCGGAAATGGCTTTGGAGAACCTGGGTGTTGAGCTTGTGGCGGACTTTGTGTTCCGCTACGCCAGCGCCGGCATTGCCAGCATGGCCGAAGCCGCCTGATTTTTGCTTTCTCCCGCCACAACAACGAACCCCTGCCTGGGCGTTACAGGCAGGGGTTCTGGAGTGTGGCGGATGTGCAAGGTCCCTCTTCCCGCACACCCGCGCGCAAGGGAGAATCGAGGGTATCTAGACGGCCGCTTCTCCGCGCTCGTTGGTGCGGATGCGCACGGCCTCTTCCACATTGGTGACGAAGATCTTGCCGTCGCCGATGCTGCCCGTGTTGGCGGCGGCGCGGACGGCCTCCACCACGCTGGGGGCGATGGCGTCGTTGACGATGACTTCGATCTTCACCTTGGCCTTGAACACCACCTGGTATTCCGCGCCGCGGTACATTTCCACATGGCCCTTCTGGCGGCCGTAGCCCTTCACCTCGGTAACGGTCATGCCGTGCACTCCGGCCTTGTCCAGGGCGTCCTTAACCTCGTCGAGCTTATGCGGCTTGATGATGGCTTCAATCTTCTTCATGATGTATCTCCTCAAGCCTAGCGGTGGGTCTTGTTGATGGAGAATTCGGGGTAGCCGATGACGGCCACTTCGGCCTCGTCCAGGCCTTCCTGCTCAACCTCGGCAGGAACGCGCATCTTGGCGATCTTGTCGGAGATCTTGAAGAAGACGTACATGACCGTGAACACGAAGATGAAGTTGACCGCGATTGCCACGAGCTGCGCGCCGAGCTGGCTGGCGTCGCCGTAGAACAGGCCCTTCACCGTGCCCTCGACGCCGTTGAGCTTGTCGCCGTAGGTGCCGTCGGCGAAGAGGCCGAGGGCGATCATGCCCCAGGCGCCGTTCACGCCGTGGACCGAGATGGCGCCAACGGGATCGTCGAGCTTCAGCTTGTTTTCAACGAAGAGCACGCTGACGCAGAGGAGCACGCCGGCGATGACGCCGATGATGACCGAGGCGATGGGATTGACGAATCCGCAAGGGGCGGTGATGGCCACGAGGCCGGCGAGCATGCCGTTGGCGGCCATGGAGATGTCCGGCTTGCCGTAGCGGAACCACATGTACAGCATGGCGGACATTGCGCCGCCAGCGGAGGCGAGCATGGTGTTGACGGCAACGACGCTGATGCGCATGTCGCCGCCGGCCAGGGTGGAGCCGGCATTGAAGCCGAACCAGCCAAAGGCAAGGACGAGACAGCCTGCCAAAGCCATGGGGATGTGGTGACCGGGAATCGCGTTCGGGGTGCCGTCGGCGCGGAACTTGCCAAGACGGGGGCCGAGGATCATGGCGCCAGCCAGGGCGGCCACACCGCCGGTCATGTGCACGACAGAGGAGCCTGCGAAGTCAAGAACGCCGTGTCCCAGGCCGAAGTTGGTGCCCAGGGTGGAAAGCCAGCCAGCGCCCCAAACCCAGTTGGCGTACAGGGGGTACACGAACATGGAGATGAAGAAGCCGTAGATGACGAAGTTCTTGAAGGTCCAGCGTTCGGCCATGGCGCCCGTGGGAATCGTGGCAGTGGTGTCCATGAAGACCATCTGGAAGAGGAACATGGTGAGGACCGTGGTGTCGTAGACGTCTTCACCCAAGAGGAAGCCCTTGGTGCCGAACAGGCCGAAGTCCTTGCCGAACAACGTGATGGTGAATTCCTGATTCAGCAGGGTGCCGCCGCCCAGGGCCGCCGCGCCGCCGCTGCCGCCCATCTGCAGGGCGAAGCCGGTGAGCCAGAAGCCCAGCATACCGATTCCGTACACCATCATGTTCATGCCCATGGTGTGACCAGCATTCTTGGCGCGGGTGAAGCCTGTTTCCGCCATGGCGAAACCGAGCTGCATGAACATGACGAGGAAGCCGCAGATGAGAGTCCACACCATGTTGATGGAGATGCGGTTGTGGCCGACGACATCCGCGAGCTTGGTGGCCAGCGGCTCGGAGTCCTTGTACTTGTCCATGTCCACTTCGGTGGGCGCGCCGCCGGTGGCGTTGACCACGTCCGAGGCGGTGCCGATGTTGGCGCCGATGGGGTCCGGCTTCGGGGGATCCGCCGCGAAGACGGTGGCCGATCCGACCAGGATGACCATTGCAAGTGTAAGTGCCATGACGATGTTCTTGAGCATGCTGCCCTCCAAAAAATAAGGTGGATTTCAATCAGCCAGTCAGCCGTCTAGGGCAAGAAGCGGGCCAAATTATTCATGGTAATAAAATTAGTATGTTGCGCCATGCCGCTGTGTTTTTCTTGTCTCGTATGTGACAAAAATGCAAGAATGTATTTACATCGAATTTACCTGATGGCGCATTGTCGGCAGGAATCATGGCTGTGTTTGTGTATATAACTATCTAGAATAATATGATAAAAATGATGTTCAGCCGGTGTCTTTCTTGTTGGGAGCGTTCATCCCTCGCTAGAATCGATTACGCATTTGTAGAATAGAGATCGACGGAAAGGGGGGCGCAGGCAAACCCTGCGGTCGGAAATGGAGCGCGGCCTCATTCCAGGACATCCTTATTCCTTGCGGAGATGCCGTGTCCTGTGGCTCTCCACGGCGCGGAACCGCTGAAGCGAGGCTATCCTGTTTGGAAATGCTAAAAATGTAAATTTGCTTTTTGGAAATGTTTCAAGCGGCGCTGTTGCGGTCCCTGATTGATGCCCTGCTCATTGTCGCGGTAGCCGTTTGGTGATCTGAAATGGGGTGACCGCGCAGGATTCTTGCGCCTCGATCGCAGTTGGTCTTGACTTTAGACCGCTGAACACCACATTGTAGTTGGCAGTTGGTCCCCACCGCGCGCAGGCGCTTGAATGGGGCTGGGCCAGCGGAGTTTGATCCATCCTCGGTCGCCAGCCGCAGAGACCCCTCCGGCGCTAGAGGCGGCTGGCTGACCTGCTCGGCGCGCGCGACGCGGGCCGAGGCGAGTTTTAATGAACACAAGAGGCCTTGGGGTTTTACAAAACCCAGCGGGTAGGATAAATCCCCGTTTCGGCCAAACCCTGTGGAGGTCATCATGCTTGGCGAACTTTTTCAGCCCATGCACTTGCTTCTGATTCTTGTCATCGCCCTGTTGCTGTTCGGTCCAGGCAAGCTGCCGCAGATCGCCGCCAACATGGGCAAGAGCATCCGCGAGTTCAAGTCCGCGCTCTCCGCGCCGGACGAAATCAAGGTTGCCGCGCCCACCCAGCAGGCGGAGCAGCCCGCCCAGCCCGTCCAGCAGCCCGCTCAGGCTGCGCAGACGGAAGCGCCCAAGCAGGAGCAGAAGAACGCCTAGTGGCCTCTTTGCTTCCCAGTCTTGAGCCTCCGACAGGCTGTAATCCGGACCAGTTGATGCCGCGCGCTGGCTGGTCCGGTTCCACTTGCCGCGCGTTGACTCGCGCAAGCGCGGGGGCTTTCGCGTGGATTTGACGCATCTGCTGAGCACATACGGCTACCTCGCTCTGTTCATCGGCACCTTCCTCGAAGGCGAAACGATCCTGATCATTGCCGGTTTCGCCGCGTTCAACGGGCATCTCTCGCTGCCCCTCGCCATTTTGGCGGCTTTTGCGGGCAGCTTCGCTGGTGACCAGACGGCTTTCTATGTTGGCCGGTACAACAAGCACTTTTTGGAAACGCGGCTCAAAAAGTGGGAATGCCGCATCGAAAAAGTGCACCGCCTGCTGGAAAAGCACCAGGTTCTGGTCCTCATATCCTTCCGCTTCTTCTACGGCTTCCGCAACATCACTCCCTTTGCCGTGGGCACCACGAACATTTCGCCGCTGCGGTTCTTCCTGTTGAACGGCATCGGCGCTGCTTTGTGGGCCATCACGTTCGGCGTGGGCGGCTATTACCTGGGCGATGTGCTGGAGCGCTTCCTTCAGGAAGCCAAGTGGTGGGTGGCCGGTGGGCTCTTCGGAGTGTTGCTGGTCGTCTGGCTGGTCAAAACCATCCGGACCCGCCTGCGCAAATCCGTCTGCTAGGGCGCCAAGCTTCAGGGCTTGCGCACAGTCACTATCTCCGGTCCCCGCGGCTCCACGCCGAGGGCCGCCCAAAAAGCGAACACCTCAAGACTTGGCGCATCAGTGCCGCGCATGACATCTTCCGCGCTGCCTGCGCCGTAATAGCTTTGCGTCAGCCTGCGGTTCAGCGTGAGCACCCCGCCGTGCAGGGCGGCACCGGCCATAATCCCCACGCCGTCGGCAAAGACCTGCACCGGCCTGTGTTCGGTGAGGGAGCCGCGGCTGGTTTCCTCGCGCACGCCGACCACGTCGTACATGGCTGACGCATTGAAGTTGAGGCCGTTGTCCAGAATGCGCGCCAGCATGTCGTCATCAAGTATCGCCAGCACCAAGCGAGATTTTTCCAGTCCTATTTGGGGGCCGTAGCCCACGCCCGCGACGCTGACGAACACAGGTGCACCCCAGCCGCCATCCGCGCGGCGGGCCACCAGCACGCCGGCACCCCCCTGCAAAGAGTAAAGAAAGCCGGCTTGGTAGACGCCTGGCAGCACGATGAGCGCGCGCGCGTCGGCAATTGCCGCGTCGAGCATTTTATGGGAGGAATCGCGGCGCATCTCGCCCAGGGTGCGCGTGGATTGCTCAAGCAGCGACACGGCCTGGCGCATGGCCTGGGCTGCGTCGGCTTCGGGAGTGCCTGCTGCGGGCTGGGCCTGCTGCGCGCCCTGCCGCGTGGCGGCGCAAGCGGTGAGGCTCAAGAGTCCGCAAAGGGCGAGAGGCAGCATGTGGCGCACGAAGGGCTCCTTTTGCAGGACGGCAGGGTTCAGCCGACGAGGCTTGTCAACGCCGCAAGTCTTTGGTCCGCGTCCACGGGAAGCTCCGCGCCCGGGGCGGCCAAAATCTCGCGCAGCAGGTCCACGCCGTCCAGCAGGGCCTGGCACACGTCCGGTCCGGCGGCGAGCCGTCCGGCGCGCAGCAGGTCCAGCACGTTTTCCAGCCGGTGCGCGGCCTTCTCGACATGGTGCAGGCCAAGCAGACCAGCTCCGGCCTTGACGGAATGCGCGTCGCGGAACACGGCGTTCAGCAGGTCGGCGGCGGGGGCGGCTGCGGTCCGCTCAAGCTCAAGCAGGCCGGCTTCAAGGTCGCCAAGGCGCTGTGCGCTTTCCTCGGCAAAGGCCGCCAGCACTTCAGGATCATGTTCATACATCGGTGGGGAGCTCCATTAAGCGTCTTTGGCGGCCACTAGGCGCACCGCCACTTCGGGCAGGCGCTCCAGGTCCGGTTTGGCGATCTGCAGGTCCGCGCCGACGCTTTCGCCTTTGTGGCGCAGCTCGTCGGTGATGATGGACGAGTAGAGCACAACCGGGAGCGCGCGCAGGAGGGGGTGGCTTTTCACGTGCTTGGTCAGGGTGAAGCCGTCCATGAGGGGCATCTCGATGTCCGAGATGAGAATATCGAGAAAGTCGGAAAGGGGCCTGCCCTCGGCGCTTGCCTGGGCGGCCATGCCGCGCAGAGTATCCAGGGCCTCCTGGCCGTTGCCCACCACTATGGGGGTGATGCCAGAACGCTCCAGCGTTTTTTGGATCATGAGCCGGATGGTGGCTGAGTCGTCGGCCACCATGGCCTTGAGCTCACGCGTGGCCATGGTTTCCGGCGGGGTGTCGAAGTCCACCTCGGCGGGGGAAAGATCGGCCAGAATGGTCTCCAGGTCGAGAAGCTGGATGAAGTGGCCTTCCCGTTCCACCAGGCCGATGATGGCCTGGATGCCGGTCTTGGGCATGTAGCCGTCTGGAGGGATGACCTCGGGCCAGCCCACGCGGTGGATGCCGGTGACGCCGGAAACCACGAAGCCGGTGACGGTCTTGCTGAATTCCGTAATGATGACGTTGTCGCGCGGGGCGGCAATTTTGGGAATGTCCAGCCATACCGCCAAGTCGATGACCGGCAGGATGTGGTGCCGTAGGGGAATGAGCCCCCGGAAGCTGGGATGCGCGGCGCCGGGCTGAGGCTCCAGGTGCGGGCTCTCGATGACTTCCATCACCTTGGCGACGTTGACGCCGAAGGAGTGCCGCGAGGGCGCGCCATCGGGACCGGCTTCTCCGTCGATGTGGAACTCCAGGATTTCCAGTTCGTTGGTGCCGGTTTCCAGCAGGATGCCGGTGTCCATTGTGTGGGCTCCTGTGTTGACGAAAAAGGACAGTGTTGAAGCCACCTTCTACTCTGCTGCGACGGGTGTGTAAAGCGCACGCCCGGCTTCGGTCCGCTGCTAGCTGATCTGAACCGGCTTGCGCGCCAGGAAATCGCCCAGGGTTTTGTCCGTCTCCTGAATGTGGTGCCGCACCCAGCCGATGGCGAACTCTAAAAAGTCGGACAGGCTGACATCCTTGCCTTCGCTGTAGACTTCCAGGAAGTCCAGGGCGCGCATGGAGCAGTCGATGTGCTCCTGGATATGTCGGTCGTACTGCGCATACGCCTCCGGGTCCATGAGAGCCTCCTCGGCCGCGAAGTGCTCGATGACATAGTCGCACAGGCGGCGCAGCGTGGCTCCGGTCTGCGCGGCCGCGTCCGGCCGCTGCGCTGTTGCCCAGGTTTCATTGACGAGGGAGAGCAGCATTTTGTGCTGCCGGTCAATTTCGTCCACACCGATGGACATGCTTTCCAGCCAGCGCACTTTCTCCATATCCCCATTCCCTTATTTGTGCATGAACTTCTGCACGGCCTTCCAGTCCTTGCTCGGCTTGTTCTGCAACAGGCGGCGCACGCGTTGCAGATACATGGCCGCAACAAAATCATCTGGTGCAAGGGCATGCAGCGCCGCGAATTCCTCCAGCGCCTTTTCCCATTGCACCGTGCGGTACAGGGCCACGGCCCGTTCCCAGCGTGAGCAGAAGCCGAGCTTGGCGCGCGTCGCGGCCACATCGGCGTAGGGGCTTTGGGGCATGGCGCCCAGCAGCTCGAAGATCGCCAAGGGGGTTTTCACTCCCTTGGGCACCACCACGTCCACGGAGCGGAACAGAAAGTTGTGCTTGGCCTTGTCGCGCACGTCATGGCTCACCAGAATTCTGGTGGCGTAGTACTTGTTCAGACCCTCCAGGCGGCTGGCCAAATTCACCACCGGACCCAGGGCGGTGTAGCTCATGCGGTCGGATGCGCCCACGTTGCCCACGGTGGCCGTGCCAGTGTGGATGCCCACGCGGGTGGGCATGACCGGGCCGCCGTTTTGCTCGCGCTGTGCATTCAGCTCCTGCGAGGCCATGGAGAGCCGCAGAGCGGCCAGGCAGGCGTTTTCCACGTGGTTTTCCGTGGAGAGGGGCGCGTTCCAAAACGCCATCACCGAATCGCCGATGAACTTGTCGATGGTGCCGCCGCTTTTCAAGATGGCCTGCCCGACAATCTCGAAATACTCGGACATGGCCGCCATGAGATCCTCCGGGGGCATGCCCTCGGACATGGTGGTGAAGTTCTGCACGTCGGTGAAGAGCAGGGTGATGTCGCGCTGTTCGCCGCCCAGGCAGGGCACCGTGCCGCTTTTTATGAACTGGCGCACCAGGGATTGCGGCAGGTAGCGGCACGATGACAGCAAGGCGGAGCGCATGCGCGACATGGCGTCGCCCAGCCTGTCCACCTCGTCGATGTGCGAGCAGATGACCTCGGTGGAGTTCATTTCAAGTTTGCTGATGCGCTCCGCTTCCTCCGTAAGGCGGGCCAGCGTGCGCGAGATGTTCGCCGAGGCCAGCAGCAGAAGCGGCACGCCGATGATCAACAACCCTGCGGCAAAGAATATCGCCTGGGTGCGGATGCGCTCGGCCGTGCCCATGAAGTCTGACTCGCGGGCGACAAGGGCCATGTAGTCGTTTGCGGAGCCGAATTCCCGCACCGGACGCACGCTGACCAGGTAGGGCGTACTCCCGACAACCAGTCTGTGGGTGTTTCGGATTTCGCCGCCGTTTGACTGGAACAGCCTGTACACCGCATCGGGCAGGGGCTCGCCCAGGTCCTGCACGGCGGCGCGCACCACGGTTTGAGAGCCGCCGCGCGTGGTGGCGATCCGGGAAACCTTGGCGGCGTCCGGGTAGGCGATGAGTTCGCCCTGGGCGTTGAAAAGAAAGATGAAGCCGCCCTCGCCGATCTTCGCCTTGCTTAAGAAGAAGGACAATGTGTCGAGGGTCAGGTCGAGCCCGAACACCGCGTTCGCGGGGCCCGGTATTCTGTGCGCCATGCTGAGGCCGAGGGCGCCCGTGCTGCTGAAGACATAGAGATCAGTCTTGACCGAGGCCGCGACGCCTTCCGCCGCCGTATACCAGGGCCGGGTTCGCGGGTCGTAGCGGGCCTCGCGCGGGGAGGTGGTCCACAAGGGCTTGGCGTCGCGGTCCAGGAAGCGCCAGCGCTCCATCCTGTTGCCGTTCACGGAGTCGATGCGGCGCAGGGCGTAGCGGGTTCGCGGAGGGGCGTTGAGGCCTTGGGCCGTCTTCTGCCTGTGCGCCAGGGAAATGGCCTGGAAATAGTCGCCGTCGCCATAGCCGAAATACAGAGAATACGCCTCGGGGTGCGTGTCGAGAAAGGCCAGCATGAAGCCGAGCAGAGGATGGTCGAACCCGTGGGGCTTTATGCCTGCTCCGGGCAGGGTTGGCGTCGCGTCGCAAAGCAGGGCCAAAGGTTTTGTGATCAGCTGGGCCGAAAGCTCGATCTTGTCGCCGGAGGCGAGGATGTGCTTGCCGACTTCCTCGCGCGCGCTGGTGATGCTTTGTTTATAATACAGCCAGGTGACGGCCTCGGCGAGTATCAGGATGCACGCAAAGAACAGGATGATGACCGTGCGCAGGCGCACGACGGGATGCCGCTTCTGGGGTGCTGGAGACTCTCCGCTGGTCATGGCGCCCTCATTCCCGGAAAATGTGAACGATATGGAACGATGAATTATTCATAGCTTATGCGCTCGGTGTGTCAAGCCATGTGTGGAGATGGCGGCGGGCCGCAAGGCCGAGGTGGACGCCTCGCCCCTTTGGCCGCAGCTTGTGCCGGATGCCCTTGGGAGCTGTGGCCTGATTCTTTAAGAAAGGGGGAGAGGTGTGCGGCGGTGCCTGTCCCAGTATTCCCTGCCCGGTGGTTGCTCTTGGCGCTTTGTTGTCTTTGGGGTACAACCGCAGCCGCCAACTGATTTGATTCAGTCCAGGCTATGAAACGTCCGACGATAACCCCGCTAGGGTAGCAGTGGGGCTGCGAAACAAAAAGAGGAGCCATGCCTCTGCGGGCATAACTCCTCGAAATTGCTGGTGCGCCAGGAAGGATTCGAACCCTCGGCCGACGGCTTAGAAGGCCGTTGCTCTATCCACCTGAGCTACTGGCGCGCACGGGGAAACATTCAGTAATCAAGCAATGCCGTGCGGTCAAGGGGCCGTGCGGGAAAGGCAGCTGTGACGCAACCGTCTTCATATTCCGACTTTCTGGCCCGGCTCGACGATTTGGGCCTGTTCCACATGGACCTGACCCTGGACCGCATGGCCGCTTTCGTGGCCCGGCGCGGGCTGCCGCGCTTTCCCGTGCTGCACGTGGTGGGCACCAACGGCAAGGGCTCCACGGCGACGATACTCGCCGAACTGCTGCAGGCCCACGGGCTGCGCGTGGGGCTTTCCGTCAGCCCGCATTTCATCACCCCGCGCGAGCGCATTCTGGTGAACGGGGCCATGCTGCCCGAGGACACCTGGGCCCGACTGGGCGCGCAGGTGTTCGCAGAGGCAGAGGGCCTTGGCCTGACCTACTTCGAGGTGCTCACCGCTTTGTCGCTTGCGGCCTTTGAGGACGCGGGCGTCGACGTGGCCATCATGGAGGCGGGGCTGGGCGGACGCTTCGACGCCACAAACGTGCTTTCCCCCACGCTTACGGTGTTCACGCCCATCGGCATGGACCACATGAACATTTTGGGCGACACGCTGGAAAAGATCGCCGCCGACAAGGCCGGGGCCATGCGCAGCGGCGGCATGGCTGTTTCCGCCCCGCAGGAGCCCAAGGCCTGGCGCGTGCTGCGCGGCACGGCCGCGGAGGTCGGGTCGGAGCTTGTTGCCGCTGCGGAGGTGCTGTTCTATTCACGCGCCAATGGCCGCGTGCAGCCCGGGCCCTTGGCCAGCCGGGGGAAAAAGCGCTTCGTGCGGGCCATGACCGGCCTGTGGCTCTCCCTGCCGGGCACGCACCAGGAGCTGAACGCCCGCACGGCCCTGGCCGCGTTCCATGTGTTTGCGGAGCGCCTGCGCCTGCCGGTTTACGAAAGCGCCTGCCGCGAGGCCTTTGCGCGGGCCTTCATCCCCGGCCGCATGCAGCGGGTGGAGGGCGCGCCGGGCTTGCCGCCGCAGCTTGTTTTGGACGGCGGGCACAACGCCCATGGCCTGGCCGCTCTTGCCGCTTCCCTGGAGGCGGACGCCATCCGCCCGGCGGCCATCGTGTTCGGCTGCCTGCGCGACAAGCCTCTGGACCAGATGCTGCCCCTGGTGCGCGGCATGGCCGCCGCCGGTGGCGATTGCCCTGTCCATGCCGTGGGCATTCCCACTTGCGAGCGCGCCTGCGCTCCGGAGGAGCTTGCGGCCATGCTGGATGTCGGGCTGGATGCCGGGGCTTTGCCCTCAGCGGACGTGCATGCGGCGATCGATTCCTTGA
>Ga0209800_10002575_pt1 | contig 15836 bp, 9 predicted proteins | sample Higcelweek8metaG_FD_187174 | JGI IMG/M metagenome (GOLD analysis project Ga0209800, IMG submission 187174) | Freshwater pond sediment microbial communities from the University of Edinburgh, under environmental carbon perturbations - High... | ecosystem: Environmental > Aquatic > Freshwater >...
TTCGCCGAAAGTTGAATCAATTTCCGCTTCCCACTGCATAAATAATTTTTCGCCGTTGTGCCATAACCAGATTTTGTTAACCTGAGCACATTTCAGCGTGTCTGCACTATCCGCATCAAAAAACTCTGTGCACATATTTTCATCGGTGATCACCGGCCGGTCGGAAAAAGGTATGGTAAATGCGCCGAGCCAGCTGCTTGTGATCATTATTATTAAAATTACTTTACTCATTTTTGTATAATCCTCTTATAAATTCAACATTCCCTGTTATTTGCAAAGAAATCTAATACTGCTTGTTATCTAAACATATAAAAATACGACGAAACGACAAATTTAGGGTACAGAATATAATTCTGTGCGCTTCTCTGTAATTTAATAACTACCTAATTCCGGGCAAACTCAAGCAGCGGCTTAATTTCATCCCGATCTGCTTTCCTAACAGAATCAATATATATTTTTCTAGAATCACCGGCTTTTGTTAAATTCGCTGAGCCCCATGTGAATACAGGCTTGTTAAAACCATGAGACACAAGAATATCGCCGCACAGTCTGGAATGTCTGCCGTTACCGTTCGCAAAAGGATGTATCTTAACTATTCTGTGCTTGAATCTGACCGCGATCTCGTCTTCGGAAAAAGTCTTGTTCTCTATCCAGAATCTGCAGTCGTCAACAAGAATTTTCAACTCTGTCCCGATCATATATTTATCAACTCCGATATTCTTATTCGTCGTTCTGAATTTTCCTGCCCATTCCCACACATCTCCGAACATCCGCCTGTGAACTTCACAGATGAACTCTTCTGTAAGTATCTTGCCTAAACTGAAATTACGCCTTAGAGACCATTCTACAGCTGACTCGATATTATTCTGCTCGAATTCATCAAGCTCGCCTCTTGTTGAGACAGTCTTAATGAGTAAGCCTTCTTTCTCTTCTTCTGATATTGGCGTCTGACCATATTCATATTCTAATTCTAATCCCATAAATACCTCGGCATTTCCCTTTTTATCTCCTCTGCTCTTTCTCTGACAGCTTTTTTGAGTCTTACTTCGGAATTTTTCTGATCCTCAAGGTGCATATTGACTGATGTCCGGCCTACAATCTCTTCAGCTTTCTCAAAAGCTCTTTTCTCTATCATTTTTTCAAGCGTACCGTCATTAGGAATAAATCCGTAAACGAATTTCATATCCATTGCTTCCGCAAATTTTTTGAGACCGTTCAAAGATATGGTACCCATTGTTTCTCTATACTCCATAGCCTTCACATTCTGTCTTGAAAGATCTAATTTATTTCCCAATTGATTTAGAGTCATATTGAGCGCTGAACGAATTGCGTGTATCCAGCCTTTGCCAGGAGCGGAAACAGCTACAATTTCTTTAAATTTTAATATTTTTGCATCAAGCTGGTCCAACATAATTTTATTTTTTATCATAATGAATCCTCAGATTATATTACGCTTAATGTAACACTAAAACATTACTTTGTCAAGCATTTTGTATCTTTATAGCATTACAATATGTTGCTACATGTAACAGTATAATAGTACAAATGTTATGTTTTATCATTTTATTCGCCTTCATTTTATAAAAATGCTCTTACTTTATAAAGTCCTTCAGCTCTGGCAGAGAGAAATACGGGTAATAGAACCTGCCAGTTATCCGGTATGGGGCGAATCTTTTTATAACCGTGCCAAAATGCCTCTCTGTTTTCTTCAGTTAAATCGCAATGAAACAACTGGGCAATATCAGTTAAAAAATGATCATACCTGACACTCATAAAATCAATAGGGATCAGCTTAGAATTATGATACAGCAAATTCCGGAATGTAATATCGCCGTGAATTATCCCGTAGGAACTGCGATCATAATCGGTTTCAGCAAGCGTCTTTATAAACTCTTCACAGCTGCGGATAAAACTGTTTTTCTGATCGTCAGAATCAAACTCATACTGCTTATACTCTTTGAACAAACTCTCATAATATCTGAAATCTCTTTTTTCAATCAGAAGATCATCCGATAGGATTAGTTCTTCTGAAATTTTGTGCATTTTTGCCAGCAGTTCACCAAGAAGTTCTGCAAGATTATCCGGTTTGTTTTTTTTCAAAGCATTATAAAGCGGGCTACCATCTATCCATCTGCGCATAACACAGTATCTGCCTGAATCATTGATGCAGTGAATTTTATTTCCGTTAAGATCAGATATTGTTTCTCCAACCGGGATTTTGTTCTCGATCAGTTTATCCAGCCAGAACAACTCTGCCATGATTGATGAGGGATCTCTTCTGCTGTCATAAAGTCTGAGAGAATATTTATTTTCCCCGGATCTGATCAGGTATAACGGATCAAGGCTGTCACAGCCTCCTGCATTTTCGATTTCAGGTTCGGTCAGTGAGTAACCGGTCACTGCTTTCAAGATCAATTCATACTCAGCAAATAATACATTCAGTATTTCTGAATTAATTGAATTTGAAATATCATTATAGTACAGGTTCTTATTGTACGCAATAATCCATTTTGATCTTGGCTCAGTCAGATCAGCAGAGTAATCAAGCTTATCAGAGCGGATGGTCCCGCAGCCGTTATAGCACTTGATCTTATAAGGGAATTCTTCAGGAGATTTAGTGATGCTTGCTTTACCTGAACAGAACGGACACTCATCTTGTGCATTATAAGCAGTGAAAATCATATTATTTTTTCCATTTGTATTCAATACGAATGTTTTGCTATTATTTGAAAAATCAAAGTTCAATACTGCTCCAATCATAAACAAGCCGTTTTTACTTATCGGCATCAACACAGATTCGCTTGTTTCATCTCTCCAATAAAAAAGCTTTCCGGACTTCAAATATATTGTTCTGGCGATCCTTTCAGATTCACACCAGTAATCTCCGCAAAATTTTTCTAGTTCAGCTTCACTGAATTCTTCTAATTTGTTTAAAATTGTACCTGTAAGATAATTATCAGATTCATGATCAGCTTTTACAATTTTAAGAGAATTTATTCTTCCGTTTTCATCATGTATAAATCTGTAACATGTAGGAAAGCCTTCTATTTCAAATTCGCACTCCGAATTTTCCAGCATAAGCAAGTCCGGCCAAAAAGTATCAACAAATAATTTGTTATTTTCTGAATGGAATTTTAAATATTCGCCGTTCCCGTAAAAGCTTCCGCAAAATCTGCTGTAATCTTCATTAATTGTTTTTTCCTGCTTAAACTCAATTTCTAAAAATTCTGAAATTTGCCTGCGATAATGATCCCAATTTTGTTCTTTATTATCTATTAATAGCTTTTGGCATTCAAATTCATTCAATAATTCAAGTGCAAGACCGCTGATTTTTTGCCATAAAGAAAATGTAGCTTCCTCACCCTTTAAGTTACGGTTTTTGGCATAATATGAATCTTCGTCGCTACCAAAAACGCTATTTTTCCAATCTGATCCTCTTTGAATGCTGATCTTTTTTATTGCTGTAACAACATCTGGCTGATAAAAATGAATAATCTGAGGATTAAGCGATTTCATAGAATTTAAAAGATCGTGCATAATTATTTTTACCTTATCAGTCTCAAGGTCATGCCATATCATAGGCATAAAAAATCTTTGAAAAAGACAGCTGTCCAGGACATAAACTATATCGCCATTTTCTATAACGGATATAAATTCTTTCCACTTCTGAAGATAAAAATTTGTTACCCATGAACAAAAGTCAGGAGACGATTCATCAATCCCGGCTGATTTTTCATCTTCATCTGTGCAAATAATCGGATTTTCGATGCTTCCTTCATGGTACCATTTTACTTTTATTCCATTCTTCTCAAGCTGTCTGGCTATGAAGTGGGAAATAGTTGATTTTCCTGACCCTATTATCCCGTCAACGAGTATTAGTTTTGTGTTTATCATTGTATTTACTTCCCCTAATTAATACTCATAAACAGTCACGCAATTATCTTCTCTGTTCAGGTAGTAAATTCTGTTCCCGAAATAATACCTTTTATGATCGGCATTAAAAAAATCATAAGCCTTGCCTACATCCATTTTGAACCTATTGATAAATATACCGTCTTTAAAAGCATCTACTATACAATCATAACGGTTGCTGTCGTTCCTTTCTACCGGGACCTGAACAAGTATATGCCCATTTTTCTCAATCGACATAGCCATAGGTTCAACAGCCCTCTTGAAATTTATTTTGTATTCTCTGTTAACCTCATCTAAAAGTGCGACTTTTCTGGTTTGAGCGAAATGTTTTGATTCTTCGTCAGACATAGCCAATTTTCTGAAGTCCTTTTTGATCCTGTAAAGAAGATCGCCTTTTTCATCCATAACATTTATCAAATAATCATCGGTAGAGTTCTTTGCTGTATAAATTCTATTTAACCCCACGCAGAAAGATGTGCTGTAATCAAAGAAATTTGTATTGTCTCCGATATACTCACCAATATTCTCTTTTATGGTCTTTACAAATTCAAATTTTGAATTCCTTAAATTCACATGGTTAACATAATGTAATTTTTCATCAACTGTTTTCCATGATTCCATAAGACAAATGTAGCTTTCAGAGTTTACCGGTCTCATATATTTCTGCTCATAATCACCGTAATAAAAGTTCCTGATGAAATCACCTTTTAGATCAAATACTGACATCTTGCTTGATCTGACATCCGACACAAAAAGAGTATCGTTTAATATCATCATGTGTGCAGCCATTTCCATCTCACCCGGGCCGATCCCTTTTCTTCCGATACTTCTTAAATATTTACCGTCAGGATCGAACTGTTTAACGCAAGAAAGTCTATTATCAAGAATGTAAATATTGCCGTTACGATCGACAGTGATATCGTAGGGATTGATAAAATTCCGCAGCGTATCCTGCGCATTTTCATCATATCCGTGGATCGTGTACACTTCTTTCGGGCTGATCTTGAAATTTGGATCAGAGGGAATATTCTTATTGTAATATGTCTTAATTCCGTCAACTTCGCTTACTGTGTAGTTAAGTTCCTTCTTCGAGCAGCCTGAAAACATAATCATTCCTATAAACATAAGAATCACGCACAAACTTTTTTTCATTCCGTTTTCTCCTTTTCTTTTTCAGCATTTTCTTCCTTGCGCAAGAACAACGAATTTGACGGCTTTTCGCCTTTGATATCGAATGTGAATTGCCATTTCCCGTCAACCTGAACAAAATCGATGCTGTTTTCAACTGAGAGTATCATCATGAATTGTGTGTCTGTGATCGGAATTAATAGCGATTCATTTCCCTCTTCCCGCCAATAGTATAACTCTCCGTCGCGTACGTATAATTTTCTTTCAAGTTTATCAGTCTCACACCAATATATACCGCAATACCGATCAAGTATTTCTTCAGGCAATACATACGGAGTGTATTCCTCTGCTACATTTCCGTCCATATATTTATACCAATCCAGATTTTTTGTGATAGTTAACAATTTCTTGCAGGTGTCCTCACATTTATGAAATTTTATAACTGTAGGAAATCCTTCGATCTCAAATTCGTTTTCCGATATAGGAATAAGTTTAAGATTAGGCCAAAAAGTATCAATGCAAAGACGATCATCTTTTTCATGTATTTTTATTACAATACCTTTACCCAGATAATGTCCGCAGTAATTCCTAAATGAACTATCAAATAATTTCTCTTCAAATAATTTCAGACCAAGAAAATCTAAGACCTGTTTTCGATAACTTAACCAGTCATGCGTAGAATTTTCTATTTGAATCTTCCGGTAGTTGTATTCTTTAAATAAACCAACCGTGAAATCAGAAAATTCCTGCCAAAGCTGAATAACCCCAGACTTATCCTTTAATCCTCTGTTTTTACAAAAAAGAGTTTTTTCGTCAGCTTTAATGAAGCCCTTTGTCCATTTCTCACCTCTGCGTTCCCAATTCAGTCTTAGTGATCTGTCCACATCTTTCTGATAAAAATGTATAAGGACGGGATTCAGGCATCTTGCAGACTCCAATATTTTATGCGAATACTTCTTTATTACTGATCTGTCCACGTCGTTCATAAAATGGGGAAACATAAGAACATCCTGAAACAGATAGCTTTCAAATATATAAACAAATTCATCATCTTTGATTTTATTTACAAAATCGACCCATTTCTGAGGATATTCGGTTAATACTCTTTTCGAGTGGTCTTCATCAGATTCTTCTTTTATTTTTTCAATCTCTACAAGCGGGTGGTCTTTTTCAACTTCATAATACCATTTAACTTTAACGCCGTTCTTTTCCATCTGTCTGGCTATAAAGTGTGCCATAGTTGATTTTCCTGACCCCGTAATTCCGTCAACAAGAATTAGCTTTGTTTTTATCATATTATTTCCTTTATTTGTCCAAACACCAGATCGCAAAGGCATACAGCTCTGCAAAATGATTTTCATCGCTATACTTATCCGTTGTGCTCCAATGACCGGCTTCTTCAACTTTTATTATCTGAATATTGTTACCCGTATTGAATTCCCTCAGCTTGCAAAACCATTTTAATGGTTTCCAGAAGAAAGCCCTGCTGTCGTATAAGCCGGCTGTTGTAAAAACATGCGGGAAATTCGTCGGTTTAATCTGACAAGACATATCCCTTTCAAACATAGCTTCAAAATTCTCTTTGCTTTCAATTCCACCTTCTTCAGGAACTTCACTGATTAACAAGTTCCAATTTTTGTCGTAGAACTGGTTTAATACTTCCATGCCCGGTACAATAACAAGCACGCATTTGTAAAGATCGGGGCGCATGTTCAGAATTGCTCCCATGATTTGACCGCCGGCGCTTCGACCGTAAGCAATCAGCTTGTCGCTTACCGTATATTTTTCTTTGATCAAATACTCTGAGCAGGCAATATAATCTTTGAAGCGGTTTATACGGTTTCTGCCGATTCCGTCAAGATGCCATTGTTTACCAAGATAACCGCTGCCCCGCACATGTGCTTCCCCGAAAACAAATCCCCTTTCGATCATACATAATCTTCTTTTAAAGAAATATTCGCAATCCATGTCACCGTAAGCGCCGTAAGCTTCAAGTATGAAGGGATTAGAACCGTCTTTTTTGAACATGTCTTTCCGGTAGATGATTGAAATAGGTATTTTAAGCCCTTTTTCACCAGGTGCCCAGATCAGTTCACTGGCATAATCACCTTCATTGAAATTTGACACCTTATTATATGAAACCATTTTTAATTCAGCTGTTTTCGGGTTGAATTCATATATTTTTCTCGGGAAACCGTACGATTCTATTGAAAACTTAAGTGTTTGTGATTCGTAGCTGTTATCAAGCAAAGTCATCTCGTAGAACGGCAGATCAATTTCCAGCTTAATCTCTTTAACTTCATCCGTTATTGTATTGATGTACCTGATTTTTTGTTTACCATTATGATAGACTTTAAAAATTAAAAAATCTTTGATTTGTTTTACGGTATAATCTAATTCCCAGATGTTTTTAGCTGTAAAGGAAGTATCTTCACAATGCGGAATAATCTCCTGCCAATATTGTTTTTCAGTCGTATCAACACTTGTTTTCATCAATTTGAAATTGATAGCGTTATCATTATTGCAGATAATATAAAAATTCCCGTTGGAATAGTACGGTTTGTATTGTTCACCTTCGACTAATAGTGAAAATATTTTTAACTCCGCATCCGGTTGGTCAAAAGGCAAAAACCGATACTCACTGCTCTTTTCACTTGTTCTATCCAAATAGATAAATTTTTCATCTGCCGATTTAGCAACAGTCAGAAAAAAACCGTTGGTCTCCTCTGATTCATAATGGATAACTTCATCAGTCTTCTGTTCTGTTCCGATAATATGTTTTTTTACAGAACACCAGCGAAATTTCCCGTTATCGTCTGCTGATTCATAAAAAAAAGCTTTTGAATCAGACAACCAAATTAACTTAGCGGTATAGCTAAGTTGCTCCAGAACTGATTTCTTATTCACATCATAAATGAATGTTATATAGTTTTCCAACCCTTGCAGATCAGCCACAAAAGCAATATAGTTTCTATCAGGGCTATAATTAATCATCAAAAAGTTGAAATATTTATAATCCTTACTGAACTTATTCAAGTCAAGTACAACTTCAGGATCATCGGTGTCTGCTTTTTTCCGGTAACGGATTTCATACTGATCATCAACATTTTCTTTCTTTTCCCAATAGAGCCAGTCTCCAACTTGATCAAATTTGATTTTGTCGGATGCTTTTGTTTCGTCAGATTCTTCAACTGAGCAGTTAATTCTTTCAGATTTATACTTTTCAGTCAGCTCCCGGAATATTTCAGCCTTGAGAGCAAGCGATTCTTTCAGTATTTCTTCAGTGTATTTGTTTTCCTCTTCTATCAACTGTAATACTTCAGGCTTTGCTCTGCTTTCATCCTGAAGCCAGTTATAGTTATCAATCAATTTCTGCCCGTGAATTTCTCTTAGGAATTCGACTTTCTTTGCTTTGGGCGGTTTTATTTTAATCATCTTTTACTTCTCCGTACTTACATTTATTTTTTCACGCACTTCATCGAGAATGTTAACGGCAGATCCGATCCCGGGAGCACCCAGAATCCTTCTTCGTTCAAAACCATGTTCGGAAACATATCGTATGAACAGAACGGATATTCCTTGACCGACTCTATTCTCAATCCGTTGTTTATTGCCGCCATAACGAACTCGCTGAACGGATGAGTCCATTCGTACTCTACATTATTTACAAGCTTTTCATCTCCGTCGGTATAAGTGTAGTCTTCTACATACCTGTGAGGCCCGTCGTTAAAATAAGCTCCGATCATTTCAAGGTCTTTCTTGTCATCGTTATATTCAAACAGGTTAGTTGTGGGATGTCCGTCGAGAATTATAAGCTCGCCGCCCTTTTTTAGAAAATGTGAAGCTATCTCAAACCACCTGTTCAGGTCGGGTATCCAGCAGAATACTCCATACGATGCGAACACGATATCAAATTTTCCTTTTAAATTCTTATCGAGCTCAAGCACATTCGAGCATACGAATTTTGCGTTCAGACCGGTTTTGGCTGTCAATTCCTTCGCCAGCTCAATTGCCTTTTCAGAGAAATCAGCCCCCGTTACTTCTGCACCCAGCCTCGCCAGTGAAAGAGTGGACATTCCGAAATGGCACTGAAGATGAAGTAACTTCTTTTCTTTAACTTCGCCGATCTCTTCAAGCTCAAGACGGTCCAATGAGCTTTTGCCTTTCAGAAAACCTTTAACATCGTAGGATTCCGATTTCTTATGGATGCCGACTCTCTCATTCCAGTTTTTCTTATTCGTTTCAATATATTTGTTCATTTTTTTTTCCTTTTTTTATTAATCCTGAACCGATTCTCTATCATCATTTAACTCGCACCATCTTTCTAATTTATCATCCTTAATTTTCTCAATTTCCAGCTTGTCTTTATGTAATAAGCCTAATTTCTCAAAATCGGTTTTATTCTGATACATTTCTTTTTCCAGTGCGATTATTTCAGCTTCGTATTTCTCTATATCAAGCTCCAGTTGGGTAATTTCAGTTTCTCTCTTTTTATTATTTCTGTCTTCCTGCTTTTTTCTGGCTCTTTCATCATTTGATTTAGCAAAACTTTTTTTAACAATTTCAACAGGGTTCTTTGTTGCCAAATATACATTGTAGTCACCCTCATAATCTTTTATCTTTTTATCTACGATCTCGACTACACGATCTGCCATTTTGGCAATAAAATATCTGTCGTGGGAAACAAAGACCAATGTCTGACTAAATCCGCTGATCACTTCCTCCAGTATTTCTCTGGAATCAATATCTAAGTGATTTGTCGGTTCATCTAAGATAAGCACATTAATATCTTTACTAAAGATTATTGCCAATTTTAATCGTGTCCGTTCTCCTCCCGACAGTGATTCGATAGTCTTATTTACCTCTTCTTTTGTAAAGAGAAATTTGGCCAGTAAACTCCTTGCATTTTCCTCATTAAAACCGGTGTAAGAAGTCAAATGATAAAGAATTGAAATACTATCATTCTCAAAATGTAAATTCTGATCCAGGTAAGCAACTTTGTTACCAACTCCGATAAGTATATCGCCGCTATCTGCTTCGATCTTACCCATAACGATCTTGATCAAAGTAGATTTGCCCACTCCATTAGCTCCTAAAACGGCAACTTTTTCACCTGATCTAACTATAAGGTCAAGATCTTTAAGCACCTCTTTATCACCAAATGATTTTGAAATACCTCTCATCCGAAAAATAATATTACTGCTCTTATTTGTATTAGATAACTTTAATCTCATCTTTCTTACTGCTACTGGTTTAGGCAATGGTATAATTCGGGAAAGTTTAGCTTCCAGCGTAATTGCTTTCTTTAGTAGAGCAGGATTCCTTTGGTTAATACCTGTAGTGCGTGTTTTTTGAATAGATTCTTCAAGCAGTTTGATCTCATTCTGCTGCTGCCTATATTCTCTTTCTAAATTAAGTAGCCGTTTTCCCTTCTCAAATACATGAGTTGAATAATTCCCTTTGGTAATAGTAATTTGCTGATGTTCTAGCTCAATAATTTTAGTTGTAATTTTATCTAAAAAGAATCGGTCATGTGAGATAGCAACAACGGCACCTTCAAAAGTCTTAAGAAAACCCTCAAGCCATTCAACAGATTCTATATCGAGATGATTAGTAGGTTCATCAAGAAGAAGCAGATCAACTTTTTCCAGCAGTATCTTAGCCAGCTCAATTTTAACCTGCTCTCCGCCGCTCAGATCATTAAAAAGGCTATATTTTAAAGTTTTAGATATTTTTAGCCCGATACAAACATTTTTGATCTGATCCTGAAGTGTATAACCTCCCAGATTTTCATATTCATTCTGAAGAGGTTCGTATAATTTCATTATCTCATTGATCTTAACTTTATCTGAACAGTAATCTTCCAACTCATTTTCAAGCTTATTTAGTTCATTTTTTATATAATTAACTTCTTTGAACGGTGATGTAAGAATATCAATAACCTTCGTATTTTCAGGATAATGACTGACTTGATCCAAACAGCCGATCTTGAGACCTTTCCTTTTCAATACTTCTCCGGTATCGCAGGATTCACAATCGGTTATCAGCCTAAAAATAGTTGTCTTACCGCATCCATTTCTGCCAATTAAACCAATTCTGTCATGCTTATTGATCGTGAAAGAAACATTAGTTAAAATTTTCTTCACACCATATTCTTTATTTACTTTACTAAGCGTAACTTCGCTCATTTTTAATCCCCGGTCTTAAAACACTTCTTATTCACTCAACTTCTTCTTTACATCATCAATTTTTGCAGTTACCAGACCATGCGGACAATGAACTTTATACCCCAATAAGGTATTCATTGCCCGCATAGCCACAGTATCTTTACACCCTTTTCAAAATCTCACATTCTGCAGATCGGATAAATTAGCCTCCGTAAGCTCAAGCTCCGAGAATATTATGAACTTGGGCGGAAATACCTTCGTTTCCCCGTTCTTGATCTTACTTGTATCAACAAAACAGGTTGAAATACTGCTTGTGTCGGAATATGAATTCCCCGTTGATTTCGGATTTGCATTATAATAGAAATAATTTTCAGTTCTCTTCCTGTTTTTGTACTGATAAAGATTGGAATCAAAAGTGGTTTCGGCACTTTCATGACCGCACTTAATCGTGATTTCTCTATTATCAGTGGTTACTTTGGATTCAATATTTTTCAAGTCTCCATCATAATTGATAAAAGTGTCACCGGCAGCATAAGCGTATTCCTTCATAAATCCGGAGTTATTTGCTACTTCAACATAGAAAACCAAAACCGGCTGATTCGGCATCATCATAAAGTACTGATTTACGGTAACACCTTTCATGGCATCGAATTTCTCTACAGTCGTAGTCAGTTTGATCCCTTCCCATATATTACCGAGGGAGTCGCTTTTTTTAACAAAAGCAGCCTTTGTTTTTTCAGCCACCCAGTGATGTTCTTTCAATTCAGAAGGTTTGCTTGTAATTCCGCCGAACCATGAATTCCACCACGATTTGTTCGTTCTTTCGGGATAATCCGTAGCGAGCCATTCTCTGCCTTTATAAGTCAATGAAAAGACCGAAGGCGCGAATTCAGGCGATGATTTGATCTCAAGAACGCCGTTATTTGCAGTAAGTACAGTTTTCTTTTCAGCTTTTACTTTGTTTAAGGCTACTTCACCTTTACTTTTGACAAAGACAGCTTTGGTCTTGTTCAGTTCTCTCGAATGGTAATCGGCGTTCGCAGTTATAAGTTCGACCGGATGTTTTCCTTTGAATTTGAACTCAAAGTCAATTTTATGGATCTTATCTTCCGGAGCAGCTGTCTGAACTTTACTGAAAGCAGGATCATTTACAGAGCTGATACTGACTGTCGCATCAATAGGCTTGTCCTTAGAATCAATATAAGCACCGCTGACTTTTTTATCGCAGAAAGGATTTCCCGCATTGATCTCAAGATCAAAACTGTCATAAATTCTTTCTTTTTCGAGTTCTTTATGAAGAGCGAACTCACGCACTTCTTTTTCCGAATCGAAAACTTCAACGCCAAATATTACAGGCTTTGTCTTTAAAAGACCTTTTTTAGAAAAATTGTGCTCAATGGATAGGAACCATGAACATAATTTAATTTTGTACTCTTTAGGCCAGATAACCGCGACCGTGCCTTTTTCTCTTTCACCGAACATCCAGTTCTCGCTGATCTTATCATTGACCATATTATCAAGAGAAACATCATTATGGGTATTCTGGTCATATTTAATAATCCTGCCGTCATAAGGCACTGTTACCTTCCGGCGGGCGATATCAAACTCGCATGATAAAGTAACTTTATCTGAGCCGGCAGGAAAGCTTATCATCTCATACCACTGCTCAAGCATTCCGCTGCGGTACATCTTAAAGTTCTGCGCGAACTCGCAGCCCGGAAAATCTTCCGACTTGTAGAAAGCTTTTAGAAGGATCGCGTTATCCGTATCGGTATATTTGCTTTTATAAGGCGCTTTTCTTACAAATTCAGAAGAGAAAGGTTTGCCTAATTTCGGTGCGCCCATATAGCTCCATACATCAGTTTTAATGCTTCTGTAGACCATCTGGTTATTATCAATGAATTTATCCAGGCTGAAACTGAATTTGCCGAAGCTCATATAATAATAGTAGTCATTTTCGCCGTACAGTTTTCCGTCGTAAGTGCTGATTACGAAATTGAATTTCTGTCTGAATGTATAGCTGCTGCCGTTCGCAAAAACTGCTTTCAGGTCTATTTCTTTATTGATAAGCACTGAATTATGCAGTATGATCTTAACTGTGACCGTATTTCTTTCACCTTTTTTCAGAAATATTGACTTCTTCTTTTCAAGAAAATCTATTTCCTTCATTTTCGGGAATTTGATCTCAAAAGTACAGTCCTCATCAAAATTGTTCTCCACATTCATGTACAGGTCTTTTTCAATTTCTGCATGGGTCAGAGAGTAATTCTCATTTGCTTTCAGCTTGAGCGGGAACTGCGGATTTATTCCTGTCTTGAAGGTGATCTTTTTACCGTTGACTGAAATTTCGGACATTGCGCAGGGATGAGTCTGCCATACACTCTGATCTTTTTCAATTTTATCAAGATGAAACTGTGCTTCAACAGTTTTTTTCCCTTTTATATTCCCGCTGAAATCAGCCTGTGTCTTAATATTCTTGTCAGTCATACCTATTATCCCGACTTCAAGCTTTTTACCGGTTTTATTAACTATTTCATAGCTGATCGTATAATCTTTTCCGAAAACGAGTTTGTTTTTAATTACGCATGCTGTAATAGAGTAATCATCAGTTTCAATTCGCCTGATACCTCTGCCTGTTTTCTCGAATTCAACAAGAAGGTTTTTGCCGTCCTTCTGCCATGAATAAGTCAGATAGTCAAAACCGTTCTCAGACACACCGTCAGGGGTTAGCTCTATCTTACGGTTAGAATCGTCATACCAGTCGGCTTTTTTAAAGAAATCTCTGAATAATTCCGCCTGAACCACGGTCGGTATAAAATTCATAAGATGGGTCGAACCGCCTTCCATCTGTTCCCAGAAGAAGCCGCATTTTTTATACATCGGAACAGCTTTGGTATTGCCTGCCCATGTAAAAAGGTCGATCCTCGGATAACCGAGCTCAATAGTTCTTTCAACTGATCTTTTAACCAGCATTTTACCGGCTTTTTTACCGTGATATGCGGGATCAACGTTCAATAAATCAACATAAAGCGTATTCTCTTCAGCAAAATATTTTGATAATTTGCAGTATCCTATGACTTTTTCGCCGTCAAGCGCGAGATAAAGATTCAAATGGGATGATATCTCTTCTTTTCTAAGAACGCCTTCTTCCGTTTTATGATCCGCTTCGCCGTTCCAGCCGTCTTTACTCACATTCCACATATCGGCGATCGCTTTCGCATATTTCGGACTGTATTCTACTAATTTAAATTCTGTCATTTTGTTCTCCTTCTTATATTTTTTCGAGCAGGCTGTAAACGTCTTCGCGCTTCAATTCCAGCTCTTTTATTCTCTGAAAATGTACCGAAACCTTTTCATAATTATCCGGGTCAGATTCAATTATTTTGTAGGTCATACTTATTTCAGCTTCTATTTCTCCCAGATCGCTTTCGATCTTATCAATGCTAAATTTATTCGCAGCTTCTTTTTTTACTACAGGCTTTGCCTTCTTTTCTTTAACAGGCTCAATGATCTTTACCGCCTGTTTTGAAACGCATTCCTTATAATAATCATAGTCGCCCTCATAGCTTTTCATTTCATTCTCTTTAAGCTCCGCGATCCTGTTCGATATCTGATTGATGAAATATCTGTCATGCGACACGAACAGAATTGTCCCTTTGAAGCTGTTCAGGGCTTCTTCGAGCATCTCTTTTGAATCTATGTCGAGATGGTTCGTCGGCTCATCAAGAATCAGCAGGTTCGTATCAGTCTGCATCAGAAGCGCGAGCTTAAGCCTCGTTTTCTCGCCGCCTGAAAGCTCATTTACTTTCTTGAAAACTTCATCTTTATAGAACAGAAAGTTCGAGAGCGCATTTCGTGCCTCGCCTTCATATATTTTGCAGAAATCCCTGTAAGTTTCAAGAACGGTCATTTCAGGGTTGTCGAAACTTATATTCTGATCGAGATATGAAACTTTCACGCTGCTTCCAAGCTCGATCCTGCCCGAATCCGGACTGATCTCTTTCATTATCATCTTAAGAAGAGTCGATTTTCCGCATCCGTTCCTGCCGATCACAGCCAGTTTCTCTTTATGGAAAACATTCAGATCTATGTTTTCAAAAAGTCTGATATTATCATAAGATTTTGAAAGATTTTCACACACGATCACATTATTTCCCGATCTGTTCTGTCCGGAAAATCCGAGTCCTATCTGCTTTCTTTCCAGTTTAGGTCTGTCTAGCATTTCTATTTTCTCAATCCTCTTTTCAAGTTCTTTCGCTTTCTTAAAGAATTTGTCATGGTCTCCGCGCGCCCATATTCTGTATCTTTTAGCGGCTTCCTTCATCGCGTTGACCTTTCTCTGCTGATCTTTATACGCTTCAAATTCGGCGAGAAGCCTGCGTTCTTTCTCTACCTTATAATATGAATAATTGCCGTGAAAAACATCGCTTGCGCCGTCTTCCAGTTCGATTATCTTGCTGACAGTTCTGTCCAGGAAATATCTGTCGTGGGAAATAATTACGACACTTCCTTTATATTCTGCCAGATAACCTTCAAGCCATTCTATCGAGTTCATATCGAGATGATTGGAAGGTTCGTCAAGGAGAAGCACTTCGGGGTTCTCCAAAAGGATCTTTGCAAGGTTCACGA
>Ga0209800_10002576_pt1 | contig 15836 bp, 15 predicted proteins | sample Higcelweek8metaG_FD_187174 | JGI IMG/M metagenome (GOLD analysis project Ga0209800, IMG submission 187174) | Freshwater pond sediment microbial communities from the University of Edinburgh, under environmental carbon perturbations - High... | ecosystem: Environmental > Aquatic > Freshwater >...
CTTGCCGCGTGCGGCTTTTCGGGGAGCCGTCTCGGCGCTCGACTCGGGGGGGGCCTCTCCATCGACCGGCGTGCCCAACAGATCGGCCAGCGAAACCTTGCCGCTTTTTCGGGGGAATTCCGGCGCCTCTGGCTCTGGGGCCGACTCCAGGTTGGACGTCGCGAGGGCCCTTTGTTCCGGCGAGATTGTGCCCAGCAGCATCCGCTCCAGATCCGCATCCGGATCGTCCATTGCCTCTTCCATGGGGGGCTGGGGCGCCGGCGGAACGCTCGAGGGCACCTCGGCAGCCGCCGGGGCTGGCATCGACGGGATACTGGGCTCGGTCGGCATCCGGGGAACGGAAATGCCGCTCTGCTCGGCCTCGGGAGCCGGCTCGGGCTGGCGCGGCGGCTGCGGTTTCGCCGCCGCGGGTTCCTGGGCCGGCACCGCGGTCGGCGCGGAAACCGGCTTCTCGCGATCGAACGGACTTTTTTCGTTGGGCGCGATCAGCTCGACCTGCTCGCCCTCCTTGCCGAGGAGAATGGAGGTCGGCGGCGGGACCGGCACATGCGGAAACAGCACGTCCGCAGAGCTGAGTTTCAGGCAGCGCAGAGCCGGCCCCTTGCCGTTCCTGCACAGGGCGTGCGGGGTGACGAGCCAGTAGAGGTCGCCATCGTCCCGGCGCTGGGCCAGGCCATGATCCGCCAGGATGGCCAGGAGGGTTTCCGGCGAGCGCGGGATGGCCACGATCCCATCCTTCACCAGCAGGCTGACGATCTCCTCGGCGGCGCTGTGCCAGGCGATATAGACGCCATCGGTGGCCACCCATACCCGGCTGCCCGGCACGTTGACCGTCCAGCGTCCCGTGCTGAGCAGGCGCAGCATGGCGTCGCTGACCAGGCGGATGACCGGCACGCCGGTATCCCCGCCTCGGGCATTGCTCGGCCCCTTGAGCAGGTCGCGTTTGACCGAGGCCGAGTCCGACCTGCGTACCAGCTCGGTCAGGGGTGCACGGTTCGCGTTGCCCGCAATCGCATCGAGCAGGGCATCGTAGATGTCCCGTCCGCCTCCCTGAATCCAGGCGCGGGCTTCGGCGGGTATGAGGGTCGACACCAGGGCCACCGAGGCCTGGATGTGCTTTTCGTGGCGCTGGGCATTCCAGTGCAGGAAGTAGCGGTCGAGCTTGTGGCGCCCCGCCCACTGGTGGAGGGTTTCCTGCTCGGGGCTCCACTCGAGCTTGCCCTCGAAGTCGGTGGCGCGCAGGTCGGTGAGGGCCTTGCCGGCATCGTGCAGCAGGCCTGCCGCGACGCCCGCCACATTCCAGCGCCAGCGGCGAGTGCTACGCCGGGCCGGTGTCTCGGCGGTGTCGAAGGCGGTGGTCAGGCACCCATCCAGGGTGAGGTTGGCGACTTCGAGGCTGTGCCGCAGCAGCCCGCCGGGACCGGCGTGGTGATGGTTCTCCGAGGCCGGCAGCAGGTGCACCAGCTCCGCGAAGTTGATCAGGATCGGTTCGACGTAGCGCTGGTACTCGTCCTTCGGCAGGCCGATGGAGCCTGCGATGCGGTCGATCAGCTTGCGCTGGTAGTGGCGCATTAACCACTCGCCCGTCACCTTGCCGGGATAGCCTTCCTGGTAAGGGGGATAGCGCAGGTTCCGCCAGTTATGGTTTTCCAGGTAGGGGCGAAGCTCCGGGGGAATCAGCCGCTCGGCCGGATGGGGTGCCTCGGCGAAGAGCGAGGCGTAGTTGTCGCCGAACAACCAGCGCTTGATGGCGGTAAGTAGCATGGGGACTCTCGTAGCAGTGGGTCGAGCCCCCATGATCGGAAATCAAATCGCGCCTGTGTGGCCATTTCGCGCCACTTTTTGGCTTGATTTTGCCGAATCGAAACGAAAAAACCCCCGGCAGCAGGACTGCACGGGGGTTGGGATATTGATCTGTGCTGCGCCAGCCTACTTCACCTTCTTCGCTCCAATCCGATCGGCAAGCTCCATCGTCAAGGATTCCTGATGGCCAGATTCTCAGAGATGATGCGTTGCGATTCCGCTTTCAGGGCAGCCGCTTCTTCCGGCTCGAACCCCAAGTCGGCAAACACATTGCCGTCGGCAGGGGTGATATGCATTGTTTTGGTCTCGATGCTCATTTTTTTGTCCGTCCTCACTCGGGCCAGTGAATTTCCGCCAGGCGCCCGCGCCAGTAGTCCCAGTGGCATACGAGGCCTTTGTGGTGCAGACGGCGGGTCAGACCTTGCGCCGATCCCACTCGCGCTCGATGGCTACCACCAAGGCAGAAGCGGCACCGTGCAGGTCGTTCAACGCCTGGTTGTCCTGCCCGCGCACATTGATGGCCTTGAGGGTGTCGGCCATGTCGGGGGCGCCACTGTGCACACCGGTCAAAATGTCCACGAATGTCCCATAAATCTCTCTCAGCTCAGCAGCGCGGCCATCGTCTTCTTCATCCTTGATGAACTCCGAGAGGGCGCGGCAATTGTCGGCGAGTTCGTCTAGTTCGGTCTGGTCGAGGGTGTATTTATTGCTCATTGCCCTTCGCTCTTTCTTCGTTCGTTGTAAATGCCGATGCCGGTGCTGGTGCCGATATCGGCCGGCCTGGCGGATAGTTTTCCCACGCTTTTGGCCACTTAGCGATCAAACATCAGGCAGTAGTGGATCAGCTGCTGCTCGATGCTCTGTCGCTGCCCCAGGATGAGCAGGACCACCACGAGACGCTTTTCTTCATCACACTCATAGAAGACGCGGTAGCCGTTGAGATTGAGCTCCCGGTAATGGGCGATCCCAAGCTCGCTGACTTGTGCACTGATGGGGTAGCCCAACGGGTGATCGGCCAAGCGGCGTATAACTTCTACCACCAAGGTGGAGAGCTTTTCATAGGCCCCGTCATAGCTGTGGTACGGCTCTAGGTGGGCGATCTGGGAAAACAGGCTGGTTTCGGCAGTAGTAGCAAACTGAACGTCGAAGCTCATGAGGTTCCTTTGGGTTGCTGGCATCGTTGTGCCAACCGATCCAGGAGCGTGTCACCCGACACCAGCTTGCCTTGCTCTTTGTCGCGGGAGCCCAATGCCAGGAGCTTGACGAGCGCAATCGTCTCATCACGCTGCTTGCGTTCGGCATAGGACTCGATGACATAGGCGGGCAGACCATTCTGGGTGATCACCATGGGCTCGCTCAGATCCAACGATGCGGCGTGCTTCTTCAAGAAGCTGATCGTCTCGATTTTCATAGCAATGTCCTGTGCTCAAGAAGTCTATTTATAGACTAAATTTAGATCAGCGTCGACAAAAAACGCGCCATCTGCCTTACCCAGCGAGTACGTTCCGCGGGGCCGCTCAGCGGCCCCAGCGTCATCAAGCCAACTCGATCACGACCTTGCGCTGGCTAATCGCCCAGCAGCTGGCGAGTCGTCTTGATCGCTGTCCGTGCTGCGGACGGAAAAATAGCGAGCAGATGAACGTCTAGCTTTATGACATAGTAAGATTAAGCGGCCCAGTCTGCCGTCGGCCGATGAAGGTCTTGCGACTGCCAGCAACGTTCTCCTCGGAACAGGAACGACAAGGCCCGCGAACGATCGCTCGTTCGCGGGCCTTTGCTCTTCCCTTGCCGATCAGCGCGGCAGGTCGAAGCGGTCTAGGTTCATCACCTTGGTCCAGGCCTTGACGAAGTCATGGACGAACTTATGCTCGCCGTCCGAGCAACCATAGACCTCCGACAACGCCCGCAGCTGAGAGTTTGAACCCAGCAACAGGTCGATGCGGCTGGCGCTCCACTTCGCCTCGCCGGTCTTGCGGTCCCGGCCCTCGAACTGCTCGTTCTCCGCCGAGGTCGGCTTCCACACCGTGCCCATGTCCAGCAGGTTGACGAAGAAATCGTTGCTGAGGGTGCCGGGCCTTTCGGTGAACACGCCATTCTGCGAGCCGCCGGTGTTGGCGCCGAGCACACGCAGACCGCCGATCAGCACGGTCAGCTCCGGCGCGGTCAGGGTCAGCAGCTGGGCCTTGTCGACCAGCAGCGCCTCGGCGGGCACGGCGAACTTCGACTTGAGGAAGTTGCGGAAGGCATCGGCCACCGGCTCCAGCATGCCCACCGAGTGCACGTCGGTCTGCTCCTGGCTGGCGTCCATGCGACCCGGCGCAAAGGGCACGGTGACCTGGTGGCCGCCCTTGCGCGCAGCCTCCTCCACACCGGCACCGCCAGCCAGGACGATCAGGTCGGCCAGGGAGATCTTCTTGCCACCGGAGCTTGATGCGTTGAACTCGGCCTGGATTTCCTCCAGCACGCCGAGCACCCTGGCCAACTGTTCGGGGTGGTTCACCGGCCAGTCCTTCTGCGGCGCCAGGCGGATGCGCGCGCCATTGGCGCCGCCGCGCTTGTCGGAACCGCGGAAGATCGAGGCCGAGGCCCAGGCGGTGGAAACCAGTTCGGAAACGGAGAGCCCCGAGGCGAGGACCCTGGCCTTGAGCGCGGCGACGTCCTGCTCGTCCACCAGCGGGTGGTTCACCGCCGGGATCGGGTCCTGCCAGACCAGCTCCTCGGCCGGCACTTCCGAGCCCAGGTAGCGGGCGCGCGGCCCCATGTCGCGGTGGGTCAGCTTGAACCAGGCGCGGGCGAAGGCGTCGGCGAACTGGTCCGGGTTCTCGTAGAAGCGCCGGGAGATCTTCTCGTAGGCCGGGTCGACGCGCAGGGAGATGTCGGTGGTCAGCATCGACGGTGCGCGGCGCTTTTCTTTGTCGTGGGCATCGGGAATGCTGCCGGCGCCCGCGCCATGCTTGGGCTGCCACTGGTGGGCGCCCGCCGGGCTCCTGGTCAGTTCCCACTCGTAGCCGAACAGGTTCCAGAAGAAGTTGTTGCTCCAGCGCGTCGGGGTGGAGGTCCAGGTCACTTCCAGGCCGCTGGTGATGGCGTCGCCGCCGGCGCCGCTGCCGAACGAGCTGCCCCAGCCCAGGCCCTGGTTCTCCAGGCCGGCGGCTTCCGGGTCGGCGCCGACATGGGAGGCCGGCCCGGCGCCATGGGTCTTGCCGAAGGTGTGCCCGCCGGCGATCAGGGCGACGGTTTCCTCGTCGTCCATGGCCATGCGCGCGAAGGTCTCGCGGATGTCACGGGCCGCCGCGAGCGGGTCGGGATTGCCGTCCGGGCCTTCCGGGTTCACGTAGATCAGGCCCATCTGCACCGCGGCCAGCGGGTTCTCCAGCTCGCGGTCGCCGGAGTAGCGCTTGTCACCGCCCAGCCAGGTGGTTTCCTTGCCCCAGTAGACGTCCAGGTCCGGTTCCCACACGTCCTCGCGGCCGCCGGCGAAGCCGAAGGTCTTGAAGCCCATGGATTCCAGGGCCACGTTGCCGGTGAGGACGATCAGGTCGGCCCAGGAGATTTTCCGCCCGTACTTCTGCTTGACCGGCCAGATCAGCCGCCGCGCCTTGTCCAGGCTGACGTTGTCCGGCCAGCTGTTGAGCGGTGCGAAGCGCTGCTGGCCGCGCCCCGCGCCGCCACGGCCGTCGCCGATGCGGTAGGTGCCGGCGGCGTGCCAGGCCATGCGGATGAACAGCGGGCCGTAGTGGCCGAAGTCGGCCGGCCACCAGTCCTGGGAGTCGGTCATCACCGCGCGCAGGTCGGCCTTCACCGCCTCCAGGTCGAGGGATTTGAATTCTTCCGCGTAGTTGAACGTCTCACCCATAGGGTCGGACTTGGAAGAGTGCTGGTGCAGCAGGTCCAGTCTCAGCTGGTTGGGCCACCAGTCACGGCTCGACGTACCGCCACCGGCCGTCTGGTGGAACGGGCAGCTGGCTTTCTTTTCGTCACTCATTGCAGGCTCCTTTGTCAGCGCTCATGCACCGGCGCTCTGTCTTCGCACATCCCATCAGCGGGACGCACTGCTATTGCGGTTATTGATCGGTTCAGGGGGTAAAAGGCTATGAGCGGAAAATGGCTCAAGGTGTTGTCAAGGACGAGCCCTGGGGATCGAGGGGCTCGGGTTCGCTGGCGTTGCCCCGGCCACAAGAGCCCTCTCCCCAGCTCGCTCCCTGAAGGGAGAGGGCGCTTTCCATGCGGCCTACAGGTTTCTCTTCCACCCATGGCCGCAGCATCAAGCGAACACCCGCCGCACACCGCGCGCCGACCAGGTCCCCTCTCCCTTCAGGTTGAGGGCGCGCCCCGTGACCGCTAGCACCACGGCATCAACCGGCACGAACGATGTAGGAGCGAGCTGGCTCGCGAACCGTCCCAGCGCCGGAGAAGCCGGTGAATCCGTTCGCTCGCTCCTGTGAAGGGCGCCATCACGTAGCGCGGTGGCGATTCCGCCTCGTCAGAACGCGAAGCAGGAACAGCCGAATGCCCCCCAGAACCCGGCGAAGTCGCTCACCGGCACGTCCCTGGTGCGCGCCCGCTCGTGGGCGTGGCCATGCACGCCACAGGAACCGACACACTGGTGCACGGCCTTCTGCAGCGGCGCCTGCGGGCGCCAGTGGCCCGGCACCTTGGCCACCGGCGACCACTCCGGGACCACCGGGATGCTCGGCGGGGCCAGCTTGTCGAACTCGCGGTCGGCATGGACGATCTTGCCGCCCACCACGGTGAGCACCGACTCGATGGTCTTGATCGCCTCTTCCTCGACGCTGAAGAAGTCCTCGGAAAGCACCGCCAAGTCGGCCAGCTGGCCGGCCTTGAGCATGCCCTTCTTGCCTTGCTCGCTGGAGAACCATGCGCTGCCGTGGGTGAACAGCTGAATCGCCACCTCGCGGGACAGGCCCTCCGGGGACAGGCTCAGGCCACCCACGGTCTTGCCGCTGACCATCCAGTACAGCGAGGTCCAGGGGTTGTAGCTGGACACACGGGTGGCATCGGTGCCGGCGCCCACCGGCACGCCTTCGGCCAGCATGCGCTTGATCGGCGGTGTGGCTTCGGCGGCCTTGCTGCCATAGCGGTCGACGAAATACTCGCCCTGGAAGGCCATGCGGTCCTGGATGGCGATGCCACCGCCCAGGGCGCGAACACGCTCGATGTTCTTCGGCGAGATGGTCTCGGCATGGTCGAAGAACCACGGCAGGCCGTTGAACGGAATATCGCGGTCGACCTTCTCGAACACGTCGAGCATGCGCGAGATGGACTCGTCATAGGTGGCGTGCAGGCGGAACGGCCAGCGCTGTTCGACCAGGTGGCGAACCACCGGCTCCAGCTCGGCTTCCATGGTGCCGGGCAGGTCCGGGCGCGGTTCGAGGAAGTCCTCGAAGTCGGCGGCGGAGAACACTAGCATCTCGCCGGCACCGTTGTGGCGCAGGAAATCGGTGCCCTGGCCGTAGGTCACGCTGGAGGTCCAGTTTCTGAAGTCGGCCAGCTCTTCCTTGGGCTTCTGGGTGAACAGGTTGTAGGCGATGCGCACGGTGAGCTGGTCGGCGTCGGCCAGTTGCTGGATCACCTGGTAGTCGTCCGGGTAGTTCTGGAAGCCGCCGCCGGCGTCGATCACGCTGGTCAGACCCAGGCGGTTGAGCTCGCGCATGAACTGGCGGGTGGAGTTGACCTGGTACTCCAGCGGCAGCTTCGGTCCCTTGGCCAGGGTCGCGTAGAGGATCATCGCGTTGGGGCGGGCGATCAGCATGCCGGTGGGCTCACCGTTGCCGTCTCGGACGATCTCGCCGCCGGGCGGGTTCGGCGTGTCCTTGGTGTAGCCGACGACGCGCAGTGCGGCGCGGTTGAGCAGCGCGCGGTCATAGAGGTGCAGGACGAACACCGGGGTATCCGGCGCCGCCTTGTTCAATTCCTCGAGGGTCGGCATGCGGCGCTCGGCGAACTGGAATTCGTTCCAGCCGCCGACCACGCGCACCCACTGCGGCGAGGGTGTGCGCTGGGCCTGCAGGCGCAGCATCTCCAGCGCGTCGGACAGCGACGGCACGCCCTCCCAGCGCAGTTCCAGGTTGTAGTTCAGGCCGCCGCGGATCAGGTGCAGGTGCGAGTCGTTGAGGCCGGGGATGACGGTGCGGCGGTTAAGGTCCACCAGCCGGGTGGACCCGTCGCGGTAGGCCATCACTTCAGCGTCGCTGCCCACGGCGAGGAACTTGCCGTCGGCGATGGCCACGGCGGTGGCCTGCGGGCGCTCGGGATCGACGGTGTGCAGCTTGCCGTTGAACAGGATCAGGTCAGCGTTGCTCATGCTCGGATTCCTCAGCGCTGCAGGAAGGCCAGCAGGTCTTCGTTGAGCTGCTGCGCGTGGGTGACGGCGAAGCCATGGGGCGCGCCGGCATACACCTTGAGCTCGGCGCCCGGGATCTGCTCGGCGGCCAGCTTGCCGGTGGTTTCGAAGGGCACGATCTGGTCATCGTCGCCGTGGATTACCAGGGTCGGCACGTCCACCTTGGCCAGGTCCGTGCGGAAGTCGGTTTCCGAGAACGCGGTGACGCAGTCTAGGGTGCCCTTGAGCGATGCCATCAGGGCGATGTTCAGAGTCTGGGTCAGCACGCCATCGGAGACGGTCTGGCCATGGTTGGTGCCGTAGAAGGGAGCGGCGAAGTTGGCGATGAACTGCGCGCGGTCCTTCAGCAGACTGGCCTTGATGCCGTCGAACACGGCGGTTTCCACGCCCTGCGGGAAGTCGGCGCTGCGACCGAAGATCGGCGTCACCGCGCCCAGCAGGACCAGCCCGGCCACGCGGGGGGTGCCATGGCGGCCGATGTAGCGGCTGACGTCGCCGCCGCCCATGGAGAAGCCGACCAGGGTCACGTCGCGCAGGTCCAGGTGCTCGATCAGGCGGGCGATGTCATCAGCGAAGGTGTCGTAGTCGTAGCCGCTCCACGGCTGGCTGGAACGGCCGAAGCCACGACGGTCGAAGGCGATGGTGCGGTAGCCGCGGCTGCTCAGGTACTCCATCTGGTATTCCCACATGTCGCCATCCAGCGGCCAGCCGTGGCTGAACAGCACGGGTTTGCCGCTGCCCCAGTCCTTGTAGTAGATCTCGGTGCCGTCGCGGGTTACGAAAGTGCTCATGGACAACTCCTCTGCCTGCGCTGCAGGTCGCTGTGGGAAGGGGCGCCGGCATGGCGCCGCGGAGGGAAATCAGTCGGCGCTGAGCCAGCCCACGCACAGGCGGGTGACCCAGGGCATGATCAGGAACACCACCGGCACCACAATGCACAGGGTGACCAGCAGGTTGCTCGGCACCATCCCGGCCAGTGCCGGGTAGCGCTCGAACACGGGCGCCCATAGGCGCGGGATGACCATGGTCAGCGGGCAGATCACCGCGTAGGTGAGCACCGCCTGCTTCCATTTCGGCGGCGGGCGAACGCCGCTACGCGCCGGGGTGAACCAGAACTCGGCGTCGCTGTGGATCAGCGGATGGTCGCCCTCCTCCAGCAATGGCGACACTTCACGGACCAGCGCCGCGCGCTCGGTGGAATCGATCCAGGCCTGCAATTGCGCGGCCTGGGCGAAGTGCACCACGGTGGTGAACATCGCGCCGCCGCTGTCCGGACGGATCACGTTGACGCCCAGATGGCCGGGCTGCAGGCGCGCGGCCGCCACGGTGCGGCGCAGCCAGGCCTCGTAGCTGGCCAGGGCCTGGCGGCGCACCTTGTGGTGCACCACAAGGGTCACCACGCTGTTCAGATCGATGGCATCGGCGGCCATGGCGGCCTCGCGGCTGATGAGAGTCGCACCACTATGGCGGTGCGCACCGGCAGTGCATTGGACGCATGTGCTGCATCACCCCCATTAACCAGGTTTAACCCGCTTTAACTCGCCGCCTCCGGCGCCTTTGCAGATGCTGGGTCCCCCACCGTCCGCCGGAGTGCCCAGCCGTGTCCCATGCCGACCTCGCCAGACATGTCCGCCGGGGCCTTGCGTCCTGGCAGTTGGAACGCGCCCTGGCGCTGTTGCTGGAGTATCTGGACGCGGGCATCGAGGTGACCGCCCTCGCCCGGGCCTGCGCGCTCTCGCGCAGCGATTTCACCCGCAAGTTCAAGGTCAGCACCGGGGAGACGCCACAGGCCTGGTTGCGCCGTCAGCGGGTGGAGAAGGCCAAGCGGCTGCTGGCCGAGGCACGGTTGCCGCTGGCGGAGATCGGGCTAGAGTGCGGGTTCTGCGACCAGGCGCACTTCTGCCGCATCTTCACCCGCCTGGAAGGCGTCACGCCGCTGGGCTGGCAGCGTCTGGCGGGCTGACCTGCTGCATGTAGGTGCGGACGGTGTGCGGCACCCGGTAGCTCACCCCGCGCTCGTCCTGCTCGATCCACAGCAGCGACTTGTCCGCCAACTGGCGCACGGCGGCGAAGATGCATTCACGACAAAGCCGGGTGCCGTGCAGCGAGTCCACCGCCGTGTCCAGGGTGAAGGCTTCCCCCAGGGACGCCAGCAGGCGCAGGCAGCGCTGTTCGGCGGCGCTGAGCAGGCCGAAGCTCCAGTCGTAGGTCGCCCGCAGGCTTTGCTGCCGCTCCGGGGCGGTGCGCCGCCCCGGCATGAGCAATTGCAGCGGCGTCTCCAGCAGCGCCGGCAGTCCGCTGAGGCCGAGGACGCCCACCTGACGCGCGGCCATTTCGATGGCCAGGGGAATGCCGTCCAGGCGCCGGCAGATGGCGATGATGGCTCGCACCTGGTCGGGCTTGAGGTCGAAGCGGTCGCAGACCTCCCGCGCGCGCGTCACGAACAGCTGCACCGCCGAGCTGCACATGGCCAGCGCCAGGGGCGCGTCGTCGCGCTCGGGCACCTCCAGCGGCGGCAGGCGCAGCACGTGCTCGCCTTCGGCACGCAGCGGTTCGCGGCTGGTGGCGAGGATGTTCAGCCGCGGGTGCAGACGCAACAGGTGCTCGGCGGCCTCGGTGCAGCGCTCGGTCAGGTGCTCGCAGTTGTCCAAGAGCAGCAGGGTCGGCTCGTCCACCGGCTCGCGCAGCAGCGCGGCGAGGTTCTGGCTGAGAGAGATGCCGTCCGGATCGCTCGACAGGTCGAGGAAGCGCATCCGCGGGAAGTGCGCGCCCAACTGCTCGGCGGCCTGGATTGCCAAGGAGGTCTTGCCGATGCCGCCAGGCCCGGCCAGGGTCAGCAGGCGGGTGCGCGGCAGCTGGTTCACCACGCGCTGGATCAGCACTTGGCGGCCGATCAGCCCCATCAGCAGGACCGGCAGGTTGCTGGTGCGCATCGCACAGGGGGACGCCAGGGGTTGCCGCGGCGCGACCAGGGTCTCCACCACCTCGACGAAGCCGTAGCCGCGCAAGGGCACGTTGGCGATGTAGCGCTCGCCGGTGCGCCCCTCGCCCAGGGCGCGGCGCAGGGCGGCGATGTGCACGCGCAGGTTGACTTCCTCGACTACGGTATCGCCCCAGACCTGGGCGATGATCGCGTCCTTGCCGATGATTTCCCCGGGCTGGCGGATCAGCACGTGGAGGATGTCCAGCGCCCGGCTGCCGATGCGCACCGGGCGGTCGCCCTGCAACAGCTGGCGGCGGTAGGGATGGAACTGGAAGCGGCCGAACTGCAGGATGGTCTCGGTGCCGGGTTCAGTGGTTGCGCTCATGTCCTGCTCACGTCATGGTTCAAACGGATTGCTCCACTACTGGGCCTCCAGGCGATCTGGTTCGAACCGAGGTGACGCGCCCCTGATGATGGATCGGGCTATTTTCCCGCGCCCGTGTGACAGTGCAATTCATCCGGGGGGAACGATCCGGCCAAGATGGGTGCGCCGGACGGTCAGAACCGCCCTTCGCGCTCAGGCGCAGTTGAACTGCTCGCGGTACTGGCTCGGCGTCATGCCGATCCGCTCGCCGAACACCGAACGCATGTGCCGAGCGCTGCCGAAGCCGCTGCGGCAGGCCACCAGCTTCAACGGCAAGTCGCTGCTCTCCAGCAGCCTGCGCGCATGGTCGATGCGTGCGCTCTGCACGTACTGCATGGGCGTCAGCCTGGTCTCGCGCTGGAAGGCGCGGGAGAAGTTGCGCGGGCTCATAGCCACCAGCTCGGCGAGGCGATTGACCGTCAGGGGCTCGTCGATGTGGTCCACCACGTAGGCCTGGGCGCGGGCAATGGCCGAGCCGTCGCGCACCACCGCCGCCAGCAGCGGACCGAATGGCGCCTGCCCGCCCTGGCGCTTGAGCACTACCAGCAGTACCTTGGCGACTTCCAGGGCGATGTCCTTGCCGTGATCCTCGGCGACCACCGCCAGGGCCATGTCGATGCCGGCCGTGACGCCTCCGGAAGTGATCAGGTTGCGGTCGATGACGTAGATGCGCTCGGCCTGTACCTGGGTGTGGGGGCAGCGCTGCGCCAGTCGCTCCAGGTAGTTCCAGTGGGTAGTGCAACAGTAGCCGTCGAGCAGCCCCGCCGCCCCCAGGATGAAGGCCCCGGTGCACACCGCTCCGTAGCGTTTCGCGCTGCGCGCCGCCTGCGCCAGCCAGGCGGACAACAGCGAGGTGTCGCCGTTGTACGCGCCCGGCCCGCCGGGCACCAGCAGCAGGTCCACGCCCGCCGGCAAGTCGTCGATGTGCAGGTCCGCCTCCAGCGCCAGCCCGCTGGAGGCGCGCACCCGGTCGCGCTCCGCCGCCACCGTGAGCAACCGATAGTGGTGCTCCGGCGGCAGGTAGCGGTTGGCCATGGAAAACACCTCCAGCGGCCCCGTCACATCCAGCGCCAGGACATCCTCGTAAAGCACCATGGCCACTGTCTTCTTCACTGCTGTCTCCTTCACTCAATCACGCGCGCGGGGCCGGTGGCAAGGCGCGCCCGTTTTCCGGGGGCGTCACTGTAGCCGCGCCGCTTCGGCGCGTATCGAACATTTGCATCATTGTCTGCTCCCGCCGCGAGCACACAGGTCCAATAAACAGGGGGGCGCCGGCCCCATAGTCAGCCCATATCCGCCGGCCCCGTGCCGGTGTTCCTTGCGCAACCGCTGCGCACCCCACCTCAAGGAGACACTCCTATGGCGACCGCCTCGGCCGTTCCCGGCAAGACCCTGCTCAACCCCACCGACCACACCCTGATCATGATCGACCACCAGTCGCAGATGTCCTTCGCGACCAAGTCGATCGATGCGGTGACCCTGCGCAACAACGCCGCCCTGGTGTCCAAGGCGGCGAAGGAATTCGGCGTCTCCACCATCCTCACCACCGTCGCCGAGAAGAGCTTCTCCGGCCCGATCTTCGACGAGATCAAGTCGGTCTTCCCCGAGCACAAGGTCATCGACCGCACCAGCATGAACACCTGGGAAGACCCGCGCATCGCCGTGGAAGTGAACAAGTTCGGCAAGCAGAAGATCGCCCTGGCGGGCCTGTGGACCTCCGTCTGCATCGTCGGTCCGGCGCTGTCGGCCATCGACCAGGGCTTCGAGGTCTACGTCATCGCCGACGCCTGCGGCGACGTCTCCACCGAGGCCCACGAAATGGCCTTGCAACGAATGATCCAACTCGGCGCGCGCCCGATGACCTCCCTGCAGTACCTGCTGGAACTGCAGCGCGACTGGGCCCGTGGCGAGACCTACGACCAGACCGTGAAGACCTCCATCGAGCACGGCGGCGCCTACGGCCTGGGCCTGATCTATGCTAAGACCATGTTCAACGCCAGCGAAGGCCACTGAGCCCGAGCAAGGGAGCGGCGCCGCCGCTCCCTTTTCCTTTTCCGTGGTGCATCCCATGTCTCCGATCGACCGTTCCAGCGCCTAGGCATTACTGTTCATGCGCGTTGGCGCAGCCCTGCTGCTCCTCCAAGTGCACGGCCTGCCCAAGCTGCTGCACTGGCAAAGCGAACTGCAACGCATCGAAGATCCCTTTGGCCTTGGCGCCGCGCCGACCCTGGCGCTGGCCGTGTTCGCCGAAGTGCTCTGCCCGCTGCTGCTGATCCTGGGGTTTGGGGAGCAACGGAACCGAAACCGCACTTAGGCCCTGCGCCTGCCTTACAAGCCCTTGCTGTGTCTGGGATTTTCGGAAAACCATCGTTTTTGATGGTCTGTGGGACCTTAGTCTTACTCTGTCATAAACGTGGATAGCCCAAACCTCCGTACAGGTCCCGGCAATACTCAAGCATCAGGTAGACACCCAGTTGATGACGCAGCGTCGTGATCGAGTCCGCCACGTGCCGCTGCGCGCGCTGGCCGACCGCGGGGGCGGTAATCCGCGGGAAGCGCAGGTACCGGGCCGCCCATGAGGTTTTTTTTTCCTGGGCCATCCGGTCCGGACAGGGCCTCACGGCGCAGACGCTGCCCGAGCAGAAAACCGTAGGCGGCGATGCTCAAGCTGGCATGGTGGTGGAATCCCCGCCAACCACGCCCCTCGTAATGTCCCAGCCCCAGGTCCTGCTTGAGATCCTGATAGTCGCGCTCGATACGCCAACGCAGATGGGCGATGCGTACCAGCTCCGGCAGCGGCGTGTCCTCCGCGAGCGTGGACAGCCAGTAGCGGGTCGGCTCGGCCTGGGCGAGGGGCCATTCGATCAGCAGCCATTGCAGCGGGTGCAGCCGCTGCCGGGCCGACACACTGCCGGCATGGCGCACCCGCACCGCGGCGAAACGCCCGCTCAGCGGCGCGTTGGTTCCCTGGCGCCAGGTGAGTTCCGTAAAGGCGTCGGGCGGCAGCGACAGGGCCAGTTCCTTCACCGACAACGGTCGATGCTGCGGCGAACGTCGCGCGGCCACCGGCGGATGTCCCTTGCCACTCCACGGCTTGGGCGGTAATGGCTGCTGCCCGGGCGGCCACACCCGCACGACCGAGGTGATACCGACCACATAGGGCAGATCCATGGCCGTCAGGCCCTGGCGAAAGGCGCTGTCCACGCCGTAGCCGGCATCGGCCACCACACAATGGTGCGGCTCTCCAGCCGTGAGCAGCGCCTGCAACTGCTGCAACGCTATCTGGGGCTTGGTGGTGAAGCGGACTTCCTCGGGCACGCCGGCCTGGCGGAGTCGCCCGGCATCTTCGGCCCACGCCCGGGGCAGGTACAAGGCGCCACGCCATGGGCAGGCTCGCCTGTTCGCAGGCCAGCGAGACACTGATCGCCACCTGGCAGTTGTCCTGTTTGCCCAGCACCCCGCAGTACTGGCGTGCCACGCCCACCGAGTGCCGCCCCTTCTTCGGGAAGCCGGTGTCGTCCACGAGCCAGTAACCGCCCGCGGACAGATCCATTGTCGGCAGGACCCACCGGGCCACGCGGCGCAGCAGTTCGGCATCCGACCAGTCGGCCTTGGCCACGAAGTGATGCAACGCCTGGTGCCGGGCACTGGCATGCAAGGGGTCGAGGTGTGCCGCCATGGGTTCCACGCTCTTGCGCGCCAATGGCAGCATCAGTCCGGAGCAATAGCCGCGCAGCCCGGCTTCCCGATCGGCATGTCCCAGGCCGGCCGCCAGATGCGCCAGGTATTCGTCGAACCGGATCATCGAGTCCATCGTCGGTCTCCTTCGAACTGCCGAAGATCTACTGACGATAGCTCAATTTAGTGACACAGTAAGATTAGGGATGATCTAAAAAAGACTTTTTCTGAAAATCACAAGCCAGTAACCATCCGGCTTACAGGGCATGTGATCTCGTGAAAGTGTGGCTTTTTCAGAGTTTCCTTATGCATGTGAGTTCATCGGATCGCCACTGGATTGATATTGACTTGGGTGGAGCCCACATAAAGCGGCTGTCCAAGTACGAATAAAAACTCCCATGCTTTGTCACGCACCAAGGCACGGCTGTCGATCAGCTCTAGAGCATTTTCTCTAAAAAATGGTTTGCCCGTCGCCTGGGAGTTGCCTCGGATCGAGGTCTCTGATGGGCTATCCCAACCTTGATTCGGGAGACTCGCATGGCAAGAGCCTACAGTGTGGATCTGCGCAGTCGCGTAATCGATGCAGCCCAAAGCGATGGCTCGATTCGCCAGGCTGCCCGGCGCTTCGGCGTGGGCATCACGAC
>Ga0209800_10002577_pt1 | contig 15836 bp, 9 predicted proteins | sample Higcelweek8metaG_FD_187174 | JGI IMG/M metagenome (GOLD analysis project Ga0209800, IMG submission 187174) | Freshwater pond sediment microbial communities from the University of Edinburgh, under environmental carbon perturbations - High... | ecosystem: Environmental > Aquatic > Freshwater >...
CTCGCTCTTATTCATTTCACCTACTCCGACATTACTTTTTAAAGCAATATAAAAGAGTTGAGTGTCACCTAGTGAACCTCAAGTATAAAATATTAAATATTTATCTAGAATTTAATGAGTAGCTTACAAACCCTGCAGCACGATCAGCGCGACGATAACTCTGGGAATTACCCCGGTCGATTCCATCAGCCTCTCCCCGCTCGAATACGCCTTTACATACGAGCCCGAGAACTCCAAAAGCCTTTTTCCCGAAGAATATTCCTTCACATAACTTCCGTCGAACTCATACAACCGCTTACCCGACGAATAATCCTTGATATAACTTCCCGCATAAACACTGGTGCAGAAGAACAGTGCCGTCATCATAAATATCATGCTTTTCATATTGAGCTCCTTACTTTATAACAGATCGTTTATTACTCTTCTTAAATTTTCTACTTCTTCAGGCGCGAATTTCTCCCTTGCGATCGAAATGATCTTTTCTATCTGCTCATTACTTAAAGAAGGTCTGTGTTCGAACTGCTCGACATCCTCGAGTTCATTCATAAAATTGCCATAATCCGACATCTCATCCAGAAGATGCTCGAAATATTTCTTATTGATCTTATCCCAAACTTCCGGAGCGTCATCGGTAATGTCCCAGTATTCCCCCGTGATCGTTTCTGCAAGAACATCGAAAACATTATCTTTATCGGTAAACTCAGCGATTTTTTTATAGCACTCGACAGCTCTTTCCCTTGATTTAACAAGCGAATCTCTCGGAGAACATGGATCGACGATATTCAGCAGATCTATAAGCCCGCCTCCATTCTCTTTTGATCCTTCGAACAGCCTGTCCCATGCTTCAAGAACTAAATTTCTAATTTCACGGGTAAGTTCGCTGTTTCTCTTATCGATTACAAAATTATCATCTTTCGTTCTCGATACTTCTAATTCGTAATCTAAAGTCAGATTTTCCGTAGGCATGTCAAAACTGTACAGGTCGTATTCTGTTACAATACCGAGCAGCATCGAGCTCTTTCCCGCAGCGCTTTTTTTCGACTTATCTACAGCATTAATTTTCGCCTTTAATCCTTCGATATACTCTTTACACAACTTTTCAGCTTTAATTTTATCAGCACCTCTAAGAGACAGGATATCCATATTGTTCATGCGCATTAACCCGCGCTCAGTATGTTCTTTGATCCATTCTAAAGTAATTTCAGATATTTCTTTTTCTTTCATCCCAATCCTCCCTGTATTTTCAACTTTTCAATCAGATAGGAAATATAAGTCAAATACTACGCCAAATGATGGCGCTTAATGTAACTATTTGTTTTATTTTCTACAGTCGTTTATTTTTTTGAAATACTATACGAGAATTTAAAGTTCTTCGATTATTTGCATTAAGGCTTATAGTTTTTTATTAAATAACTTCTCCAATCTCCTTTATTTTTTCCACCAATAGAAAAAAGTCTTTCTTCAGCTTTAAAACCAGTACAATCTAAATCCACACCAATCTTATCAATATAGCGACAAAATAGTTCGTAATTCTCATGATCATTTCTATCATTTACCCAAGAATTACTTGTAAGAAAAACAATTTCTTTACCAGCAAGCAAGTTGACTGACTTACTCACCCACTGATCCATGATATACCCATTCAATTCAGGCGCAAGAAAACAAATTAGTTTTGTAAAATAACCAGCACCAAGCCCATGTAACTCATTATTTAAACGAAGTTCATGGAAAACTTGAAAAGCATCAGATCTTGAATAGTATTCTTTTCTACGCAATTTTTTGATTGTCATGAGTAGTTTATTGATGGCTTGTTTATTACTGAAAAGATCTCTCCCATTATTGCGTCTCATTCCTCCCCATGACAGTATCGATATGAGAGTATTAAAATCACTGTTATTTTTATTTTCGCAGTATTCAAACAACTGATCTCGATTAAATTGAATATTAATATTCTGATTATCTATCTTCGCAATATTTATGTCTTTCAATACTGATTCTGCCCACTTTAATGAGTTATTTCCAAAATATCTTTGTTCGTTATTGTTAATATTCTTTAAATAGTTCAAATGGTCTTTAATCATTATAAGCTCCATTTTTATTTCCTTAGCTTTATTTTCGTCTGTCATTTTCATCTCCTATACCGGTTTTACAATAATGATACCAACTTTTTTTACATTTAGAGCACTTTATCATTCAAAATTTCTTTTTTCAACATTTTGGTTCACTTTTTACCCTTTATGTACGACCCCGAGAACTCCAAAAGCCTTTTTCCCGAAGAACAGTGCCGTCATCACCAACATCATACTTTTCATTTTGAGATCCTTGAATCAATATATTCCTGAACTTCCTGCCATGTATTCGTTTTCGCAGCTATCAGTTTAGCTTCAGCATTAAACAAAAATTCAGGATCAGGTATAATACCAACCCTTGAAATATCTAGCCTGTCAGCGTCCCTGCAGGTATTCAAAGTCAGACAGTCCGACTCATTATCGTCAGTATGCCATCTGCAGGCATCATAAAACACCCTGAACTGATCATCGTCAAGATCAATAAGCTTCCGGTGAATTTCAGCGAATTCAGCCCCTCTCCAGCCGTGCCCGTGATCAATTTCCTCATTCTCGCGCATACAGTCATGAAAGTAGGCGAAATATGAAATAACAGCTTTATCCGCGCCATTTATACCCGCGAGATACAATCCGTTCGCCTCAACCCTTTTCCAGTGACTGGATCCGTGGATCGGGCTATCATGAAATATTGAATTTGCTTTCAACAGCTCAATGATCTCATTTTTCATTATAATGATCCCCGATTTAAGTTAAAAACAATCTCCAAAAGCTACATTGCCAAATGATGGCGTTCATCTAATGACACTCTTCTTTTAAAATGAAATATCTTTGAAAAAACGAACGATTTTATCATGTAAAATAATTAATTCGAATTACCTAATAAAAGCGCAGTTAAAACTCCAAGTACAATGATTACGATAATGCCAGCTTTTGCATTTGGTTTTGCTTGTTCTGATTGGGAGTCATAAATAACGACATCTGAGAATTTGTTATTTTTTTCAATTGCTATCACTTTCCCGTTTAAAATCGTCAGCCTCATCATTTCGTTCCTTGCACCCCATGTACCTGTATTATCTTTTTCAGTTGGTTTGTATAGTCCTTTGTTAGCTTCCCAAGTTCTATACATCATCGGTTTAAAATGATAGAAATAAAATAATGTATCTAGGCTTGATTCCATGACTACCGGTTTGCCAAGGTCATTCTCCCATTTTTTTGGATCATCGCTTGAATACACCGTTTTCAAGTCATCAAGGTCGATCCAGTTTTCCCTTGTAAGATAATTAGTCGGAGCTACACACGATAGTAGCATTAGTGATACTAATAAACCGGCAATAATTCTTTTCATTCTCCAACCTCCTCTTTAGTTTTTATTAACTCTTTAACATTTTCAATATGCTTTTTATTCCCTTCTACATTCTGCTCATCTGCCTCGCAGTCGAACCATATTATATTTAATGGCAATTTGCTTTCATATTTGAATTCTTTTTCCTCTTTCCCTTCACCATTCTTCGGATAAATCAGGTACAGTTTATTCGGCTTATCTTTTTCATATTTCTTCCCATACGCATACATTTGGTACAGATCAGCCTGCGAAATGTCTTTTTCAACATCGTTAATCAGCTTCCATTTGGTATCGAGAATAATATTCCCATTTATTACAATATCAGGCTTGAGTTTGTATTTCTCAGGCTGAACGATCAGGCTGTGTTCTTTATCCTGTGCTACAAATGTGTCATACTTGTCCACCAGCTCCCTCTTCAGCCACCATGCTACATAATCCTCGAATATTCTGTTCATATCGAAAAGAAGCGCGAAAGCTACGGTATCGCCTTTGAACGGAGTCACACTTTCGTTATTCAAGAACATTCTGCACCAGCTTAGCACATTCTCATAATATTTCATGTTGCGGTTTTCTTTGATCTTGGAAAAATCAGATTTAGGATTACCTGAAGGTTCTATCAGATCGAAAATAAAAAGATTTTCCTTTATCCGCTTTGAATTGTTATTTGAGGCAGTTTTTTCGATCAAAAATAACAGAGTACTTTTAATCAGCCTGTTCTCAATCCTGTTTGGAGAATAATCATCGAACGAGATAAAAAACCTTTCCTTATGAATATAATTATGCTTTATCTGCTGACCGATCTTGAGCTTACCTTTTAAAAAAGCAGCATTTTCCTCTTTGTTGATATAATCCGACCTGATACCTTTCCTGACAAGAACAGCAAGTTCATCCATGAACATTGTAATAAAAAGCTCCAGAAGCGGCATTTCGCAGTTATTCAGATTGGCGGTATGGAACTGCTTATACTTTGAGTCCTTTAGCCTTTTGAGCATATTAACGAATATTTTTCTAACTTTCTTTTGTTGATCTTTAATTTTCTTTTTATCTGTATCGTTTTTATCATCTTCAAAATCAATTCTATTTATTTTAGGAAGTATCTCTACGCTAATCCCGCACTTTGTCTTTATCACACCTACGAACTGCTGAGCTTTAAGTATATCACCGTAACCTTTCTTATAACCTGGCTGTAGAAAATATGTGCCTTCATCTTTATTCAGCTTTACGAATTGGTCTATTTGCTTGAAAACTTTCTCCGGCAACACCAAATGTCCATCAACATCCCAGCCTGTTACTGCGGATTCATTTATGTATAAGAATTTATGTTCGTTTAAAGTATAATTATTTTTCATATACTTAAGATTTACTCATATATCTTCTTGTATGCCTGCACAGAAAACATGCCTTTATTTATTTTATAAATATCCTTTTCTTCCATATCAAGCTCTTTATAATCTCCAAACAATTCCTTAGGTTTTTCTATGTGTTTATTAATAAATTTATCACCTTCTATGTTTGTCTGGTTATCTGCTAGGACAAGGCTGATTTTTTCCCAGTCATCATAAAAATACTCCTGCAGTAGTGGAATAATATTTGTTTTGAAAATATCATCGAGTTTCTTCTTAGCCTTTTCAGCGTCTTTATATTCATCTTTCTTCAGATCAAGGAAATAGCTATGACCTATCGTATGATCCCTATCGTAAAGATACTCTATCCTTTCGTTTATCTTCTGAAGCATTTTATCAATTCCTATTCCACCTACTATCACATTTTCAAGTAGCTTTAAATTCGGCATCATCTCTTGGAACTGGAACCTTCTACGCAAAGCGGTATCCATCAAAGCAATTGACCTGTCCGCAGTATTCATCGTGCCTATAATATAAAGATTCTTAGGCACACCAAATTCATCACCGGAGTAAGGCAGTTTCACCTTCAATTCTTCCGGATTCCCAAGCCTCTTAGATTCCTCAATAAGCGTAATAAGCTCGCCGAATATTTTAGAAATATTTCCGCGATTGATCTCGTCTATGATGAGAACGAAGTTCTTATTTGCTTCCGTTTTAAAATCGATATCATCAAAATTATCGAGTATGATTTGTCTTTTTTCATTAAAACTTATTTCCTCCACATCTCCCTTGTCTTCCTTCTTGAGCTTCTTCTCTTTTAGCTTTAGATAATTCAGAGTTGACCAATATGAAGTTGAATTGGAACCGCCTATTATTTTTCTGAATTCCGCATCAATATTTCCAATTTTATTTAAATCATCTATCTTGTCATACAGCTTGAAAATCCTTTTCTTTGAGACAGTATATTGCCTTATACTTTCACCACTGTGTTTTATCCAAATATTATTTCCTTTTACAGCAGTTATGAAAATTGTTTTATTATCTTTCGTTTTAAGTGAAGAGATTTTTTTATTTTTTATATCATCCAAGAAGGATTGGTATAATTCCTCAAAATTTATCTGCTTTTCTATAACTTGTTTTGTAGTAAATTCATAAATTGCTTCTGTTGTGATTTTTGAAAAAATGCCTGGTAATGTATTGTAAATCATCTCTTTGTTTTCATTCTTCAAATCGTCATTGCCTTCTTCTCCAAATGGAATAGCCTTGATTCCCTCAACAAATTCTTCATATCCGTAGCTTTGATGAAAGGTCGTAAAAACAATCTGATTCTTAACCTTGAATTCATCGTATTTTTTCTTAATCGTATCTCTTTCTTCTTTTGTTGGCTGTACTTTACGAATTAAGTCTAATATTTCTGGATCAGGCTCATTTTGTAGTAATATCTCCAAAGCTTTATTAATCGTATGGTATGTTTTTCCCGTCCCAGGAGGACCATAAAGTATTTTATTTAGATAAATTTTTAATTGATCATCTCCAGCAGGCAGACTTAAAGGTGCTTTTTCCCCAAGGACTTCACTAACAATACTAAAATATTCTGGTCTTATTCTGTATTTTTGCTTTACATCTCCAGTATCATATTCAGGATAGCCATAATCTATTAGACCCTTTAAAACAGGATAAGGATTTTTTGCATTTTTTTTAAAATTATTTAATGTAATTTGTTGCGACCAGTTCATTGATGTATTTATCCAATCACCATCAACACTGCCTATTTCTTCACTACTTACATACGATGTTATGTCATTTTTCTTAGATTGTATATCGTAAAGATTTCTAAATAATTTGATCGTATTTTGGGCTGCAGTTTTGGATTCAAGAAAGCTTTTGAGATTATATTTTATCTGATTATCGTATAGGGTTTTAAATTCCGTTAGAGTACTATCGTATATTTGAGACATAGTCTTAATGATCCCAGAAAAATTTCTGAAGTCAGTTTCTTCTATTGATTTTTTATACCTAAAAATGATTTTCCCATCCTCAACTAATCTATTGAAGTTATCATCGTCATATGTACTCAAAAAGTTATTTATATAAGCAAGAATCTTGTCTTTTTGATTTTTTTCTTCCGTTGTCATTTGATCTTCGAAGAAATCAATCCTCATAAAAAGTCCACTCTTATCCAAAGCAAATATTATTGCCAAGCTAACACAATGCGATACATTAACTTTTGTGAATGGCGCCCAATAATACTCTTTATATGTTGGCCCAGTCTGCCAATTTTTCGTTTTAGTTTTATAAGCTGATAAGAAATTATAATGTTTTGGTATTTCTTCAGTAAAGCTTTTAAATTCCTCTGAAAGCTTTTGATATTCCTCGTTTACTTTTGTCTTGCTCCTATCATTCTTATCGTAAGGTTTGCTGCCATACTCAGATAAAAGCTTTGTAAAATCTTTACTAAATAATTTTGCCATTATTTCTCCCTTCGTTTTGGATATTAAGAAATGCTTTTTCAAGCGTATTCATTGTAAAAACTGATCCTACGAATATTTCTCTCGCAACTTCAACATAGTTGTTATCTTTGAGCTTAAAAAAATCCATAGGCTTTTTTGCATTCTTGTCACTAAATCTATGCGCAGCAAACGATGACCTAAGTGATTGAAGATTTCTTAGAAAAGCTATCATTTGTTTCGAATGCCTGTGCTTCATTTTCAAGAATCTTTCAAATTTATCTATTCCCTTATCTCCATCATTTTTCCCCACAATTTTCTCAAATTCCTTTTCATTCAGGCTGTCAATAGTTATAACAACTAAGGAAAGCATCTGCTCGCAGAATTCTTTGATATTGTTATTTATAGGTATATGCAAAGCTGTAAAACGATATTCATCCTGTTTGGATAATTTTTTATAAAAATGCCAGCCATATTTCTTATACCAAGCTTCATTAAACAACTCATACTTGTATTTAAAATAATAATCGGCAGTCTCAGGGCATTCTTCCCAGCTTCCTTTTATCATTACATTGTAATATGTTTGGCTCATCCACATACCTTCTTTTGGCGGTATATTATTCAAAGCCCAGTATTTTTGTTCTTTGATCGTAAGAGATCGAAGATCAGTAAGAAAAACAGCTACATAATCATCGTGGTTGTTATCCATTTTCAACGAATAAAACTTTGATTCTAGAGAAAAGTCAGTCACTTCGTATTTATCAGGCTCATTATAATATTTAGAAAGTACATCTTTTTTAAAATAAGTCAGCTTGAATGCTTTCTCATTAGTATTTTCGAAGCCTTCAAGTATATTATTACCTTCGTCGTCGATACCCGTAATAAATTTCTCATGCTTTTCTTTTTCCCATGCGCTGTACCAGCATTCTGCAGGTTTCTTTTTATCGTATTCTATAAGGTATTTACCATTTATGTAACTATCTGATTTAATACCGTCCGTACTAGATACTATTGAGTCTCTCAATTCATGGGAATATTTATAATTCGAATCTGAATAAATTTTAACAGCCGGTTGCAATTCCATTTCAGATAACTTCAAATCAGAAAATCGGATAAAGTTAAAGGCTATTACTAAATTCACTTTTCTTATCGAAATATACTCCAGCAAATACTTATATTTTATCTTCACAAGCTTGGGTTCAATCCTGATAACTTCTTCCAATTCCCCATCATTATCATCTAAAAAATAAAAAATTCTCGACTGTTTATTTCCACCCTTTTCAAGTAATCTGAAATAAAGTACAAATTCTTCGGAAACATCTATGTATGAAATACTCTCAGTTGCACACTTAAAATGCTTTACAAATAGTAAAGGCTCGAACCCTTTTTCAGAATTAGACAGATATTTATTATTCCCAAATATAGATGGCTTACCTTCTCTGCTTGGTGCAATTTCCCAGTTAGGATTTTCTAAACAGGTTTTAACTTTATTTGAGTTTACAATATAGCTATAAATTAAAATGTCTTCTACTTTATTGTCATAATCTGCTCTATAACAAGTAACCCAGCCTTCTTTTATAAAATTTGATTTTAGATTGCTTTGTTCTTTTGTATATAGAAATCCATCATTTACCATTTTGAATATTACTCTCTCCAATTAATTTCATTCAGATTAAATCAATTCTTTTGTTATTTCCAACAATAAATTCAATTAAATCGTTTTTTATTATATTAGTTCTACTATTAATGTCAGCAATAATTTCTTCAAGGTCTTTACCCTCAGGGAATAATAAATTATCGGTTAGAAAAAACGATTCTTTGAAATCAATAATTTCCTTTTCATTTCGGATATCTTTAAGAAAAATACCGAATTGTTCATCTTTCTTCGACCTATTATGACTGCGTAAAAGAAGAGAACAATTCCCTATTTGATTTATCCATACAATCACATCACTTCTTTTAAAAATTTGATCTCCAATTATCATCTCTTGTTCTGTGCCTGTCGTCGCATCAGTTGAATCTTTTTGAGGATAAATCGATTCAACTTTCTTCTCCCATAATACAACTGGAACACTATGATCTACCTCAATTTTTGGTCTAGCAGATGCTCTTTTCATAGGCTTTATTGCAATTTCCCATCTTTTAGTGTCCAGACGATTCCAAAACCATAACAGATTTTTATAAGATATGACTTGTAGTCTATTGTAGGCACGAATATCCCTAATCCTATTTATTGATGTTTCTCTTAAAGATGAAATCCAGTTATCTAATGTTCCAACTAAAAATTCTCCAGCTTTGTGAGGTTCTGAACAGTTTTTCGTTTCGTTATACAAATCGCATAGATCACTTATGTAGCTTGGATAATTATCAGTTGAAGACCAAGTATCAGATAATTGAGTACAAAAATACCATCTATCAATGAAATTATTATACCCATTACTTATGAAGTTATCAAACCAGCATTCAGTTTCACGCACTCGACCTTGGAGCTTTGAATTTGTTAAAGAAACAATAAATTTCCACCCACATAGAACATAAAATGCATAATATGAACGAGAGTAACACTCGTATAATTTTCTTGAATCGTATGTATCTTTTACGTCAAGCACGGCTGATCTAATAATTTCCCAATTTAAAAAGGTTTTTATTCCGATATCTTTGATTATACTACCATCAATTAAATCTTTATCACTAAGTAATAAATTCTCTTTCTTTCTGTTATCTTTTGATATTATTATCCAAAATAATGATAGTATATCAACAAGATTATCCATATTTATTTTTAAGCAATTTAAATCATCACCTGTATCATTTAAATCTTTTAGTAATTCATCTAAGGAATTAGCACAGTCAATTTTTACTGAACTTGATTCATTAGCTTCCCTCCACCCAGTTTTTAACCATGCAAGAGTAATCTCTTGTGGTGTCAAAGCTCGACCAGCTGTATTTAAACGAGCAAAAATATTGACAATTGCATCGTTATACAACTTTCTATCAGACATTGAAGTTTTTTCGAATTCTTTTACAATTAAGCGTGAGAGAGTGGTAGATTCTTTAACATCTGCAATTATCATCATAAACTCAGATAGAGGCTTTATATAATTATTGATAATTTCTGGTTGGATGTAATCAAAAATATTTTTTAAATATGACTCATATTCATAAGTCATTCGCCCTGATGGTTTTGCGATATTCCATAATTTTGAAAATCTCAGATATCTTCCTTCACCTTCATTAGCTGTGGGTAAAACTTGAATTCGTTTGTTTGAACTAGAACTTCCTGTTTTTATATCTGTTATTACCCATGATAAACATTTTCCAACTTCAATTGATGATATTATATTATTGCATCGATTATATTCAGATAAAAATTTTTCTGTATCCAAACATAAACAACCTGTCGACCATTGATCTGGATTTATGCTATCGTCTTTACCCTCAAGATGTTTCCTCCATTCTTTATCAGTAAGAGTAAATCCCCATGAATCACCACCTAAAGCTAAAAGCAAACTTTGAATTCTCTGTTGGCCATCTAGGATCATTAAATATTTGTTACTGTCTTTGCTGTAAGAAGCTTGTTTTGATTCTCTTTTAGGCACATTTCTACATACTTCTTCCCAAAATCCACGAAACGGTATAAAATCTAATTTTTCACTTTTCTTCACGTCCCAACATAATAATGATCCAAATGGCCATTTCTTAAATATAGAATCTACTAGAAGGATCACTTGATTCGGGTTCCAAATATAGGGTCTTTGCAAATCCGGTATGACCACTGTAGAATTTATATCAATTATCTCAGATAAAAATTCACTTATGGTTTTATTATTGTCAGGATAATAGATATTTGCCATTTCCTTTTCTCCTTTTTTTCTTTACCTCTTCTTCACGCTTTTGGCTTTGCTGATCCTGTTCCAGACAAGCCTGCAGACAGCGCGGTAAACTTCCTTTCTTTCATCTTGTGTAAGCTCAAGCGCATCGAATACAATGTCGTCAAGCTCTTTTCTGTCCGGCAATGGTATCGGCACCTGTTCTTCGATCGGAATTTCTGAGAAAGGATCTATTCCACATTCTTCGAACACATCATTTATTTTTCTTCCTGAAATATTATCTAGAGCACGCTCCAGTTTTGACAAATCATGAAAGAACTCCAATGAAACAACAGGATATGTTTTCCTCATCTCTTCAACAAGAACACGCAAAGCTCCACCACCTAGACTCGACCTCCCAAAAACTTCTGTTATGAGCCATGTTATTGTACAGTTTAATATCGAACACAACGCATGAGCCTTTTCAGAGTCTTTAGGTGTGATCCCATGGAAGGCATGCGAAAAAGCAGTTTTAGTCGTACAATAATAACAAATATGCTTTTTGTCGTGTAAATCGCCCCATAACAGTGGCGCAAATTTTATATCATCTTCTATGCCTACACTGTTTAGGTAAAATGAAGTATCACTATCGTCAACTCTTATTTTTTCTACATCTCTTGGTGATTTAAATAAATCTACATACCCTCTTTTCTTTTTTTCAGTTTTTGATATTATAATTGTTTTATTCAACCCCTTCCTTGACCAACTAATTGTATCTATATTCGCTATCTTACCTAAAATAGTTAGTTTATTCGAAGTTAGTAAAGAGATTACTAGATCGTTAATTTTTAAAAATTTACTTCCCCATTTGTCGCCTTCGTATTTGCCTACGCCTAATTTTTCATCTTCTTCATTCTCGAATTCTGTGCCTGATAGCTTTAGTTCTTTTATTGTTATGGGATAGACGCGGTAGAAATCGTTTTTTGTTATATTATTTGTTAATTCTATGTTCAGCAGGTTTTCGGTATATAATGCTTCTTCGAAGGGCTTTTTGTAGGCTATGAATTTGACATGGTGGTTTTCATTGAGCTTTTTGGGTTTTACAGGCGCATTTATTATTGAAATTATGGTATTTATGTCTGCTGCTTCAAAGCTTCTTTTTGCGTGATTGTCAATTATGAAATCTATAGGCGCGTTATTGAGTAAAAACTCCTGCAGCCATGCTCCGTAGCCGACATCGAGCCATGAATTTGAGCAGATGAATGTATGTATTCCTTTTTCGTTCAATAGCTTGAGCGATCTTATGTAGAAATAAGTGTAAAGGTCGGACTGCGCGTTTATTTTTCTGTCTTTTATGAAGTGTTCCGGGAAATCTATTCTGACCATTTCGGCGAGTAAGTCTTTGTATCTTTTTTTGTCTTCGATCTTACCCAGCGGATCAGATATATCTTCCTGCCTGACATAAGGCGGGTTTCCTATTACGATGTCGAAGCCTCCGTTCTCTACGAATATTTCTGAGAATTCGATGCTCCAGATGAGAGGTTTGTTTTCTGAAAGTGATTTTCTTTGGCTGTTTAGTTCTTCGATCTCATTGTTATGAAAATCAAGCTCTTTTGTATCAGTTTTTGATTTTTTTACTTTTGCTTCGACAGTTTCACCTGTAAAGAGACTTTTCATTTCCGATTTAGAATCTGCACTTAAAAGAGCTTTAATAGCCGTTTTGTGATTTTCTATTTCATCGTCGAGTATTTCTTTAAATATATCGAGTTCTTTTTTCTTGATCTGTTCTTTCTTCAGACAACCTTTACAGTTGTAATAGAAATCTGCTTTGTCTTTCTTTAATAATGTTACTTTTCTTTTAATCTCTGGCTTGATGTCTGCATGACCTGAGACGGGAAAAACTTTTGAGCCTATCATCTGGACTAAAGAATCTCCCTGCCTTATTTTGAAATCGAGGCTCGGCAGTATGGGATCAAGTGAGTTTTTCATATCTTCTGGTGCTTCGATGAAGAGTGATATCCACAGCCTTAGTTGGGCTATCCAGACAGCCCATTCTTTAACTTCGACTCCGTAAAGCGACTGGCTGATTATTCTTTTCTTGCGATCAAATGCGCACGGAACTTCTTTATTCAGTCTATCTTTGTAAATGTGTTCTTCTATTTCATCTATTACCTGCATCATTCCTACAGGAAATGCGCCTGATCCTACCGCGGGATCGCAAACTGTTACTTTTTCTAATAGGGAAATTATCTCTTCATACTGCTTTGTTGAAAAGCTTCCGTGTTTCTGATTCTCTGGTCCTTTTTCCGCTTCAGGGAAGAAGAGTTCGTAAAGGTCACGGGCTTCTATCCCTGTTTTGTTGTTCTTCAGTATCCATTTTACAAGGCTAAGCCTGCACATCATGTCAACTTCGGTTCTCGGAGTATAGACAGCTCCGTCAGCTTTGTTGACAAGCCTTTCGAAGATGATTCCTAAAAATTCAGGGTTAAGCTCGAGTTCTTCGTCATAAAGCGTATTCTCTTCTATAGTAAAATTGTACTGGAAAAGGAAGTCGAAAAAAGCTTTGATCTGAGCGTCGGGTATATAGTAACCCTTTCTGTCTATCTCTTTGTCCTCGGAGAAAAGACCACCGTTAAGGTAAGGTGCCATTTGTAGCTTAGCTTCGGTTTCAGGTGCGAAATCGTTATTGTTTGGAGCTACTTTTCTGCCGGGTTCTGAATTAAGAGCTTCAAAAAATAGTGGTCTGATCCATTTCTTATACAGCTCTTCCTTTTTCCCGCTATGTTTATATTCACTTATGAAGTTTTCAAGAAACTCTTCGTCATTGCCTATCCATTTACGCTTCTGAATAAATCCGATAAATATAGTCCTGATAACGAACAGCAGAGCGAAATCTTCTTTTTCGTTTTGAGTGACCGATCCTGTATCGGCCTTGACAGAAGAAGCCACTTCCTGAAAAATCGGATAAAAAGAATCGTAGAATTCTTTAGTAACTTCCGAAAGAGAAAATGCCGCTTTAATTTTCTCAAGGCTGGAGAATTCCTTTGCGCCTATCTGATTTAAAAATGTTTTATTCTTTTTATTTTTGGTTACATAGTAAGTAAACCTTTTATACAGGCTCCAGTCTCTTTTTTTACCGAGGTAATTCGTATAAACAAGTGAGAATCTGAAATTTCCTGCTTCATCATAAAAAATAAAAATTCCGGCGTCAGCAGCCTGATCCTTCAATATATTTTTAGAAATGTCGTATTGTGCTTTTTTAGAGCTTATTTCAGATAAACTGTCGGACGATTTAAAAGAACATACTAAAAGACTGCTGCCGTCAGAAAAATCCGTCGAGCCTAATATCAACCCGTTTTCAAATCTTTCAGATCTAAAATTTACACCCTCTGCAGCAGGCTTAAAATTTTGCATTTTATCTCTGAAAAAACGCTTAAAACCATCAATGCTGAAATCTTTTATTACGCTTTCTAACTTATCTCTGCTCATGCTTTAATATTCTCCACCGAAATAATAATTTCTTTTTTGAATTTTTTCCTGTTGGCTTTTTCTTTTGCAAGGTAATCTTCGCCAAGCTCGCCCAGAAGTTCTTTTATCTCAGCTGCGGTCTGATCGAGCCTGCTTTCAGCTGTGCTGAAATTCGAGATCCTTCGCATAGTAAAGTCTGAAAGGGTGCCATAATCATAAATATCTTCGAGAAGCGTTCTCAAAAAGCCTTTTAATGGTGTTATTCTGTTATCTTGTATTTTCTTTAAAAGCGTGTTCAGATTGTTCACGGCTTTCTGCTCAAGGCTCTGCTCGTTTGGCGGTATCTTTTTATCTTCTTTAAAAGCTTTAACCGCGCTGTAATTTGTCCAGAACATAGGCGAAAGAACAAGCCTCGGTTCCGCAGGTTCGCATTTTATGCTTTTGTAAACTTCTTCCAGCGTAGAAAGCATTATTTCACTTTTGTCTTCTGAATCCAGAGTGTGCCTGTAAACAAAAAGTCTGCCTTTTTTCATAAAAACGAACATTTCGTTGGTATCTGAAGCTTTAGCTGTTTTTACTCTGGGCGGCATTGACCTTAAAGAATCTATTATCTCAGGATGTTCTTTCGACAATTTTTCAAATTCATTCACTATCTTCGTATAAAAGCTTTCTTCTTCCAGCTTGTCGGGATTTTTTAAAAGCTTATCATAAAGACCTGAAGGGGTCGGTTCCTCGTCAATATCAAATATTTTAGCATCTTCACCTAGTGTATTATGTATCAGATACATTTTATTCTGAGCTATCTCTCTTGATTTGACATGATCGGCTCCCTTTTCTGATGGGAAGAAATTCACTATAAAAAGTTCTTCGAATACCTTTTTACTGATACGGTTAATACGGCCCACCCTCTGTATCACTCTTACAGGATTCCACGGAATATCGTAATTTACGATCATGCCTGCACGATTAAGATTGTAGCCTTCTGAAAGTTTATCAGTGGTTAAAAGAACATCGTAATCATTGATCTGAGGCTGATATGATGCGTCGAAGTTCTCGTTTATCTCCATCATTTTTTTTGCGTTAAGATCGCCTTTTACGGTCAAGAGCCTTGAACCGAATTCTTTTTTCAAAATAGGCTCAAGATAAGATACGGTATCATGGTATTCGGAAAAGATCACTACCTTTCGCTTAGGCTCACCTTTTTTCTCTATATAACCGACCTTATCTTTTATAATGGATTTCAGACATTCGGCTTTGGGATCGGAATCAACCAGCTTTAGAACATCTATTTTTTCAAGAATTTCTTCGAATAGTAATAGATCGCTGTTTATATTCGCAATAAACTCATCTTTCAGTTCAAA
>Ga0209800_10002580_pt1 | contig 15832 bp, 8 predicted proteins | sample Higcelweek8metaG_FD_187174 | JGI IMG/M metagenome (GOLD analysis project Ga0209800, IMG submission 187174) | Freshwater pond sediment microbial communities from the University of Edinburgh, under environmental carbon perturbations - High... | ecosystem: Environmental > Aquatic > Freshwater >...
ATTCTGCCCGAACCCACCGTGGATGAGAAGGCAGACCTTGCCCTGCTGCACCTCGACAAATCACTTGAACACAAGGAGGGCAAACCGGCTATCCTTGAGATGAGGCGCCACTTCTCAAATTACTTCAAAGGCCTCCCGGGTTTCAAGGAGACGAGGCTCAGACTCCTTACATCGCCAGATGTGGATGAGATCCGGTCAATAATCGGAGAGATAAGGGAAAAGTGGGGTGAATGCAGGTACGACCGGTCAACCGGCATCTACGGTATCTGACATATCAGTCGTTACCTCTGGAACCCTGATCCGTGCAAACAGCTTCCTGATATCTTTCCACCTGAATACAATCGCCAGAATTACTATAAATATCAATGACTGGATTGCCAGGCCACCGAACTCTTTCCATGGATGTATCTGGATCTGCTCATACAGCGCAGGCGTCTGAAGGGCCATATCGTCGTGGGTGATCAGGATTGAAAGAAAGATGTTGTTTGCAGCATGGGCGCCTATAGCCAGTTCTATCCCGTCATCAAACATTGTCACAACGGCAAAGACCAGCCCGAAGAAGATATACTGGGGCATCATGGTGAGGAAGCCGTAACGCTGTACCTCCGGATTAAGCCCGTGCATCAGCCCGAAGAGCACCGAGGTAAAAAGTATCGGAACCCACCTGTTGCGTGCCCAGAAGGCAAAACCCTGCATGAGATAACCCCTGAAAAGTATCTCCTCGAAGGCAGCCTGAAAGGGAATAAGTGTAATTGCAAGAACCGCAAGTATAATGAGTGAGTTTGAGGTGTTGTTGATCCTGAAATTGCCGGGATCGTTCCTTAATGCATAAATCATGTACAAAGCCGATATTGCAGCCCAGACCAGGGCGGCAAATAGCATCCGGCCCCACCGGAATTTATTGCCTCCATTGACCACAGTTCCGAATTTTCTGTTATGCAACGGCTTGATAAGCAGAATTATCGCCAGAAGTCCCATCAGGAAGGGCACAACGTTCAGGAGGAATCCCACATTCAGGTCTATTCCCATTGCCTCAAAATCAGGCATACCCCCTTTCTGAGGTACTGGCGTGCCATCAAGGGAGTTTACAATAATTACAGCAATCAGCGGCAGCGCTCCGATAAAATTGGCTGCCAGAAAAGGTATTACTACTCCTAAAAAATACCTCCAGAACGCATTCTTTCCGCTGAATGGTGCGGTCAGAAATGCAGATTCATTTACTGTTTCAGGTGTGTTGCCGGTTTCGTTGACTTCCATTTTTACAAATATTTTCAGAATTCGGATCCTGGTCGTGCAGGATAATCAATCGAGTAGTGCAGTCCGAGGCTCTCCTGCCTGTTCTGGGCCATCTTTATCACCAGGTAGCCTGTTGCAATTAGATTTCGCAGTTCTATCAGCTGCCTGGAAAGGGTTGATCTCCGGTAGAGGTCTTCCGTCTCCTGGTAGATGATCTCAAGGCGGGTCTTCGCCCTGGCAAGCCTGAGGTCTGATCTTACTATCCCCACGTAGTTGCTCATTATCATCTGCATCTCCCTGTAGTTCTGTGTTACAAGGATCATCTCCTCAAGATGGGTCGTTCCGTGATAGTTCCACAGAGGTATCTTCTCCTCAAAGCTGAGGCCGGCGATCTGTGCCGAGGCATCTTCCGCGGCCCTGTGTGCATAAACTGCAGCCTCGATGAGTGAATTTGATGCCAGCCTGTTGGCACCGTGAAGTCCCGTCGAGGAGACCTCCCCGATTGCATATAACCGGTCAATCGAACTCCGTCCGTTCCTGTCAGCCTTTACCCCGCCGCATAAATAATGCGCCGCAGGCACCACCGGGATCATATCCTTCGTAATGTCAATCCCCAGGGAAAGGCATTTTTCATATATGTGCGGGAAATGCGACTTCAGCTCGGTCCCATCGAGATGGGTACAGTCAAGCCAGACAAAATCATCACCGCGCAGCTTCATCTCGTTGTCTATGGCCCTTGCAACTACGTCGCGAGGGGCCAGTGATCCCCTGGCATGGTACCTGGGCATGAATTTTTCACCGCCGCTGTTACGCAGTTCTGCACCGAAGCCCCTGAGCGCCTCCGTGATCAGAAAGGAGGGCCTGATATTCGGATCATATAGCGAGGTTGGATGAAACTGGATGAACTCCATGTTCTCAATCTTGCCGTTTGCCCTGTGAACCATCGCTACACCGTCACCTGTTGAAACAGGAGGATTGGTGGTTGTAAGGTAGATGTTTCCGCAGCCGCCGGTGGCCAGCACTGTCACCTTCGCAAGAAAAGTGGTGACCTTGCTGGTGGCAAGATCAGCAACATATGCACCGTAACATTCTATATTGGTCCACTCCCTGGTGACATACTCGCCCAGGTTGTGCTGGGTGAGCAGGTCAATGGCAAAATGATCTTCGAAGACATCAATGTTTTTATGTTCCCTCACCCTCTCGATCAGGACCTTTTCGATGGCGGCCCCGGTAGAATCCTTATGATGCAGTATCCTGTGCTCGGTATGACCTCCCTCCATCGCCATATCGAGTTTTCCGTCAGACTTCTTGTCGAAATCGACCCCCATTTCGATCAGTTCCCTTATTCGCGCGGGAGCTTCGCTGACAACCATCCTTACAACATCCTCATTGCAGTAACCGGCACCGGCAACCATCGTGTCCCTCACATGTTTCTCAAAGTTGTCAGGTTCATACATCACCGCAGCAATTCCGCCCTGTGCGTAGTTCGTGCTGCAGTCATCCATCTTCGCTTTTGTGAGGACACACACCTTTCCATGGGCTGCAGCCTTGAGGGCAAAAGAGAGTCCTGCTATGCCCGATCCTATCACAAGAAAATCACACCTTACTTTCATACAGGTTTTTTCAGAAACGAAAAGTAAAGATACAAATTGATTTCAGACTGTTAAGCGGATTGTAAAACCGCGGATTTTAATATACTTTTGCCCGGTTATCAGAACGGAGAACCTCGAAATCATTATGGCTAACGAAGATATTTTCAAGAAACTTGTTGCGCACTGCAAGGAGTACGGTTATGTGTTTCCCTCAAGTGAAATCTATGACGGTCTTGGGGCCGTTTATGACTACGGCCAGTACGGCGTTGAACTGAAAAACAACATCAAGAAATACTGGTGGGACAGCATGGTTCTTCTCCATGAGAACATCGTGGGTCTTGATTCGGCGATCTTCATGCACCCTGACATATGGAAGGCATCGGGACATGTTGATGCATTCAATGACCCGCTGATAGACAACCGCGACAGCAAGAAGAGATATCGTGCCGACGTGCTCATTGAAGAGCACCTGGAGAAGTTTTCTGATAAACTCGAAAAGGAGGCAGAGAAGGCAAAGGGACGCTTCGGTGAAAAATTTGACGAGGCGCTCTACAGATCGACCAATCCGCGCGTCCTGGAAATACGTGAGAAATATGACGCCCTTCACGGCAGGTTTGTTGCCGCCATGGCAGGCCCGGACCTTGCAGAACTAAGACAGATAATTGTTGACAACGCAATCGTCTGCCCCGTATCAGGTACCAGCAACTGGACCGAAGTAAGGCAGTTCAACCTGATGTTCGCCACAGAGATAGGATCAACATCGGAAGGTGCATTGAAAATTTATCTTCGTCCCGAGACAGCCCAGGGCATCTTCGTCAACTTCCTCAACGTGCAGAAGACGGGCCGCATGAAGCTCCCCTTCGGTATCGCCCAGATTGGCAAAGCCTTCAGAAATGAGATCGTTGCACGGCAGTTCATCTTCCGCATGCGCGAGTTCGAGCAGATGGAGATGCAGTTTTTCGTCAAGCCGGGGACCGAGCTGGAGTGGTTCAGCCAGTGGAAGGAAGCCAGGATGAAATGGCACAAGGCACTCGGGTTCGGTGACGACAACTACCGCTTCCATGACCATGACAAGCTTGCCCACTACGCCAACGCAGCCGCTGACATCGAGTACCGCTTCCCGTTTGGCTTCAAGGAGGTTGAAGGGATTCATTCGCGGACAGACTTCGACCTGAAGCAGCATCAGCAGTTCAGCGGCAAGAAGATGCAGTACTTCGACCCGGAAATGAACGAATCATATATTCCGTATGTGATTGAGACCTCGATCGGGGTGGATAGAATGTTCCTTCAGGTGGTTGCAGCCTCCTATTACGAGGAGGATCTCACAAAGGAAGACGGTGTTGCTGACAGCAGGGTAGTTCTGAGGCTGCCTGCCGTGCTGGCCCCGGTCAAGCTGGCGGTGCTGCCGTTGGTGCGGAAGGACGGACTTCCGGATATTTCCAGGAAGATCATCAACAGCCTGAAGTTCGATTTCAACTGCCAGTATGACGAAAAGGATTCAATAGGGAAACGTTACCGCCGCCAGGATGCGATAGGCACACCCTACTGTATAACAATTGATTACCAGACAGTCCAGGATGAGACCGTCACAATCAGGTACCGCGATTCGATGCTTCAGGAGCGGGTGCCAATCTCCCAGCTCAGGGCCATAATCGCTGACAAGGTCAGCATGCAGGAACAACTGAAAAAACTGTAATATGAGGGCCAGGCCGGCAAAGGTTCTGATCATCACCTACTACTGGCCCCCCAGCGGAGGGGCCGGAGTGCAGCGCTGGCTCAAGTTCACCAAATACCTTCCCTCTTCCGGCTGGTTCCCGGTGGTCCTTACTGTATTCCCTGAATATGCCGCATACCCCTTTCAGGATCCGTCACTCTTCGGAGAAATACCGCTTGATGTGGAGGTTCACAGGACAAAAGCCGTGAACTATTTCGCCCTTTACAACAGGGACCAGACGAAGATACCGCATGCAGGCTTTGCCTCAGGCAAAGCCGGTGGGATCAAAAACGCATTAAGCCGGTTCATCCGCGGTAACTTCTTTATTCCTGATCCGCGCAAAGGGTGGAACAGGTATGCCTTCAGAAAGGCATGCGAACTGATCAGGTCAGAAAACATCAGTCATGTAATTACAACCAGCCCTCCTCACTCTACACAACTGATCGGGTTGAGACTGAAGCGTCGCTTCCCTCACCTGAAGTGGGTGGCAGACCTCAGGGACCCATGGACTGAAATCTACTATTATGATATGTTCAGGCCCTCTCTTCCTGCAAGAATGCTGGACAGGGACCTTGAGAAGAGGGTGCTGACAAAAGCCGACAGGATAATTACTGTAGGACAAACGCTAGCCTCTTCATTCGCCGCCGGTTTAAACGGCATCGCAGAGAAAACAGAGGTCCTTCCCAACGGGTTTGACGAGGAGGATTTCCAGGGGGTGCTAGCTCTGATTCCGGAGAGGTTTACAATAACTTATGTGGGGACTCTCTCTTCTGCCTATCCTGTCCGTGGCTTCATTGAGGCTGTCAGGGATATCAGGTTAGACGGTCAACCTGTGGCTCTGCGGTTTGTCGGAACGGTACCTGACGAGGTCCGTGTTATGTTCCCTTCAGCTGATGACGGCACCGGTCCTGAATTCGTGAGCTACTGTGAGCATCCCGAGGCTATCAGGCATATGATGGAGTCAAGCCTGCTTCTGATAATAATCCCGGATCATAAGTCAAACAGGTCGATCCTCACAGGAAAGATATTTGAATACCTGGCGACGGAAAAACCGATACTGTTCCTTGGGCCATCTGACGGCGACGCAGCCCGTTTGCTTACACTCTGCGGTTACCAGGGAATCTTCGGCTACGATGACGTGCAGGGGATCAGGAATTTCATCCTGAAGGTTGCCGAAGGGAAGACTGTCAAGCGCAGCGGGCATCATCTCGAGTACTCGCGCAGGGCGCTGGCAGTGAAGCTGGGTGATATACTCGACAGGTTGCTGTAGCCTGGGAGGCGCCGAGGACAGAGGCTTCGCGAAGCTGCTATTTCTTCTTGCTGAACCGGTCCATAATGGAGTCAGCCACCCCGTTAAGGTCATCCGAGAGCTTCCAGAACCAGACACCGGCAACATAAATCACTGTTACAAGAAGGCTCCTGAGGAGGATGTCCGGGATCAGGGAAATTTGCGGCATGATATACCCAGCAGCCATTGCAGCCAGACCTACAAGTGTCATTTTGAGGTGTACCGTTCTGTATGGCCATAGGCTGAACCTCCTGCCAGTAAGCAGAACTCCCAGCATGCTGTAGATAATGTTTGAAATCATTGCTGCAAGAGCAGCCCCGGTGATTCCGAGAAGAGGAATGAAAATAATGCTTGTCAGCACAAAGAGGGCTATCAGAATGAACATGAGCCAGGTCTGGTACCTGTAGAGCGACGAGGTGGAGAGGAGGACTCCGTTAACACCCGCCGAGCCGCTCACCAGATTTCCGAAGCTGATTAGAATTATCACAGTTGCACTGCCGGAATAGGCCACTGGTAAAAGACGGAAGATGTTGTCAAGGTTGACCATCAGTCCGATGAAAATCAGCAGACCAACAGCATACTGGCTGATGCTGCTTCGAACATAGAGGTCATCAATCGTATCCAGGTCATCTTTTTTCCATGCCTCTGCAAGGAAAGGTATTGAGATCTTCGATACAGACCTTCCTGGCAGGGTTATCAGCACTGCGAAGAATGAGGCAATTGAATAAATCCCGACTTCGGCTTCACCAAGGTAAGTGTTTATAAAAAGCTTGTCGAGGGTTGTCAGTGTAACTGTGCTGATGCCGGTCAGTATGCCGAACAGTGAAAGGATAATGATTTCGCGCTTTAGCTGGGGAGTGATGAAACCGGGCTCCAGCTTCAGAGAGATCTCTCCCCTGATCAGGAGGCTGATGAAAATGATTATGAGCGGTATCCCCTGCGAGACCACATATCCGAAGACATAACCGTCAAAATCAATGATGCCTGCCCAGAAGAGGCAGATAAGTGCCAGGTTGAACACCCTGAAAAGGAACTCTCTCAGGAAGGTACCCAGAACTGCGTCATAGAGCACCTTGTTATAGTTGTCGAGCAGATTAAAGAGCAGTGTAATCAGCAGCAGAGCAGGAAGATAGAAAGAGTATTCGGCAACGAGCGGTGAGCGCTCCATATTGGCCTGTTCAAAATGAGGTCCATAGAATTTTATAAAAACAAGGGAGGCAATAAACCCTGCCAGGGTAATAACGAGCGACAGTCCCAGAAACCCGTGATGCGTGCCGCGTCCCTCCCTGAACCAGGGAAAGAGCCTGTTGATTACGTTGGTGAAACCAAGACCCGAGAACTGGGAAAGCATCGTGGCAAACGAGAGGAGGAGCTGAACCACGCCAATCTCCCCTGTGGTGAAAATCTTCGGTGAAAGAAGGATAATATTTACGAAACCCAGGAGGGCGCCAAGGTAGGACCATGCCGTCCCGCGTATCGTCTGCTTCTGAACTATGCCCATCTTACAATGCTGCTCCGGCAAATGTATAATAATATACTCATTTGATTTAAGGATCAGTTGGTGTATTTTTGTCGGGTGATACCAAACCGGAATTAGCCAGACTAACGCCCCTCAGATGAAACCGAGTATGATCAAATCAGCCCTGCCGCATCTTCTTGCCGTGCTTCTCTTCACCCTGATCTCCTTCGCCTATTTCTTCCCTGTGCTTGAGGGAAGGAAGATCAACGCCCACGACACCAAGGTTTATGAGGGCTCCTCGAAGGAGATAAGCGATTACCGCGACAAATACGGCAAGGAGCCGCTGTGGACCAACTCGATGTTCAGCGGGATGCCGGCATACCTGATCTCTGTAAAATATCCCGGGAACCTGTTCAAGCACCTCGATAATTTCCTGAAGCTCTATAAAACTCCGGTAGCCGCACTGTTTCTGTCGATGCTCGGGTTTTATATCATGCTGCTCTTCTTCAGGGTCAACCCATGGCTGGCGATGGCAGGGGCTATAGCCTATGGATTCTCATCATATCTGTTTGTGAGCCTTTCAGCGGGGCATAATACGAAGGCCTATGCCATGGCATACATGGCTCCGGTGATCGGCTCGGTAGTCTGGTCCTTCAGGAAAAATCTCCTGGCAGGGGCATCACTCTTTGCCCTTTTCCTGGCGCTGCAGATCATGGCGAACCATTTTCAGATAACATACTACACCGGAATGATCGTTCTGGTTTTTGGCATTTTCGAGCTGATCCATGCCATAAAAGGCAAGACGCTTCCCGCTTTTCTAAAGACCCTTGGCGTGCTTGTGGGAGCAGCCCTGATTGCCTTCAGTGTCAATTTCGCTTCGCTTTATTCAACGTGGGAATACAGCAAGGAATCGACCCGGGGTAAAAGCGAGCTCACAAAAGCAGGAGGAACGAATGAAAAGGGGCTGGATCCCGAATATATAACACAATGGAGCTACGGGATAGGCGAGTCCCTCACCTTCCTCATCCCCAACTTCAAAGGTGGAGCCACAGCGCCGTTTGCCAATGATTCTGAGACAGTTAAGGCGCTTAGAAAGAACAATATGGGGCAGGCGCAGGGACAGCTGTCAAGGTACTGGGGCAAACAGCCCGGTACAAGCGGACCTGTATATTTTGGAGCAGTGATTCTTTTCCTCTTTGTTCTTGGCCTCCTGATCGTCAGGGGGAGGGAGAAATGGTGGATACTGACCGCCGCACTGCTTTCGCTGTTTCTCTCATGGGGCAAGAACCTCATGCCGCTCACATCTCTATTTATCGATTTCTTCCCTGGCTATGACAAGTTCAGGGCGGTGTCAATGACCCTGGTGATGGCCGGAATGCTGGTTCCGCTACTTGGGATTCTTGCCCTCAGGGAGATCTCAGAGGGAACCGTAAACAGGGAGAAGGTATCAAAGTCGGTACTTATCGCCGCCCTTATCACCGGTGGGCTTGCATTCATATTTTTCCTCCTGCCCGGCCTGGCCGGATCATTCCTGAGACAGGATGAGACAGCACTGCCCGACTCAGCGTCGTGGATCAGGGATGCGATGACGGCTGACAGGAAGATGATGTTGCGCACCGATGCGCTGAGATCAGTCATCTTCATTGCAGGCGGAGCCGCTCTGATATGGTTTTACCTGAAGAAGAAGATCAAGCCTGCACCTGCACTTCTGGGCCTCATCGCTCTCTTCCTGATTGACCAGGTTCCCGTGGATGCCAGGTATCTTGGCAGTTCCAACTTCGAGACAAAAAGAGCAGCTTCCAATTCATTTGCCCCAACAGAGGCAGACAAAGAGATACTCAGTGACGAGGGTGAATTCCGGGTCCTTAACCTTGCCGTGTCGGTTTTCAATGACGCTTCAACTTCATACCACCATCAATCAATCGGTGGATATAGCGGAGCGAAGATGAAGAGGTACCAGGAGCTCATAGAGACAAGTCTTACAGATGATATCAACTCGCTTATAACAAGTCTCAGAAGTGCCTCGACAATGGAAGAGGCTGAGGGAGTCCTGAAGAACCTTGGAACTCTCAATATGCTGAATACAAGGTATATCATACTGGACCCGGGTTCAGCCCCTTTGCATAACAGCCATGCCGCCGGGAACGCATGGCTGGTCAACAGGGTTACACTGGTTGAAAATGCAGATGCTGAATTGCAGGCGATCAAAACCTTCAACCATATGCAAGAGGCTGTTGTGGACAGGAGGTTCGCAGAGCTGGTTCCCGTGACTGAATCAGCCGGTTCTCCGGGCGACACGGTTTTTCTTGCATCATATGAGCCCAATCTGCTCACCTACAGGGCGGAACTCTCATCTGAAAGAGTGGCTGTCTTTTCAGAGATTTATTATAAGTACGGTTGGAAAGCATTTATTGACGACAAGCCTGCCAGTCACTTCAGAACAAACTATGTTCTGAGGGGGATGACGCTTCCCGCAGGAAGCCATACAGTGACATTCAGGTTTGAACCTGAGTCCTATAAGACCGGGAATAAGGTCTCACTTGCAGGTTCAATACTGCTGATTGTACTTCTTGTGCTGTCAGCTGTTCCTCTTAAAAAACTGAGGCGGAGTGATGCCTGAAAACAATATCTGCCCGGCCTGCGATTCAGCCGAAACTGCTGTTCTTTTCAATGCAAAGGACCACCTGGTCAGCGGCGATGAGTACCTGATCAGGCGATGCACCAGCTGCGGAATGGGGTGGACTGTTGATCCGCCCTCCGAAGAGGAGGCAGGGAGATTCTATGTTTCTGAAGATTATATTTCCCACACCGACAGAAAAAAGAGTCCAGCCGACTATCTCTATCACCTTGCGCGAAGATTCATGCTTGGCCGGAAACACCGGATAACCATTTCCTCCGTTGGCAGGAGTTCAGGAACCCTGCTCGATATCGGGAGCGGTACCGGATACTTCGCGGCGTTCATGCAGAAGAGAGGATGGAAAGTGACCGGGATTGAGCTCAATGATGAAGCCCGCAATTATTCAGCTTCGAGATTTGGTATTAAAGTGGCCTCGCCGGTGGAGGTCAGGGGGCTCCCCTCCGCCTCCGCCGACTGTATCACATTCTGGCATGTGCTTGAGCATCTCTATGATCCGGCCGGATGGCTGGGTGAGGTCAAAAGGATTCTCAGGGATGACGGAAAGTGCATCATCGCCCTGCCTAATTTTGCATCTGCCGATGCAGAATGGTTCGGAAGCCGGTGGGCAGCGCTGGATGTACCCAGGCATCTCTGGCATTTCACTCCTGAGGCTTTCAGAAGTTTCGCAGCAAAAGAGGGGTTCGCCGTCGACAGGATCAAGCCTTTACCACTTGATTTGTACTATATCGCTTCGCTGAGCTATAGGAATGCAAGGAAAAGGTTTCCGCTGTTCAGAGGAGCCTTTACCGGCGTCCTCATCGCTCTGCGAAACCTCTTTCAGCTGGAGAAAGCAAGCTCACTTGTTTATGTAATCTCAAAAAATGGTTTGTCCTGATAGACTGCCGGGTGTAATATTCATGTGATTAATAGCCTGGCGGGCCAATAGTTCCCTCGTGCCGGCAACAAAGAATCAGTACCTGTCAAGCCAGCGATATTTTCTCGGGGTATCCCCGAAGCGGACCGCCATGATAAACTCATGTGACCCGTAGGTTGACATCTGAATGGCGTTCAGTGTAAAGTCAAACGAGTACCCGAAGAAGAGCCTGTCACGCCGGACACCCACGTTGGCAATGAGGGCGCTTCCGGTCCTGAAGGTGGCACCCACCCAGATTTTGTTGTCATAAGAATATGTAATTCCAATATCCGCCTGAGGCCGAAGCTGTTCTGACATCTTGAGCAGCACAGAGGGTTGTATGAGGGTTTTGTTGTCAGGCTCGAAGTCATAGTTCCCGAATATGTAATAGGACCTTTGAATCTTCAGATCCCTGTATGCCTGGCTTCCAGCCTTGATGAACCCCTCCATAAGCTCCTGCGCTGAGATACCGATGGCAAATTTCCTGTTAAGCAGGTAGGCTCCAAAATTGAAGTCAGGAACGAAGATCCCCTTCCTGAAATCCGTATTAAGCCATGGCTCATCAGGATCTTCAAAGTGTATCTGTCTCTGGTCTATCTTATAATGATATCCTGAGAACGCCAGGCCGAAAGAGAGCTGTGTGCCGCCCTGAAGCCATATATGGTAAGCATAGGAGGTTGAGAAGCCAGTCCTGCGGACAAGTCCGTTAATGTCGGAAAAGACAGTTGCCCCGAGTCCGACCTTTCCCTCGGTATGAGGCTTGAATATCTTCCTGTCAAAAAGATTATCGCGAATAAGGTATTTCTGTTTCAGAAGCCTGCCGTTGTAACTCAGTGAGTATGTTTGCGGCGCTCCCTGGTAACCTGTCCACTGCTGCCTGGTGGTGAGGTTGAGGCTCGTGTAACCATCAGCTCCGGCAACGGCGGGATTGATCAGATACTTGTTGAACAGGTACTGGCTGTATATCGGCAACTGCTGGGCATCAAGCCCTGCCGCCAATATGATTGCGGCAATGACCAACAACCCCTTTTTCATCTTACATGCTCCTTCGATCTTCTGCATAGCCTACCTTATTATGGTAACATGTCCGACGATGGGTTTCTCCCCGTTGTGGAGATCGATTGCATAGTGGTACGAATCCATCGGTAGCTCCTTCCCGTTTGAAGCGCGGCCGTCCCATGGCTCTGTATAGCCATTACCGGATTTCCAGACCATCTCTCCCCACCTGTTGAGTATGATCACCTCAGCGTTAGTGTAAAATGCTATCCTGGCAATATTCCAGAAGTCATTTATACCATCACCGTCAGGCGAGAAGGCGTTTGGAATGCCAACACAGATATCATTAAGTGGTTTAAGAAGCAGGGAGTCAGACAGCTGACATCCGTTGAAGTCCCTGGCCTCCACGATATAGAGACCCTGAACCAGTCCGGCTGCTTCCTGCGTTGTCTGGCCGTCGCTCCAGGTGAATGTGTATGCGCCCTCCCCGCCGGTGACACCTGCGAATATGCTTCCGTCATTGCTTTCAGGACAATACGGCGAGATCATGCTGAAGCTGATCCTCAGAGAGTCAGGCTGGCTGAGTGTAAGCGATGTATCAGCAACACAACCGTTGGCATCAGTAAGGATAACTTCATGAAGACCTTCTGTGAGGTTATTTCTCGTAGCTCCGGCCTGGCCGTCTGACCACAGGTATGTTGTTGCTCCGGCGGCGTTGACAGGCGTGACTGTTACACTACCGGACGCAGCTCCGGCGCAGTTGATATTGAAATTACCGCCGTTGCTCAGTCCGATGCTCAAAGTTGAGCTCAGTTTGCCGGGGGAGGCGAGTGCAATATCCTGAGTAATTGTACACAGGTTCCTGTCAGTTGCAGTCACCGTGTAGGTGCCCTCCCGCAAGCCGAAGATGGAATCCGTTGCTGTGGCTGTGAATCCTGCCGGCCCGGACCATGTGTATGAATATGGGGCAGCGCCTGTCTGGGGAACGATTTTTATCCATCCGTCAGATCTGCCGAGACAGCTGATGCTGAAACCGTTATAACCAGAAAGATGAGCATCAAGAATGAGGGACTCCGGATTGTTCAGCACCGTGTCTGCAGTAATGTCACATCCGTAAGCATCGGTTACGTTTACTGTGTAACCGCCCTCGGTAAGAGAAGCTATGTCCTCAAAGGTTGATGTGAATCCCGAGGGACCATTCCAGGAATATGAATACGGAGCTCTGCCACCGGTGACTGTCAGATTGATGGAACCGTCATCATATAACGGAGCGTTAAGGCATGTAATGTCAGTCACGTCAAGGGTTACGCTGAGCGGTCCAGGTTCGGTAATAACAATGGCTCTTCCGTTTGTGCAGCCGTTGACATCTGTCACCAGCAGCTGATAGTGTCCTGCCTTGACAGTAAGATCCTCCTGGTTACTTTGCCATGACGGCACTTCCGTGACGGTCCAGCTGTATGAATAAGTGCCGGGACCGCTTCCGCCGCCAACTGTAATATCAATTGTACCGTCACCCCCAGTGCATCCGATGTTATATGCATTGTCAGGAGTATGAGATGTAACTACCCCGATGCTCAATGAATCCGGGTCATCAAGAGTATACGTGTACTCGCGATGGCACAGGCTGGCATCTGTTACTGTCAGGTCATATGTGCCGGTTCTGAGGCTGGTGATGGATGCAGTGTTTGCTGTAAATCCTCCCGGGCCTGTCCAGGAGTAGCTATATGCACCTGTGCCACCGTCGAACTGAAGATTAATGTAGCCGTTGGTACCGTCATAGCAGGAAATCTCATAGTTGCCGTCCGCACTCTGCGAGACATCCTCGTCAAGCAGGTCGATCCCATCCGGTTCTGTCATCACTTCTGTAAAATAGAACTCACAACCATGATTATCCCGTACTCTCAGCGTGTATTTGCCGGCGGGGATACCCACAAGGAGGCTGTCGGTATTGCTGCCTGTGATTAAGCCACCTTCTGAAGCCGTCCACTCATATGTGTAGGGCGCTCTTGAGGTAACGAAGACCGTGTCAGCTCCGTCAAGATACCAGCTGGAAATCTGGCTGACCCTGATTGCACCGTCAGAATAGCCTTCACATGAGATATTGTTCTCTCCGGACATCGATTTTTCGAACTTCACGGTTGTGGCAGGGGCATCATAAAGAGTCTGATGCAGGTCTTTCCTGCACCCGTTTCCGTCAACGACTGACAGAGTATAATCTCCGGGTTTCAGGTTGTCAAGGTTAAAGAACACTCCCAGTGACATTGGTCCCTGATAGACTGTGTCAGCGGCATTCAAAATCAGATAGTAGTAATAAGATAATGCGTTCCCGTCTGTCAGGGCAATTGTAGCCGTGGCGTCCTCTGCCCCCGGACACGAGATGTATGGGTTAAAGTAGAACGACATCTCAGTTGTGGGTTCAAGCAGGTTAAGGAAGTCGGAACTGACGCATCCCAGACTGTCTGTTACAGTGGCAGTATAATAACCCTGGCTGCATTCATCAGCGATAAACAGGTTATAGCCGGCCTCTTCCCAATAATCGGGTCCTGTCCATTCCACCCACATCTGATCGAGTCCGCGGGCATGGATGATCTCCAGGGCTCCGTTCTGACCACCCTCGCAGGTAATGGAGTCTTTAATTTCCAGCGATTGAAGCGGATGTGCATGCACCTTGACTTCCGATATTACCGCAGGTCCGTATGGGCAGCCCGGTCCTGTCACCTTGGGAGTAATATGGAAGAATACCGACTGCATTGTATCACTTTCGTTTGTGTATGGGAACTGAAGGTGGTCGCCAAGAGCAAGGCTGTTAAGCGGAGTACGGTTGCCAGCAACCACTGTAGTCGGGGCTGTAGCTGAGATAGTGTAATTGAATTCCCTTATTCCGGAGCTCATCACTGTGGGAGACAGTAATACAATGTCAGTTGTACCTCCGTAACAGATCTGGGTAGTGTTGTTCATCGGTGTAGCCCTGGGTGTCGGGTTGATCCAGACCCTGACCGTATCATTTATGCCGTAGCACTTTTGATTTCCGTTTACATCGAGTGTCACCGGAGAGACCACGTAAGTCACAATTCTTGCCGTGTCACCATTGTTTGTGAGTGGTTCTGTAATCAGATCAGTGACTGTCAGTCCTGTTCTGTCAGTGTAGCCGGTTATCTCAGGATATGTATTAATGGCATCTACATTGAATTCAACACCACGGTATGATGTGGTTATGCTGGAGATCTGAATATTGACGCTTTCACCGTTACATAGCTCATCATCAGAGAGGGCCAATGCTACTTTTGCCGTTGGCTCAACATGTACAAGTATTGTTATTTCGACACCGTCATGGCAGGTCGGGTCTCCCGGTTTACCCTGTATATAAGGTCTGAAATTATAAGTTACAGTCTGGTAGCTGTCAGTTGAGTTTGTGAGCAGATCAGACATGTTTGCGATATGGCGTTGTCCGTCTGTCAGGGTGCCAGTTATTCCAAGCGGATAAGTCACATCAAAGTCATACATGACCTCTCCCCTTGACACCACAAGGGAGTCTATTGTAAAGTCCACTGTTGATCCGTTGCAGAACAATGTATCAGGAAGCGTGACAGATATCCGTGGGACTGGCTGTACCCAGATTGTCTGGAATTGAACGGTTTCATTGCCGCAGTCATCAGTCAGACTCCAGCGTCTGGTGATGAAACCAACAGCATCCACAGTGCCCATATCGGCATCAGAGTCAGTATAGATAGCATCCAGTGAGGTGTCACAGTTATCTGCTTCATCAGTAACATCCCCGGTATTTGTAACAGCTCTGTCATAAATCCCTGTTATGTCACGACAAATTGTGATGTCTGCAGGTGCCGTGAATGTCGGAGGTGTCGTATCTCTTACTGTGATGATCTGTATGTGGGTTGTCGTGTTACCGCAGTCGTCTGTAAGGGTCCAGGTCCTTGTTATGATCTCTTCTCCCTCGCACAGTCCAGGTGCTACTGCATCGGTGAACGTGGCGTTGAGTGAGGTGTCACAGTTGTCTGC
>Ga0209800_10002583_pt1 | contig 15781 bp, 12 predicted proteins | sample Higcelweek8metaG_FD_187174 | JGI IMG/M metagenome (GOLD analysis project Ga0209800, IMG submission 187174) | Freshwater pond sediment microbial communities from the University of Edinburgh, under environmental carbon perturbations - High... | ecosystem: Environmental > Aquatic > Freshwater >...
GCCTACGCGCGCGGGCGGCCTTTTTATCCCAAGGTCATCCCATCTTGCCGTTTAACAAGACGCATGGCGTGGCGCCGCGTAAAGGGCTCAAGCATATAGCCCACTTCGCTTGGGCTCGCATTGAACAGGCTGAGTTGATATTCATGGCCGCAATTTTCCGGCTTAAGCGCTTCGGGATAAGATTCTTCCTGATCGCGCTGCCACCCGCTTATCGTTTGCGGCGACAAGGCGCTCCGCGTTATTTTATCGACGGCCTCAACGACATCGTCGCCGCGTGGCGTAAGCCCAAGCGAAGAAGACATGGAGATGAGCAATTCGCAATGGCTTGTGACTTCTCGCTTATAACTGCGATAGGCCGAGTCCGAGAGATATTCATAAATCCCTCTTTTGGCCAAGGGCACAAGGCCAGCGACAGGGACGCCGTTAAAACCCCAATAGTTCGACACGCTCAACCATCTTTTTTTGTCGTCACGAACAAAGCAACATTTAATAGGTCGCCCGTTCATATCATCGAAATAGGCAGGCATTCCCAAACGGTCCATTTCGCTGAAAATGTGACGCCCTTCGCTTGGCGTCATCTCCGTGCCGCGATAAGCTTTAAAATTCGAGCCATAAGCTTGGGCGTTGTTGTAAAGCAGTGCCAAAAGCACACCTTCGTCAAGATTTTCAAGATTGATGCTGCCCGGCTCGCCATGCTTAAGCCCGTAAGGTTGACGCCGCTTCTCAAGCGTTTTCTCAGAAGGGCTTCCTTCACGGACAGGCGTTTCGCTATAGGAACGGCATCCATTCTCACGGATATAGTCATTCAACGGCGCACGCAAACGATCCAAATCTCCCCAAAAGGCTTTCAACTCGCTGCGATCGAGGACAAAAGTTTGATCAGTGCCGTCCAAAATCATTTTAAAAGACAGCACCAATGGCATCATGGAAAGCGTTCGCCTTATGGCATCTGTTGCCTGAAGAAAGGCCAACGCCTGCGGTGCATCCATAAAGAGAGAACGAGAAACGCCACCCTCTTGATACATAAGCATGGCCGGCATGCTGTGATAACGGCAAGCGCGCGATGATGGCCCGTGAAGATAAAATTTCTTCGTTTCGAATTTCAGAAAATCGTCGGCGGCCCCCTCTTTAAAAGTAAGAGAGGAAGCAACGTCCTCGTGTAAATCAAAGGCATATCCCATAAGAATCACCCCATGAAATGGTGCAGACACTTAATATTAAGTTCGGTTCTATTGAGAAAATAGCATCTTTAAGCCCCGCTTTAAAGCGACTCGTTGGGAAGGTTCTTAACCTTACCGCCCCTTTGTGCGATCCACAGAAATAACGGCTGCGTTAGCGCGGAGCGCGGCCATAATGTTCAGCAAATGCTGTGTATCCTTGACATCGACATCGACCAAAATGTCAAAAAATTCTGGCGTGCGGCCAATGATTTTGAGATCACGAATGTTGCCGTTGCCTTTACCGATAATCGTGGCGAGCGAACCAAGGCTGTTGGGCCTGTTGGTCAGCGTCACCGTCAAGCGTCCGACCATGCCCGCTTCTTTACCATAACCGTCGCCCCAATCCACATCGACCCACCGCTCGGGCGCATCGCGGAAAGATTCCAACGTCTCGCAACTCGTCGTATGGATCGTCACGCCGCGTCCCGTTGAGACGATGCCCACAATCGGATCGCCGGGCAGTGGATGGCAACACCGCGCGAAATGAACCGCCATGCCGGGAATAAGCCCCTTGAGCGCCAAAGGTGCCCCAGCAGCTTCCGGCTTGGGCTTTTTCAACGTCGTGACGCCTGTTTCGGTCACGACCAACGTTTTATCAACTGGTTTGGCGCGATGATCGGGAAACGCCGCAAAAAACACATCACGCGGCGATTGCAGCGAAGCGCCGATATTGGCCAGCAAATCTTCGAACGTCGAAGCTTGAAAATTCTTGGCAATGGCTTCGAACGGTTTTTCGCCGAAATCCACACCCTCTTGCTTGCACAGTTTTTCCATCATCGCGCGGCCCAGCGCGACATATTCTGTGCGTTGCTGCGTGCGCACAAAACGACGAATGTGCGAGCGCGCTTTGCCCGAGACGACAAACCGATCCCACGCTGGCGAAGGCGTGCCGCCCTTTTGCGTGATGATCTCAACCTGATCGCCATTATGCAATTCTGTGCGAAGTGGCACCATGCGGCCATTGACTTTGGAGCCCACGCACGCATCGCCCACACGACTGTGCACGGCATAGGCAAAATCAACCGGTGTCGCACCGCGCGGCAAAGCGATCAAATCGCCTTTGGGCGAGAAGCAAAACACTTGCTCTTGGAACAGCTCAAGCTTGGTGTGCTCTAAAAATTCTTCCGGCTTTTGCGCGTGCTCGACGATATCGACCAATTCGCGCAACCACCGGTATTGCGCCCGCTCGTTCGAATGATCGTCCTGCTTATACGCCCAATGCGCCGCCACACCGAGTTCGGCGATTTCGTGCATTTGAACCGTGCGGATTTGAACTTCGATGCGTTGCCGTTGCGGGCCGATGATCGTGGTATGGATGCTTTGGTATTTATTGGGTTTCGGCGTTGAAATGTAATCTTTGAAACGGCCGGGAATACTGGGGTAATGGTGATGAATAATGCCGAGGGCCTGATAACATTGTTCGACGGAATCGACGAGAATGCGGAAGGCCATGATATCGGAGAGTTGCTCAAATCCGATATCCTTGCGGTTCATTTTGCGCCAGATGGAGTACGGTTTTTTCTCACGCCCCTCCACAACGCCGCCAACGCCGCCTGCGCGCAAAACTTTTTCAAGTTCATCGCGCACTTTGGTAGCCAGATCCTCGCCTTCATGCCGCAGATAAGCCAAACGTGCGACAATGCTTTCGCGCGCGTCCGGATTAATTTCGGCAAAGGCCAAATCTTGTAATTCATCTTGCATACGCTGAATACCGATGCGCTCAGCCAACGGCGCATAAATATCGAGCGTCTCACGCGCGATACGCAGTCGTTTTTCAGGTTTTTGGATGAAATGAAGGGTACGCATATTATGCAAACGATCCGCCAACTTGACGAGCAGCACCCGGATATCTTCTGACATCGCGAGCACAAGCTTGCGGAAATTCTCGGCCTGCTTGGCGGCTTGGTCGGTTTGCAGTTCGATGCGCGAAAGTTTGGTGACGCCATCCACCAACCGTGCGACATCTGGGCCAAATTGTTTTTCGATGTCTTGAAGCGTGACCGACGTGTCTTCAACGGTATCATGCAGCAGCGCGGTCGCAATCGCCGTGCTGTCCATTTTCATTTCGGTCAAAATACCGGCGACTTCGAGCTCAACGGTATCATGCAGCAGCGCGGTCGCAATCGCCGTGCTGTCCATTTTCATTTCGGTCAAAATACCGGCGACTTCGAGCGGATGGGAAAAATAAGGATCGCCTGAGGCGCGCACCTGCGCGCCATGAGCCTGCATGGAAAAGACATAAGCGCGATTGAGTAGATCTTCGTCTGCGGTTGGATCATACGCCCGAACGCGTTCGACCAGTTCATACTGGCGCATCAGGCGCGGCGGTTTACGCGGCACGATTTCCGCCTTCACCTCAACCGGCGCTTCTGTTGTTTGGGCTGGTGCGTTGTCCGATTGCGAGAGATCCGAAGGGCTCATGACCAAGCCCCCCTCACCCGGAAGAAAAGATCAAAATGAAGATCTAACAAGATCCCTCGCTTTCGGGGCCAAAGAACGTCTTTTAGTCTTTGGCTTCCACGTCTTCGAAGGAACCGGTGGCCGGTCCAAAATCATCCACCAAGCCGTTATCGTCTTCCTCTTCTTCATCGAGGTCGGCATCCATCACATCGTCGGAATCCATGTCGTCCATAGACGCACCGATCCAGTTTTGCTGTTCGCTGGCCATCAGCTCGGTCACTTCCTCTTCAGGACGATCCGGCTCGATGCGCTTTTGCATGCCCTTGACGAGCGATTCATGCAAGCTACCCAGATCAAGCTTTTCTTCAGCGATCTCACGCAAAGCGACGACGGGATTTTTATCGCGGTCACGCTCGAGCTTCAGCTCAGCGCCCGAAGCGAGCGCGCGCGCACGATGCGCCGCGAGCATCACAAGCTCAAAACGGTTAGGAACCAGAACAACACAATCTTCAACTGTAACGCGCGCCATAGGAACGATCCCCTCAGTGAGCCAATGCAAATGTCGCGCGACAAACCACCCGCTGACCCAAAACCTGCTCCGGCTGGGCCTTAAGAGGAACGCGCGCTAACGTAAGCCGCTATTTTATCCATGATTGTATGGCTATGTAAAGGGTTACGCTTACGAAAACGAAAAACAATCGTGCGACGTGCCGTCTTAACCTCAACCTCGCCAAGGGGTAACCACATAGCCTAGCATGATTTTTTTCCACATTCTTTCATCTAAATGACGAAAAGTGATCTTGCGAGACGATTATTTTTAGCGTAACACTCGGTTTCCGCGAAGCGGTGTCCTGAGATTCGGATTGGTGTTGCCTTTTTTTGGTAACCCAGCTTAGGATAAAGCACTGAGTATTTGGCATGAGCGCCTTTTTTTGTTACGGTTAACAAAGCGCGTCATATCCTTGAGAGGACTAAGATGATTTTTTACAAAGAAGAACGTATGGCCATGTTTATTGACGGAGCCAATCTTTATGCGGCTTCGCGCGGTCTTGGGTTCGACATCGATTATAAGCGCCTGATTGAGCTTTTTGCTGGTCGTGGCCGCTTGGTTCGCGCTTTTTACTACACCGCTTTGGTTGAAAATGAAGAATATTCCCCGATTCGCCCGCTGGTCGATTGGCTCGATTACAATGGCTATGCCATGGTCACCAAACCAACCAAGGAATTCACGGATGCCTTTGGCCGCCGCAAGATCAAGGGCAATATGGACATCGAACTCGCCATCGACGTGATGGAAATGTGCGACCATGTCGATCACATCATGATCTTCTCAGGCGATGGCGATTTCCGTCGTCTGGTCGAAGCCGTGCAACGCAAAGGCGTTCGCGTGAGCGTTGTGAGCACGATGCGCTCCTCGCCCCCGATGGTCGCCGACGAATTGCGTCGTCAGGCCGATAACTTCATCGAGCTGCAGGATCTTGCGCCGCACATTGCGCGCGCCCGCGATCCGAATGCACCTGCTCTGCAAACGCAGCCACCAATGGCGCAGCCGAGCGTGCGTGAAATTGCCGAAAGCATGGAAGAAACGAAAGACGCCATTCAACAAGAAGTGGCGTAAGATTCTTCTGGTTCAGATAAAAAAGGGCGGCCTCGAATGAGGTCGCCCTTTTTATTTGCGCAATCAAGATTTGTTGAATGAGCGTTAGTCCCCATACCCCTGGATCTCCGCCTTCGCGGAGATGACATGTTTTTTTGTGCTTTTGCAGATAGATTCATCGTCATTGCGAGCGACCGGAAGGTCGCGCGGCAATCCAGAGTCCCAAGAACCAACGTTCATTCAACCGACTCTGGATCGCCACGGCGCTTTGCGCCTCGCGATGACGCGTTTTTTCTCAACCGCCTTTCTGTTGGCCGCTAACACATGAGAGCCTCGGCACGCCCATTTCCAACAAAACGTCATTCCGGGGAAGGCCGGAATCTAGGCGGGATGACACGGTGTTTCTGTTTTTTGTTAGTCCCTCATACGCCGGTCGCTAGCCTTGTTTAAAAAAAGAGCCGCGCGCTCCCCTCCCCTTGCGGGAGGGGCTGGGGGCGGGGTTGTCTCCGCACTCCTGATTTTTGTTTTTGTGTCCCGAGCCCCTCGCCTAACCTCCCGCGCAAGGGGGGAGGAACAGGTTTGCCTGCGTGGCGATTTTAGTCCCTCGAATGAACGCCTCTTCTTATGACTCTGGGTCCCGGATAAACCCTTCGGGTTTTCCGGGATGACAAAGAAGGAGGCTCAACGAATGCAACGGAAGCCTTACTTCCCCTGCTGCAAGATGAGCTGCGCTAGACCTTCATAATCGCCGCCGAAATGGTGACCGCCGCTCTTTTTGACGATCTTGACCTTCGTGGCGTCAAGCTTGGTGCAGGCGCTATCGTCCTCTTCATCGCCGTATAGGCACAGAAGACTTAGGTCTTCGATCTTTTTAATCTCAGGCACCGTCTTATAATGGCCGTCATTGTCGGCGACCCAATCGGCGACACGGAATTCGAAATCGACGTCGCTTTCAAGACCTAAAAGCGAAACAGACTGCACCAACACCTTCAGCTCAGCGGGCAAACGGCTGACCATAAAGGGCAACGTGTCCGCGCCGCGTGAATAGCCGATGAGCATAATCTTTTGCGCGCCCCATTCATGCGCATAGTGCGTTATGATCCGCGCCAAATCCTTGCCCGCGCTATCTGGCGTTTTCTTTTCCCAGAAATACTGAAGCGAATTGAGCCCCACCACCGGCACGCCATCGGCCTTCAGCGCTTCGCCGATTTCTTTGTCGATGTTGGCCCAGCCACCATCGCCGGAAATAATAATAGCGAGGCTGTCGCTCTTTGCGGCGGCAGGCAGCTCAACAAGCGGCAAGTCGCTCACATCGGAATCGGCGGCTGGCGTTTGCTCAGTAGATTGATCTTGCTTAATGATCTGCTGAAAGGCCGCGCGGAACTCAGGCACCCAATTGCGCTCAACCGAAAACCCGTGACCGACCTTAGGCAGTTCGAAAATCTCGCCCTGCCCAACTTGCGCTACGAACTTCCTTGTGTCTGGCGTCGAGCACACTTCATCCTGATTGCCTTGAAGCACAATCCACGGCGCGGGCAGCTTGCTCACAATTTGATACACAAAGCCCAGTTCTTTATTCACCTTATAGGTCAGCCCACCAGTGCCTTTGCAAAACGGGTGAACCGTTCGCAAATCGGGGCAGAATCCCATACTGATACCGCCCGCAAACGTGTTCGCCGGGGATTGTCCCAAAATTGTGTAAACCATCGTCGCACCAGACGAAAATCCAACGATGATCGGCTTGCGATAAACTGGAAACTTGTATTTCTTTTGCAGATATTGGCTCAACGCCTCGAAATGCGCGGCGCTATAGCTGCATTTGGACGTGCTGGCATCTAGCTTTTTCACATAAGAAGTAATGTCGATGCCCACAAGCATCGTGTCCGGCTGTTGCAACGAACGGACCATTTTTTGCACGCCATCGTCCCAGCCGCCATCGCCTGAGATAAACAAAACGACATGTTTAGGTTGTTCGCTTGTTTTAAAGACATGAAGCGTACCAAAGGGCTCAAACGTCTCCGTTTGCTCTTGAAAGGACAAGCCTTGCGCATCAGCCGCCGGAGCGGGAATGGGCTCAAACTTATCATCATCCGCAAAAGCCGGAGCCGTCAAAACCAAAAGCCACAGGGCCAGAATACCAAACCGTTTCATTCTTTAATGACTCCCGTTAGTCCACCAGAGATAAGCCCCATGACCGAAAGCAACGTTGAGGCCGCTTGCAAACCCGCAGGTGCCGCAAGATAACGCGGCTGCCAAACAGGATTAAACTTGTTTTTATATTGGTATAGCCCGTCAAAATTATAAAACTCTGTGCCGAAGCGATAGATCGTATTCCCAATTTTATGCCACAACGGCGAAAGCGGATGCCGCTCAAGCCCCGAAAGCGGTGCCATGCCGAGATTAAACCATTCATACCCCTGCTCTTTGGCCCACAAGATGAGTACGACCGTTAGATATTCCATAATCCCATTGGGCGCATCCGGGTCATAGCGCATCAAGTCGATGGAAAATTCTTGTTTGTTATCGGTCGGCCACAAATTGGCGAAGGCCAGAATCTGATCCTCCCGCTTGACGATCGCAAGACCGCAACGCTTGAGATAAGTTGGCTCAAAAAAGCCGAGCGAAAACCGTTTCTCACGCACATGCTTCGCTTTAAGCCAGATCTTAGAAATGCGCTTCAATTCAGGTAAAACAGCGTCAATTTCATCGCCATACAGAAACGAAAGACTGAGGTTCTCGCGCTCTTGCTTGTGCAGCGCGTTTCTCAGGTTTCTCGTTTTGCGTCCCTCAAGCGAGAACGTGCGCAAAGGAATGCGCGCTTCTTCACCCAGTTTGATCAAGCTTAAGCCCTGATCGATATACAACGTTAAATAGGTTTGGCCAATTTGATAGAAGGCAACGCGCGCGCCATAGCGATCAGCCAGTTCGCGGAAATGCCAAATGAGGTCTTCAAATTCTTCCGCTTCACCAACTGGGTCGCCCATCGCGACCCACACGCGCATAGTGACATCAAACATAATGAAGCTTTTTTTCGTCGCGCTCCAAAATAAATATTTGTCCCCTAACAGCGCAAGATTAGCTGTGGTTTCCGAAGAGGCACGAACAATTTTTTCCGCCGCCGCCAGCTCCTGCGCGTTTGGCAGATCGAACGCGAACCGGCTGCCCATGAGCAATTGATGCAAAATGAAGCCGAAAGCAACGACCGAAATCCCAACAAGAGAGCGTAAAAACCGCGAGGCATCGTCGCTAAGCGAGAATTCCCACCACAGATCGTGCGCGTATTCAACATGGCGATAGGAGAAAAAGCCGAGCCAAACCGAAAGACTGATCAACGAAAGGATCAGCACCAGCCACCGCGCCGGATAATCCAACGAGAGCAAGGCCGATTTCCGGTAAAACAAACGCCGCGCCGGAAGGATCAAGATCAAAAGAGCCACCAAAATACCGGCTTCTTCGAAATCCCACCCTTTGGTCAGCGAGGCGAGAATACCGACGACGAGAATGACAATCGTCGCGTAATAGGCCGAGTCCATGCGCTGTTGAACCGCGCGCGCCAAAAAGAGCATCGCCACGCCCGTCATGCTGGCCACAAGATGCGAGATTTCGATGAGCGGTAGCGGCACAAAATATTGAAGCCAGCTCAGGCGGTCGCTCGCGCCCGGCGTCGCGCCCGAGAACAGCAAAACGACAGCGCCCAAAAGCAGCAGCGCCGAAAGCACCTGCGGCACAGCGATTTTAATAGTGGAGAAGGTCGTTTTCATCACGGCGCTTTGGAAGACACGGCGCAGATGCAGTTCGTAGAGCGCGAGCAAAACGCCCGCCACGCCCAAGGGCAAAAAATAATAAACGGCGCGATAGGCGAGAAGGGCCGCAAAAAGTTTCGAAGACGGATAGCGCTCCGCAGCCAAAAACAGAAACGAGCCTTCAAAGACGCCGATGCCGCCCGGCACTTGGCTGAACAAACCGATAAGCTGCGCCGCGATATAAAGGACCAAAAAATCATCGAATGAAATGCCGATAAAATGCAAAAGCGGCAGATAAAGCACCAGCCCCGCCAACAACAAATCCACGACCGCCACGCCCAATTGCGCGAGCGCCAAAAGCGGATGCGGTAAAGCCACGGAGACTTTCTTGATCCTGAGCGGTTTGCGATAGAACAAAATCGCGATCCACCACGCCGCTAACAATGCCGCGCTAACCCATGAGAGCAGCGCCACAGAATGACGCACCTTCTCGTTAGCGAAGGCGATATGCTCATGCAAGCTGAAATAGCCCACAACCATCAACGTCAGCGAGCCGACGATATAGGTCAGCGAACAGAACAAAACGATCTTGGCCACCGATAGACCAGAAACGCCCCACCCCGAATAAAAACGGTAACGCAGCGAGCCGCCGGAAATCGTCGCATGGCCGACCGTATTGCTGACGGCAAAACTCAAAAACGACGCAAGCAACACACGCGGATAGGACAGCCGCTCATGAATATAGGCCATTCCAAGATAATCGTAAAAGCTGGTCACGATATAACCGAGGCCCGTGACGACGGTCATCAGGATCAAAATCCTCGGCGGTATTGAAAGGAAGGCCGCTTTAATTTCATGCCAATGATAAAGCCTCACCTCGTGATACACGATGGCGAGCGCAAGGGCGAACAGCACAAAGCCAATAAACGGCGTAATCTTGTGGAGGATTTGTTTGCGAATGTCTCGCATGGGAGAGCCTCAGCCCTTATTCTTCTCCCGCATGATACGGGCTTTATCGCGCTGCCAATCGCGTTGTTTAATCGTTTCGCGCTTATCTGCTTTTTGTTTGCCTTTAGCAAGGCCAAGCTCGACTTTTGCGATCCCTCGTTTATTGAAATAGATCCCTAAGGGGATAAGGGTCATACCCTCCCTACGGATTGAGCCGAGCAGTTTAGCCTTTTCTCGATGATGCAACAAAAGCGCGCGCGGCCTGTGAGTCTCGTGTTGCAGATGGGCCCCGGCCTGTTGATACTCCGGGATATACGCATTGAGCAGATAAAGACCACCATCGCTTTGCTCTTGCGCAAAAGATTCTTGGATGCTGGCTTGCCCAAGGCGCAAGACCTTAACTTCCGTACCGAAGAGGACAATGCCCGCCTCAACCGTATCGGTTATAAAAAAGTCATGCCGCGCACGGCGATTCATCGCGACGTAGCGTTGGGCCTTCAAGCGATCTGTGGCAGTCTTTCCAGTCATGCCCCTTTGATACCTCAGGAAGGCAACCTCTTGCAATGGCGACGCATAGAGCGTTTAGTCTTTTGGCCACTGTTTTTCTTGCTCACCCGGACCTTGAACCCACCATGAACTGCCTTCGTTTTGCCTTAATTCCCGCCCTCCTGCTGACCCTCGGGCTCGCTGGTGCCTGCCCCCCGGCTCAGGCCCGCCAAGTTCTGACCCGTGCGCCAGACCATTCCTATGAGGCGGCCTTTGACGCTATGGATTCGGGGCAAACCGACGTGGTTTATCGTGTGATGCAGCGGGGAAGCGATCCCGTCTTGAACAAGGTTCTCAAAGCCTATCTTATGGCGCAACCGGGCAATGATTATAGTTTTGATGAGCTGGCCGCCTTTGTGACCGACAATCCGGATTGGCCGGGGCTCAAAGGCATCTTGATGATCGCCGAACAAAAGATCCCGGCCAGCGCCAATGCCAAACAAGTTGCTAACTGGTTTAACGCCTATCCGCCGCTCACTGCGGCTGGATTCTATCGTTATATCGACGCGCTCGATGGAACGGGGCAAACGCGGATTGCGGAAAGCCAAGTGCGCAATCACTGGATCGAAGCCTCGTTCAGCAAAAACGACCGCGAGGCTTATTACGCACGTTACAGCCCACTCTTGGGCACCAAGGATCATGCCGCGCGGCTTGATCGTTTACTGTGGGAGCAAGATGCCGCTTCGGCGCGTGCGATGTTTCCTTATGTGAGCAAAGGCCTGCAAGCCTTGGCCGAAGCTCGGCTTGGTCTGGCCAGCGGTAAAGGCAATCCAGAATCCTTGATTGCCAAAGTGCCTGCTTCGCTCCAACACGATTCTGGTTTACTTTTTGAACGGCTTCGTTTCCGTCGTCAAAAAGACGATGATAGCGGCGCAATCGAAATTCTGTCCAACGCGCCAGCCCCTTTGGTGCACCCAGAGATCTGGTGGAAAGAGCGGCACATTATAATCCGCCGCGTGATAGAGAAAAAAGAGTTTGCCCTCGCCTATCGCTTAGCTTCACATCACGGTCTGCACTCTGGCTTTCCTTTGGCCGAAGCTGAGTTCCTTTCGGGCTGGCTTTCGCTACGTTTCCTGAACAAACCAACCCAAGCTGAAACGCACTTCAAACGTCTAATCGACGCTACCAGCGCGCCCATTTCGCAAGGGCGCGGCTATTACTGGCTGGGCCGCACGTATGAAGCCTTGGGCCGTAAGAACGATGCGGAACAAGCCTATGAAGCCGCAGCAACGCTCGACACCACGTTCTACGGCCAGCTTGCGACCACGCGTCTTTATGCCAAACCGACGATCCATGCCTCAAGCGAACCATCCGTCCCGGCGGGCGTGCAAAGCACGTTCTTTGGCCGCGATTCCATTCGCGCGATCGAAAAACTGTATGCCATGCATCAAACGACCCGCGCGGAAACCTTCTTCCGCGCGGCGCTCACGGCCTCTTCGCAACGCGTCGCCTTCGCGCTTTTGCTTGAGCTAGCCTATGAACTGCAACGACCGGATTGGGCCGTCGTTGCGGCGAAAGCGGCAAACCAGAAAAACTTTATTCTGCGCGGTGCGGCCTATCCACTTTTAGCAATGAACATTCCCTCGCCGCCAGAAATTGCCCTGACCCATGCGCTGATCCGGCAGGAAAGCCAATTCCAAGCCGATGCAGGCAGCCGCGCAGGCGCACGAGGCTTGATGCAGCTGATGCCCGGCACAGCCAAGGGCGTTGCGGATAAACTGGGCGTTCGCTATTCGCCCGACCGCCTGACTGATCCAGATTACAACGTAATGTTAGGAACGGCCTTTATCGAACGACAAATTGATAATTTCAATGGCTCATATGTTTTGGCTTTAGCGGGCTATAATGCGGGGCCGCGGCGCGTGCGTGAATGGGTCGATCTGTACGGCGATCCGCGCACGCGGGAAGTCGATCCGGTTGATTGGATTGAGCTGATCCCCATTTACGAAACACGCAATTATGTGCAGCGTATCATGGAAAATCTCCAATTCTATCGGGCACGCCTCAGCCAAGGCCCTGTCCCGCTTAGACTTTTGGAAGATTTAAAGCGCTAGAGAAATCCGCTTGAATGCCTCCCCCCTCCTGTTAGAGTCGGGACATGGATCTTTGGGCAACCTTTTTTATCGCTTCGACGGCTGTGGCCGCTCTCGGCTTTGTGGCCGTGGCTGTGCTGTGGCTGAAAAAGCTGCGCGATGCTCTCGCCTCAACGCTTGGCGATACGGCGCAACATCAAGTGCGCTCAGCCCAACGCTTGACCGATACCATCGATCACATGCACCGCAAACAACAACTGCAAGAGCAGCAGATCCATACACTCGTGGAATCCAATATGATGATGCGCCATGAGATCGCTGTGCTCGCCAACAAAATCGAAATTGCCGAGCACACGCCTGCGGAAAACCAGACCTCCCGGACGTTGCACTAAGATTAGGGACTGAGGACTGGGGACTCGGTATTAGGGGTTAGGGAAGTTTTTTGCTTTCTTCCTTCCATTTTTTCTTGTCATCCCCGCGTAAGCGGGGATCCAGGGGCACAAGCGAGGCACTCATTCGAATGACTGGAATCGCCATGCAGGCGGGTGATTATTCGGCGGTGAAGAAACAATGGAAACAAGTCCAGCATATGAGTGGCAACAAGAAAGAGAACCAAACGGGATGCCCGTTTTCACGGGCATGACGGTCGTTTTTGGTGGTGAATGCGGTTCTCTTTTCTTCCCTGACCCCTGACCCCTGCCCCCTCGATACCTTGCTTTTTATTAGTTGCACGACGATTCCAAATAGTTTCATCAATTACTTTCATCTTTATTTGACATCATTGGCTTTTTTCAGCTCAAAACGGCCTCCGTTTTAAAGCTTGTTTAAGCACAAGCGTGGTATTTCTGAACCTAAGGCAAGAAAACATTCGTTTAAGACGTTTGATGAAAAAGGAGGTCACGCTATGACCACCACCACACAACAGACCACGACCTTCACGATGACCGAGAGCGAAATGCAAACGCTCGTGCGCAATGCGCTGATGGTCGCGGGACAGGAAATGGGCGAGACAGGCGATCATTGGCCGGTCATCAAACAGACCATCACCGATGTGATGCGCGATTGGGAACAACTGCGGATTGAGCGCGAAGTGCATGCCGAAATGAAACGGCATCTTTATCAGCAGCTCGCCGCAATGGATCAGGTACTTTTGACCTGCCCTGCCGAAGAACAAAAGGAACTCGCCCCGCGCCTTGCCGAACTGCGCGACGTGTATGACGCCTTTTTCACCTCGGTCGAAAACGAAGACGTTATTTTAAACGATAATGAGCTTTATCTGGCAGACATCGAGAAACCACGCCATGTCCGCCGCGCCGAGGCCATTATCGAGACATTACAGGAGGACGATCATGCGTAACGATTTTGCACAAGCCGTTGAACTGGGCCTTGGCCGCCCAACCGTTGCAAGAGAGCAGCTCAATGCAGCTATCCTAACAAAAACGGCTGTGCCCACGCTAAGCCTCTTGGCACGGCATCCTAAGCTTGGCGCGTTTGCTCAGGATTCGCTCGGTGTGCTCGCCGCAGAACGCGAGGCCACTGCGGCTCAGACCGTTACGATGGCCGTGCGTCCGGGTGAAGTCCGTACGCTCTCGACGGAAGCGCTGACATTGACGCGGCAATAACGCAGGAAGCTTCTACAAACAAAAAACCCGGCAGGTAAACCTGCCGGGTTTTTTTATGAACCGTTCTTCGCTTTTACGAAAGATACTGGCCGCCGTTGATGCTGAACGTTGCACCTGTCGTAAAGCCATTATGGTCATCGACAAGGAACGCCACCAAGCGCGCAATGCCTTCCGTGTTGCCCAGACGCTTAACAGGAATCTTCGCCACAATCTTTTCCAAGATCTCCGGCGCGATCGCGCTGACCATGTCTGTTGCGATATAGCCCGGAGCGACGACGTTGACCGTCACGCCCTTGCCCGCAACCTCAAGCGCCAACGACTTGGAAAAGCCGATGATGCCCGCTTTAGCCGCCGAATAATTCGTCTGGCCCATCGCGCCAGATAACCCGTTGATCGAGCTGATCGAGACGATACGGCCAAAGCCGCGCTCGCGCATGCCTTCGATCACCAAGCGCGACATGTTGAAAACAGAATCAAGGTTCGTGCGCAAAACTTCGTGCCATTGCTTGGTCGTCATCTTGTGCAAAAAGCAGTCGCGCGTAATCCCGGCGTTGTTGATCAATACATCGACAGGCCCGAGATCTTTTTCAATTGTTGCCAAGGCTTCTTGGCACGCATCGAAATCGGAAACGTCAAACTTATAAACGGCATCAAGGCCAGTCTTGACCCGGAATTCTTCGGCCGCTTTGTCATTACCCATATAGGTTGCCGCAACGGTGTAGCCGAACTCGTGCATTGCTTTGCTGATGGCCGCCCCGATACCCCGGGTTCCGCCAGTCACAACGACAACGCGCTTTTTCTCAATCTTTCTCGCCATTGTTCACCCCTAAAAAAATAAAGTTGTTACAGCCCTGCCTCGCCCCTTCGGCCGTAAAAAGCCGAAGGGACGGAGCAAAGCCAAGGTTTTACCGCTCGACGCACATGGCGATACCCATGCCGCCGCCGATGCAGAGCGTGGCCAAACCCTTTTTGGCGTCACGCTTGAGCATTTCATGAATCAAGGTCACGAGGATGCGGTTGCCCGAAGAACCAATCGGATGGCCGAGCGCAATCGCGCCGCCATTCACATTGACCTTGGCAACATCCCAGCCCATTTCCTTGTTGACCGCGATCGCTTGCGCGGCAAAGGCTTCGTTGGCTTCGATCAGATCGAGATCGGAAGCGCTCCAGCCTGCCTTTTCCAAAGCCTTGCGGCTGGCCGGAATCGGGCCTGTGCCCATAAGCGAAGGATCGACGCCTGCGGTCGCCCATGACTTGATACGCACCAAAGGCTTCAAGCCACGCTTGGCCGCTTCTTCTTCCGTCATCAACAAAACCGCCGAAGCGCTGTCATTGATGCCCGAAGCGTTGCCCGCCGTAACCGTGCCGTCCTTTTTGAAGGCAGGCTTCAGCTTGGCCATGCCTTCGACCGTGGCGCCGAAACGCGGATATTCATCCTGCGCAACGGTCACATCGCCCTTTTTGGTGTGCAAGATCACGGGAACAATTTCGTCCACAAACTTGCCCGCCTTAATCGCGGCTTCGGCCTTGAGCTGGGATTCAACGGCGAAGATGTCTTGCATCTCACGCGTGATGCCAAACTTTTCCGCGACGTTTTCCGCCGTGATGCCCATGTGGTACTTGTTGAACACATCCGTCAGGCCGTCATTGATCATCGTGTCGATAAGCGTGC
>Ga0209800_10002584_pt1 | contig 15779 bp, 10 predicted proteins | sample Higcelweek8metaG_FD_187174 | JGI IMG/M metagenome (GOLD analysis project Ga0209800, IMG submission 187174) | Freshwater pond sediment microbial communities from the University of Edinburgh, under environmental carbon perturbations - High... | ecosystem: Environmental > Aquatic > Freshwater >...
TATTTTTCTGTAATTCCCGGTTTTGTTATTATTGCTTCATTTTGGATTAAAAACAAGGCTGTACGAATATTATCGGTTACATATTTTTTATTGATTGCTTTTGTAGTCGCCTTTGTTTTTGTGCTGGATTTAATTTTATATCAATATTGGGGTTTCAGGTTGGATTCCACTCCTTTCTTTTATTTGACATCTCCGGCCAATGCGTTGGCAAGTACGAGTTGGTTGTTGAATGCCACAGGAATTTTAGTGATATTGTTACTCGCTGTTGCATTGTTTCTTTTGTTTAAAAAGTTATTGATTGTAAATAGTACTTTTGCAGGTAACTGGAAATATAAACTTTTCGGATCTTTTATAGTACTTTTTGAAATGGCTTTATTGTTCATTCCTGTAAGAGGTGGACTGAAAGAATCAACAATGAATGTAGGTAAAGTCTATTTCAGTAATGAGCTGGTGCTGAATCATGCCGCAGTTAATCCTCTTTTCAGTTTGTTCGAATCTCTAACACTGGAACAGAATTTCGGAGATCAATATAGATTTTTGTCGGATGAGAAAGCTAAGCAGATATTCATCGGACTCAGGGAAAATATACCATCCGATAGCATACCGGAGCTTTTCAAAATCAAAAAGCCTAATGTGGTTTTTATTATTCTTGAAAGTTTTATGTCGAACAATATGCAAGAGCTGGGCGGAATATCAGGAGTTGCAGAAAATATGGACGCTCTGAGTAAAGAAGGTGTTCTGTTTACAAACTTTTACGCAAATAGTTTTCGAACAGATAGGGCTTTGGTGTCGATTTTGAGTGCTTATCCGGCTCAACCCAATACTTCACTAATGAAATATCCGAGAAAAATTCAAAAGTTACCTTCATTTCCGATGTCAATGAAAAACGATGGTTATAAACTTCAGTATATATATGGAGGAGATGCGGATTTTGCGAGTATGCGTTCGTATCTTAAAGTCTGTGGATTTGATGATATTGTGGAAGACATTAGTTTTCCTCCTAAAGAAAGCACAACCAAATGGGGGGTTCCTGATCATATAGTATTTAATCGTTTGTATGATGAAATTAAAAATGAAAGTAATACGCCGTTTTTAAAAGTTATGCAAACATTAAGCAGTCATGTTCCTTATGATGTCCCTTTTCGCAAGAAACTTGAAGAGCCTTATCTCAATTCGGTCGCTTATACTGATAGCTGTCTCGGTGACTTTATCAAAAAATTTAAACAAACCGGTGTGTGGGAGAACAGTGTTGTGATAATGGTTCCGGATCATGCCATGAAATATCCTCATGATTTGGATAACAGGGCTGTCGACCGATATAAAATTCCGTTGTTGATAATTGGTGGCGCTGTAAAATCGACAATGCGAATAGATACTTATGCCTCACAAATTGATATATCAACAACCTTGTTGCATCAGTTGGGGATTGATTACTGTAATTTTACATTCAGTAAGAATATCCTTAATCCATCATCGCCTCATTTTGGGTATTTTACTTTTCAGAACGGATTTGGGATGGTGACGAAGAATAATCATTATGTGTATGATTATGAAGCACAAAGAATAGTTTCAAACACAGGGAAAGTAAATGCAAATAAGTTAAAGGCTGAAGTATTTATTCAATCTTTGTATGATGATATTGCAAGTAAGTAAAAATTATAAAGAATTATACTCATGAGATATTTTCTTATCGCAGGAGAAGCTTCCGGAGATCTTCACGCTTCCGGATTGATGCAAGAATTAAAAAACATAGATCCAAAGGCTGAATTTTGTTTCTTTGGAGGAGATAATATGAAGTCAGTCGGGGGAAAGATGATAAAACATATCAGAGAAATGGCCTTCATGGGTTTCTGGGCCGTATTTATCAATTTGTTTAAAATACTGAGAAATTTCAGGGATTGCAAAGAAGCCATCAGAGATTTTCAGCCCGATTTGGTTATCCTCGTTGATTATCCCGACTTTAATCTTAGGATGGCAAAGTATATCAGAAAAAAAGTGAAGGTTCCTGTCTATTTTTATATTTCTCCAACTGTTTGGGCGTGGAAAGCGTATCGTGTAAAACAAATTAAACGAGATGTGGATCATATGCTGACGATTATTCCCTTTGAAACGGAGTTTTATGCAAAATATGATTATAAAGTAAATTATGTTGGAAATCCTATTGTTGATGCTATTGATCAGTATTTAGATACAAATGAAGATAAAGAGCATTTTAAGAAAAAATACTTTTTATCACCTAAACCGATTATTGCTTTGTTGCCGGGAAGCCGTAAACAGGAAATTGAAACCTGTCTTCCTAAAATGGTTGCTGCAGCAAAACATTTCCCTGATCATCAGATTGTAATTTCAGGTGCTCCGGGCATTGAGTTTGCCTTCTATTATGAGTTTTTAGACGGTGAACCTTTGCCGGTAGTTGAGCATCAGACTTATCAGTTGCTTTATCATGCTGATTTAGCGATTGTCAACTCAGGGACTGCTACACTTGAAGCCGCTTTGATCGGAACACCTCAGGTGGTTGTATATCATGTGATGTTCGGGAGATTGGGCTATCTTGCCAAAGAAATATTCATAAAACTAAAACATATTTCTCTTGTGAATATTTTATCGGGAAAAGAAGTGGTGCAAGAGTATATTGCCCATTTTTTTACCGTTGATAATCTTGTTAAAGAACTTGACAGGATATTAAACAATCAGGAATACCGACTTAAAATGATTTCAGCTTATCAGGAATTGCAGGATAAAATGGGTGAACCCGGAACTTCACGACGTGCTGCAGAATTTATATTTAACCAACAGAAAATAATTAAATGAGAACTATTGCCATGTTTCATTATCTGAAAATTGTTGTTTTTTTATTAGTATTTAATGTGTTTGCTTTATCGGCACAGGATGAAAGATCTCAAATTCCTCCTTTACTTCAGAAATCATATTTTGAAATAAATTTGGGATATATTAATTATCCTTTCGGTGATGCGCAGATGGAATCAGGATATCTGCTGAAAGAAGTTACTGTGCCACATATGGCTGTCAGACTTGTGCTCTGGGGCTATGATATTAATGATTACCTGTCGGCGCAGATCACCTATATGCGACCGGTTGCATGGGTGAAATATGCTTATCAAAATCAAGGTAATCAGGAGGAACATGTCCGATCGGTATGGACTAATGTCGGAGGTTTTACCCTGAAGGGTAAATTGCCGGTAGGTAAGCATTTCTCGGTATATGGCGAGGGCGGACTGGGAATTATTACCCGTGCGGGGTTTAAAGATGCTTTGGGAAACCCTGTTGTGAAAGATGCAAATTTTTCAACATTTTTGTTTGGTGCGGGACTCAAATATCACATCAATAAAAAATGGGCGTTGCAATTGGTCAGTAATTATTCTCCTGCATCAGAAAAATATAACCAGCCTTCTACATCATTCGTAGGAACAGGCTTCGCTTATACATTCATTCCATACACAGAAAAGCATATCCGTAAAACTGCCGATGTGGGTATGATTCACCCTAAACAATGGTTACAGTTAGGTTATACCAGCAATATCCTCGGTTACGGAGTGAATAATTTAGTTTCGAATAAATACTTTCCAATATTCTGGGGAGGAATGGCACATGTGAAACAAGGTGTCTCCCTCAACTATCAGCGTAATGTCTTCCATAGTGCAAAATTCTTCGCACTTGACTGGGGCGTGAATGCTTCTGCCTGGCAAACAACGGGTAAACATGGAAATACAACAGGCGACAGTGAGCAGTTCTTTACTTTCTCCATTTTTCCGGTTATTCGTTTGAACTTTTTACAAACAAAACGGTTTGACGCCTATTTCTATTATACCGTTGCAGCTCCTACTTTTATTTCAAGAAAAATTATCGACGGTTATAATACCGGCCAAAATTTTACTTTCATGGATAATATGGGTGCCGGAATTTTCTTTGGTGAAGACAGGAGATACAATGCAGAATTAAAAATCGGACATTATTCTAATGGTAATATATTCCCTTATAACGATGCGGTGAAGATACCTCTGTCGTTAAATATCGGTTATGTGTTTTGATGATATTTCGTAGAGACGCCCGATTCGGGCGTCTCTACATTAAAATATTCGGGAATCCCTACATTAAAACGATTCGGGCGTTTTTACATCAAACACGCCAATGCGATGCTGTTGAATTTTGATTCCGTGCTGTCACTCCGGGAAGTCAATACAACGGGTTTATCCGTGCCGAAAAGAATGCCTCCCATTTGTGCCTGACCAAAGGTAATCATACTTTTGTAAAAAATATTGGCTGATTCGAAACCGGGGAAGACAACTACATCAGCATCACCAAGAATAGGAGATGAAATGTTTTTTATTTTGCCGAGCTCTTTGTCTAACGCCAGAAATAAATCCAGTGGACCTGCTACGATGGCATCTCCGAATTCATGGACTTTCTCAAGTTCCAGAATTTTTTGATAATCGTGCATATAGCATAATTTTAGATTCATTTTTTCTGTTCCGTGGATCAGTGCTACTTTGGGCTTTTCAATACCGAAATTTTTTGCCATGGCGATGGCATAATGAATCATGGCAATTCTTTGCCGGAGATTGGGCGCCGGAATAACTGCAGGGTCGGTTACGAAGAGTAGTTTTGAATAATGAGGACTTTCCATGGCAGCAATGAAAGTGACAACGTTGCCGTAGGATGCTATCCCTTTCTCCTTATCAAGTACAGCATGCAAAATCACATCGGTGTTCACAAGTCCTTTCATCAGAATGTCTGCTGCGCCGTTTTTTACCATTTCAACTGCCAATGTAGATGCCTGTGTGAGGTCATTGCAAGCGACGAACTCGAAATCAGTCAGAAGCCTGAGTGCATTCATATCAAAATCAACTGGATTCCCTATAATGACAGGTGAAATCATACCTGCTTTCGAAGCTTTGATAATTGCTTCCATCGTTTGGGAATCAGTGGGATTTACCACTGCCAAACGTTTGCTTACACTGATCTTTTGAAGATGTTCGGTAAGCTCTGAAAAAGACCTGATTGCGGGCATATATTATAGTATGTGAAATTTTACAAATATATAGTTTTTTATCTGTTAAAAAGAATATTCTTTGTATCTTTGAACGATTTTTTGATTAAAAATTTCTATTGAAAAACATACAGTCTCTAAGATTCCTGATGAGACATGAAAAGATTTTACATAAAAAATGAAAAGGTTTAAATTGCTTAACAATGTCTTCGGTTGGCTGGCTTTTGCCATCGCAGCTGCCACTTATCTGACAACCATGGAGCCGACAGCCAGTTTCTGGGATTGTGGCGAGTTTATTTCTTCTGCTTACAAATTAGATGTGGGACATCCCCCCGGAGCGCCGTTTTTTATGTTGACTGGTAGGTTTTTCTCGCTTTTTGCTTCCGACCCTTCTCAGGTAGCCTTGATGGTAAATGCTTTATCAGCTTTAGCAAGTGCCTTTACTATTTTGTTTCTTTTCTGGACAATTACCCATCTGGCACGTAAAGTCGTTGCAAAAAAAGAAGATGACTATACTTTCGCTAACACGATTGGTATTCTTGGTGCGGGTATGGTTGGTGCTTTAGCTTATACTTTCTCCGATACATTCTGGTTTTCTGCAGTTGAAGGTGAGGTCTACGCTTATTCTTCCCTGTTTACGGCCGTAGTTTTTTGGGCCATACTTAAATGGGAACGTGTGGCCGATCAACCGGGTTCCGATAAATGGCTGATTTTTATTGCCTACCTGATGGGTATCTCTATTGGTGTTCACTTACTGAATTTGCTGGCGATTCCGGCAATAGGTCTGGTGTATTATTTCCGGAATTACAAAGTGAGTCCTTGGGGCGTTGCGGGAGCGATGCTGACTTCAATCGTTATTCTGGGCACAGTACTTTATGGTATTATTCCGGGTTTTATTGAAGTTGCCAGCTGGTTCGAACTTTTGTTCGTAAACACACTGGGCTTTTCATATAATTCCGGTCTGTTTGTGTATTTGATCATTACTATTGGCATACTCAGCTGGTCAATCTTCGAAACCAGCACTCAAAAGAGTTATGTACGCATGGCTGCTTCTTTTATTGCCTCTGTTGCTATTGTTGGCATTCCATTCTTCGGTAGTCATATTCTTTTGGGCATAATAATTATCGCGGTTCTTATTTTCTTGTTTTATAGATATAAGAGTCATATCAATCCGCGTTGGTTAAATACAGCTGTTGTGATGATAACGGTGATTCTCATCGGATATTCTTCTTATACTGTTATTGTAATTCGCTCTGCAGCTAATCCTCCAATGGATCAAAATTCGCCCGATAATGTATTTATGCTTAAGTACTATTTAAACAGGGAGCAATATGGCGACAGACCTTTATTGTACGGTCAGGCTTATAATGCTCCTGTGAAACTGGATATCAAGGGGAATACCTGTATCCCTGTATATAAAACAGGTGATCCGTCGTATGCCCCCATACCGAAAACTGATAAGAACGAAAAAGATCATTATTTTATTACGGGTCATAAAATGGATTATGTAATGGATGACCGTTTTAATATGTTCTTTCCCAGAATGTACAGCACGATTCCGGATCATATAAGTGCGTATAAATCATGGGGAGAAGTAAAAGGCAAACGTGTAAAATTTGATTATTGCGGTCAGGAAAGGACCGAGTATGTTCCGACTTTTACCGAGAATATGCGGTTTTTCTTTTTTTATCAGGTCAATTACATGTACTTCCGTTATTTCATGTGGAATTTTAGTGGTCGTCAGAACGACATTCAGGGACATGGTGAAGTTGATCATGGTAACTGGATTACAGGTATCGATTTTATTGATAAAAGCCATGTGGGAGATCAGGAGAATCTGCCGGGTGAATTGCGTGATAATAAAGGTCGCAATAAATATTATATGCTTCCCTTGCTGCTCGGTATCTTCGGTATTTTATTCCTTATCTACAGTGGAAAAGAAGGTAAACACTCATTCTGGATAACAGCCCTGCTATTTTTCCTAACTGGTATTGCCATTGTAATTTATCTGAATCAAACGCCTTATCAACCGCGTGAAAGGGATTATGCCTATGCCGGTTCATTCTATGCTTTCACTATCTGGATTGGATTGGGAGTTCTGGGCATCATCAAATTCTTTGAAAAGTATATGCCGAAAACCGTTGTGACGGTGATAGCTGTATTGGCTTCATTATGTGTACCTGCTTTGATGGCTGTTGAAAACTGGGACGATCACGATAGAAGTAACAGATTTGCTGCCCGCGATTTCGGACATAATTATTTGGTTTCTTGTAAGGATAATGCCATCATTTTCTCAAATGGTGATAACGATACTTTCCCTTTGTGGTACAATCAGGAAGTGGAGGGTAACAGAACAGATGTCCGCGTTTGTAACCTGAGTTATCTGCAGACCGACTGGTACATCGACCAAATGAAACGTGCGGCTTATCTTTCCGAACCATTGCCAATTTCATGGACACCTGCTGACTATATCTCTGGTAAAAACGAGGTGATTAACATAAGGGAAATAGAGAAACGACCAATTGATGTGGAGACTGCGTTCAAAATAGCGCTGGATCCGGAAATTAAGATAGAGGGTGAGAATATCATTCCTTCGAAACAATTGTATCTCAATATCAATCCTGAAGATGTATTAAAGTCTGGTACACTCGACTCTTCGAGAATTCACGAAGTCGTACCTCAGATAACATTCAACATTGCCAAATCACGATTGACGAAAAGTGAACTGATGATAATTGAAATGTTGAAAGAAAACAAATGGAAACGTCCGATATATTTTGCGGTTACCGTTGGTGATGAATATTATTTAGGATTGAACGATCATTTTGAACTGACAGGGATGGCCTATCAGGTGATGCCGGTAAGCACAAACGGAAAGGGTGCCGGTGTTAATACCGACGAGATGTATGAGAATATGATGCATAAATTCCGTTGGGGAAATGTTGCTGATCCTAAGGTCTATCTTGATGAAAATACCCTTCGAATGTGCCGGACACACCGGATGATGTTTACTCAGCTGATTGGTGCATTGATCAACGAAAATGATACGGTTCGCGCAAAAAAAGCATTGGATTTTGCGATGGAAGTTATACCGGCAACAACGGTTCGCCATGATTACACATCAGCTATGCTTGCGGAATTTTATTATGTTCTGAATGAAAATGAAAAAGGAAATGAAATCATGAACTTTGTAGCTAACGACTGTGTTGAAAATATCGACTGGTATTTCAGATTGTCAAGTGTACAAAGAAAAAGTGTTGAAAGACGTATCGGACATAATTTTGGTGTTTTGAACCATGTACTTCAAATAGCAGAAAAATACCAACAAAAAGCGATTGTTGCGAAGTATTATCCGATACTTGAGAAGTATTCGCAAAGGGTCAGCATGTAAAAGTTAGTTGAGAGTTGAGAATTGAAAGTTATAAGTTGAGAGTTCCTGTTTTTCATTAAGGCAGAAACTCATCACATAACAATTATCATTCATCACTCTCAACTTATAACTTTCAATTCTCAACTCTCAACTCTCAACTATTTTAACTATGCAGTTTCCAAAGTTTTTGCGTCTGTTTTTTGGAGAACTAATCTGGCAGATTGATACCGACTCCAGATTGATTTATCTGACTTTTGATGACGGGCCGGTACCTGAAGTAACACCTAAGGTACTTGATATACTGGATCTGTATGGATGGAAAGCAACATTTTTTTGTGTCGGTGAAAATGTCATGAAGCATCCCGACCTTTATCAGGAGATATTACGAAGAGGTCACAGGGTTGGGAATCATAGTTTTAATCATATCCGTGGTTTCGCTTATCCGCTCGTGGAATATGTGGCAAATGTCAGGAAAGCTTCAGCTTACATTGACAGTAAGCTTTTTCGTCCGCCTCACGGAAGGATAAAATTTTCACAGATCAATGCACTAAAGCATGACTATCAGATTGTGATGTGGGATGTTATTACCTATGATTATGACCGGAATAAATCTCCGGAATCAATTTTTAATATCATTAAACGACACTTACGTAAGGGATCCATCGTCGTATTTCACGACTCAATAAAAGCTGAAAGAAATGTACTTACGGTATTGCCCAAAGCGTTGGAATACTGGAAGGAACAAAATTATCAATATGGTCTGCTTTAACCGGACAATAAAAGTTGAGAGTTGAAAGTTGAAAGTTGAGAGTGATAACATATGATTCAACATATTGTTACTTATCACTCATCACTCATCAATTTATCACTTTCAACTCTCAACTCTCAACTCTCAACTATTTAACTATGAAAGAAGCTGTTTTACATTACATTTGGCAGCACAAGCTTTTTGTGCAACATGGTTTAAGAACAACCGACGGCGAATCAGTTGTGATTATTGATGTGGGGACGTTAAATGCCAATGCCGGTCCCGATTTCTTTAATGCAAAAATTAAGATAGGGAAAACTATCTGGGCAGGAAATATTGAAATTCATACCTGCTCGTCGGATTGGAATAAGCATAACCATCAGTCGGACCCGGCCTATAACAATGTGATTTTACACGTTGTGAAGTGCGTTGATATACCTGTGTTTCTTGCTGATGGAGAAAAGCTGCCACAGCTTGAATTACAATATTCTGATAGTATTGAACGAAACTATATAAGCTTACTGGCGAGTAAATTATGGGTTCCCTGCGGTGAGAAAATACTGCAACTATCTGATTTTGATATCATTCATTGGATGGCGGCTTTACTCATAGAGCGGATGTCGGGCAGGGTACAGGATATTAATACAATGCTTACTGTTAATAATCACTTTTGGGAAGAAGCGTTTTTCTGTCAGTTATGCAGAAGTTTTGGTTTTTCGGTGAATGGAGATGTTTTCTTTAACATGGGAAAATCTGTTCCCTGGATAATCATTCAAAAAAATCAAAATAGTGTGTTTCAAATGGAAGCGTTAATGTTCGGACAATCAGGCTTACTAACGAAAACAACATCTACTGATGAATATGTGGAAAAATTAAAGCATGAGTATGCTTTTCAACAACAGAAATATCAGCTGCAAATGATAGCTCCTGAATTGTGGAGGTTGTTGCGTATGCGTCCGGATAATTTTCCGCAAATAAGAATTGCACAATTGGTGGCATTATTGTACCATCATAAAAAATTGTTCTCGAAAATAATTGATCAACCTGATGTGAGAGCTGTCAGCGCCATCTTTGAAAATATTGAACCGTCTGAATACTGGAAGACGCACTATCTTTTTGGAATAGAAAGTGTTGAGAAAACAAAAAGAATTGGTCGGAGTTCAATTCAACAGATACTTGTAAATGCAGTTGTTCCAATGCTGTGTTGCTATGCTGCTTATAAAAATAATCAGGAGTTACACGATAAAGCAATTGCCATGTTGGATGAATTGCCACCCGAAAATAATTATATCATAAGAAAATGGATAAAACTGGGTTTTAAAGTGAAATCAGCAGCCGATTCGCAATCATTATTGCATTTATATAAGCATTATTGCGAAGAAAAAAAATGTTTAAGATGTAGCATTGGTTATAAGTTACTTACATCATCTTCAAATTTATAGATAAATAGTATGCATTACCTGAAGTTTTTACTCTATATGTTTTTCTCATTGGTTGTCGTTTCCTGTGCCAACAGGGCTGCCGGACCTACCGGCGGACTGAAGGATACGATTCCCCCTGTAGTTATCCGCTCAATACCTTTGGATGGTGTTGTTAATTACAAGAAAAAGGAAATTCAGGTTTTTTTTAATGAAAACATCACTGTTGAAAAGGTGACTGAAAATGTAATCATCTCTCCTCCTCAAAAAACACAGCCTGTGGTAAAGGGAAATGGTCGGTTGTTATCGGTAAATCTACAGGATGATTTGCAGGACAGTACAACTTATAGTATTTTGTTTGGAAATGCAGTTGTTGATTTAAATGAAAAAAATCCTCTGAAAGATTTTACATTCTCGTTTGCAACGGGACCGGAAATTGATACGCTGCAGATTTCGGGTCGACTGATAAATGCTGAAAATCTGGAACCGTTGCCGGGTGTAGTCGTAGGGATACATAGTAATTTAAACGATTCGGCAATCTCGACCAATCAGTTTGTCAGGATTGATAAAACCAATGATGAAGGATTATTTACTATCAGAAATATAAAATCGGGAAAGTATAAACTCTATGCATTGAGAGATCAAAGCCGCGATTTTATCTATCAGCCGGGAGAAGAAGTAGCTTTCCTTGATTCAATTCTTACTCCTGATGTAGTGGTAACGCAAATGTCAGATACAGTGTGGAAGGATTCCGTGACAATAGACACTGTCATGTATTCCCGTCAGTTGACATATATGCCAAATAACCTTACAATGAAACTCTTTAAGGAAAATAAGGAAAGACAATATCTTGTAAAATCGGAACGTCCCAAAAATAAGTTTTTCAATCTGATTTTCAATGCTAAACAAGATAAGCTGCCGGTAGTTACTCCACTTAATTTCGATGCTGCAACCGACTTTCTTATTCAGACTAACCCTGACAAAGATAGTCTGGTGTACTGGATCCCTGATTCGACTGTTTTCAAGATGGATACCTTGTCAGTTTCAATTAATTATTTAAAAACCGATTCACTGTATAATCTGGCGGCGCAAACCGACACACTTAATTTGGTATTCCGCAGACCAAAGGTGTCGGGTAAATCAAAAGTAGTTACACCCCCGGTGGTCATAGCCCCTCCATTAAATTTTAAAACAAATCTGAGTGCCGATTTCGATTTGTATAGGGAAATCTTTTTTGATTTTGAGGAGCCTTTGGATACATTAATTTCCGATAAAATTAAATTGTTTCAGAAGATTGATACAATTTTCAGTCAGCTAGACTTTGAATGGATAATGAAAGATTCCATATACAGGACTTTTGCTCTCAGGTATACATGGAAACCTCAGGAAAGATATGAGTTGAGGATCGACTCAGCTGCATTTTACAGTATTTATGGCAAGGTTAATAAGTCGCTCAAAACCCCTTTTGAAATTAAATCACTGGATGAATATGCTGCCATGAAGATAGTGTTGGAGGATTTTGATTCTTTGGCTGTTTTGCAGGTGCTTGATGCTAACGAAGTTGTTTTAAAAACAGCGCCTGCTGCAATTAAAGGAACGAGATTCGAACACCTTAAGCCAGGTGATTATTTTGTTCGCTTGTTTATTGATGAGAACCAAAACGGAATATGGGACTCAGGAGACATAGCACTAAATAAACAACCCGAGAAAGTGTATTATTTTAAGAAAAAAGTTTCTCTTCGTGCCAACTGGGAATTAGAAGAAACATGGAAACATCTTGATCCGGCTTCACTCTACAAAAAGCCTGCTGAGCTGAATAAAACAAAGAAGAAATAAGGTTTAATGGGAGATGTCTCGACTACGCTTCGCTTCGCTCGACATCTCATGATAGGTGTAAATAAGGTTTTGTTTTTATTTGCAACTTTTCCGTGTAATCAGTAAAACATGATAATCCCGAAAATATTTCATAAAATTTGCATCATTATAAAAATATATTGATAAATTTGTGAATTCCATTTTATGAAAATCTAAGGCGTTTCCGAAAAGCCGGTAGAGTAGGGTAACTTTAAATCTAAAATTATGTTGGTAAAAACATGTTTGATTGCTGCTACATTGCCATTACTGGGTTATTTAAGAAGTTCCATTGATGGAAAGAAACCCGGATATCTTCTCGATACACAATCTATCATAAAAAAATGGCAGTCGGAGAATAACTGGGCTGCACGCTTTTCTCCTTTATGTGCCATATTTATATTCTTGTTTAACCTTATTGCCTGGGGAGTTTATGGCTTGGTATCAGTTGTTGAGTTCATCGCTTTTTTTGTAAAGAAAATCTGGTGGTTACTATTATGGTGCTGGAATGAGGTGCTCCATCCTACAGTTTTTGCATTGGTTCGTTTAATCTGGCATTATCTGGTAGTTTTCAGCTGGAAATTCTTCAGTTTTGCTTTTGCAAAAATACCTGAGGGTGTAAAAAAGGACAATATACTTTTTGCACTGAAAAAATTATTGATTTTGGGTGGTGTAAGTGCGGTTGCTGCTACTGTCTACCTATTGACAATGAACCTGGTTGTGCTGGTAATTGCTTCTTTGGTTGTTTTTTATCTTTTTCAATACACGGTTTTCTCCACTATCTCATTTTATCGACCGGATGATTTTAAGGCATCTCCCGTATTCCCGGGATTGACCATATCCATCCTCTGGCTGGCTTTGTCTATCGTATCTACTGCCATTATTGTGTTGCTAACCCAGTTTGCTGATGTGTATATTATTAGTGGACTCAGTGTTATTCTGATACAGGTTTTTCTGCCTTTTGCCATTCTTTTTGGATTGGCATTTATGTCTACAACCTTTTATTTGCCTGCATATATTAAAGAAAACGGACATGATGTTGATATGTTGAAGTTCATGAAAACCTGGCTGTTCAGATTTCCAAAACTATTTTTTTCACAACCATTTCAATTCATAGGGTTATTAATCTTGAGCATCATTCCTGCTATGATTATTTTATTGTTTAATGCAGGTATCAGGCAGATTACTGAAAAAGATCTTGCCGGTTGGGCTCAACATGTTGTGGTAATGGATTATCATATTCCGACAATAAAGGGCAACTATCTTGCCAGAGAAGGCATGGAGTCAGAAAAAGCACAACTGATTCTCGATAAAGACTCTGTGGAAAATATTCATAATGCAATATTATCATCTACCCAAAAAGAGCTGGAAGAAGCCATCGTCCTTAAAAGTAATATAAAAGATAACACAATCCATACTTTTGGCAGAGAAGCATACGTTGGTGAAAATCAAAGTTTCAGTGTTCCTGAAATAGCCGGTTGTACTGAGTATGAGTGGAGAATCAAGGATGCTGTAAGCAATATTGAAATAAGAAGAACCGATGTTAACAGAGATCAGATTTCCGGATCACCTGTTCTTTTTCATCAATGGAAGAGAGCGGGGTCGTATATCGTTAGTCTTGTTCCCCGGAATATATGTGATGATGCTATTGAAACATCAATTAAAATTGAAGTTATAGATGTGCCTGCCTCACAAGCTGATGTTACAAATCAAAGTGAAAAAGCAAGAGATGTTGATAAAACCGACAACGATAGTGTAACGAAATTTATGTTGCCGGAAACCAGATTTTTTGTGACACGGGAGGCTGCTGATTATGCTATTGATATGATTAATAGTCAGCTAAACGAAGAACACAAGGCCAAGAAAGGTGAAATGAAGGAGTTAGATAAACAATCCAGAATCTTGGATGATAGGACAGATCATTTGAATTTAACTACCAATGAGAACTTAGAGATGCTTATTTCAAAAATACTTGCTCTGTTGGGATTGGTACTTATGGCTGTACTTTATTTGTCGGTTGTATGGACATATCTGGTTACTTACCATTACGATATGTTTGGATTCGAGCAGGATGACAAACATTACTGGTCAAATTTGCTGGATGATTTAAGAAGTAAAAATCCAAATCAACCCCTGCTTGGAATATTTGTCCTCATAGTGTTGTCGCTCGGATGTTATTTTTTTATAACCTTGTTTTGATTTTTTGCGATGTAATCTTTCCAGCTTTTGAAATCTTTTGAAGAAGTAGGATTGCCCATTTGCAGATAGTGACAAAATGCTGCTGCCAGACCATCAGTAGCATCGAGTTGCGGCAACATTTGATCAGCAGGGATGTTCAGAAAACGGCGTAACATATCCGCCACCTGTTCCTTCGATGCATTGCCACTTCCGGTGATTGCCATTTTTATTTTCAAGGGAGCATACTCGGTAATAGGAAGTTCACGATACAAAGCTGCCGACATGGCCACACCCTGTGCTCTGCCTAATTTTAGCATCGATTGCACATTTTTACCGAAAAAGGGTGCTTCGATAGCCAGTGCATCCGGATGAAACTCATCGATTAATGACAGGGTGCGGTTGAAGATTTTCTGAAGTTTCAGGTAATGGTCGGTGTACTTCTTTAAATTGAGTACTCCCATGGCAATCATTGTCGTCTTATTTCCACAAACCTTTATCAGTCCATACCCCATGATTGTTGTTCCCGGGTCTATCCCCAAAATAATCTGCTCTTTTGAGTTATTCATGGCAGTAGTTCGAGTGCTGTGGTAAAAAACAAAACCTCCTGTCCGAAGCTGGAGGAACAGTCTTGCTGCAATTTCTCAGCATAGATCCGATGCCATTCTTCCAGATCAGCTGTGCCGGCAATATGATACTGAACCGAATAGGAAGTCCCATCCTGACCATGATCATTCAATATTTTTGCCAGCTGAGGTTTGGAGAAATATCCGGAGGATATCATGAAAGGTATGTGTTCCTCATTTACCCAATTTAACCACTTATCCGAAGCATTATCCGACACTAAAAAAGTAATATTGAAAATCAGCATGGGCGCTTTTTTATTTGAAAAATTTCTACAAATGTAGGTAAAATTTGCAAAACTTGTTTATCTTTGCACCGCAATTTCAAAATCATAAAAGGGGGTTTAGCTCATCTGGCTAGAGCGCGACACTGGCAGTGTCGAGGTGACCGGTTCGAGTCCGGTAATCTCCACGTTTTTTGAAAAAAGGAAGCCGGTCTGATTAATTTCAGACCGGCTTCTTTATGGTGTGCCGTGCATGATATATAACTTGGTGGTGCAAGTCCACTATGGGGGTTCATAATCGCCAACCATTAGCCACGGGCAAGTGTGTCCACAGCGATGTGGAATCTGAAGGAAGCCTACAG